>Ga0315281_10003803_pt1 | contig 22068 bp, 17 predicted proteins | sample YL17G07_0_MG_FD_204540 | JGI IMG/M metagenome (GOLD analysis project Ga0315281, IMG submission 204540) | Sediment microbial communities from Yellowstone Lake, YNP, Wyoming, USA - YL17G07_0 | ecosystem: Environmental > Aquatic > Freshwater > Lake > Sediment | place: USA: Wyoming | collected... | reverse complement strand
TCATTTGGAAGTTTCTTCTTAAATATTCTCTTCCCTTCTCCATCAATGATTCCTAACAAATTGTTGTTGCCATGCAGATCTGAAGCCACGTATAATTGTCTCATAAGGCACCTCCTGGGTTGGATTGGGTTGCTTACCCAAGCATATCATGAGATCCAATCTCTTGGTATGCTCCGAGGTGCCTTTTATATGATTATCAGATTTTAGAATAATTCCGGGTTCCGCCCCGTAGGGGGTTCCACCCCGGAGGGCGGGGTTTAATGCCCCGCTCGGTTTCGAGTCGCAACGACTGGAATTTCTAACGGGGTTTACAATTAAAGACAACGGGGAAAGGGATTTGGTTCCAAAAAATTTAATTTTCCTCTCGGATTAGTGTAAGGCCCTCATTTATTGCCTGCCTGCGGTAGGCAGGGGGGCGAATTAACATCCAAATATCTCCCCCTTTCCTAAAGGGGGATCGAGGGAGATTAACGATTTTGGGATTTAATACGTAGTTACAAGCTTTAGCCTAAAATATCTTTTTTAATAATTGAAATTTTTCGCTGGGTTGCTACAATAAGGCCAAAAAATTAAGCTGAGCTTCCCTAAAGATTGGAAGCAGAGCAGAAGGGTAATATGATGGCCCAAAAAATAAAAGATCCCCGATTAGAAAAAAAGTTAAGATGGCAAGATGTTTGTCCTACGTGTCTGAAGTATGATCATCCGGACCATCCGCCCGAATGCGAATGTTGTAAAGAAAATGGTATCACTGAAGGGATTTTGTGCGAGCTAACGAGGATGGATCAGGAAAATGATACGGATGTTTTTAGATGTGATGCTTATCAACGGAAGCTTCCATTACAATAGGTCCCCTATTTTTGGTAATGACAAGGCAAGGCGTATTACCCACTCATCGCTAATCAAGGAGTTAAGAAATGTCTCAGAGGATATGGAATCAATCTAATTTGGTCAAATTAGCAGAGCACAGAAAGCCCGAGGTCAGGCGATGGGCCTGTGAAAGGATGAGAACCCTTTACGGTGAGGCGGGAACTGAGATTTTAGAAAAACTTTTAAAGGATAAGGACAAAGATGTTTTACTGGAGGCCCTCGAATACTTAGAAAATTACCTGGATCCAAAATTCAAAGACATACTTTTGAAGATTTATGAGAACAGAACCGGAGCTGTTGCCGGAAAGTGCATTTTGCTCTTGGGTAAATTAAAGGATGAGCGATTGATTTCAACTTATAAGAAGAAGATTCATTCAAAAACTGTTGAATTCGATGAAGTCATTTGGGTAATAAGGGCGATGGGTGAACTGGCTACCCCTGAGGCTAATGTCATCTTGAGAGAGATGCTGTCCGAGGCAGAAGCGGAGACAGATCCCTTTTTGGTTAAAACTCTGATCTATGCGCTCGTAGTTGCGAAAAAAGACCTTCGTAGCATACTAAAGTATTATTCACATCTTTATAAGAATTTCGCCATGGAAATCCTTCATCCTTTAACTTCAGTGTGCGGTTCATGGTATTCATTGGAGGATCTGAAAGATGAAGGGAAAAAGAAGCTCTTCAAAAAAGGTGTGCCCCGATCCGTGTCCGAGTCCTTGGCCTATTTGAAAGAGAAGGGTTTTGCCTCAATAGAAAAGGAGATGTATCAGAGCTTCAAGAAACAGAATTACTCCCATATTATTGAGACAGCCTGGCTACAGGTCGAAGAGCTCGTGAATCAGAAGCGCATTAATTCAGGGGAGTTCCTGTTGGAAGGAGATTCGCCCCCACAAAGGAATTATCAGGCCCTTAAGGCTTTTAAGGATTATCTAAACTGGGGGCCGAAAGATTCCTTTAAAGGGATGGCCATTGCAGCATTGATTATCCTTTCTGAGTTTATTGAATTCAAAAGCTTATTAGATCTAAAGGTTGAGGAACTGAATGAGGAAGTTCTGTTTCAGATCCTTTTTGAGGACCGGGACAGTTTAGAAGTGGATGATCAAGCCACGGAAAGGCTTTTCAATACAGTGCCTGCTGAAGTGATTTTTAATCATTCCGTTAAGCAATTGGAAAATGATCCATATTCTTTCGGAACCAAACGGGCTTTGAAGGTGCTGAGGAAGCTTAGAGATGAGAGGGCAATCCCCTATTTAGTGGATTATCTTGGAAAGAAAGTAAGTGACCATGGATTGGATGAATGTATTAAGGCTATGGTTCAAATGGGTGGCCCTTTGATTGATTATTTGAATAAGAACTTTGATCAACTTAATCAGAATCAACAATTTGAAATCCTATTTGCATTTAAAGATCTTCCCGAGGAAGAAGTTGCTGACCTCCTTCTTCGTAACTGGGATAAACTCTGGCGTACCGATAAGGAATCCTTTCTCTATGCCTTGGAGGGAGTTGGATCAAAGAGGTTTATCGAACCCCTTCGGAAGGAATTAAAGGAAGGAGAAGAGATGGAGGAGGAAGTATTTTACCTCCTTTGTCATATCCATGGGGTGGATGATCTTTTATTACACCAAATTGGAAAAGATACGATGGTTAGGGAGAAAGAAACGGAGAAAAGGCTAAGCGTTTTGGAAGGAGACGATTTAGGCCCTTTGATGGAGAGGACAGTGAGGGTAGAACTGAAGTGCCGCCAGTGCGGTAAATCTTATCACTACGAAGTAGAAAATATCTTTATGATTTCCGGAGAAAAAGGAAAGCCAAGGATCTCGGATAAAATCGTCTGTAAGAACTGCAGAGCCGTCAATCAATATGAGATTACGGCGAAGGGGGATTTAGCCATCACCGCCCAAATGATTCTGATGACGGCCCTTGCTGAGAAAGGAAAATTAAGACCGGATGAGAGCCCGATAAAATTTGGCGAATCGGGTTTGATGGATGGCCGACGTATGTCATTTGATGGCATATTGAAATATTACAAAGAGGAGATTAAAAAGTCACCCAATGATCCGGCTTTGAGAATAGGTTATGGAAATGTATTGATGAAGACAGGCAGAGAAATGGAGGCAGTCCTGCATTATAAGGAGGCTCTAAGGTTAGATCCCCTCGCCGTGGAGGCATACTGTTCCCTGGGAGAATATGAAGGGGACAAAGGGAATCCCTCCCGTGCTTATGAGTATTTCAAAAAGGCATCTGATCATCTCCATACAGGGCATTACTATAGAATTAAGGAGCCAGACCAGTTGAAGGAAGCTATCGTCTTTAATCTTGAACATTTTGAGGGGATTTTAGGGAAAGAGAGGGAGAAGATTCCTGGACCGGCCTCTCAAGAAATCATCAAGAAAGATAAGGTAGGAAGAAATGATCCATGTCCATGCGGTAGTGGGAAAAAGTATAAAAGGTGCTGCCTGAATAAAGATGAGGCGAGAGAACCTGCAAAGACCTCAGCTACTCCTAAAGAGATTGAATTACGGGATCGCCTTCTCTCCTTTTCAGGTAAGGAGAGATACAAAAAAGAATTTGAGAAGGCCTACCAACTTTTCTGGAGAAGACCTTGCAGGGAACCTTTGGTGCTCGATGAGAAAGAAGAGGCCAATTTTGCCTCCTTCTTGGAATGGTTTATTCATGACTTCTCCCTCAGGAGCGGTCTGACGGTTGTCGAAGAATTTTATAAGGAGAAGAAAGAAAAGTTTTCCGATGAAGAGCAGTCCCTTGTGGAATACGAGACGGCAAGCATTCTCAGCCTTTACGAAGTTATCTCGGTAACCCCAGAAGTAGGGTTAAGATTGAGAGATCTTTTTACAGGGGAGGAGATGGATATTTTAGAGGTGAAGGGTTCGCTGACTGCGGTCAAATGGGATGTCATTCTTGCCAGGGTGATCAGGATGGGGACTGTCAACAAGCTATCAGGAATTGCAACCCTCATTCCTCGTAGAAGTAAAGAGAATGTGCTCTTGTCCATTAAGGGGGTATGGGAGAAATTCAAGAGCGAGACCGGCAATCATGAGTGGTCCTATTTTATTAAATCGAATGCTCACCTCGTCCATCATATTATTGAAGACCAATCCCCTTTCGAGCCCATTTTTGTTACCGAAGAATATCACCGCATCATTTCCTCAAAGGCGGTGTTCGATGTGAAGGATTTCCAGAGGGTTCAGTATCGACTCAACCAGGAATTTGATTTCGTCATCGATCAAGAAGAGGAAGGGGGAAAAAGTCAATGGACGTGGCTCAAGAGAGGGAAGTCAAAGGATTGGGAGATTCATGAGCCGGAAAAAGGGTCCGTGATCCTCAAATCGGAAATGATTCGGGGCAAGGGGGAATTGAGGTGGACCTCCCTGGGGACAGTGACTTTGACTCCTAAGAAGTTGGAACTCTGGTGCATTTCAAAGGAGCGACTGGATCGGGGAAAGATCACACTGAAGGAGGTTCTGGGCGATGACATTCAGCACCGGATAGATACCTATGAAGACATGGTGAAGAAGGCCAGGCAAGGGGCAAGGAGGGGATCTTCTGCAGAACAGGATGAGATGATAGAAGAGTTCTATCCCTATTTTTCAAAGGAGATGGAGGAGTTTGTTAAAAAGTGGATCGATGAGGAGATCCCCGCCCTGGATGGAAAGACCCCGAGAGAGGCTGTGAAGACCCCTGAAGGCAGAGAGAAAGTGGAGGAACTCCTCAAGGATTGGGAGAACATGGAAGAGAGAAAGAGAAGGGTGGGAGAGCCTTATATTGATATTGATATCCTACGACAAAGGCTCAATCTATGATTTTGAGTGGATGAAGAGATGAAGGCCACGCCCTTCAAGCAGAGCAATGAAGGCCTGAATTGTTCGTTCGAAAAAGTCCCTATTAAACTCTTGCTTCCTTAATATCAAATTTGATTTTAGGAACAGAAATTTTTGGTGCCTTTGCAATCCGTTCGGAATTTTTTAATAGCTTTATAATCCATCGCCCCACGTCTGCTTTAACCACTTTTTCACCGCACTGTGGGCAGACCCCTGTGGGGACATCCTCCACGACGATAAGTTTTCCCCGAATCCAGAAATCTTGTTTGATAAGTTTCTCTTTCATTGGGGTATGACAAATTTTACATTCCCCGTAATCGTATACTGCGGATTTTTTCTTCATTCTGTTTCCTCCAAAGTATAAGTAGTAATAAATTTTGATTTATTCCTATTGACCGATCGGACAGGACTTCATGCAGTTAAAGCAAAAATATTGAAACCCGATAAACCCTGCCTGATATAAACGCCAGTAGTTTACATCTCTCACCATTTTCTTTTGTTCTTCGGTTGTGCTCTCTGCAAATTTGGTCCAGAAACGGATAGCGCTCCCAATGCCATAAGGCTGGCTAATCTTAAGGCACTTCATATCATCGGTTTTCCCTTCTTCATCCAGGGCATGGGCAGGACAATTCTCGATACAGATATTACAATCGGTACAGAGTTTCTCAGAAACAGGAGGATCTGAGGTTAGATCGAGGTTCGTGATGACTGCTGTAAATACCACCCTGGAGCCTATTTTTGGATGAATGACTAAGTTATGCCGTCCAAAGTTACCAAGGCCTGCGGCAATAGCGGCGTGGCGGAGAGAAACATCTCCCAATGTCCCTTTGGTTTCGTAGCTCATATGAAGAGGATAGGAGGGAGGAACGGTCATTGCTTTGGCTTTAAATTCCCTTTCCAAGAAACGCGCTACTCTGTAATTGGAAGAACGCGCAAATTCCAATCCATCCAGCCTTCCCCCAGTGGCGATCTGCATGTTTTCACTTTCACAGTTTGAAAGTTCTTTATAAGCGAGAACAACCAGTGATTTGGCCCCAGGGAAAATGGTCTGCAAGTCTGGTGACCTTGGACTTTTATAGTCTTTCACGGAGGCAACCCCCACATCATCGATTCCCAAACTTAAAACAAATTCTTTAATTTTTTCTTTCATAGACTTTCTCCTTTCAGCTTTCGCCCCTGGATCAATAATTTAATCGGCTACCCCTTGTTCCCTTGTTGTGACTAATCATACCACAAAAGAGGGGCTTGAAAAACCACCCTATTGAGTTTACACTGGTCTAAAATTTCGTTGAGACTATTCACAATGGAATCTTATCAATTTAATGATCTCATCATCACCCTTGACAAAGAAGGATCGCGGGAGTTCTCCAAAGTCAGTTTTCCAATCCGCTACGGCCGTTTTTCAGAAATAAAAACTCCAGATTTCATCTTTCAATTTAATCCGAATGGAGAAATCAAATATATTCAGGGAATGGGTCAGAACTGGCCGCATCCTGCAGAATGGCTGAAGCGGACTGTGGGGAATGATTGGATATATTATTCTGCCGGTGATTATAAGGATATTTACGACTACTTTGGTGAATACTACTTTCCTTATCTCTCCTACCCAAGCAACTCCATCATTGATGGGGATCCATTTGCCGGTTATGCAGTAAGTTTTGGAATGAGATCCTGGCATTTGCTACAGGCTAAAATAAAAAAATTGATTCCAGGTGCTAAGCCAAAGAGCCTCAAAGATTTTCTAACTCATGTCGTCAAAAACGATGAAAAGGCCCTGAGGTTGAGATCCGATCAATTACATCATCTCATCGGGGGGCAGGTTACTGTCCTTCCGCCTGATACCCGACATGTGGACTATGAAGTCATTCCCATCATTGTGGCGGATGGATGCCTATACAATTGTGGCTTTTGTCGAGTGAAAACAGGACAAGATTTCGCCCCTCGTACCTCTGAGGGCATTTTAGGGCAGATTAAAAACTTAAAACGGTTTTATGGGCAGGATCTTCACAACTATAATGCCATTTTTTTAGGACAGCATGACGCTCTTTCCGCCGGTCAAGAACTCCTTGAGCTGGCTGCAAGTAGCGCCTACGAAATATTTGAATTTAAACGGTCTTATCTTAAAGGAGCCTCTCTTTTTCTTTTTGGTAGTGTTGATTCCATCATTTATTCTGAAGAGAGGTTGTTTGAGTCACTCAACAACCTCCCTTTTTCCACTTATATCAACATAGGACTCGAGTCGAATGATCCCAAAACCCTGGAGGTATTGAAAAAACCGGTTTCTGTTGAAAAGGTTTGTGAGGCTTTTAATCGGATTTTAGATATCAATCGAAGATATGAAAAGATTGAGATCACTGTGAATTTCGTTTTTGGAAAAGACCTTCCTTCAGGTCATTTACCTTCCATTTTTGAGTTGGCAAGAGACAGATTGAATCTCTTTCGCAGCAAAGGAGCTATCTATCTGTCTCCGCTTATGGATGAAGGAATGAGAGATAAGGAAAGTAAAAAGGAGCTGTTGAAGAGATTCCTTAAATTAAAAATACAGAGCCGGCTTCCTACTTTTATTTACCTCATCCAGAGATTGTAATCTACAATGCGATCTGCTAAGGCTAATCCAAATTACCCATGATTTAAGCTTAAGCCCATTTTTATCTTTTCGTTAGTGAGCGGCCATCTCACAAGACTTTCACGATACTGAATATACTCCCATATTTCTTGACGACATCTTTTCTCCTCTTTCCGGAATCCATTTTCAAAGCTGGACACATCAACAATGAGATCGCCAGACTTCATCCACTTCTGATCAGTTTGATTTAAAAGATCCTCATTCATTTCATTCCGCTTCTTTTCCAGATAATCCTTTTTATGGTCGGCCCGTTTCTGAAATCCAGTTGAGTTTTTCTCAATTATATTGAAAAGACGGACATAAAACAAAATTTATATTTTTCTTCCATCAGGACATTGGGAGTAAAGCATTCCACAAATTTTGGATGGTATCTCCAAAAGGTTTTTCCCCTAACCCATCCATGACGAGGGAGATGAGAAAAATAATGGATAGGATACCCAGAAAAACAAAAAGAATGATGTCATGATTGTGATAGAATTTTCCAACCCATTGAGCAGTGGTGTAGAAAGAATTTTTTTCTGTGGGTGTTTTGGAAGGCCCTTTCCCTCCTTTTGAATAATAGGGGGAGTCGATTCCAGAGAAGAGGAGAAGGAGCCTTGAGCTAAGGTAAAAAAGGTAGACAAAAACTGCAGCGACGATGACAAATTCATAAGAAAGATTAAGGAACATGACAATCATATAGGTGAGGAAGGCATAGAAGATCCCTCCGATAACTGCCAAGGTGATCCGTATCACAAGGGAATTAAAAAAATCCATTCTTCTTCCTCGATGCTCTCCTACCCGCTCATCTTTTTGAACCGAAAAAGATTGACAAGTGTTTTGGCAGCCCTTTCCGGAGCGGGGTAATTTGGAATACCTGATCCTTCGAGCCGTTTAATTTCATCGTCCCAGATTCCTGCTGGGGAAGAAAAACAGCATAGGATCGGCTTGTCTGGCCTTCTTTCCAGTAGCAGATCGGTTAAGATTCCGACAGCAGGTCTATTGGCTGAAGCGAACATGATGCATAGGATGATGGCATCAATGTTTTTATCTTCGAGAACGGTATGTACGATTCCTTTTATTGCCTCTGAGTCATACCAGGCGGGTCCCATATCCACAGGATTTGTTCTGATGGCAAGAGGGGGAAGCAACTCCTCTATCCTCTTTTGGGTCTCTGTAGAAAAAGGAGGAATCAGTAACCCTTCCATCTCGCAGACATCACAGGCCGCCATTCCGGGTCCAGCCTGGCCTGAAAGCACAGCCACTTTATTTCCATTGGGAAGAGGACACATGGTCAGAGCCTTTGCCGTATCCAGAAGTTCTTCCGAACTTCCAACCGTTAAAATCCCGACCTGTTTAAAGGCCCCTTCATAGATCTCATGTTTTCCTGCGAGGGAACCCGTGTGAAACTGGGAGGCCTTATCACTTGTGGATGAGCGTCCAACCTTGTAGGCGATAATAGGTTTGTCCCGGTTTCCTCTCTTCGCCACCTCCATCAATCTCTTTGGGTGATCGATCCCTTCCATATACATGGCAATCACTTTGGTTTGAGAATCTTGGATTAGGTATTCGACCATCTCCGCGAAATCGACATTACAACGGTTTCCTAAACCAATGATTTTGCTAAATCCAACCTTGTTCTGTAGGGATAGAAAAGCCATCAGGTGAGACATCCCTCCGCTCTGGCTGACGAAACTGATTCCCCCTTTTTCCACCAAGGAAAACTCCGGTGTAAAGGATGCATTCAGGGGAAGATGAAGGTTTACAATCCCAAAGGTATTCGGGCCGATAACCTTGATGCCGGATTGGTCTGCCAATTCTGTTATCTCTTTCTGTAATACCTCTCCTCTTTTATCTTCAATTTCTTTGAATCCAGCAGTGATGAGAACGATTCCTTTAACCCCCTTTTCCTGGCATTCTATAATCGTCCTTGGCACTGACTCTGCTGGGAGAACAATGATGGAGAGATCAACCGCATCCGGGATCTGAAGTAGGGAGGGGTAGGTTTTCAAACCCAGGATTTCATCCTTCCCCGGATTGACTGGAAAGATTTTGCCTGGATATCTTCCCTCAATCAGACTTCTCATGACATGAGATCCTAACTTCCCTGGATTATCTGAAGCCCCGATGACCGCCACAGCCTTTGGGTTGAAGATTGCTTCCATCGCTGTCCATCTTTTCTCCATACTATTCCTCTCTTTTTAGGAATGATAAAGCCTTTCTAATTTAAACCATTTATTGGCGATGATCAAATAATTTTGTAGAAGGTGGGACTTGAATTGACAGATACTATCAGGCTAACTCTTGACTGCGGATTTCACCTCCTACTCTCCACTCTGAGTTAGCTCTGGGACGTAACGATTACCGAGAGAAATATGCACAGAAAGCAGGGGTTTCTGACCCTGCCTATAATTCTTATCAATGAGATATAAAAAATCACTTTTTAAATTTTCCCCTGAATCCTCCCAGACCGAATAAAGATATATTTCCATCGTCCTTTGTGCCGACCAGTCGGCATTGATGTTTCAAATAATAGTCAACAAGGGGGTGAACCTTTCTTCACTTTTTAGGGAAGTAATTTGGGACTTTTGTGAAAAATGTTTCCACTTCTTAATTTTTGCAAAAAAAGGTGTTTTTGAGCAAAGACTAATGATTTTGTAATGTTATGATGAAATTTTAAATCTGGTATGGAAATTGCTGTAGATTTGTGCTATAAATATGAGAAACGTAACATCTGGCGATCAAGGTGGATTAATCGATGTCTGAGATTAGCAGATTTGGTGTTTCTATAAATACTAAATTATTAGAATCCTTTGATAAATTAATCTCCGGGAAGGGGTATCCTAACCGATCTGAGGCCATTAGAGACTTGATCAGGGAACACCTGGTAGAAAACGAATGGAAGGAAGAGAATCGAGAAACCGCTGGAGTGATCACGTTGGTCTATAGCCATGAACTCAGGGAGCTGACTGATAAACTTGCCGGTCTACAGCATCAGGATTATAAGTCCATCATCTCCACCATGCATATTCATTTAGATGGACATAATTGTCTTGAGGTACTGGTGGTTAAGGGGAAGAATAAGAATATAAAAAATATTTCCGACCGCTTAATTGGAACCAAAGGTGTAAAGCACGGCAGACTCATTATGACTACTCTTGGAAAAGATTTGCCTTAGTAAATCGTTTTATTTTTTTTATTATATGGTAGCACGAAATTTAAAAACGTATTCATTAAACTTAAAACAAGAATGAGACAAAGGGTGCATATTCCTGACGGATTTCTAAACCACAATGTAAATACCGCTACTTCTGTTGTCCCATCTGGAGTCTGTACCCGTTTCTTAATTGCTATAGGGAGGAGGAAATTGGTCATGATTGCTATAACTAATGGTTTAATGTTTATTGTTCTCATTTTTTCCACATTTCTTTTTTCAACGGTTGCTTTTGCTGCCCGGCCCCTTACAACAGATGATGCCGGCACTGTGGAGAAGGGTACATTTCAGGTAGAGGCAGGTTTTGATTTTGTTCGCCAAGATAATCACGACAAGGAATACTTTCCTTCTTTGACGTTAACTTACGGTCTGTTCGAAAGAATGGATATTGGAATCGGGAATGCATACTTGTTCGTCCATCCGGCTGAAGGGAAAAAGGAGAATGGGTTTAGTGATACACCGCTGAAGGTCAAATACCGTTTTTTAGACCAGAAGGATTGGATCCCGTCTTTTGCCGTCTCTGGCACGCTAATAATACCTACCGCAAGTAAATCCAAGGGGCTAGGGTCAGGAAAGGTGGATTTTAACATCAACAACATCTTCCAATGGAATCTCAGCAAGAGATGGCAGCTTTATGCCAATTTTGGATATACCTTCATCGGAGAACATCAGGTGAATAATGAATTCAACTATTCTATTGCGGGGCAGTTGGTCCTATCAGACAAATTGGCTCTGGTAGGAGAAGTCTTTGGGGTGAATAACTTCAATGGTAACAAGCGTGATGATCCCATCTCGGGCCTTGTTGGAATTCAGTATATATTATTAACCGATAAGCTTGTCTTGGATGCTGGAGTGGAGATTGGGATGAACAAGGCTGCTCCGGATTTTCGATTTACAACTGGGGTAACATTCTTCTTTAAACCATGACCCTTTGACTGCGCCATGCCTTGTTCTTCAGGGGATGGGAAATTGGTTTTTCCTCCTCCCCCTTAAGGGAAAAGGTAAGGTGGTAGAAATTCGAATCTGTGGAATCACAAAGTGCAGAGCGGGTTTACAGTTTTTATAGGCTTTACATACCAATTCTAAGGAGGAACGACCATGCACATGTCAGATGCTTTGCTTTCGCCGGCAGTGGGTGTAACATTCTGGGCAGGAACGTTAGGAACGATCGCTTACTGTTCAAAAAAAATGAAAGAGAATTTGGATGAGAAGATGATACCCCTGATGGGCGTTACCGGGGCGTTCATCTTCGCAGCTCAGATGGTCAACTTTACGATACCGGGGACTGGATCAAGCGGACACCTCGGAGGGGGAATGATCCTTGCGATTATTCTCGGTCCTTACGCTGCCTTTATCGTCATGGCATCGGTCCTGACGATGCAGGCTCTTTTTTTTGCTGATGGGGGGCTCCTTGCATTGGGTTGCAACATATGGAATCTCGGCATCTATCCTTGTTTCATCGGATATCCCCTGATATATAAGCCGATTGTTCAGAAAGGAATGAGCCCGAAAAGGATCTTGGTGGCTTCTCTGCTCAGCGTATTTGTGGGGCTTCAGTTAGGTGCCTTTTCGGTGGTTCTGGAAACACTTTTTTCTGGGAGGAGTGAACTCCCGTTTATAACATTCATCCTGCTGATGCAGCCCATCCATCTCGCTATAGGGGTTGTGGAAGGCTTCATCACCGCCGGAGTCATCAACTTTGTGAAAGCATCAAGGCCCGAGCTCCTTGAAAGCATTGCTGAGACGAAGGTGTTGTCTCCGGAAATTAAAGTGAGAAAGATCGTGCTCGCCTTTCTGGTTATTGCGATCATCACCGGCGGGATCGTATCATGGTTTGCTTCATCCAATCCTGATGGCCTGGAATGGTCGATCGAAAGAGTGTATGGGAAACCCGAGCTGCCTCAGCATGAGACGGGGATAGCGGCTCTACTAAAAACCATACAGGAAAGAACGGCCTTTCTCCCTGACTACACCTTCAAAAAGAAAGAGACCTCTAAAGAGCAGGAGACCCCGGGTAAGGAACAGATGGCCTCAGCTAAAGGGCAGGAGGCCCCAGGTAACGATGTGAACGCATGGCCTAATGTCGAAGCTGGCACATCTGTCTCGGGGATTCTCGGTTCAGTCATGATGTTCAGTCTCATTTTCCTAATAGGTTATGGTATTAAAGCCATCAAGAAGAAGGGGGCTAAGAGGCGAAATGGAATATCCCATCCTGCTAGGTAGGGACGATAATGGACTTTGACAAAGAATATTTCAATTTGGGCGTTCTGGATACCCTTTCCTACAAGAACACATTGATTCATCGTCTCGATGCGCGAACCAAAGTGATCGCCACCTTTGCGTTTATTGTCACGGTTGTTTCATTTCCCAAGTATGAAATCGCCGGACTGATCCCTTTTTTCCTTTTCCCTGCTGTGATTTTTTCTCTTGGGGATATCCCTTTCTGGTTCATCCTCAAGAAGGTCCTCGTTGTCTCGGTCTTTGCAGTATTTATTGGGATCTTCAACCCATTATTTGATACCCATGTCATGTACGACTTTCTTGGCATTCCGGTTTCCGGGGGATGGGTTTCGTTTTTTTCCATACTCCTGAAATTTTTCCTGACGATGTGTTCTGCGTTGCTTCTGATCTCAACCACCTCTTTTCCGGGTATCTGCCATGCCCTCCGGAAGCTTGGGATTCCCGAGATCTTTATCTCCCAGCTTCTATTTCTCTATCGTTATATCTTTGTCCTCATGGAAGAGACCCTGAGGATGGTCAGGGCAAGGGATTTGAGGTCTTTCGGAAAGAGAGGTCAGGGAATGAGTATATTCATCAACCTCATTGGAACACTCTTCATTAAAACGATCGAACGGGCCGAAAGGATCTATCATGCCATGCTATCCAGGGGGTTTAGCGGCACCATCCACTTTGTTAAAAGAGATAGCCTTAGAAAGGGCGATTTCCTGTGTCTTTCCATAACAGGGGTGGTCCTCTACATTTTTAGGACATACGGCATCGTCAGCCTCATTGGAAGGCAGGCGGAAAGGATGTTTTGACCAGAGATGACCCATCATATTATTGATTTCAAAGACGTTTTTTTCCGATACCCTGATGGGACAGAAGCCCTCAAAGGTGTTTCTTTCAGGATTACTCATGGAGAATCTATCGGCTTGGTCGGAGCCAATGGGGCAGGCAAATCGACGCTCCTTCTGCAGATGAATGGGTACCTACTACCTTCGTCTGGCTTCATTAACATTGGAGACCTGGAACTGACCAAAAAGACCAGACAGGATATACGGAAAAAGGTTGGAGTTGTTTTTCAAAATCCGGATGATCAACTCTTCATGCCGACGGTCTATGAGGATGTTGCGTTTGGCCCGCTTAACCTCGGGATGAGTGCCGAAAGGGTCATCGATCGAGTGAACTCTTCACTTCAGACCGTAGGATGTCTTGATCTGAGAGAAAAGCCACCCCACCACCTTTCCGGCGGTCAGAAAAGAGCGGTTGCCATTGCCACCGTCTTAGCCATGGAGCCAGATATTCTGGTCATGGATGAACCGTCCTCCGATCTCGATCCAAAATCCAGACGCTACCTGATGAGATTGCTTAAGGGATTTAAGCACACAAAGATCATTGCCTCTCATGACCTTGACTTCATTCTGGAGGTATGTGAGAGATGCCTCGTCATCAAAGACGGTCGGATTGTGGCTGACGGCACTGTCTCAGACATTCTAACGAATCAATCACTCCTTGAAGAAAATAACCTGGAGTTACCCTTATCCCTTCAAAAAACGCACATAATGGATGCCAGCGCAAAAGGTGGACTTCTACCTGATCCTTCGCATCTACATGCCGACTCCATAAATCGTGAAACAGGAATGGCAACCGCTGCCAGTGAAACGTGTGGAGTGATGGAGGGCACCCTGAAATGAACGTAATAAGTTGGAACAAACAATATAAACGAAGCGGCGTTAAGGATAAGAAATCACAGTTTCAGTAAGAAACAACTAAGGTGGCGATGAAGAATTTTAAACTCTAAAGCGCGAATAGCTTGCCAAGATGTGCCCCTTTCAAAAGGCTTCGATATGACGAACAGATCAAAACCCCGGGTCTATTCCGTTTATTACTGCTTAAAATGTTGTATGGAGGCGAGATTTTCAAAAATCAGGATTTCAGGAAGAACTCACTGCCAAACTTGACACTGTTTGTAAACTTAAATCGGAAAGAGAGGGGATATATGTGCAAAAATAGATTTTCTCGAATTTAAAATGTGGGTCATCTATTTAAAAGTTGGTTCTGCCAATAAAAATAGAAAGGCTCTTTGAGAAGAGAGCATGGTGGTAAGATAGTAAATCGAAGAGCCATATTTAAAAATATTTTTGCCTTGCCAATCCATAATTTGCCCTGTATCATAATAAAAATAACAGCACTTTCTTGAGGGTGACGGGATAAATTAAAGGAAAATGAAAAGGCACCTGAAATCGACTCAGGAAAAAATTAATGAGATGGTACGCCGGATCGTTAAGCGGTTCGACCCGGAAAGGATTATCCTCTTTGGTTCCCATGCCAAGGGAACAGCGGGACCGGATAGCGATGTAGACCTATTGATCATCATGCCTGTGTCAGGATCTAAGAGGGAAAAACAGATTGAGATTGGAGTAGCACTCCACGATATTCGTATCCCGATGGATATTATTGTTGCTACGCCAGAAGAAGTGGAAAGACGCAAGAACCTTATAGGTACGATTATCCGACCGGCTTTGCGCGAAGGGGAAGTAATTTATGTCCGAGGCTAATGAGATTCTGGTCATTGCAAGAGACTGGGTCCAAAAAGCCGAAAATGGAGATAAAATATCGTAATTGGTCTTGGGTAATTCTCTTCTCTATCCTGTTAATCTTGACAGGGTCGTTTAGAACCTTCGGTGCTCAACATCCCTGCTGCCCGGAAGATCCAGAACTCTCCTATCTACTTTCTCCAAAGCCGTCTCAGAAGTTTCAATATCTGGTTCGCTATGAAACTTTTCTATCATTCGCGTTAGGGAAGGAGAAAAGCTTCTTCGTCATCCTACCAGAGGATTTTTTTCAAAATCCCAGTGCCAGGTATCCTATCCTCTTTCTTCTTCATGGATATAATTGCAATTAGGTAAACCCCCGGCTCTGCCGGGGGACTCCCAGAGTTTGACGTTTTCGGGAATATGCATTTCTATCATGGATTCGTGCTTGGGGTGAAAGGGCGATGCTAGTACAATCCATTGGCTTAAGGTTTTATTGGTCTTTTCCGATTGCGATCAGGCCCCTTTGAGGGGCCAGCAATCGTAAAGCCCCCGGCTTTGCCGGGGGATACTTACTTCAGTCGAACAGGGTTATGGTGGAAAACTTATCTCCCAGAAAAAGCGAGGAGAGTTCTTTGCGAAATGAAGGAGGAGGAATATCATTGGCTTCTCCATGAAGATATCGCTGTGATTGCCTATGGGATGATGGATGCAAAAAATCGGACTTACCGAGATTTAGAGAAATCCTTGGAGGAACGGTTTCAGGGACTCTCTCAATATGGAGGTCTTTCCAAAGGAGATTATACCCCGAAGGAGATTGCCCAATCAATTGTTTCCCATAACCTTCATCCCCAAAGAAATCTAAACGATCCATTCCATCCCATTCAGAAAATGGTCATCGTCCTTCCCGACGGGGACAATGGATTTTATACCGATGAGAATGAGGGGAAGAGGCTTTTCCCTGAAACGAAGAGCCGGAAGGCTTGTGATGATTTCCATCAAGGAGATGCTCTGAACTATTCGCTCTTCCCTTTCTTCTATATGAAGCCGGGAGCCCTGGGAAAGCACGAGTCCTATTTTCTTGAACTTTTGCAATACATTGAGTCTCAATCTCCATATAGAGAGAGGCTTCTTCGAAAAAGAGGTTTAGGGGGTATCTCGATGGGGGGATTTGGAGCAATAAAACTCGGTCTAAAATACCCCCATTTTTTCCAGTCCATGAGCAGCCAGAGCGGGCTTCTGGACATCGAACTTCTTCAAGATAAATGGATGCTGAAGATGATCATGCCCGAGTTTTTGGAAGTGTTCGGTCGTCTTGAGCCGAGCAGACTTCCTTCCAGTTCTTCTTTTGATTTGAAACATATCCAGGCCAACAACCCCTTGGCCCTGATCAAAAAGAGAGGGGTAAATCAGTTACCGGACTGGCTCTATTTTGATTATGGGTCAAAGGAAGGGTTTGATGGAATTACCGGAGGAAATATAAATTTTGAAAAATTTTTGAGAGGAGGGAGCCATCAGATTCCTATGCAACCTTTTAATGGGAAGTCTGGGCACAATTACCAATTCTGGCGCAGCCGGTCAGGAAATATCCTCCAACATCATTCCGATGTCTTTCAAAAAGTCCTCTTGGAAAAATAAAATTCTTAAATTGGAAAAAAAGTAGGGGAGCCCCTCTGTGGGCTCCTATGGTGTCCAATTACAGCTCAGACCCTGAATTAGGCGGCCACACCTGCCTGTCGGTAGGCAGGGAGGGCCGCCCCTACAAGAATTTTCTTTAGGGTTCCCCTTCTTGGAAAAATAAAATCCCTAATTTTTGAATATTCCTCCATCTTTTCCGTCTAAATAGACAAAAGGTAAAAAAAGGAAGGATGTGATTCGAATGAATAAAATGAAGGTAGCTATTTTAGGTTCTATTTTGATGTTTTTGCTATCTTTTAATGTTATTCCATCCATCTCTGCAGAGCCAGAGTTAGGAGGAGGCAGAATCAGTCTCGTTCAAGGTCAGGTACTGATCCAGACCAAGGACGAAGGAGAATGGACAGAAGCCTCCGTCAACTTTCCCATAGCTGATGGAGATCGGATTATGACTGAGCGGGATGGAAGGGGGGAACTTCAGCTTAAAAATGGCACTTATGTGAGGGTAGGAGAAATATCCCAGTTAGATGTTATTGCCTTAGGTTTCGATCAAGGAAAGGCATTCATCCATCTCAATCAATTGGAAGGAAGAATTTATGTGAATCACCGCCCAATCACTGAAGAGACTTCTTCCTTATATATCGATCTCCCTTATGGGGTTATTTCATCCTATGTTCCCTCAAGATTTAAGATAGACCTTACTTCCTTTGAAGCAAGAATTTCTGTTCTGGAAGGGAGTGTTGAATTTAAGAGCGATGGAAGACCCATTCCATTAACCCAAGGGAAAACTCTCATTGCTAAAGAAGGGGGCTACGCAGAGGTGGCTCAACTGTACGGAAAGGATGAATGGGATCGATGGAACGAAGCAAGAGATAATGAACTCGTTCAAAGAAGATATGCCCAAAAATATCTTCCCTCGGAATTAGAACCCTATGGATATGAGATGGAAGGGAATGGCCAATGGGTCTATACTCCTGAATATCAATATGTATGGGTCCCGACAATCGTCGCAGGGTGGGCACCTTTCCAGTATGGGCACTGGGCATGGAGGAGAGGAATTTATTGCTGGGTCCCTCGTGAACCGTGGGGGTGGGTTCCTTTCCATTATGGAAGATGGGCTCACACACACAATCATGGGTGGGCTTGGGTGCCTCCATTTCGTCATGCTGCCATTTGGAATCCAGGAGCAGTGGCATGGCATATCGGTCCAACTCATGTTTCATGGGTTCCTCTGGCTCCAGGTGAAATTTACTATGGACATCGTTACTATGGTCCTCATAGCGTAAATATCAACCGGGTGAATATCAGCCCTCAGAAAAATGTCCATATCAATGCCCGGGTCAAGGACGCTGTGGTGACAGTCCCCAGAGATTCTTTTTTTAGAAGAAATCCAGTGAGGATTACCCAGGTGGAGAATCCATTCCTAAATCCTGGTAAGGTATCGGGCCCCCCGATAGAAAAGCCTGTTTTCTTAGAAGGGAAGAAAACTCCATCACGGTTTATTAAAGAGTCTGTTGGGAAGGTCCAACCGGAAAAAAAGCCTTCACCAAAGGAATGGGGGAGAGATATTCCTTCCGTAGAGAGAGGTCCTAAAGTTATTGAACAGAAGCGAATCACTGAAAGTCCTGAGAAGAAAACGATCAGTGAAACAGCCCGAAATCGAATTGAAAGGATCGAACGGCCCAATCGACAAACAGACCTTATTCAGGGGAATTTGATGATGAAGGATTCAACCCCCGTTCCAACAAGAGAAAAAGTGAAGGGGGAGAGTAAGGCTCCTAACCAAGAGGGGAATAAAAATAGAAATACACCGATTGTTCCTCCTGTGATAGTGAAGATACCCAATGGAAAAGTACCGAAATATTCTCAAGAAGTTCCGGAGCGGAATGTTTCGCGTGATGTTCAACGAGATCGGGTTGAAAGAACAGGACAGTCCAGTTCTATGAAAGAAAATCTTGAGCGAAAGAATCCAACTACCTCTCCGATGGCGAGGGTTGAAAGTTCCAATCCAGTTCGGGAAAGTCCACAAAGGAATGCTTCGGTCAATGTTAATCAAAATCGTATTGAAGAAACAGGACAGCGGAAAACTTTTCAGGGAAGTGTTGAAAGAAATCAATCTTCCTTCCCAAATAGAGAAAGAACAAGGATTGAAAGCTCAGCTCCTGTCCAAGAAAGTTTGAGGAATAGAGGAATTTCAACCAGTCCTCCCAGTCAGGTTCAGTCTTTTTCTCAACCTCAGGAAGGAAAAGCCTTTGCTGGAAGGCCGTCTTTGCCAGAGGTGAGATCGTCTCCCGCTCCAACATCAAAAGGACAGGTCATTCAACCTAACCGTGGATCAGCGGGAGGATTCTTGGGGTCATCCCCAATGAGGTCTTTTCGCTAAAAAATTACTGATCCATTAAAAGTCGGCTCAATTTTTCTTTATCGATCCCGAGACGTTCCCAGTTTTCAATATAGACGGGTTTCCCTTTCTCATCGTATGGATCGATCAGAATTTTTCTTAAGAAGAAGGAGGACTTTTTAGAGTGGCATTCCTTGCAACCCCTGGCGCCGATGACATCCGGCCCTGACATCACATTATGGCTGATAGAGAAGTCATGGACTTCGGCCTGCTCGTGTTTGATCTTTTCCACCTCTCCCTTTTTATCCAACTGATAAAGAAACCCGCCTTTCATCAAAACAGGATGGGAGGCTACAGGATTTCCAAATTTATCCTTCCCCTTCAGGGCCCTTAAAAAGGCTTTAATTTCATCAAGAGAATTCACTTCAGGATTCCCATCTCTGTTGTCATCTTTGAGAGGAGGTTTTTTCAATTCCTGTATCTTCCAGAGGGGGATCGGTTTCGCCACATGGGTCTTTGAATCGAGATCTCCCCAGTAGATGACCACTAATGACTTGGCAGGAACAATTCTACCCTTCCATTTTGTTATGGCAGGATACCAGATGTTCGAGTCCACCCCGGGGACAGACCTTTTGGGGTCCAGAGGGTCATTGGAGAGAAATTTTGAGGTGTCATAGATAAAGGTCCATCCAGTTGAGGCATATTCATAAACCAAGTCTGCCGGGGTGGTCTGAAAGGGAATATGACAGGTCTGACAGGCGATCAGTTTCAAATGGCGTGGGGAGAAAGGATGTTTGTATCGGGGCGCTTTCTTATCCTTGCCTCTAACATGGCAGTCTTCACAGGAATACATGCTGTTGTTCAAGTCATTTCGTACTGTCTCCTGAATGGTATTTCCTTTAGCAAAATTATGCTCCTTATCGCTCGGATGGCAGGAAAGGCAGTGTAGACCCCTAGCGTTATGGATATCCGTTTCTGGACTCCACTGACGACCTCTCCTTTTTCCATCGGCCATGGCATGGCAGGACCAACAATTCTCGTCAGGGGGTCTTCTCACAATCTGAAGGTGAAGATTTTCGAAATCGGCGACCTCTTTTTTAGTATAATCTACTGTCACCTCATCCACTTTTGAATTTCCCGGTTCATCCTGAGAGAGTTTAATATTCGCCCATCCAGCTCCTACCGCAGGCCCATATTTAAAGAATCTTCCTTTCAGGGTTGAACCCCGTTCTTTCCATTGATACCCCTTTAAGTGGCAGATGAGGCAGTCGGCCTCGCTCAAACCACTCTGGTCCCAGGGAGCTCCATAATTTGCATTCCCGTTACTAAATGGGGTATAGTCACCATCCAATAAAGGACTTTCTCCTGAATCTTCGTAACCAAATTTCTTAGTCTCTTCGTTATAGTAGAGGTGACCGCTCCGATCATATTCACCCCATCCCCCTCCTGGGTGGCAGGCCCCGCAATTCTGGACAAAAGAGAAAGAGGATTTGTCAATTTCAGAGGGATGTTGATTAACTTTTTTAGCCAATTGGGTTGAATCCATAGAGGCTACCATATACTTTCCATACATTCCTGAAGACAGAGTCCAAGGATATTGGGGATCGAATGTATCACTGATGACGATTTTACCAGTTCCATCGGTCCGGCCTTGCTGGAAATGGTAACCACTGGTAATTTGATCATAATCGTGGCAACCCCCACAGGTTTTTTTAGGGCTGTAAGGTATTTTACTCTCGAGGGTGAGTGAACTTCCATCGAATCCCTTGAGAATAATCTTTTTATGGAAAGAATCCTGGGAGGGGATTGAGGTTGGATAAAATAGATAGAAAGAGAGAACGACTGAAATGGTCAAAGGGAATATCCCCATTTTTTTCAAAGTGGCCACCTCCCATAGATTTAAATTTTGAGAGAGACCGGGATATAGTAATTGATAAGGGGAGTTAGGAGCAAGAAATTATTTATTTTTTTAAAAAAATTCTTGACAAAAAGAAATTATTTTGTTATTTATAATAAGTTAAATTCTTTATGTTCCTTATTCCACTAATATAACTCATTGATTTCCCAGTCTTTTTCTGTACCAGGAGGAAATGTTCAATCAAAAAAACGAGGATTTAGAGTCGGAGAGGTTCCCGAGCGGCCAAAGGGGACAGACTGTAAATCTGTTGGCGATGCCTTCGGAGGTTCGAATCCTCCCCTCTCCACCAGGCTTGCCAGCGGGCGATTGTCTGAACCATTCAACCTCTTATTAAATTCATATTGAATAATTCAAATGCCGTAAATGTGCTTGATTTTCTACTTCTGTCAGACATGACAAGTAGAGTTTGTTTTTCATTGGAAGAGTTTTGACTTAAATTAGGCTAAAATAAAATTCAGTGATTGGGTATCATCCATTGTTAAAGTTTGTCTCTTATTCAAAGGCGGGAGTAGCTCAGGTGGTAGAGCATCAGCCTTCCAAGCTGAGGGTCGCGGGTTCGATCCCCGTTTCCCGCTCCATTGTGATAAAATTATATTGTTAATTTATTTTCTAATAATTCGGCCAGCCTGTCTTTTACATTGACAGGTTTTTCTTTATTTTTGGCCCACGTAGCTCAGTCGGTGGAGCACTTCCTTGGTAAGGAAGAGGTCATCGGTTCAAATCCGATCGTGGGCTCCAAAGGAAAAGGTGGATTGAACGATCTTTTCGAAAGATAAGGAGGGTTTGAGCCATGTCGAAGCCGAAGTTTGAGAGGACGAAGCCGCATGTGAATGTGGGGACGATTGGTCATGTGGATCATGGGAAGACGACGTTGACCTCAGCGATTACGAGGGTTTTGGCG
>Ga0315281_10003802_pt1 | contig 22069 bp, 13 predicted proteins | sample YL17G07_0_MG_FD_204540 | JGI IMG/M metagenome (GOLD analysis project Ga0315281, IMG submission 204540) | Sediment microbial communities from Yellowstone Lake, YNP, Wyoming, USA - YL17G07_0 | ecosystem: Environmental > Aquatic > Freshwater > Lake > Sediment | place: USA: Wyoming | collected... | reverse complement strand
CACGACATGCGACGGGTACTGCTGGCTGTGCTGAATGGTTTGCGTGGCGACCTGTATCCGCGTTGCTGTGGCAGGGTTGTCGCCAGTGTTGAGATTACGATCGAATCGCGGGAAGTTACTGCTCGATACCTCGAGCCGCATACGGTGGCCGGGTAAGAACGTATTGCTCGTCGCCCACATGTCGATCGTGTACTCGTACACGCGCCCCGGTTCGAGCGGCGCCGCCGCGTTGTCCCTTCCGATGCGGTAACGGGCACGGACGACACCGTCCTGCACGTTGCGCGCGAACCCGTCCGGTCCGATGTCCACGAGCTTCGCTGTCCAGTCGGTGTCTCGCGCTGTTGATGCAGCATAGAGCTTCATGGTGATCGGCCCCGTGACTTCGAGCGGCTCCTTCAGTTCATCCGTGGTGAATACCAGCACGTCGTCACGTTGTTCGGCCGATCGCTGATCCCACGGACCGGTCGGCACGGTCGCCGCGCAACAGACGTTCCCGCCAAGAGTCGGAACTGGATTGGCAGGATCGTACTTAAATGTGTCAGTCGCGGGCCCGGCAGGAGCACTAGTGGAGAGATGTCCATCGCCGCGCGACGAATTTGCGCGACCCCCACTTGACAGGTAGTACTTCGTATAACGAGTACGAGCTAGTGGCCATTCGCGTTCAGACCGCCAGTAGTTGTCCCCCATAACGAAAATCTTCACCGGAGGCTCCGTCAGCACGCCGTTATCGATGCCTTTGAGCCAGTAGTCGAACCACCGCAGGTACACGCGTTGGAGATCGACTTCCGCCGCGGCTCCGAAATCGGTCGCGCCAGGTGGGACCACCTGTCCGGCGGGCACGTTGTTGCGTCGTCCCGTGCCGTGAACCCACGGACCAATCATGATGCGTTTGCCCGCGCGGGCGTCCGCGGTCTTGCCTCGAGTGCTAACCGCAAGCTGATCCTGCAACGCGCCGCGCAGAAAGATGTCATACCAGCCGTCAACCGTCAGGATCGGTACGGAGATCGCGTCGTATTCGTTGTCGTGGCTGACGGTTTTCCAAAACGCATCGCGAGTTGGATGCGAGACCCAATCGTGATAATGCGGCGCACGATGGCCGGCCGCTGATGGCGAATCGATGATTGGCAGGTGTCGATAGACGTTCGGCCAGTCGTACGCGCCAGTGTATTGGGCGACATGACCATCGATGGACACGGCGCCCCATGACAGCGCGAAGGCATAATTCAACGCGCCGTTCGTGTAGAACCAGTTCCCGTACGTATCCGGTGTCGTCACGGTGGGCGCCATCGCCTTGAGGAACTTGCTGCCGCGGAGCGCCTGACTCCATTGCGTGTAGCCGACGTAGGAGCCGCCCATCGTTCCGAGCTTGCCGTTGAACCATTTCTGGCCGCCAATCCACTCGTCGGTGTCGAAGCCATCGTCGGGTTCATGGCGGAACGGATAAAACTCGCCGGCCGAATCGAACTTGCCGCGGACGTCACCCTGAATGACGAGATAGCCGCGCTCCGCGAACCATTTGCTCTGGGCCACGGCCACGTCAGTGTTGTTGTTGTACGGCGTTCGGACGAGGATGGCTGGGAATCGTCCATCCTCGGCAGGCCGATAGAGGTCGACAGATACCGTCACGCCGTCGCGCATCGGCACGCGCACGTCGTTTTCGATCAGCACTCGATGCGTTGGCTTCGACAACGTCGCTTCGTCATAGTGTCGGGCCGCAGGCAAGCCTGTGCTCGCCTCTGCGGTCATCGAGTGACGGGCGATGAATACGCCACCACCGACTGCTGCGGCGATACCAATAACAAGAACGGCGCGCTTCATGTTGTTCTCCATGCGCGAAGAGTAAACGGGTGCCGGGTCGCGTGACTGATATACGCGCGAGTTCGCGCGTCGACAAAGCGTCTGGGATGAAACGTGGACACGTGGGACGGAACTCGTGAGAGCAGGGATGGTTCAGTATGAGCAAAAACGCGTTGACAACTCGAATGTGGAGAGTAGCCTAGCGTCCATTCCGTGAACTCGAAATGGGAGGACGTTCAATGAGTCGTCGCATTTGGTTGTGGGCGCAGTTCGTCGGCGTGTTGCTCCTTCTTCCGTCATCCGCGTTTAGCCAGACCATCGCGGGAAGCGTCACCGACAGCAGCGGCGCCGTTGTTCCCGGCGTGACTGTCGAAGCCGCGAGCCCGGCGCTGATCGAGAAGACGCGTACCGTCGTCACCAACAACGATGGCCGCTATTCGATCGTGAATCTCAGGCCGGGCACCTACGCGGTCACGTTCACGCTCAACGGGTTCAACACCGTCAAGCGCGAAAAGGTCGAACTCACCAGCGACTTCACGGCACAAATCAACGCGGAAATGGGCGTTGGTCGAGTGCAGGAGATCGTCACTGTGGCGGCCTCGTCGCCAGTCGTAGACCTGCAGAACGTCGCCAAGCCCACAATCTACTCGCGCGACCAGATGGACGCTCTGCCGACGGGACGCACCCCCGCGGCGCTGATGCAGACGATTCCCGGCGTGACGCCAGGCTTCTTCGGGAGCGCATTTCGCGGATCACAAGACTCGCTGACGATGGTCGATGGGATGCGGAACACGCTGATGATCGGCGCCGGCCCGAGTCTGACGACAGCGCCGACACAGGGCAGCATGTACCAGGAGTTCAGCTTCTCTACGTCGATCGACTCCGCGGAAGTCGGCCAGCCCGGTCTGCGCATCAACCTCATACCGAAAGACGGCGGCAACACGTTCAAGGCTTCCGTATTCACCACGTACACGCGCGACGGCTGGCAGACCAGCAATCTGGACGACGCGTTGCGCGCGTTGGGACTCGCTGAGCCGCCAAAGCAGATCAAGCTGTTCGACATCAACCCGACCTTTGGTGGCCCGATTGTTCGCGATCGCCTGTGGTTTCAGTCGACGTTCCGCTACAACGAAAGCGCGAGCCAGGTGCTGGGCAGCTTCTTCGATGCGGATCCGTCACCCTTCCGGTATGTGGCGTCCGCAAACCCAGGCATCAACTCGCAGCACGCGTACAACTACACGCAGCGTCTGACCGCGCAGATCACTCCGAAGGACAAAGTCTCGGGCTTTTACGATTGGACGACTTCACAGACGCCGTACTTCTACTCGCCGTTGCTGTTCATCACGCCACCTCCTGAGGCGACACTCGAACTGAACGCCCCGAATAACCAGCAGGCCGCCCTCCGCTGGACGCGCACGCAGACTTCACGGCTGCTGCTCGAGTCGTCGTTTCTGAAGGCGAAGGGGTCGATCCTGAATGACTATCGCGGATCGGCCGCGCCCTGGTCGGCGCGTTACGTCCAAGCTCCCGGGCTGCCGACGGCGCGCCCGGCCAATTACGCGATTCTTAACCTGAACACCGGCTCGCTCATCGACGCCGCGTCGGTCAGCGACGGGAACATCTCGCACTCGTGGGAGTTGAGAAGCACCGCGAGCTACGTCACGGGTTCGCACTCGTTCAAAGCCGGTTTCTCGTTGTTCAATGGTGAGTACTATCGGCCGACGTCGGTGATCGGCAACGCCGTTCTCCGGTTGTTCAACGGGGCTCCGAACAGCGTGCAGCCGACGCTTCCGGGCAACGAAATCGAGGACGTCGATGCCGACGTCGCGTTGTTTGCCCAGGATCGCTGGACGTACAAGAGACTGTCGGCGTTCGGCGGCCTTCGCTTCGATTCTCTGAAATCGAGTGTGCCGGACCAGGTACTGCCCGGCACGGTGTGGCTGCGGTCGTTGACGTTCAACAAGCAGGATGTCCTTAGCTTTAGGGACATTTCTCCGCGACTCGCAGTTGCGTACGACCTTTTCGGCAACGGCAAGACGGCCGTCAAGGCCGCGATCGCACGGTACGTTGCGGGTGAGACCGTGAATCTGACCGGCGCTGCGAATCCGATTCGCACGATTGCGACGACGGACACCAGATCCTGGACCGACCGGAACGGCGACCTCACGATCTTCAATGCCGACGGGTCGGTGCAGACCGACGAACTCGGTCCGAGCACGAACCTGAACTTCGGCACCTCGGTTCCGGGCACGGTGTTCGATCCGAACGTTCTTGGCGGCTGGGGACGTCGTGGGTTTGCGTGGGAAACCAATCTCTCGGTTCAGCAGGAGTTGTTTCCGCGCGTCGGTCTTACGGCGCTGTTCTATCGCCGGTCGCTCGGGAATCAGCGTCTGAACGACAATCTCCGGATCGCGCCGTCCAGCTTCGATGGCCCATTCTGTCTGACCTCGCCCGTCGACCCGCGTCTGCCGGGCGGAGGCGGCCAGCAGGCTTGCGGGCTCTTCGACATCAAACCGGCGTTCTTGGGGCAGGTGCAGAACTACAACACGTTCAACACCAATCTCGGGACGGGACGGGGCCGCGAAGATGTCACCAAGGGATACGAGGTCAGCGTGAATCTGCGGCTGCCGGGCGGGGCGTTCCTGACAGGCGGCATCAACCTGCAGGACGTGTACGCGTACGGCTGCGACTTTGTCGACAGCCCCGAAGTGCGTTTCTGCGAAACGCACACAGGCTACCGTCCGGACTTCAAGCTCAACGGCTCGTACATCCTGCCGCTCGATGTCCAGATCTCGGTCGTGTATCAGGGACTCGCCGGCCCGGGTATTACGGCATCGTGGGCCGCGCCTGGCGCGCTCGTCACCCCGGCGCTTGGACGTCCGCTCGCCGCGGGGGCCACGCAGACCAAGACCGTCGCGCTCGTCGAGCCCGGCGCTCTGTGGATCCCGATGCGCCATCTGTTCGACGTGCGGCTGGCAAAGAACATCAAAGTAGACCGGTATCGGTTCCAGGTGATGCTCGATCTGTTCAATACGTTCAACAACAACTCCATCACGGCGATCAACACGACGTTTGGACCGAGCTGGCAGTTGCCCGCCGGCATCGTCAGCCCGCGGCAAGTACGAATCGGAGCACAATTCGATTTCTAGGCGGAGCACGATGAAACGAGCGATTGCGTTTGTGCTGGCGTTCGCTGCGATAGCAGCGGCGCCGCAGACGGTTCAGGATCAGGCGGCATTCCGGACGATTAAGCTCGACGTCACTGAGGTGACGACACCGGCCGTTGCCGTTTCCCCTGACGGGCAGTCGCTCGTCTTCAGCGCTTTGGGACATCTGTACCAGCTCCCGATCACAGGCGGACCGACAACCCAATTGACCTTCGGCCCGTCGTACGACTTCGACCCGGCGATATCGCCGGACGGGCGGCGCATCGCCTTCGCGTCCAATCGCGACGGCAGTGGCGGAAATATTTTCGTCCTCGATGTCCCGAGTAAGCGCGTCGCACAGCTCTCGCACGATGTGGACTCAGCACGCCCGGTATGGAGTCCGGACGGACGGACCATCGCGTACGCGCGGAATCTCGCTCGTGAAGATCACCCTGTCGAATTGATCCCGGGCTTTGCGGACAACGGGTTGCGTGAAGTCCGAACCATCGCTGCCGGCGGCGGGCAGCCGACGATCGTCGGACCGCCAAGAACGATCGAGGGCTTGTTCTATCTGCCGGATGGTCGCCTCGGATGGACAGAGACCGAGCGTAATCCTGGCGGCGGCATGTTTCAGTCCATTCGTCAGACTCGCGTCCAGGCGCGAGCCAGCGACGGATCGGTGTCCACGCTCGTGACCGTTCCCGGCGACCCCGGACGCGTCGTCCCGGGGCCCCGAGGCGACGGCATTTATTTCGCCGCCCGGGGCAGTGTGCAATGGCTGCCGTTCGGAGCGACCGCGACGCTCACGCCTGGTCCGCGGATCCAGGACGGGTCCGGGCGGCTTGCGGTGTCTCGCGATGGCAACGCTGTGTTCTTCGGCGATCGAGGATATTTGTGGCGCGCGAGCTTGCCCTCAGGTGCGCCGGCGCGTATCCCGTTTACGGCGTCGATGACGATGGAGGTGAGGCCGACGATCAGCGCAAGGTGGCGAGCGCCGTCGACGGCACCGAGCGTGGCACCACTACGCGCCGTCATGAGTCCGGCGTTGTCGGCGGACGGCAAGCGTGTCGTGTTCATGGCTGCCGGGTTGCTTTGGGAGCAGACGCTGGGCGGCGCAGCCGCGCATCAGCTGATCCCGGGCGCCGCGTTCATGCGCGATCCGGTGTTTTCTCCTGATGGCCGCAAGCTGGCATTCGTCGCGAACGAAAATGGCCGCCGTGATCTGCGCGTGTACGACTTCGACACACAGACGAGCAAGACGTTGTTTCAGGCGGGCGGGGCGTCGTGGCCGCTGTATCCGAGTTGGAGTCCCGATGGCCGCCAGCTTGTCTTCCAGCATACGGAGGGGATCTTTACTCCGTATCGCCTCATTGTCGTCGACACTGCGACGGGAGATCGGAAAGAGATTGCTCAGACACTGGGCGCATGGACGGCCCGTCCGCATTTTTCGAACGATGGGAAGGACATCTATTTCACCGGTCGCACTGACAAGGACGCGCAGCTCTATCGGGTTGCGTTGACGCCTGACGCGAAGCCGCAGGCCGTGACGGCTCTCGATCGGCACGTGCATGAGGGCCTCGTGTCGCCTGACGGCAAGTGGTTCGCGTTCAGGAGCAACTCGGAAATCTGGCTGGCGCCGACAACGCCCGCTCCGATTCGCGACACGCAGCTCAAACGATTCAGCGCTGAAGGCGGTCGATCGTTCACCTTCACGGCCGATTCGTCGGCGATCGTTTATGCCGACGGCGGAAGAGTGTGGCGCCAGCCAGTGAGTGGGAATCAGCGGACCGAGATGCCAGTCCAGGCGTCGATGCCGCGCGCGGTGCCGCCACCGCTCTTGATCGAGCATGTCCGCGCGTTGGATTTTTCAGCCGGTCGATTCAGCGAAGACAGCTCAATCTTCATCGAAAACAGCCGGATCCGCTCGATTGGCGCGCTGCCGCAGCAATTGCCGGCCAACGCAGTCCGTCTTGACGGCGGCGGACGCTTTGCCATTCCAGGCCTTTTCGACTCGCATGTGCACTCGGCATGGTCCAATCAGCAGGCAAACGAAGACGCGTTCATCGCATTCGGTGTGACCTCCGTGCGCGACACCGGGAGCACGCTCGATCTCCTGACCGCGCTGTCAGATCGCACCAATATCACCGCGCTTCCTGCACCGCGATACTTCTACAGCGGAGAGATTTTCGAAGGACTCATGCCGCACTGGGGTGACGCGTTCCTTCAGGTGGGCACCGAACAGGAAGCGCGCGCCGAGGTCCGGAACTGGAAGGCGCGCGGCGTCGATTTCCTGAAGGTCTATCCGTCGCTGCCATGGCATCTGCAGCAGGTGGTCGCGGATGAAGCGCACAGAGTGGGACTACCGCTCGTCGGTCACGGTCTCTCGCCGGAGGAAGTGACCCGTCACATCCTGTTAGGCTTCAGCTCGCTCGAACACTCGTCCTCTGCCGCGTACGAAGACATCCTGAAGCTTGCCGCGGCGGCCGGTACGTCGATCGATCCGACACTCAACGTCGGCAACGGTGCGCTCATGCGGGCGAACGAGCCGCAGTGGGAATCGAGTTGGCGCGTCAAGGAGTTTGTGCCCGAAGACGCTCGCAAGAGCGGAGGACAGGGCCGTGGCGCGGGCCCAGGCGTCACCGCCGATCAACTGCGCAATCGTGCGCGGCCGATGTTCGATCGCATGATGGTCGCCAGAAACGCGGGCGTGAATTACCTTGCCGGCACCGATTCTCTGATGGGCGGCGTGTACTTCGGGCTGTCGCTGCACTGGGAAATCGCGCAGTTCGTCGATGCCGGCTTCGCGCCGATCGACGCGCTGAGGATCGCCACCGAACGGGCAGCCGCTCTGGTCGGGGCATCTGCGGATCTCGGCTCACTGACGCCGGGTAAGCTGGCCGACATCGTGCTCCTCGACTCGAACCCACTCGAGAACATCCGCAACACGCAGTCGATCTGGCAGGTGGTCAAGGGTGGCCGCGTCTACGATCCCTCGCGGCTGCGTCAGGGCGCCGTTATCACGGCGACGGCCGCTGCAGGTGCGACAGGAAGTTGGAAGGTTGTGGGCAGCATCGGACAGTTTCCGGTCGATCTGGTATGCACACTTCAGCCGGCGGATAAGAAGTTGACCGGCAAGTGCGTCGGCGCGGACATCGGTGACGTTGCAATTGTGGGCGAATCGGATGGGAAAGCGACCACCTGGAGCTACGGCGTGAACTATCAGGGCCAGCCGCTCACCGTCGTCTACACGGGCACACTCGACTCGCCCACAGCGATGAAGGGCACTATTTCCGTGATGGGCGCCATGTCCGGCTCCTTCACCGCGACCAGGCAGTAGCGAACTCGTCGATGTCTTCGCCGGATCGGAGACGTTTCCTTGCAACGGCGATATCGGGCGCCATCGGCGTGTCTCTCACGCGGACGATGTTCGCGCGACCGCCTGAACGTGACGGCGCGGAGGCGATCCAGTCGACCCGTCTGGCCGATGATGTCTTCCTGATCTCCGGAGCCGGCGGAAACGTCACGGTCGTCTCGCGGCCCGACGGCTTGTTCCTCATCAACGGCGGACTTGCCGAGCGCGCCAGCTCGCTGCTCCAGCTCCTCGACGAAGAGTTTCCGGGACGGCCGATTCGCATCCTCTTCAATACGGATTGGCATCGCGAGAACACCGGCCTCAATGAGATCGTGGGACAGCGCGGCGCAAAGATTCTCGCGCATGAGAACACGAAGCTCTGGCTTGGCGCCGACGTGTTCGTCAAATGGCAGCAACGCCGCTATACGCCTCTTCCCAAACACGCGCTGCCGAACGAAACGTTTTATACGAACGGAACGATGGTCTTCGGTCAACAGCCGATCGTGTACGGCTACCTGGGACAGGCACATACCGACGGCGATGCCTACGTCTATCTTCCTGAGCGGGACATCCTGATTGCCGGAGACGTCGTCACGGTCGGCAGCTACCCGGTGCTCGACGACACGACCGGAGGCTGGATCGGAGGAATCACCACGGCAGCCTCGACGCTGCTCAACGTTGCGAAGGCAGGCACCCGCGTCGTGCCGGGCGCGGGTCCCGTCCAGACGCGCGCGCATCTTCAGGCGGAGCGCGACATGCTGGCGGTCGTCAGAGATCGTGTCGTCAAGATGATGAAGCAGGGCATGGGCCCGGACGAGATGATCGCCGCGGCGCCGACAAAGGACTTCGACGCGGTATGGGGCAGCCCCGATCTCTTCATGAAGAACGTGTATCCGGGACTCTGGGGGCATGCGCGCGAACTGGGAGGTATCATCTGATGCTCCGGCCAGCGCGAATCGCGGTGGTGGCGGGACTTGTGCTTCTTCTTCCGCCTCGAGCCGAAACCGCCGACAGCTCCGCGCATCGCGCGCTGCTGGATTCGTATTGCATCAGCTGCCACAACCAACGGCTGAAGACCGCCGGCGTGATGTTGGACGTGCTGGATTTGTCGCAGTTGGCAGGTCACGAGGATGTCTGGGAGAAGGCGGTTCGAAAGCTTCGGGCGGGAATGATGCCGCCACCTGGCGCACGGCGGCCGGACTCGCAGGCGGTCGATGCGTTCGTGACATGGCTGGAGAACTCGCTCGATCAGACGGCGGCGAAGAATCCGAATCCCGGACGCGTCGGCGTTCATCGACTGAATCGAGTGGAATACGCGAACGCGATCGAGGAACTGCTGGGACTGCGCGTCGACGCGAGTGCGCTGTTGCCGAAAGACACCGAGTCGGAGGGGTTCGACAACATCGCGAGCGCTCTTAAGGTGTCGCCGTCGTTTCTCGATCAGTACATCGCGGCGGCGCGCCTGGTCAGCATCCGCGCCATCGGAAATGTGTCCAGCAAGCCCGACAGCAGCACCTACCGGCCGCCGCGCGGCACCGATCAGTCGCGGCGCGTGGAAGGCCTGCCGCCGGGTACACGCGGAGGCTTCGCCGTCGAGCACCTCTTTCCCGCCGACGGCGACTACAAGATCAACATCGCCGGGCTTGCCGGAGCCTTCTATGGCCGGGGCATGGAATATCAGCACACGGTCGTGCTGACGATCGACGGCGTCAGAGTCTTCGAGCAGAGAGTCGGCGGCGAAGACGACATGGCGATCGTCGATCAGAAGCAGGCGCCCGGCGTCGCGTCCATCAACGCGCGTTTTCAGAACATCGCGGTGCACGCGAAGGCCGGCCCGCGGACGGTCGGCGTCACGTTCATCGCCAGAAGCTACGCAGAGTCGGACGAGGTGCTGCAGTCGTTCCGTCCGGGCGCGGGAGAAGACCGGATCGCAAGGATCGGCAGCCTCGAGATCGTCGGACCCTTCGGCGCCGTCGGCCTCAGCGAGACGCCGAGCCGCCAGCGAATCTTCGTCTGCCGTCCTTCCGCATCTGCGACGGCGGCAGACGAAACTGCCTGCGCGACGACGATTCTCTCGACCCTCGCGCGGCGCGCCTATCGACGGCCCGTCGTCGAGCGCGATCTGACCGCGCCTCTCGCTTTCTATCATGCAGGACGCGAGACGGGCGACTTCGACCACGGCATCCAGCAGGCGCTGACGGCGATTCTCGCGAATCCGAAATTCCTGTACCGCGCCGAAGCAGTCCCCGCGGACGTGCTGCCCGGCGCCGCGTATCGTCTCAGCGATCTGGATCTCGCGTCGAGGCTGTCATTCTTTCTGTGGGGCACGATTCCAGACGAGGAGCTGTCAGCGGCAGCGGTCGCCGGGCGCCTGCACACGCCGGACGTCCTCGCACAGCAGGTCCGTCGCCTGCTGAGCGACGCGCGATCGAAGACGCCGATCACGGCCTTCGCGACACAGTGGCTCAAGCTCAGGAACATCGACGACGTCGATCCGGACGGCGTGCAGTTTCCGAACTTCGATTCGAGCCTTCGCGAGGCGTTCCGGCGAGAGATCGAACTGTTCGTCGAGAGCATCCTCCGCGAGGATCGCAGCGTCGTGGACCTGCTGACGGCGAAGCACACGTTCGTCAACGAGCGGCTTGCCCTGCATTACGGAATCCTCAACGTGCGCGGAGACGCGTTCCGCCGCGTCCCACTCGACGATGCGAACCGCTGGGGACTGCTGGGTAAAGGCGGTGTGCTGATGGCGACATCCTACGCCAATCGCACCGCGCCGGTGCTGCGCGGCGCGTGGATCCTCGAAAACATCCTTGGCACGCCTCCAGCGTCACCGCCACCGGACGTGGAAGGATTCCAGGAAAACAAGGCCGGCGAGAAGGCGAAAACCGTCCGCGACATCATGCAACTGCACCGCGCCAAGCCGTCCTGCAACGCGTGCCACGGCGTGATGGACCCGATCGGGTTTGCGCTCGAAAACTTTGATGCGATCGGCGCGTGGCGGATAAAAGATCGTGACGCCGGTACTCCAATCGACGCATCGGGAGTGCTGATTGACGGCACGCAGGTCAGCGGGCCGCGCGATCTCAGAACGGCGGTGACGAAGCGGCCGGCGCAATTCGTCCAGACCTTCACCGAAAAGTTGTTGATGTACGCGCTCGGGCGGCGCATCGAAGCGACCGATATGCCCGCGGTTCGAAAAATCGTACGCGAGGCCGCGCGCGACAACTACCGGTTCACCGCCATCGTGAACGGGATCGTGCGCAGCGCACCGTTCCAGATGAGAACCAGCGCGCCGCGCCAGCCGGAACTGACTGCTGCAAAGGGGCACTGACATGTTCATCTTCAAGAAGCACCTGTCGAGGCGTACGTTTCTGCGAGGAACCGGTGTCACCGTCGCGCTGCCCCTCCTGGACGCGATGGTCCCGGCCTGGACTGCGCTGGCGCAAACGGCGGCGGCGCCGAAGCCCAGGCTCGGATTCTGTTACTTGCCGCACGGGGCAATCATGACGCAGTGGACCCCGGCGGCTGAAGGGCCGCTGGAACTGCGGCCGATCCTCAAGCCGCTCGAGCCATTCAAGCAGCAGGTGACGATTGTCAGTGGGCTGGAAAACAGGCCCGCTATTGCCCCGCCGGTTCATGCGCTGACGCCGGGCACGTGGCTCAGCTGCGTGCCGCCGCGCGAATCACAGGAGCCGTTCGGAGGCGTCACGATCGATCAGATGGCGGCGGCGCGGATCGGCCAGGATACGCCCTTTCCGTCGCTCGAAATCGCCGCCGAAGCGCGCGGCGGCGGCGGCGCCTGCGAACGCAACTACGGATGCGCGTTCGGCAGCACGATCTCATTCCGGACGCCGACCATGCCGCTGCCCATGGAAGGCGATCCGCGCAAGCTGTTCGAACGGCTGTTCGGTGTCGGCGACACGCCGGCCGAGCGGCAAGCGATCGCGAAACAGTCGTCGAGTATTCTCGATCTGATTACGCAGGATGGAGCCGACCTGGCGCGGCGGCTGGACGCGCAGGATCGCGCGACGCTCGACGATTATCTCGGCAGCGTGCGCGAAATCGAACGGCGCATGCAGAAAATGGACGAGCAGGATCTGTCCACACTTCCGCTGCCGGAGGTGCCGATCGGCGCGTCGTTCGATCAGCGCCTCACTCTGATGTTCGACATGCTCGCGCTGGCGTTTCAGGCCAATCTCACGCGCGTGTTCACGTTCATGATGGCGGCCGAAGCGACCAATCTCACCTACACCCACATCGGCATTTCCGACGCGTTTCATCCGCTGTCGCACCATCAGAACGATCAGAGCAAGATCGAGCGACTCGTGAAGATTCAGACGTATCACGCGCAGGCGTTTGCGAAGTTCCTGGCGAAGCTCGCGAAGATGCCGGACGGGGACGGATCCATGCTCGATCACGCCATCCTGATGTACGGCGGCAACATGAGCAACAGCAACGCCCACGATCACTTTCCGCTGCCGGTGCTGCTCGCCGGCGGCGGTTGCGGAAAGGTCAAAGGGAACCAGCATCTGCGATATCCGGATCGCACGCCGCTCGCGAACCTCCTTGCCACCGTGCTCGATCGGGCTGGCGTCGCCGTCGATCACGTCGGCGACAGCACGAAGACGCTCTCGGAGGTCTGATGGTCGCGACCGTCCTGACGCTGCTGCTCGCCGCGGTCCCGCTCGTGGGTGCCGTCAAGGCGGGGGACCGCGCAGCAGCGCTGCGGATGCTCGAACAGCGCGCGGACGTGAACGCTCCGGAACCCGATGGCACGACAGCCCTCCACTGGGCAATCGTCCGTCACGATTTCGATCTGGCGGAGCGGCTTCTTCGGGCCGGCGCTAACGCCAAGGCGAAGAACGTCTATGGCGCGACGCCGATGTCGGAAGCCGCGGTCTTCGGGGAACCGGCGTTTCTCGAGAAGCTGCTCGACGCCGGGGCGGACGTCGAGTCGCCGAACGGCGATGGACAGACGGCGCTGATGCTGGTAGCGCGGACGGGAAATGTGGAGGCGACGCGGCTGCTGCTGAAGCGCGGCGCCGACGTCAACGCCAGGGAACGGTGGCGTGAGCAGACGCCGCTGATGTGGGCGGTGGCCGAGCGCCAGCCCGAAGTGGCGAAGGAGCTGATCTCGCACGGTGCTCTCGTGGACGCGCGATCTCAGATCAATCAGTGGAGGAGGCAGGTGACCAGCGAGCCGAGAGCGTTGCATCGGCCGACGGGCGGCCTGACGCCGCTGCTGTTTGCCGCGCGCGAAGGATGCCTCGCCTGTGCGCAGGCGTTGCTCGATGCCGGCGCCGACATCAACTTGGGCGATCCGGACGAAATCAGCCCGCTTCTGATGGCGATCACCAATGCGCACTTTGATATGGCCGTCTCGCTGATCGACCGGGGAGCCAATCCGAACAAATGGGACTGGTTCGGCAGGACGCCGTTGTACGCCGCCGTCGACATGAATACGATTCCGCATGGCGGCCGAGCCGACGGTCCGTCGCCTGACCAGACCACGAGCCTGCAGATTATCGAACGTCTCCTCGGGGCTGGAGTCAATCCAAACGCGCAGCTGAAGCTGCTGCCGCCGTACCGAAACGTCATCGACGATCGCGTGCTCGACGCGCCGCTGACGATCGGAGCGACGCCGCTGCTGCGCGCAGCAAAGGCCTTCGACGCTCCGGTCATTCGTCTGTTGCTGGCGCACGGCGCGAACGTGACGCTTCCCAACATCAGAGGGGTGACGCCTCTGATGGCCGCGGCCGGCATGGGCTCCACAGACGCCGACACGCGCGGCGTGTATACGACGAAGGATACGCAACAGCGGGCGATTGCGTCGCTCGAACTGCTGTTAGCCGCAGGGGCGGAGGTCAACGCCAAAGATGGCGGTCGCGGATTGACGGCTCTTCATGAAGCTGCACGCTGGGGTTGGGACGACGTCATCAAGTGTCTCATCGCACACGGCGCCGATGTGCGCGCCAGAGACAATCGCGGCATGACACCCGTCGATTCGGCGCTCGGACGCGTCGGCGGGAACAGCAAATTCGGCCAGCGGATCGATGTCTTCCAAGGCACGGCGGCGCTGTTACGTGACTTCGGAGGCGCCGAAGGCACCTCTGCGGACAACCGGAAGTAGAAGGCGAGGATTCAGGAGATGCAGATGAACCCATGCCGTGCGGCGGGCGCGTTCGCCGCAGCGGTGATTCTGGCGGCGATCGGATTGCCAGCGCTGAGGGCACAGACTGGAAATGCGCCCGCGCCTGCACAGAAGGTGATTGTCGCGGGGGAGAACCCAGCGATTACCTTGCGCGGTCAGGAAGGCGGCGAACCTCTGACGAGCGTGAACTTCTGGCGCGTGCACTGGAGCCCGGTCGGCTCGGGTGCCGTCTGTTTCATTACGGTCAACGCTCCTGGAGCAGAGAACCTGCGCATCGCGCTGTACGACAACCCGAAGGTTCTTCAATACGTCACCACCGAGCTGATGTCGAGCCTGTCGCCGACGTTCAACACGCCGCCGTTCACACCGCATGCCGGCAAGATCACGCAGTCGGGTGACACGGTGAACGAGCGCAAAGAAACGTGCGTCTCTGAGCGCTATACCGTGGAGCTGACCTGGCGCGGCTTCAGCGACGCGCGCTGGATCGACATCAAACCCGGCGCCGAGACGTCGATGACCTTCGCGATGGTCATGGCCACCGGCGCGGACGTCGTCATCAATGGACGCAAAGCTCCGGGCAACGTCCTCCGCGGCGGTCCGGGTGCGTTTCCTCCATCGTTTCTCGCGGTCAACGAAACATGGCGACGCTGACTTTCGCGCGCGCGCGCATTCTGGCTGCGATTCTGCTCGCCCCGGCCGCGGCGTTCGCGCAAACGCCACCACCAGGGGGTCCCGGCCGGGGCAATTTCACGTTCGGCCCCCCGTCGGGTGCGCAGATGTTCCAGACCAATTGCTCGAGTTGCCACACGCCGGATGGCATCACCGTCGGGGGGCGCTCAGTGCCGACGACGACGGCGCTTGCGGCTTTGCCTCCGGAGCGGATCTATCAGGCGATCACCACCGGTTCGATGGCCTTGCAGGCCACGGCGCTTCCGGATAAACAGAAGCGCGATCTCACCGAGTTCGTCGCACGTCGTCCATTTCTCGACATCGAGGGAACGGGTGTCGCGAAGATGACGAATCGCTGCGCGACGAATCCTCCGTTGAACAACCTCGAGTCGGCGCCGTCCTGGAACGGCTGGAGTCCGGGCACCGGTAACACCAGGTTTCAGACGGCCGCCGCGTCGCATCTCGCGCCGCAGGATGTACCGAAACTGAGACTCAAATGGGCGTTCGGACTCCCCGGCGGGGGCATCAGCACATCGCAGCCCACAGTCGCGTTCGGTCGTATCTTCGTCGGCAGCGACAACCGTGTCGTGTATTCAATGGATGCGAAGAGCGGTTGCGCCTACTGGGCGTTTCATGCCGAGAGCACCGGACGCTTCGCGCCGATGGTCGGCCCGATCTCAGGACGCCCGGGTTCGACCTACGCCGTGTACTTCGTGACCGCGCCGGGTACTGCCCACGCGATCGACGCGCATGACGGGACGCTTCTCTGGAAAACGGAAATCAAGGGGCTGCATTCCGTGAATGCGTCCGCCACGTTGTACGACGGGCGGCTCTACATTCCGTTTGCCGGCACCGAGACGATGGCCGGCGCAAATCCGAACTACGAATGCTGTCGATCGCGCGGCGGCATCGCGGCCGTCGACGCGAACACGGGTCGCGTCATCTGGAAAGTCGACAGCATCCCGGAGCCGCTGAAGCGCCTGGGCGAGAATCCACAAGGCAAGCCACTCTGGGGGTTGGCGGGTGCGAGCGTCTGGAACGCGCCGACGATCGATCCGAAGCGACGCCGCGTGTACGTCGGCACGGGAAACAGTTACGGACCCATCGCGGCCGACACCAGCGATTCGATTCTCGCGTTGAACATGGACGATGGAAAGATTGTCTGGAGTCATCAGGAATTCAAAGGCGACTCGTTCATGGTGGGGTGCGGTCCGAAGAATCCCGGCGGCGGCAATTGTCCGGAGACGCTGGGGCCCGACTGGGATTTCGGCGGCGCGTCCATCATGCTGCAGACGCTGCAGGACGGCCGCGACATCCTCATCGCGGCCGGCAAGGGCGGGGTCGCGCTCGCACTGGATCCGGACACCAACGGCAAGGTCCTGTGGCGAACGACGCTCTACACGGGTCAGCCTCCCAGCGCCATGGGTCTCGTGCTCTTCGGGGGCACGGCCGACGGACGACGGGCGTACTTCCCGCTGCAGCAGCCGGGCGGCGGTCTTGTCGCCGTGCAACTGGAGAACGGCACAATCGACTGGAAAGCGAACATCGACGCCGACCGTCGCGGACAGAACGGCGCGGCGACCTCGATTCCAGGCGTGGTGTTCACCGGCGGCTGGGACGGCATCCTCCGCGCGGTCGACGCCGCCGGCAAAGTGATCTGGGCCTTCGATACCCGCCAGCCGTTCAAGACGACTAATGGCGTGGAGGCGAAAGGCGGCTCGCTCGGAGCGCCGGGCCCGACCGTCGTCGACGGCATGGTGTATGTCGCGTCCGGCTACATCGGCGTGCAGAACGGCACGCCAGGAAACGTCATTCTCGCATTCGGCGTCGAGTGAGATGTCTCACATGAAAACCCGCCTTCCGATCGTCGTGACCGTGATGTTGTTCTCTCCATTCGCGGCCGGACGTCCCACGGCTCACCATTCGCAGGCGTTGTATACCAATGCCGACGGCGCGATCAGCATCACGGGCGTCGTGCGCCGGCTCGAGTTCACCAATCCGCATTCGTTCGTGTATGTTGAAGTTACCGGCGCGGACGGCAAGACGAAATTGTGGGCGCTCGAGTTGATGAGCATGCGGGGACTGACGATGCTTGGATGGACGCACGAGACGATCAAGCCCGGCGACGTGATCACCGCGGCCGGACGTCCGGCGAAGAATGGCGCGCCGGCGATGTACGCCGAAGCCATCAGGCTCCCGGACGGCCGCAGCATGCGGTCGTAGAGGTTTCATATGATCGCAGCCATCGCACTTCTGATCGCAGGCGTCGCGTCGGCCACGGCCCAAACGACTCGGGGATGCAACCTGCCCGCGAGTTTTCCCTGTCCGGATGCCAGGATCGTGTCATTCGAGGCCAATCGACTGACGATCAAGCCGGGTGAGGCCGTCATCCTGACATGGGCCGCGGAGAATCCAGGCGCGATGACCGTGACGCCTGGAGTCGGACCCGTGATTGCACGCGGCTCCGCACGCGTTTCGCCGCGCGCGACGACCAGCTATACGTTATCGGTGGGCGGCGGCCCCAACGGCCAGACGCTGACCCGGATGCTGACGATTACCGTCGAAGGCACACGCGAGGGGGCGGCCTCCCTTCCGGCGGCGCCGGCCTCACAGGAGGTTCCACGCACGCCCGACGGCCATCCCAACCTTTCCGGCGTCTTCAATGCGTTCGGCGCCGGGCGAGGTGGCGGACGCGGCGCGGCGCCGGTGCCGGGCGCGCTTCCGACACGACCGACGCTCAAGCCCGGGATGGAATCGTATCGCGTCGTCTACGACGACAAGCAAGTCATCAGCGACTGCGTCGTCGGTTCGGTTCCACCCAGCTTTGGCCCGTATTCCTTTCAGATCGTTCAGAACGCCGATCACGTCGTGATCCTGTACGAGTACATGCACCTGTTTCGCGTGATACCCCTTGATGGTGGACCGCACCAGCCGGGAATCAGCTGGATGGGCGATTCGATCGGCACCTGGGATGGCGATACCCTTGTGATCGATACGACCGGATTCAACATGCTGAGCACTGTCGGCGGCACCGGAGATCGTCATCAACCGTATCGGCACTCCGACGCCCTGCACATGATCGAGCGCATCCGGCGGCCGAGCGCCGGCATGTTGGAAATCGAAACGACGCTCGAGGATCCGAAGATATTTGCCGGCCCGTGGCGAACCGTCAATCGGTACGCCAACCATCCGGAATTCAAGAAGGTCGAAGAGTACATGTGCGCCGAGAACGCGAAGAGCTACGACTACCTGGTGGATCCGAAATCAGAGATCAAGCTGCCGCGCTAGTAGCACCGCGTCTTCGCCGGCAAGGGCCTGCCGGAACGGAATCGAGACCAGCAGGGAGGCATCGCGATCGTGGTGAGTAGTCACATGAACCGACTGTGCGCGACCATACAAGTGCTGGAGGCGTTCGCGCACCTCGTCGGACGGCGCGAATCCGCGTAAATCCAGCTGCAGAACGGCATCGTCTATCTTCACCGCGCGGACTTCAATCAGCGCGGCCGCGTGATGGAGCAGTGCAGTCAACATCGCGCGCGGCACGAGGGCATCACGCACATCGGAAGCGATATCGGACGCGACTATGGCGCGCCCGCCGCCAACAGATGCGCTGGCCGAGAGATGGCGCTCCAGGAGGCCGACCTCGCTGCTGAGCGGGATTTCCTCTGGCTTCTGATCGGCCAGGGCCGCGCGTAGCAGTTCACTCAGCCGGCCAAGCGTGTCGATGACGGCCTTCTGTTCGCCGCTCGCAGCCAGGTCCGCGATCGTGTCCAGCGTTCTGAACAGAAAGGTCGGATCGACCTGGGCCTCGAGTCCTTTGAGCCGCGCATCGGCGAGGCTCGCCTGCAGCCGCAGCGCCGTCAACTCGCGGCCTCTCGCCTCGCGATAGTAGTGGAAGGCATAGATGGTACCGACAAGCGCGGTGTAGGTCAGGACGTCGAGAACGAAATAAGTCTGAAAAAGCTGGAGTGGCGTCGGCTGCAATCGGGCGGCCGGACTGCTGCCTGCCGTTGGGACCAGGACACGGACGCCGAGCACGAGCAGCGCGAAACACGTCCCCATCGAGGCGACGGCGGGCACAGTCGGTCGCAGGACGAAACGCCAGATGTGAAAACGTCTCCCAATGACGACCGCCAGGGGCATCACGCACGCGAACACCAGCCATGACGGCAGGACGCGCCCGATGGCCATGGAGATCGGCATCGGATGGCCGAGAACTCCGGATCCAAGCCGGAGCTGCGCCGCCTCGAGGAGCCCGAAGATGAGGGCCAGGGTCACCGCGACTGCCCATGTCTTCCACGCGGAATTACGTTCGCTCATGTTCAGGGGAGCAGGCGCTCGCGATACGTTCGCGTCAGGCGCAGGGCAGTGCCGTCGTTGAGCCTGACATCAAACTCGCCATGCCAGTCCGGCGTGACCTCTTTGACGCGGCTGATGTTCACCATCGTCGATCGATGAATTCGCGCGAACTGCTGGGGGTCGAGCTTCAGTTCGAGCTCGTTCATCGTCATTCTGACCAGATACGTGTTCGCCCCCACGTGAAGCCGCACGTAATTCGCGGCTGAATCGATCCAGTCGACCTGTTCGGCCGTCACGAGGAGAAACCGGTTTTCATCTCGGACCGCAAAGCGCCTCAGCGGTCGGCTGGCGCTGTCGGCCGTGCCGGCCGCCCCGCCGCCCCGCGAGTCGAGGAGCTGCGCCATTCCGCTGTGCTTCTTCTCCAGCTCTTCCTGAGCCGCGAGCGTCCATCGCGCCCGGTCGAGTGCCTGCCGGAAGCGACGTTCTTGCAGCGGCTTCAACAAGTAGTCGACCGCATGCGTTTCGAAGGCCTTCGGCGCGTAGGTGTTGTGTGCGGTGATGAAAATGACCAGCGGCAAGTGCACCGCGGCGGCGCGTTCGAGGACCTGAAAGCCGTCGCCGTTCGGCATCCTGATGTCGAGGAAAACCAAGTCGGGCCGCAGCGTCTGAATCGCACGCACGGCCTCGGCGCCGTTGCCGGCTTCGCCCACCACGGTCACATCACTTTCCGTGCGCAGCCATACGCGGACGCCTTTTCGCGCGAGCGGCTCGTCATCCGCGATCAGGACAGAGATCGTTTTCGAGGGTCCGAGTCCCTCCTGGGCCGGCGTCGTGTTCTCGGGTGCTCGCATGAATCAGGCAGAAAGGGCGTGGAGGGGAGCCACCTGGTGAAACGGCATCGAAATCGAGACGCGAGCACCCTTGAGCGCGACGTTGGAGAACTCGATGGTAGGCGCCGCGCCGTACAGCTGCTGCAGCCGCGCGCGCGTGCTGACCAGGCCGATGCCCGCGCGGAGTTGCTCGACGTCCGGAAATCCAGGACCGGTGTCGGTGATCTCCAGTCGGAGCATGGTGTGCTCCCGACGCGCGCAGACCGCGACGTGACAAGTGCCCGTGGTGGTCGAGATGCCGTGTATGACGGCATTCTCGACGATCGGTTGAAGAATCATCGTCGGCACCGCCGCGCATGATACGTCGGGCGCGACGTCATAGGTGACGACGAGCCGATCCCCGAAACGGATGCGCTGGATCGCCAGATAGCCTTCAATCAGTTCGAGCTCCCGGCCGAGCGGCACTTCGTGCGGCCGGTCGTGGTTGAGAGACACCCGAAGCAGCTCGCTGAGGCGTTTGACGGTATCGACGACCGCGCTCTGGTTGCCTTCGAGCGCCAGGACCGAGATGGCGTTCAGCGTGTTGAAGAGAAAGTGTGGTTCGAGTTTTGTCTGCAACGCCTCGAGGCGCGCTTCGGACAGACGGGCGTCGAGTTGAGACGCCGCGATCTCGCGCGATTCGGCGTGCCGATAGAAATGAAATGCGTACAGCGTGCCGACCAGCGCGGTGTACGTCAGCACGTCGAGCAGGAAATACGTCTGAAAGAGCCGCATTGGCGTCCACGGAACGATCCCTGGGCTGATCGGCCCGACGGCGAGACGGCCCGCAAGCGTGAGCAGCGCGAACGCCACGGCGCTTGCGGCGAGGCCGAGCGCGTTCGGCCACAAAAGATGCCGGGTCACTTTGAATCGGCGCGCGGCCGCAAACACCAGCGGCGCCAGCAAACCAAGCAGCAGCCAGTAGGGCACGACCCGGACGACGGCCAGCGGAAAGGGCATTGGCCTGCCAAGCACGGCCGAGCCGAGCCGCAGTTGCGCGGCCTCGACAAGTCCGAGCAGTAATGCGGGCAGCAGGACTAACGCCCAGGCTTTCCAGCCGGTCAGCGATTCGCCGAAAGGGCTGAGTTCAGGCTCCGCCATATTGCGAGGAAGCGTAGTCTACAACCACCACACCGTCGCGTCGCGATCTGATTCGTCCCTGCTTTTACGGTCTCATCCCGCCGTGGTCCGCTTCGTCCCAGACCGATTGGCCATCCCTTGGAAGTCCCATACAGTGGCGCCACCACAGGAGCTATTGATGACCATATGCGCGGCGACTCGTCGTCGAGTCTGCGGTTCGATTCTCATGGCGGCAGTGGTGGTGTCCACCACCGCCGCGGGACAGCAATCGCCGACGAAGATTCACATTACCGGAGAGAATCCGGGGATACGGCTTCGGGATCGCGAAGGCGGTCCGGTGCTGGCCGAGGCCAATTTCTGGCGCGTGACGTGGAGTCCCATGGGCACCGGTCACGTCTGCTACATCACGACCAATGACGGCAAGGGAGCCAACGATCTGCGATTGGCGCTGACCGATAACGAGAGGCTCGCCGACTACGTCACCAACGAAACGATGGCCAAGCTGATTCCCGACTTTGCCGTGCCGCCGTACAAGGTCGTGAAAGCGACATTCGGGTTTTCCGGCGATTCGTTGAAAGAACGGACGGAGACCTGCAAATCAGATCAATATAACGTCGACGTCGTGTGGCGCGGTCTTGGAGATGGCGTGTACGGCGAGATGCGCCCGCCTAACGGCTTTCTGATGCAATTCATCATCATGACG
>Ga0315281_10003801_pt1 | contig 22071 bp, 1 predicted proteins | sample YL17G07_0_MG_FD_204540 | JGI IMG/M metagenome (GOLD analysis project Ga0315281, IMG submission 204540) | Sediment microbial communities from Yellowstone Lake, YNP, Wyoming, USA - YL17G07_0 | ecosystem: Environmental > Aquatic > Freshwater > Lake > Sediment | place: USA: Wyoming | collected... | reverse complement strand
CCCGATTCGCCCGCGAGAACCAGCGTCGAAGGATCCATGGCCTCGCTGAAAGAGATGGCGATTTCCCCGATCGCCCGATCGAACGCGGCCCGAGTCACTTCGGGTGCGCCGCAGTCGACCCGGAACAGAGCGGTCACTTCGCGACTGGCCCAGCGGCCATTGCGATCCATCGAAGCGGCGTGGATCTCGTGGAATCCGTTCGCCGACAATGGAATCGTCACCGCGAACCTTCCCGACGCGCCCGCAATTCCGGAAAACGCGAGAGATCCGTCCCGAACCCGAACCGTCGACTCCGGAACAGCACTTCCCTTGACGTCGAACTGCGCACCGCAGACCACCGGAGGAATCGCGTCCAGAACCGGCGGACTCAGAAGAGGGTCGAGAGCCACTGTCCATGACGCCGTCTTCGGCGCGCCAAGAGGGTGTCCGGCGTAGTCTCGAATTCCGCTCCCGGCTTCGAAGCGGTAGGTCTCGCCGCGAACGAGCGACACGGCGGGGGTGAACGCAACCGCGGAGCCGGCTTGTGTGAAGGATCCGGCCACTGTCACGTTCGAGGCGTCGAGCAGCCGGAGACCTGCGGATTCCTGCAGAGAGCTCGCTCGCACCGGTTCGCTGAACAGGGCGAACAGCTGTGCGTTCGCGTCGACGCCCGATGAGCCGTCCGCCGGGATCAATTCGACAACCGATGGCGGCGCTGCGTCCTTGAAGAAGTTACGCCTGGCTGCGGCGCTCTTTCCATCCGGCTGTTCGACCCGACCCACCGCCGCAAAGCCGCCGTCGGCGGCCGGAATCGAAACCTGAGCGGCGAAGCTCGTTTGGCGTCGTCCTCCGGCTCCGGGCTCGCTCCATTGCAGGCTGGCGGGATCGAGGGTGCCGCCATTGACGACGATCTGTGCGCCGTCCGCGCCCCAGGCCGTTCCCGTCACGGTCACCGTGTCACCCGAGCTCGAATCGAAACGTGCCCAATCGGCGGGGGCCGCAAACAGCATCGCAGGACCGGCCGCATCAAAATGAACCCGAATCACCGACGTCGACGATTGACCGACCGAATCCGTCGCCTTCGCCGTGATCGTCTGTTCCCTCTCGAGCGGCGTCTCGGCGTCGAGCCGGACATTGTCGGCCACAAAGGTACCGCTCTCATCGACCGACGCGACAACCTCCGCTTTGGCCGTCTGGATCACGACGACCGGAAGGGCCGGGCCGGACGCAGCGTCGACGACGCCGGTAACGCGGATGGAGGCCGGCTGCGTGCCCGTGTCGCCCAGAACGTCCCCGTCGCCGGGTGACGCAATCTGAATCTGCGGCGGAGAGAAATCGGCGTCGACGACCACGCGGGCATCGCCGATCCGCCCGGCCCCGTCGATCGCACGAGCCGCGATGATGTTCGGTCCCTCGAGGAGCGGCACCGCGGCGACTGTAAAAGCGCCTGCTCCGCCGGCTGATGGTGTGACACTCGCCGGAATTCCATTGACGGTCACGCTCACCGATCCGTCCGAAACGCTGCCCGAGACGCCGATCGCTCGCAGGGCGGTCGCCAGATGGTTGGGCGGGCTCAGGATCGAGGTCGCCGGCCCGCTGTCGGCGAGCCTCCGGACCCTTCGCACCGTCGTTGTTTCCTTCCCGGAGCGATCGACACAGGCGATTTCGATTGTATTGTCGCCGACGACCGGAAGCGGGACACCGGCCAGTGCAAACGTGCCGTCCGCCACGTCCGCCGTCAAAACCTGCGCGCCCGGCGGAAGGGCCGCGGGATCGGTGACGCGGATCTTCACGGCGGAAGCCGAGCCGCTCTTTCCATGCACGATGAGGTTGTCTCCGGCGACCGCCGCCCCGTCTTCCGGATGGATTTCTCCCAGCGAACAACCTCCGAAATCGACGAGGAAACTCAGCTGGGCGCGCGCCTCATTGCGGGCCGCATCCGCCGCCACGACGGACAGAAGGTACCCACCGGCCGCCGAAATCGATTGGTCCAAGGACGAGCCCGTTACGGCAATGGCCTCGCCATTCAGCCGGACTGAGAAAATCGGCGCCGGCTCACGATTGTCGGTCACTGCGACGTGAATCGTGAACCTGGAATGGAAACTGGTGCCATCGGGAATCGGCATCGAATCGCTTGTCATCTCGATGGAGGGGGGGACCCAATCCGTGACGACCACGACCTGCGCTGTCGCAGCTCGCCCCTGGGGGTCGGTCGCGGAAACGACAATCGCGTTCGGCCCTTCGATGAGATCGACATCGGCCGCCCGGAAAGCTCCCTTCGAGTCGACGGCGACACTCCGGCCAGCCACCGTGATCGTTCCGTCTTTCACGACAGAGACGCCCCCGATCACGGTTCCAGTGACATCGATCCGCCGCCGGTTCGTGAGAAATCCTTCCACGGGATCGAAGATGAGAATTCTGGGCGCTCCGCTTTTCACCATCACGGCGCGACTGGCCGAGGCGGTTCGGCCGGAGGCGTCGCGAGCCACAGCGACCAGATCGTTCACCCGATCCGGTTCGACGGGAACCGCGGCCGCGCTCCAACTCGAGCCCGCAATGGCGGCAACGACCCCGTTGACCGCCACGGATGTGACGGCGCCCGACAGGGTTCCGGTCACGGCGATCACCGGACCGGCGACGGTGGCGCCATCCTCCGGCGACACGATGGCGAGGGAGGGCGCTTCCGAGAGATCCACTTTGAAAGTGGTCGATGCCGCAGCCGTGTGCCCCAGCGTGTCGGTCGCCGTCGCGGTCATGGCATAGTCGCCGCCCGCGTCGACGATCGTTCCCGATGTGAACGGCAAGCCATTGAGATCGGCCGCAATCGTCGCATTCGAGTCGCTCGAGCGAACCGTCGGGGCGACCGCCCTCCGGAAGAGGGTGCCGGGCGGCAGAGCCGTTCCCGACTCGAGAATCTCGACAGACGGGCCGACTGTCCTGACTGTGAACGTCCGGGAGAACGCAGCCTTGTTCCCCGCCCGGTCCGTCAACTCGAGGGTCACGGAATTGAGCCCTTCGGTCCAGCGAAACGGGTCGAGACTGAATCGGCCCGCGGAACCGGCAGCGTCCTGGCCATTGACTCTCGCCGCCGCGAGATCGGGACTGGAAACCCCCGAATAAACCGTCGCTCCCGCGGTCAACGTGGCTCCGTCCGGCGGCTGCGTCGCCGTGAGCGCGGGTGGAGTTCGATCGATTTCAAAAAGAGCATGGGCCGCGCCGCTGTGACCGGCGCAATCCGTGGCGCGGGCCACGAGCAGGTGTTCCCCCTCCGCCGCAATCACAGTACCTTCCGTGTAAGGGCTTCCGTCGAGCATCCAGCTCGCCGCAGGAGCGATGTTGGCTCCGTCGGTCACCGTCGCGTGCGGCGTGAGAGGGCGATTGAAGAGGGCCGCGCTTTCGCCCGTCGCGGGAGCCGCACCGGAAAAGCTTCCGGGGAACGGCTGGCCGTCGAGGGTCATTCGCGCTGACGGCGCTCCCGCGTCAATGCGCCACGATCCCAGGGCTTTTCCGACATGCCCGAGTGAGTCGGTCGCGACAGCTGTGACAGTTGCGGATCCGTCGGCGAAGCCGAGATTCACAGCGGAAGCCGCCCAGGTTCTCGTTCCCGGATCGAAACTCGCGTCGACCGGCGAGGGAGCCGGCGAGTTTCCGGACGGGCGAATCTCGAGGCGGATTGCCGGAGCCGCGCCATTAACGCCGTTCGATGGATTTGCTTCGATGAGCGATCCGCTGATCGTTCGAATTGCGCCGGAGCCCGCTCCATCCAGGCAACCGCTCGGGTCGGAGGCCGGCGACGTGATGGTCACGATCGGCGCCGAGCTGTCGCGAATGACGAGAACCGCCGATGACTGGCCGGCATGACCGAGACTGTCGGTGGCTCTCGCCACGAGAGAGTTCGCGCCTTCCGCCAGGGGAACACCGGCGGCAATGAACGTCGATCCCGAGATCGAGGCTTTGACGCCATTGACGGTCACACCGGAGAGAGCGGCGTCGAATGCCCGCCCGCTGACGGTGACAGAGCCGCTCTCGACGAGCGCGCCCGACGACGGAGAGTCGATCGTGACATCCGGAAGCGCCGAATCCAGGGTCACGCGAACGGCCGGCGACGCCGTCTGGCGGCCGAGAGTGTCTTCCGCCGTGACGACGAGGGAATTCACCCCTTCGTGCAACGGAAAGGCAGCGATCGACCAGCTGTCTCCGGAGATCGTGGCGGCGTAGCCGGCCACCGTGACGGCGGAGAGGTGGGCGTCGCGCGCCGTTCCAATGAGCCCGATCGGGGTCGTGCCGACCAGATCTCCATCGAGGGGTGAAGTCAACGCCACACCCTCGGGCGGTTTCGTGTCGAGATTCCACGGGACCGGATCGGAGGTGGCACTGTGACCGAAAGTATCCGTCGCAGTCGCCGTGAGCTCCTGAGTTCCTTCGACGAGCAAGACGCCGCTCGCGCTCCAGAGCCCTCCCGCAGCCGCCGCGGCCACGCCCGCGATGGTGATCGATTGCAGGTGCGGTTCCGTGTATGTTCCCGTCACGGTGACGTACGGCGTCCCGACCAGTGATGCGGAAGGAGGATCGATCCTCACATCCGGATTCGTCGAATCGACGACGACGGCAACCGGCGGGGAGCTCGAAACGTGGCCCAGGCTATCCGCCGCCGTCGCGACGAGCTGGACATCCCCTTCTGGGAGCGGTACCCCATAGGCCACGAACTCACCGCCCGAAATGGTCGCCGCCACTCCATTGACGGCGACCGTGCTCAGATGGGGATCGGAAACGGTTCCCGGCACATCGACCGACCTGACCGTGAAATGATCGCCGGTCATCGGAAAGGAAATTGAGACCGTCGGCGGCAATGTATCGAGAGTCACGGCGGCCGAGTCCGGCGCAGCGGAGTGCCCCAGCGCGTCCTGCGCGGTGACGGTGATCGTATTGTCCCCTTCGGCCAGGGTCACACCTGACGCCGTGAAGACACCGCTGGTGACGGCGGCCGTCACGCCGTTGACCTTCACCGACAGGAGATGCGGCTCGACGACCGTCCCGGTGACTGTGATCGGGTTCTGCGAAGTCACCGCCGGCAGCACCGAACGGTCGATGGACACGACCGGCGGCTCTGTATCCAGAAACAACGTGACCACTTGAGAGGTGGCACTGTTTCCGGCCAGATCCGTCGCCGTCGCGGCAAGGGCATTGCTCCCTTCGACGAGAGGGACGTTTGGAACCTTGAAGTGCGATCCGCTCACAGATCCGATCGACGAGCCCACATGAACCTCCGACAGGTTCGGATCGTCGACGGTTCCTTCGACCGTGATCAGCGGCGTCGAAACCAGCGCCCCGTCGGAGGGATTTTCGATTCGCACGTTCGGAGTCGACGAATCGAGAATCACGAGCACCGGGTTCGAGACGGCGACGTGGCCGAGCGTGTCGGTGCCCTTCGCGACCAGAGTGTTCGCTCCTTCGACGACCGCGAATTTCGCAATCTGGAAGCGTCCATTCGAAACGGCTGCTGTCAGTCCGTTGACCGTCACCGCCGAGAGATGAGGATCCTCGGCTGTCCCTCCGACGGCGATCGGCGTGGCCCCGGCGATCGCGCCGGGAGCGGGCGTGTCGATGGCGATGACGGGCGCCGCCGTATCCAGATGAATGACAGGCGTGATCGTCTTCGACGATCCGCCGCTTGCGGCAACAATGGTCACCACGACATCCCCGTCGGGCCCCAGATCGAATCCCGCAAGAGACCAGGCCCCCGACGCGCAGGACGTTGCCCTGCCGTTGGCGGTCACGCTGGTCGCGTTCGAGCAGGTCCCGGAGATGGCAACGACGGCCGTGGCGATCAGCGAATCGGGCGCCGGGGAGAGGAGCGTGACCTCCGGCGCGGCCGAGGCGGATCGAACCGTAACGGTCGCCGTGCCCGTCAGACCTGCGGAATCCGTCACAACGGCCGTGATTCTTGCGGAAGAGAGCGAGGACAGGTCGAGAAGCGCATGAAAGCTGCCGTCCCCTGCGAGGGCCATCGGCCGGCCATTGAGGGTCAGCGTTGCGACCGATTCGTCGTCGAACGCTTTGCCGGAAACGTCGACGTGGGCCAGATCCGCAGCTGTCGAACCTTCCGTCGGAGAGAGAATTGAGACTCTCGGCGGCAGGTCGTCGATTCCGCGCGTGACCCTGGATCCGCCGTCGATCTTCACCGACTGGGCGAAAATTCCGCCGATCAGACGGCTTCCGCCACCGATCGCGACCGCGCCGGCCGGAACGTACACGAATCCACCGACGGCCGAGCTGCTGGCGAGCCTGAAATCGGTACCGGCCATCCAGAGGCGGACATTGAAGGGATTGCCCGCACCGTTCAACGAACTTCCGCCGCCGATGTCCACTTTCCCGGCGCACAGAATGCGAACCTGACCGGCGGCATTCACGACCGACTTCCCGGACAGTGCGATCGAGTTGAAATAATAAGTTCCGGCCGGAAGGGTGATGGAATCATTTCCGTTCAACGCAAAATCGTTTTTCGCCGATCCGCCGATCGGATTTTTCCCCTTCGCAGTGAGCGGAATTTTCCCATTGTCGTTGGCATTTTTGAGCGAGGCGGCCAGCGGAGCGAGGTCGATCGGGACGCAAGGCACTGCGGATACCGCCGTGCTTTTTGTTCCCGTGACTGTGACGCTGCCCGAGACCTGGACACTCTTTCCCGGACCTGCCACCGCATTCCCGTCGATGACGACCGTCCCGGACAGCACGACGTTTCCGTTCGACCCGACGTGCCCGGCGTTCGTGGCAGGCGAGGAAGACGTCGCACCGGCGGAATCGGTATTCCCGCTCCCTGTAATCTGCAGATCGCCACACGAAAAGACCGCCTGGGAACTGAGGACATCCAGGACAGTGAAGCCGTCACCGGCCAACGCCGGGGCCGACAATAGAAAGAGCGAAAGACACGACGCAAGTGCCCGACGGGGCTTCACGACCGACGCCAGGATACGCGCGGCAACAACGCCCGCGGATTTCCGCGGCCCCGCGTTCCGCCTCTTGTCGACCGATGCGCACGTCGTGCGAACCCGATGCGCCATCGTCCCGTGCCCCTTTGCTTCGCTCGTCTCGCTCACGCGGTCACTTCCCCTTCGCCCTGGGCGAGGCGGCCCGGGTCGCCTCTTCCTCGGCCCGGGCCGTCACCAGCTCGAGCGGATGCGGAACACGCTTCAATCCCTCGGGAATGGAAACCAGATCGGATGAAAATGAGGACAACAATTCCACCTTGACGGCGACATCGTCCGAGAACCGGTGCATCCCCGCCGGGCCGAGAGGGCGCCTCGTCCGAACCGGAAACGCCCCTTCCGACTTGTCGCGCGCCTCGGCCATCAATCGCGCGAGGGAGGCAACATCCTCGTTCCTGACGGATTCCCCAAGGACTTCATCTTCGAAGGCGTACAGTGCCGCTCTCGCCTCCTCCGAAAAACGGACGGCGCCGTCGGTCCACACCTCGAGCGGCGCATCGAGCACCGAGCGCTCCGACCGGGCGCGATAGTGGTGAATTCCCGGGCGCGACAGAACCGGGGAGACGATCGGGCTCGCCGGCCAGGAATCGCGGAGAGAGACCTCGTCCACAGTGACCGCCGGGCGCCCCTTGCGGCTGACGGTCTTCCCGGCACTTTCCGAATCCGAAGACAGTCCGGCCGTATGCCGCTCCGCTTCGTGAAGGCGCCTTCGAAGCTCGGCCATCCGCGAAAACGACAGGACGGAATAGGTACCCTGGCGGAGTCGCACGTCGGTGATCTCCCGCCGGGCGAAATCGACGATCTGCCGGCCTTGATCCGCCCGCGACGACACGAGCCAGGAGCCGCCGTAGGTATCGGTCACCGGCTCGGTTGTGAATTGAACGCCTTCCGGACCGGACTGAATCAGTTGGTGCTCCACCCGGAAAGGAACGGGAAACAGGGGCCCCGAAGAAGCCGCGGCCGCAACGAGGGCGAGAAGCAACGAAACAGTCGCAAAAACCAGCCAACGCAGAGCTCTCATGGCTGCTCTCCTGCCGGCGAGTGACCGCCGGGAACCGGAGCGCACGAAACGTCGTCGCGAAGAATGACGCTGGCGCCGCCATCGGACGACCTGGGGGCGCTGCTGACGGCTTCGACACGATAACTGGCGTCCACTCCATTCGCGGCGCTATTGTCGTCGTATCCCACGGCCTCGATCCGGACGTCGTCGATCCACCAGCCGCCGGAAGCCTGCGCAGCGGAATCGGTCGCATAGCGAAATCGGATTTCGATCGACTGTCCTGCGTAACCCGTGAGGTCGACCGTCGCGTCGTCGAATCCGGCGGACGCTCCGGTGAAAGCCGGTCCGGGAGAGAGACAGTCGTTTCCAATCGACATCGCTCCCGGATAACCGTCGACGGGGGTCAGGACCGACCAGCTCGAATAATCCGGCCCCGTCGCGATTTCGACGACCCCGCCGTCGCAGCAGCTTCGGGTGTCGTACCTCGATGCGAACAGGAGCGCCGTATGGACCGGCGAGTCTCCGATCGCAACCGGCAGGGTCAACGTGAGAGTGTCGCAGCGAGAGGCCCCGGACCTCGAGCGCGCGGCCGCCGTCCCGGCGAGCCCACCGGCAGGTTCCACGCTCCACGCCCCCGAAGCGGTGAACGCACCGGTGCCGGACTCGAATCCCTCCTCGACGGCCGTGGCCGGTATGGTCGCGATGGCCTGACTGTCCCGGATCACTCGATAGAAACGCGATCCGGCTCCGAAATCGTTCCAGCTCGCCGGGGCTTCCCAATCCAGCCGAACGCCCGAGTCATGGCAGTCGATGTCGTGCGACGAGGCGCTGACGCCGGAGAATGGCGGCAAAGCCGAGGCGAAACTCATCCAGTCGGCGGCCGCACCACTGTCGTCGACGGAGCTCTCGACGAATTCGTAAAACACGAGGCGTTTCGATTCACCGGGAGCGATCGCGCCCAGGCGATAGAGGAGCTGGATTTCGCGATCCTCTTCCGCCCCGCCCGGATCGGAGCCCGCAGCGATCACGGTCGACGGATCACAGTGAAAATCCGAAGCCGAAGCCGGATCCGCGATCACCGGGCTGAAGGTCAAAAACGGATTGGGTGCTCCGTCAAGAGCTCCGAAGTCATCCAGGGTTCCGACTCCGTAAGAATGAACCCGACCCGTATCCGAGGAGAAATCGTCGACCGACGCCACCGCCAGACGCCCGCCGGACCCGTCAATGAGATGGTTTCGCGTCGCCGGAGTGCCCGTGTAATTCAAAGAACCCTGATTCGGGTTCACGGTGCGGAGATACGTGACGCCACTGAGAGTCGTGGGACCGGCGTTCTTCAACTCGATCTCGAACCGGATGCTCTTCCCATGACTCCCGAGACTGATCCGGCTCAACACGCCGAGCCGCGACCCCGGGGAGACGAGTCCGTTCGCGAAGCCCTCCTGCCACACGGATTGAACGCCATTGATCGACGAAACGAAGGCCGGCGAGAAATCGACCCCGTCGCCGCAGGTGAAAATCGGCCCGTCGTTCGCGAACTTCTCGATCCCTCCACCTCCATCGAATCCGATCGTAAAGGCCTCGAGCGCCGGGTGAGGAGTCAGGTAATCGTAGACGTACGAATCCCCCCTTCCGGTTTCGGAGAAGCGCAGTCCCAGAATTCCGTCCTCGTCGATCAACGTCCCGTTCGAACCGACTCCCGCCTCGAGCCAATCGCTCACCAGGCGGGTTGCATTCGTGCGGTGAACATCGATTCGGAGCGGACTCGGGCCTCTTCCGTACCAATTCCCGACCATCACGATGTAGGTGACACCACCTGTCGCATGGAAAAGCAGTCGGGGAGCCCCAATATAGCCGTCAGGAGCGGCCGGAGTCGATTGAATCAAGACCGAGTCCTCGGCGTTCGTGAGCTCTCGTCCGAGGGCGCCGCAGGTGCCCCCCTCGAAGATCGTGAGGTCGAGATCATTGTCCCAGTCCGCAGCCCCTTCGGATCTCGTCAAGTCCAGAACATAGAATCCGCTGTCGACCGGCGTCAGCGTGAACCAGGATGTCCTGAGGTCGCCTGGCTGGGCATTCCAATACGCAGCAGCGTAGCCGGGAACCGGATCGGAGGGGCCGCCGGTGCTTCCCGAGATGTCTGCCTCGAGAGTGAACGTTGAAAAGTCACCCGCAGGAGGTGCAGGAATCGCGACGGCGCCATCGCAGGTGTCGTAGGGCCCGATCGCGAGAATGTGAATCGTCCAGCTGGCTGTCGCGAAGAGCCCGGACGCATCGAGTCCCGTTCGAATGGACACGCTGACGTCGTGATCGGATTGCGCGGGCGGAACCAGCCAGCTGAGACCGTAGAAGAACTGATCCTGGGCATTGAGGCGATACCAGGACGACGACTCGATCGTGCTCCCCTCGATCGACAGCGACACGGTTGCAACCGGCGAAGCGCTGCGAACCGTGATCCCGAATTCGGCTGTCTGGCCTGAGCGGTAAATGCTTCCGGGCCGATCGGTCTCGATGGAAGCGATTTCCGGCGGAGTTGCTGCGGAAACATGAATCGTCTTCGTCGCGGATCCGGAGAGACCGCCGGAGTTCTGGGACGTCTGAGCCGTCACCACCACGTCGCGATCGAACGGTGTCGCGATGACCGGCCAGCTCAATCCAAAGAATTGTTGGTCGCCATTGGCGATGTAATTCCAGGAACGGGATTCGAGCGTCGTTCCGTCGATCGTCAGAGTCACTCTTTCGATGATCGCGCTTTCCCGCACAGTGACGAAAAACCCGGCGGTCTCCCCTTCCCGGAAAGTGTCATCGGCCCGATCGGTTCTGATCGCGACGATCTCGGGCGCCGTTGTGTCGGGAACAATCGTGTAAAAAAGCCGTTCGGTGGTTCGCTGTTGATTCCGCGAATTGATCGCAACGGCCTCGACCGGAACGATGGTCCCGACCGGAAGACCCGATGGGACCGGGACCTCGACGAGAATCGAGGAGTGAACCCCCGGGGGCACGTTCAGTGCGACCGGACTGGAATTGGCGACGCCGGGCAGCCCGACAAAACTGGTCCCGTGGAGATCGATATCGTCTCCGGAGTCGAACCGCACGCGGATGTTTCCAGGAGACTGGACCGTGAGATCTGTTCCGGCCGGAGTCAGGGAGGCCTCCAGGAATCCGGGCGCGTGAATGGCGTCGACAGAGCGCAGGTGCGACAAAGACCCGACCGTCACGTTGTCGAACTTGTACGCGCCATGAATCTGGTCGTTCGGAAGCGGCGCGGGCGCGGACTGAAGATCCAGGGTGAAGCTCCGCCGGGGGTCGCCGGGCGCGGGGCCGATTACGCGGCAAATGCCCGTCGTCAGGGGATTCGAGAAACGATTCGTCTCCCACCAGGTTCCCGAGACGTCGTATGACGCGGCCCCGAAGGTCGTCGCCGTCGACGAGGCGGGGTCGAACGACTGGATCGCATTCGAGCCGGACGAGGGGAGAACCGTGTCATTGTGACTCGCCGCGCCGTCTGGAACCACGACGACGTACAGATCGCCGTAGACATTCGGATTCGTCCCTCCGATTCGCTTCGAATAGACCGTTCCCGGGCCTCCACCCGACTGGCCGGGCTGAGCCGTCGCCTGTTGACGCGCCAAGTCCTCCCGTTCGAATTCCGCCGCAACGAGCGCAACTCTTCCGCCGCCGCCACCGCTCGCCGAACAGCCGAAGCGGCTGCAACTGCTCCCTCCATCGGCATGAACAGTGCCCGATCCCCCGATATAACCGGCCTGGACATAAACCGATCCGCCCGCCCCTGCGGCACTTCCGTCGGTCGTCGCCGCGCCCGAAGCGGTCAATGCGCCATCGATGACCACCTCGCGGGCCCGAATCGAGATCACGCCGCCGCCTCGACCGCCGCGCGTGAGCCCGCCTCCGCCTCCGGCTGTCACCGGCGCGAAGACGTTTCCAAAAGACCCGCCGCACGCATCTGTCGCTCCGGCGCCGAGGCCTCCATGACTGCCGCCCTGGCTCTCATTGCACGTTCCCGAATGAACCGGACCTGCCGGTCCCCACGCGTAACCCGGGGCATATCCGGCGCCGGTAGCGCTGATCGAGGCGCCCGGTGAAATCCAAAGGGGACCGTCGATCTGCAGATCGACCGGCGCCGAAGGATCCGGACCCGAGGGAATCGGCGCAATGGCATTTTCCGAAAGAACGATCAATCCGCCGAGGCGGTGCGCGCCGCTCAAATCGAGCGGCGGCTTGGGATACGCGTACCTGACAACCCCAATTTGCGTGGCGAGCGCGGCCCAGTCGGGATTTTCCGTGTCGATCGTCACTGTGTTCACGGCCTGGTAGGTCACGACCCGCTCGGTCTGTTGATATCCATAATCCGTGACCCGGCAGCGATACGTCCTCGGTCCCGGCGACGGCGGCATGCTCTCCGTGACCGTGAGATCCAAAGGTATCGGCGAGCTCGTGTAACCGGGTCGAGACACCACTTTGAACGGAACCGTCTCCTGATCGCGATAGAGCTCGATTCTGAGGACCCCGACGTCGTCCGTACCCTGAAATCGCAAAACGAGACTCTCTCCGGCCGGTACGGTCGCGCGATCTCCAGGAATCGCCATGGAAGCCTGCGGAGGAGCGCCGCCATTCACCGACTTCACCGGAATCGGCACGGTTTGTTCGGTGAACTGAATGTATTGAGCGTCCCAAACTCTGAGGCGCAGCGCGACCGCCCCTGACGAATCCGCCGGCAAGGGGTAGAAATACAAGGTCCGGCAAAGAGTCGTGCCGCAAAACGGGGCCTGATCGACACGCGTCGATTCGAAGTAGCCCTCGGCATTGCCCAGACCGATCTCATCCGTTGCGCTGACTTCGATAGCCAGCTCCTGGCCGGGAACATATCCGTCGGCCGGAGGCGGAGGCGTGATCGTGATGTTCGTGATGACCGGCTTCGTACTCCCCGTGACGAGCCGAATTGCGGTCGACACCGAAATGGGCGGATTGGAATAGTCAGCCGCCCGGACCACCAAAGCCGCATCGTGATCGGCCGTGACGGCACCCACGGAAAGACAGAAGTCATAAGTCGGCCCTGGTCCGTCGAGCGGCGTCTCGACACCCTCGAGCGAGATGGACGCGCCGGTCAGCCCGACTTCTGCGTCCACGATCGAGACCGACCCGCAGATGTTTTCGTGCGCGGCATAGGATGCTGGCGATTTGAGGCCGATCAATGCACCGATCTGCGGCGGGGACGAATCGGCTTCAACCGTCAACGACAATCCGGAAATGGTTGTCGACAATCCGCCGATGTCGGTGATTTCGGCCTCGAACGGAACCACGCTTCCGGGCGCCGCGTCTCTTCTGATGTGAACGGTGAAGGGCGCACTGACCGAGGTTCCGGTCAGCTCCAGCTGCTGCACCGGCTGCTCGAGCCAGTCGTTACCGCGGAGAACAACTCGGGCCAGACCCTCGCGATCCGCAGCCGTCACGACCACTGTCTTCGTCGCGCCGGGGAAACCATGGTTCTCCTGCCCTGCAGCCAAAGACAACGATCCGGATGGCGGTAAATTTCCGGCGACGTTCCAGCTCGCGACATATTGCCGTGACCGGCCCGCCAGATCGGTCGCGGTGATGCGCCACTGGGCCGGACCTGCCGGAGCGTCGGCAGGAACCATCAACCTCTCCGGCGCCGGGATCGGAGCCAGTCGCAGCGGCTGCGCGCCCGGATTTTCACGTCTTCCATTGGAGAACGTCCATTCCTCGCTGACGGATGCGAACCCGACCGGGTCGTCCGCGGTCCAGTCGGCTGCGATCGCGGCCCCGCTGAAAATTTCCCCCGGAGACAATGACAGGCTGACGTTGATAACCGGCGCCTCGTTTCGCAGGAGGCCTCGCGCATCCTCCGACAGCCCGGATGTGAGAGCGGCTCGATCGTTCACGGTCGTCGATCCCGGGAGCCCGAGCTCGAGATCGTCGTCGAAGATCAGACGAGAGGCGCCGGCTCCTCGGATGGACGCAAAATGAGCTCGTCCGGCACCCTTGAGGGTTCCGCTCGCGGCCCTTGCAGCGAGATCGTTCATCGCCGCGGCGGAAGCGACGAGAGTGAGGCGGGCGTGTGAGCCATTTACAGTCGCGACGGCTTCCTGCGAAGCGATCTCGAACTTTCCAATTTCCTGTCCATCCTCCCCGGTCACCTCGAGGCTCTCGCCAACGACCGATCCCCGGATTCTTGCGGAATCGAGGGTCACAGTGGAGCCAGCCGCGTCGACAGACGCGATCGTGCCGCTACCGAGGGCGGGAAGAGGCGTCGTAAAGCCGGGCCGGCCCGAACGATTGGTGACGTAGAGCACACCGGCATCGACAGGAGCAGTTGTCGCCGGATCGAGAGCTTCAATGAAGGAAGTTCCGGCGCCTCCGAAAGACGTTACATACTCGGGATACCCGAAATAGTTTCCACCACCGGGCGCCCGCAGTTGGAGCGCCGGGTCGAACGCGCTTCCGATTTCGCGGTAACTGACGGAGATTCGGCCTCCCCCGCCGCCGCCGGTATAGCTGCCGTTGGTGCCGTCGCCTCCGCTTGCCGAAACGAACCCCGCCCCGTCGAGTCTTCCCGCCACGATCCGAATCGAGCCGCCGGCCCCGCCGCCGGCCAGTGAATACGCGCCATCCTGCGAAGGAACGCCATCGGCGGAGATCTCTCCTGCCAATTTCACCAGAGCGCCCGGCGCGATGATGCGGATCACTCCGCCGCCGCGGCCGCCCGTCGAGAACTCGCTTCCTCCTCCGCCGCCTCCGGGAAACTTCGGGTCCCGAACGCCGTCGTAGACCGAGCCGGGTTCGTTGTACGTCTCGTGGTTCCAGCCTCCGGCCGGTGAGCCGGGGCCCCCGAGTCCACCGTGAGAACCGCCGGCCATCGCCTGCGACGCCGACTCACCCTGCAGGACCACCGAGTGCAATGGGTCGCTCCCCAGCAGGCCCGCGCCGCTCGCGTCGATTCGGCACCCGGAGCCGACACCCAGAACATCCGCAATGGCGAGATCGAGAGGGAAATAGCTCGGGATTTCATTGTAAGACGCGGACGATCTCGCCTTCAATACAGACGGATGGATCGTCAATGCGCCGTCGGACTCGATCTTCGCTCCGGCGTAAAGGTAAGCGCTCGGAATCGAGCGAGGCCCGGCGGGCGAGGGGTCCATGCTCACCATGGAGCCGTCGAGGAAAAAGACCGGCCCGCTTTCCGTTCCCGGCGGCCCGTTCAGAGAATCGCTCCCGGCGAGTGTCGTCAGTTGCCCTTCGTAGACTCGCCGAGCCCGTACGGCGCGAACGTGAGCCACTCGCAGCGTGAATCCATGGGAATCCCAGACCCGGGCTTCGAACGTCAGGCTCGTCCCGTCGGGAATGTCGTTCGGCATGATCCAGACAGCCTCGAAATCGCCCGACGGAACCGGGAAACTGCCGCCACCGACGATCGTCGCACTCTGCCACCCGAGCGGGCCGGAATCCGCGAAATGCCCCTCCGCATCGCTCGGGCCGCGCATTTCGACCTGTTCAACCGACCCCGGAACGACCTGGCCGCCGGAAGCATCACGGTCACTCGCGTGAACGCGAAGCAGAAATGCCGCGCCTCCGGAGTGATCCGAAAGGTAGCCCGCAGGCCACTGTCCCCCGTCCCACGGCGTCAACCATTCCGCGGCGGGCGCCTCCGGGTCGAGACTCCCCGTCACTTCGAATGTCAGCGGAGGGCTCGTCACCGACTCGTTCGAACCATAGTCCCGAACCAGGGCCGTCGCGGTGATCGTGACGGGCGAAACGACGCCGGGGGCCGTCATCACCGCAGTCCGGTAGAGATTTCCGCTCCCGGAAACGAGGAACAGTGCTCGCGGACCCGACAGAACGTCCCCGGCAAGATTCAGGGAAACGCTCTGCACGGCGGTCTCGCCGTCCCTCGCCCGAAGCTCGATGACGAACTTCTGCCCGATCGTGAAACTGGAAGTGGAAGAATTGTCGACTCCTCGAACGAGGAAGCTGTCGATGATCGGCTTCGTCGTATCGGCGGCGACGGCGGCTCCCAGGAGACGCTGGGTGGCGTCACCGAGGGAGTCGACCGCTTTCACAGTGATCGAAACCCCAGTTCCCCCGTCCACCTCGAGTGGAACCGTGAATTCGAAGGATTGAATCGGAAGGGCAATCCATCCGGCCACCGGACGCTCGAGCTGCCGCGTGACCGACGAAGCCAAAACAATATTCCCCCGCCGGAGATCGGCAGAGAGCGTCAATTCCGTTCCATCCGGATCGTCGAGGCTCGCGATCGAGACACGAATCGTCGATCCGGGATAAATCGCGATCGTCGAAGGCGCCACCGGTTCGACTTCGAGCGCGCCGACCCGCGGGGGGGAATTCGGAACCACGACGAACGGAATCGACGGCAAGGGAGAGACGCTCGCATTTCCACTTGTGTCGATCGCGCGTGCCCACAGTGTGAAGGGACGAGGAGCCGGCGGAACGAGAGTGTTCGACGCCGTGAACGAAAATGAGAACGGCCAGCTCAGCGACGACGATACCGGCGAAGCCGATGGAGAGCCCGCATCTTCGGGGACGGCGACGAACCACTCGACGCGGTCGACGTCGCCGCCCGGATTGCCGGCCGTGACACCATCCAGATTCGAAAGCGCAGGGATGACGGTCACGCTCTCACCCGGATGGAGCTCGACCGCGCCGCCCGGTGCGGCGAGCGCGATCGCAGGAACATTCTCGTCGGCGATCCGAAAGTCTTTCTCGAACGGGATCATCAGATTCCGTTCAGGCGATTGATCGCGGAAACCCGAGATCTCGATGCGGAGTCTCGTTCCCGGCGCGGGTGGCGTCGTGATCAGGACCGAAAGCGAATGCTTGTCATGGACCTGAAGAACGGCGAGTGCGAGATAGACGCCGGGAACCGGAGCCCCATCGGCATCGAGCGGCTGGACGACGACCGCATTGTCAGGACCGGTCCCCTCGAGCTGTGCGTCGGTGGCCTCAAACGGTTCGTCGAAGTCGAACCGAATGGGGCGCGCGGCATCGATCGGCCGCTGGAGAGCCGGATCGGTCCCGATGACTCTGGGTCCGATCGTGTCCGAAGTCGTGAAGTTTGCACCCACGTCGCCGGAGCCACTCAGCGGACGACCCTGGCGATCGCGAACACCATTCGCCCCGCCAGTGATCACGACACTGTACGTCGCCCGATTCAAATAATGTGCGGACGGCGTGAATCGAACCGTGCGCCCTCCTCCGCCCGCCGGCGTATTCCAGATTCCCGGGGCCGCCGCTCCCGAAGGGGTCGACAGATGGAAGTAGGCTGAATCCGCAGAGTCGAGGTCCAGGGGGAGAACCGCGGGCGAAAGCGGCTCCGTGAAAACGATTTCGACTGGAGCCGCCTGCGAGACTTCTCTCTGTCCGGGCGCCGGTGAGATCGAGGCCACTGCAGGCAGCGCGGCGTCGAGGATGAGGCGATCGAGCAGAATCTCGGAGCCATCATCGCCGGAAAGAGTCCCGCTCGATCTGACGTAAGAGCCGTCCATGCCGCCGCCGGCTTCGATCGAAAACGAACCGTTCGGAAGCCCGTCGAAACGGAAGGACCCGTCCGAAAGCGTCAACAGACTGTGCGCCATCGCTTTCGAGTCCGTGATCGTCACCATGGCGCCGGCCGCCGGGATCAACGAGCCTGTATTTCCGTCCCAATCGTCGTTCGGAACCGGCTGATCGACGACACCGCGAACCGATACGGCCGAATCGAGCTTGATCGCGAGCCGAACGACTTGATCCTCGTAGCGGAGGGAACCTGAGGCGCTTCCGCCGGGCCCGCCACCCGCCGGGGATCTCGCCGACACGTTCAGCGAGCCCGCAGCGACATTGGCAAACGAGACCACTCCAGCGGAATCCGTGAGCAATTGGCCGTTCGTACCGCCCGTGGAGGTCAGCGCTACGGCAACGCGATCTGCCGGCCGGTTGCTTCCGTCGACGACCGTGACTTCCACATTTCCCTTCGGGCGGAGCACGACCGGGTACGGCACTGTCACAGTTCCTTTCGGATCGTTCGCGCCGATCGACAGTGCGCCGGTCCGCTGCTTTCCGGAAAGCTCCTGCACGAGGATCGTCAGTGGCCTGCCCAGCAAAACCTGTGGGAAGAGAAAAAGCGGAGGAGACTGGGACATCGACGGAAAAAGCCGGGAGACATCGTAGCCGCTCTGTTGCAACCGGACGCTGAAGGTGCCGCGAGAGGAGTCGACGGCGAAAGTCCGGTCTTCGAGCTGCTCCAGAAGGAGAACGTAACGGTCGTCCGCCGGCTCGAGCACGAGATCGAGCTCCCGCCGTAAATTGAAGGCGTCCAGCATGACCTGGTCCGCAGCCCTCCGCGGCGAGTTTTCGACCGTCGCGACAAGAGTGAAAGTTCCCTCCGGAATTCCGGAAAAGTCGAACCTTCCAAGGTCGTCACCCGACGAACCGGTGGTCGCCAGAGCCGTCAGTCGGGTCGACCATTGACGGCCGGCAACGGCGCCGTCGAGCCGAACGGTGGCCCCGGCCTTTGGATCGAGTCCGTCCTTCACATGCCCAAGAATTTCCCCGCGCTGCGCGAGAAGAATCGTTTTCTCGATTTCCTGGCCACCCTGCGAAAGGACGAGCCCGCCCCCCCTCCCGCCGCGGCCGGTCGGCGCATGAAACGCATAGGCGGAGTAACTCGTTCCATCGGCCGGCAGCCCATCGAACACCGCAAGCCCGTTCGCGTCCGATACCGACATGTCTCCGGTACTGAGGCTCACCTGACAATCGGAAACGGCCGTCCCGGTCACAGGGTCGCGGACGAGAATCGCAATGGAACCCGTTGACGACTCAATGACGAGCTGCGGCATCTCGACGACCTCGAAATCCGAACCGATCTCCGAGATGGAACGCCCCTGCCGCCCGGTGGACGGGTCTTGCGCGACGACGGTCACACCGCCCGCGTTCAATCCGGAGATTTCAAATCGTCCCGATTCGTTCGCAGAATAAAAACCGCCGCCGGCCGGCAACCTTCGATAGGGGAAATCGTTCTCCTGTACATGGAAAGGGGCAAAGGGCGCTCCCTGTTCGCTTCCATTCGCCCGGTGAACGATCTGCCCGCGCACTGTGCCGACCGGCTTCAGCCGCACGACGACAGTCAGTGACTGTCCAGCACCGGTGACGTACCCACCCGCCTGCCCCACCCGGTCGACGGTTCCGAGCCGAACCGCAGCCGAGACCAGAAATGGACCGGGGGGAACCAGCGAAAACGGGGCTTCGCCGGTCGGGTCGGCGCTGGTCAGCAACTGAGGAAGGAGCCCCGAGGCCTGAAGCTGGACGTGGGCGCCGGGCACCGGCGTCACACCATCGACACCCACGACACGCACTTTGACGTCGGATCCATTGGGGGCGAAATTGAGCTCGATGGTCCGGATTTGTCCGGGATAATCGATCGTCGTCGACCCTTCCTTCACTCCGAGAAGAGGGCTCACGGCTTTGACACCGAACGGCCCGACCGGCACTGCCTTTTCGAAATAGCCGTCTTCTGCGGTCCAATCGTCGATTGCATGGGCGGGCTGCCGGATCGCCTGCTCGGATTCACTGAAGTAGGTCGGTTTATAAAAAATCGGACTCTTCACGCCCGCCGGAGGAGTGGACGATCCGCTCGTCGTGTGAACCCTGACGACTCCGGAACCAACCATGCGAATCGAGGTGAACGCACGGTGTCCTCCGAACACAATGGAGGCGGTCGACTGTCCCATCTCGCCGACGTGCCCGGCCTGGAGGCCGTCGCCGACGTGGGCGGCGGCGGTATACGTGCCGACCGGAAGATCCTCGACCGAAAACCGGCCACTCGCGGATGTCGTAACTGTGGAATAGAGAACGTCCCCTCGCCGGATTGCGACCTTCACATTCCCCGACGGTTGCCCCAGGGGATCGACGACGACTCCGTCAATGGCTCCGGTCATCGAACGAAGGACGATCGGCAGAGCGGACACCTCGCCCCCGCTGGTGCAGGTCATGCAAACGTCGATCGAGCCCTGAAGCTGGCGGACGAAATCGATGGCTGTGACGGAATAATTCGAGAGGCCCGCAGAAGGAATCGGAACCCCGTCGAGGCGATAGTTCCCGTTCCCGTCGGAGGAGGACTTCACCCCGGGGCCGGTGACGAAGACCGACGCATTCGTCACGGGAATCGGGTTTCCGGTGGCGCCGTCGATGTAAACGACCTGCCCGGAAATCGACTTTGGCCTCGTCACCGGAATCGCGAGCGTGACGTCGACGTTTTCATCGGCGCCCACCCGAAGGTCGGTGAACACCGACGTTCGCGAAACCTCCCACGCCGACGCCTGAAGCGAAGCCTGCCCCTCGGGAACTTTCTCGAAGCGAAAATTGCCGAGACTGTCGGTTGTTTTTTTCGAAATGACCGCGCCCTGAGAATAGACGGCGACGCTCGCACCCGCAATCGGAACGGGAGCAGGAGGAGGATTTCCCTCATCCTGGCGGACGACTCGTCCCCCGACGGTGCCGGTTCGTACCGACTGTCGGGTCAGCCGAAGCACAACCCCGTCGACAACCTGGCCCGCAGCCGTGAGCCCGATCGTCGCGTAGACCCGCCGACTGTCGGCGTCTTTTCCGACGAGCGTCAATGGACCCACGGGTACTCCCGTGAATTTGAATTCCCCCGCCGGCCCGACGGTCTGCTTCCGGGCTTCAGAGAACAGCGTGCTGGCAATGGTGACTTCTCCCGCCGGAACGGCGAGCCCGGTGTCGTCGTAGACCAATTTCCCCTGAACGGTTCCCCGGCCCAGGAGCGCAATGTTCACCTGAATCAGCCGGTTCGGCTGGCGGATGATCGGAGAGATCTCTTCGACCTGCTCCGGCTCATCCCCGCTGGCCGGAACGTGCGCTCTCAGAATGAAGCTCTCCTCGACTGCCGGATCCCACGATGGAAAGTCGACGAAATCGAAATAAAACCAGCCGTCGGTGTTCGTGACATACCGCCCGACCTCGTCGAGCAGCACCTGGCGCCCGAAAAGCGTCTCGAAATTCCGGCGACGGATCAATTGAACCAACACGTTCGACGCTTTCTCGCCTGTTCCTCGCACGACGAATCCGTTCACGAGTCCGCCCGTGTGATTCGTCTCGAGCGCAATTGCGGGGGCGCCGGACAGTGGATTTCCGAAACCGTCGAGAATTCCTCCGAGATTCACCCGGTGCTCGTGAATGATTCTCTCCGTGCCCGACAGGGAGAACTGCAGAGCCGAGACCGGATTCTCGAAACGCACGGCCACCACCCGCTCACTGTTCGGCTGCCGGAAAGCCTCGGCGCCCTCATTGTCCATTGCGGGGTCGTGCCGGCCTGCCGCGTCGACGCCGCCTTGAAGGGTCGACCGGTCCCGGTAGTTGCCCGCGACTTCGGCGCTTTCCTTGCCGGCCGGCCGATTGAACAGGTACGTAACGCCGTTCCCGTACCGGTTGGGTCGATGGACGTTCCCGAAGGCGTCCGGCTCCCCTTCCCCCATACGAAAATCCTGAACGGCGCCGAGGATCCTGAAATCGGGCAGCGCAACGTCGCTCGCCGCGGGGCTGATTCCGTCGACCACGGTGGTCGTCCCTTCGAACAGGAGGCGGAAATCGATCGTCGCAGCCCCCCCGGCCGGTTGAACGACCAGGGCTTCGTACACTTCTCCGGGCTGCATCCTGACGCTTCCAAAATCGACTTCGACGAAGCCGCTTCGATTCGTCCCGGAAATCGGGACCGGCAAAATCGCGCGGAGGTCTCCGGCTGCCGGACCGGCAGCGGGAGCGTGAAGAAGAATCCGATAGCTCGCCGCCGGATCGAGATGTCCGACAATCGCAAGCGGAACCTTCCCTTCGCCGTCTTCCGTCTCACGGATCGAATAGACCTCGCCAAAAGGGAGAGTGCGAACCGGGATCAGTGCAGCGGACACAGACGCGGGATCGGTCAAATTCCCGAGAGCCGTGACGCCACCCGGATCGGAGCGTCGTATTTCCAGAATGGGCGGATCGAGCTGAGGGCTCGATGAAATGACGGTTGCGGCCAGGAATGGACGGGCGTAAGACATCGTCTCGCCGAGATGATGGAGCAATGCG
>Ga0315281_10003800_pt1 | contig 22071 bp, 26 predicted proteins | sample YL17G07_0_MG_FD_204540 | JGI IMG/M metagenome (GOLD analysis project Ga0315281, IMG submission 204540) | Sediment microbial communities from Yellowstone Lake, YNP, Wyoming, USA - YL17G07_0 | ecosystem: Environmental > Aquatic > Freshwater > Lake > Sediment | place: USA: Wyoming | collected... | reverse complement strand
CTGTATTGCCGATGGGCTGACGAGTATATTTGCGCGGTATCCAGGGCGTATCGTACGTTTGCTGCGGGATTCCTCTCAGATAATGTTGTTCCCTTCCAGCGCATGAAAATTTTGGGGGAACTCCTGCGATATGCTCTCATTGATAAGGCATTTCTTTTTCTGTATAATTACCGTATCCATGGTCTCTGTCTCCTTATTTTCAGAATGTGCTTAGGGACATTGAGTATTGCAAACTTAAAAATATGGCCATCCATGAAGCAATATACGCTTTAGTCTGATGAACCCTTGTGCTTATAGTTTATCCACCTGTAGGGAAACTCGACGTTAAAATAGATAGTGCTTTTGACCCCCGACTTTTCATTTTCAACTTCCATTTTGTCAAAGTGCATACCGTTTTTTTCCGTAAGGCTTTGTCGAATTGTCCTGTATCCATTCATGTTAAACATAAAATACTCTTCATCGGTGCTAATAACGATATACGCGGTCTCCTGACTCTGGCCGTTCCCTGATCGGTACAGAGAGCCGATCAACCCCTTTAATACGGTTGTATGGAATGCATTCATCTTGGCATTACCATCCTCTCGATAGGCAATGCTACAGACAAAGTGGGATTCCATATCCAGGTAGTTCTTTGCAAGCACTGCATGAGCATGGTTGACAGCGGCCTCATATTCCTTGTTATCCAACGCCTTAAGCATTGCTTTGCGTTCTTCGGGATATTTGCCATAGGGATCATATTCTTTGGTCTGGGCAAACGAATAACGCAGCTTCTCATAGTCAACCGAGGTGTCACCACTCTTTAGGCGTGTGATAAGACTGTAATAATCCTTAACTGGATCGGGTTTATCGTCGCAATTTGCTGCTCCTTGGCACAACAGCATCACTATCACAGACAACAGAAACACCTTACCCCATGAAGCAAAGACAAATATAGGTTTCATGTTGGTCTCCTCCCCAATGATCTGTTGCTCTACAAGCAAAATACGCTTACTGTCTAATCGACGTGATAGCGCCATTTCCGGTGTTCAAAATCGTAACTCCTTCTGCCATAGGGTGGCCTCTCGTCCCACATAAGCAGGTGGTTTCCGCCCAGACTCCTGTACCGGAAGTCGCTGAACGCCAAGGCGTACTTGGCCCGTGGGATAGAGCTCAAATACTTCGGCATGAGTTCGCCCAACTGGTTCGGATACTTCCCAGTGGCTGTGCGGAATTGCTCGCATGCCACGATGATTCGCTCCGCGTTCGCGTTGGCAACTTTTGACTGTATGGCGGCATTGCCGACTACGATAGCCAGCGTAATAACGGGAATGACAATCCTGGAAAGGCTGATTACCCACCCCGGGCGCTTTTTTATTGCTTTCACGAGGCTTACAAGAAACCAGATCGGGCAGACTCCAGCAGATATGAAGGTTCCGTAAAAAACGTCAAAGGCCAGCAATACGAACGCGCCGATAAGAGTTCCTCGAATCAGCCGAAGATAAGAAGCCTGGTTATTTGACATCATCATGAGATTTACCCACCCCCACTGTGCGTTACCTTCACCTTACCCTCCCGATCGGAAAATCATTTGCTCCAGTCTCAATCATCGGGTTCTGTTGACGCTTAAAGACTTCCTCGGAGAGCGTCATCACCCGCTCCTCTGTATGCAGCGCAAGCCCCTTCACGGTTATAAACCCGTCTTTTTTGAAGTCTGCCTTCCCCTGCAATCCTTCCAGAAGCACATAGGTAAATAGCCCATGTCCTTTATATCCGAATTATGCTGTTTTCCTCAGCCGGGATGACGCCTTTGTCATGGTTGCTCGTCCCGGTCAACTTTGTTTGTACGCTTTTTCATGGCAATCAGTGCCATCAGCAGGGCGAGTTCCGCTACAACAGCAACCACAAGGATGACCTTCATAACAACCGGTGATGTCTCACGAAATACAGGCATTATCATGGCCGCAAAGAACACCGCAATAGGAACGGCCAGAAGCAGCGTCACCAAAGTAGTCTGTTTCTTGTCGGGTTTGTCCGTGCTCCCTTTTGAAGGTGTAACCAACATTTTCTGGAAGCCTGCGATCAAACCCACGATCGGTATGGAAAGCACAAAAACCATCCCCCAGAAAGATGCCAGCCTTAAAGGACGATACTGCTTTTCCAGCAGGTGCATGTAATATCCGACAGACAACACCACGATTGAAAAAAGGTATAAAAACGGGAAACGGCTATAAACTATAAGTCCCGCCAAATGCATGATAGTACCGGCTAAGAGGCAGAATTTGATCAATGCTTTCTTGTTGTTCTGATCTGATTTCGTCATTTCAAATCCCCTCTCACATTTACTCTTACTTGGAAGTCTAAAGTCTAATACATGCGATTAATGATTGCATCTACTATGGACCATGTGCCGTCCTGAGGAGATTTTTTTAGCGTGACTTGATAACCGATCCCCATCTCCGGGTTGGCCACATGGGACACTTGCAGTACTGCTACTGTTCTGGCCTTGTTAAATCCAGGCCGTGATATATAGGTGGTGCCAAACCAGATACTCTTGGTTTTACTGGGGTCATCATACACGCTGAACCGTTTTGGAGTGATGAGGGCTACTCTGTTTCCCTTTGGTGCTACCGCCGCAAACTTGTCGGGATCGATCTGATATTCCGTCGAGTTATTCCGGTTGAAGTCATCGACAATAGTGCGGTCGAGCCCTTTGTCAGGAAGCGATCTAACAGTTGTTCGTCGGCTCAGGTTGAAGAAGTCAGCAGGAATGCCATCCAGGCTTGTGTTATAGCGATAGGAGGAGTCTTTTTGCTTTGGTTCAGTGCTATTAACTGCGGCCTCCGGAGCATTATGGAAGAGCACCGCGGCCCAAACAGCGTATTCTTCGTCATCGGTGATGAACGGCGCATCTTCACTGGCATGGAGTGAATGATAAAAAATCGCTTGTTCAGTATACGCAAAAAACAGCACGAGAAATAGGCTTAAAGAGCTTATGAACAGCAATTTGTTCAACATGCGAGTAGATTACCACTAAATAAGAAATAATGGTAAATATTCTTAGTCCACACCGGCAGATTATCGCCCGCGATTGACCCGAAAAAGATAAAGCGCCCCCTTATTTAATTTACACGAGTATATGGTGGGGTCACCCATTGGATTCTTGTATTTGTAAAAAATCCTTCTCGATAACTCTTCTTTTTTTCAAAGTTCATCTATCCCACACCTGCGCCAATTACAAACATACAACTAGTCTGACTCTCCAGGGTGGTTTTCACTGGAATCCTGTTATGGCACTATCAGTCCTTGACAAAAGGACACTTTCCCGGTATCCTATACATCATTATGGCACTGCATCCTGTACTAAATGAAAAACTGAATACCGCTGTTCTGGCTATGCCGCAACTCCGGGCAACGCGGCGGGATGCCGTGCTGCCAGCTGTTCCCGGCAAAGTTCACGCGGTGATTGGTATGCGACGGGCCGGGAAGACAACCTTCCTGAGGCAGTTGCAGGAAGAGAGGCGCAACTCCTTACCTCCGGAGCGAGTTGTCTATCTGAGCTTCGATGACGACCGCCTTGCTGACCTGCAGATGGAACAGCTCGGCCTATTGTTGGAAGAATATTACCGGCGTTATCCTGAACTCCGTGGTAGTGAGATGGTCCACTGGCTGCTTGACGAAGTCCAGCTTGTCAATGGCTGGGAGAAGTTCGTCCGCAGGGTACTGGACACAGAGCAAGTGGAGATCGTAGTGTCCGGATCGTCGGCAAAGATGCTGAGCCGGGAAGTTCATACCTCGCTGCGCGGACGCGGTATGGAAACGGTGATCCGGCCGTTCAGCTTCAAGGAGTTTATTAGGCACCGTGGCATGGAGCTGACAAGGCATGTCCGTGAACTCACGGCTGTTGACAGGTCGCTGATCGAGAAAGAATTTCGTGAATATCTTGCTATTGGCGGGTTCCCGGAGGCGCAAGGATTGTCCGGCGAGCTGCGGGTTGATCTTCTGCAGGGGTACGTGGATACGGTGCTTTTTCGGGATATAGTGGAGCGGCACGGTATTACCCAGATTGCTGCGCTTCGATGGCTGACAAGACAGTGCCTGAGAAATCCGGCTGGCAGTTTGAGTGTGCACCGTTTGCACCTGGATCTGAAGTCGCAGGGCCTTGGTGTTGCCAAGGACGCCCTTCATGCGATGATGGGACATCTGCAGGACGCCTTCCTTATAAGCGCTGTGACGCTGGCTACTGATTCCGAACGGCGTCGCAACTCCAATCCCCGGAATATCTATCCGGTGGACACCGGGTTTATCAGCGCATTTGACCGCTCAGGCCGCACAAATGTCGGCCACGCACTGGAAACTGTCGTACTGCATGAACTTGAAAGACGCAAGGCAGAGATAGGCTACGTGCGGACGTCGGAAGGTTATGAGGTGGACTTCTACGCCAGGTTTCCTGACGGCAAAGAGGAGTTGATACAGGTTTGCGCCGATACGGATTCGGGTGATACTCTAATGCGTGAGATGAGGGCGCTGACTGATGCGGCTGCCGATTTTCCACGCGCACAGCGGCGACTTCTGGTGCTTACCTTCGATCAACTCCCCGTCGCTCCTGTGAAGGGCCTCGTGAGCCAGCCGGTCTATGAGTGGCTGTTGAGCGAAGGCGCTTGAAAATTGCCACTGGAGGAATTCTGAATTCTGGCGGGGTCACATGGCAGGCTGGTTGGATTGTTACCGCCCCTTACTGCAGTTTTTTCCGCATCGCTTCATTTATCTTGGTTACCAGGTCGTTTATGTCTACCGGCTTCATCAGGTAGTCAAAAAGTCCGAGTTTCATCCCTTCTATGCCGCTAGCGGTGGAACCGTGTCCGGTTATCATGATTGCCTCGATGCCTGGCTCGAGTTTTTTTATCATCTGCAGGACATCAAGACCGCTGAGGCCGGGCATTTTAAGGTCCAGCAAGGCAACGTCAGGGACCCGGTCGCCTTTAATGGCCGAGATCGCTTCCTCCGCATTCCCGACCGAAAACGCGTCAAAGCCCCTTAAACACAGCCGTTCGGCAAGGGTATTTGCAAACTCCTCCTCATCATCTACTATAAGCACCCTGGTCTTATTCATATGTCTCGTCCCCCGGTTGATACAGACCCTGTCGGCAGGAGGATGGTGAAGGTCGTCCCGACGCCTATCTCGCTGCTGGCAGATATCTTTCCCCCCAGTTTCTTTACAAGACCATATGTTATTGAGAGCCCAAGACCTGTGCCTTGCCTTTCGGAGCCTTTTTTTGTCGTAAAAAACGGCTCGAAAACTTTTTTCAGGACCTCGGGCGGCATACCGGGGCCATCGTCACAAATATCGACCCGCACTGTTTTTGTATCAATCTGTCTGGTAGATATCTGGATTATTCCGCCATTGCCGACCGCATCTATTGCGTTGTTGATGATGTTCATGAATATCTGCTGCATCTGCCCATGGTCGCTCATGATGTTAGGCAGCTCGGGCTGTAAATCCTGATCAACCCTGATCTCCTGATATGCCGCCTCCTTGTCAAGAAAGCCCAGGACCTCCGTAATCACGCTGTTAAGGTCCACAGGCTCGAGTTTGACATCCATTCTCCGGGCAAATCCGAGGAGCCTGTGGGTGATGGCCCTGCTCCGCTTTACCGCGTTTTCCATGGAATCGATCTGCAGGAGAAATTTGTCCTTGTATTTAAAATCATTCGAGACCTGCAGGAGGTCTTTCATCAGGCCGGCCTTTTCGTTGATTATGGCGAGTGGATTATTGATTTCATGGGCTATGCCGGCAGCCAGTCTGCCGATTGAGGCCAGCTTGTTGGCGTGTTCGCTCTCGGCGAGTATGCTTTCCCTTGTCTCTTCCGCCTTGCGAACGGTTGATGTAAGGAAAGAGGCAATGAAAAAGGTCAGGCAGATGATTACAGCAAAGCTTACAACATAGATAATCAGCAACTCCCGCTTGAAAATGACCCATGTTTTCTTGTCCGCATATCCATACTGTTCAAGCACCAGGAACCAAGGGGTCTCATTGATCTGACCGACGACATTGACCATGGCCTTAGTGCCCTGATTATTTTCCTCCGTCGAAATGCTCTTGTTGTGCGGCAGGCGTTCTACTACTACCGGCGACTGGTCCGACACATTACCGTAATAGTGGGAAGAACTCTGAAGCACCCCTTTGCTGTTGATAAGAAAGACGTCTACCAGGTTTGCAGTCCTGACACCGGCAAGAAATTGGTCCAGGGTGTCCGTGTCTATGCTTGCCCTTAAGACCCAGTAACCGTCTTCTCCCGTGACCTTCTTGCTTATGGCGATCACGAAATGAGGCATATTACGGTACCCCATGAAGACCTCACTTACATATACCTTTCTTGCCAGGGTCTTTTGGTACCAGAGGCTGTCGCTGTAATCCTTACCTTTTAGGTTGAAAGGACCGGAGTAAGCCTGCTGAACGCCGTCAGTACCGATTACGCTCAAGTCAACAAGCCCCTTGTTTTTTGACTTTAGATTCTCGAATACCCTGTCCAGGTTTTCCTGGACCGAGAGGTCCTTGTATTTATATGACTCGGAGATGATCTGGATCGTGGCCCGCAGTTTATCAATAAAGGCCTCAATGCCCTGCCGCGTGCTTTCGGCATTCCACTGGGCGTTATTGATTGTCTCCTGCCTTATGAGGGCGCGATACTGGAAGAAACTGAGGGCCGTCGTGATACTCAGAGGAACAATTGTGATCAGGAGCATGATCATGAGAAAACTCCTGCTAAGGGTCAGATACCTCTCTTTGATCGAAAGTTTGGAATCTTCGCTATTATAAAAATGCAGGTACTTGTCCAGAATTTTAAGTCGCATACTTGACCCCCTCGTCGCAGATTATAATTAAATAACGGCCCCCGGCTGCAAGCGTTCCTCAAAGGCCAGTTGCAGCGCTTTTGCTGAGGTCCCGATGATCCTGTCGATCACCCCAACCTTTTTCCATACGAGGTACTGAAAAAAAGAATCTTCTATTCCACCGCAGACAACTACATCAATATTTTCCTTTAGGATAAGACTGCAGAGTTCATCTGCCGAAGGCCCTGGCAGCAGCACATTACGAGGTACGGCGCCGGCACTACCCTCAGCAAATTCGGCAATCAGCACCTCTGTGCAGAGATCAAATCTCGGCGCTATATCATCAGCCGTCAGGGTCACTAATATTTTCATCGCTTTATGTCCCTGTTAATCCAGCCCATAGTATTTGATCTTTCTCCAGAGGGTGCTGCGACTCCAGCCGAGTTTTACCGCGGCTTCGCTCCGGTTGCCTTTGGTCTCTACCATGGCTTCCAGTATCCTGCTCTTCTCTATCTCTGTCCAGCTTGCGAAATTTCTCCGGGGGGCGCCAGGTGTTATTGCTTCGTCTTTGAAATCAGGAAGCCGGCCTGCGACAGGCGCCGGCTTTTTCTCTCCAGCGGAGAGCATATAAGCAGGCAGATGTTCCATCTGGATGATATCACACTGGCAGATATTGACCGCGTGCTCGAGGATATTACGCAGTTCTCTGACATTACCGGGGTACTCATAACGCATAAGATAATCGATCGCATAACTCGCAAAACCCTTTATCCCCTTTCCCAAATTGTTATTGAACTCTTTAAGGAAATGGTTCATAAGCAGGAGCACATCGTCGCCCCGTTCCCTCAGGGACGGCATATGCGCCCGCAGTACATTCAGGCGGTAATAGAGGTCGTCCCTGAATTTCCCCTCATCCAGCAACAGCTTGAGGTCCCTGTGTGTGCCGGTAATGAGCCGTACGTCTACTTTTATTTTTTTAGAACTGCCGAGAGGATAAAATTCCTTGTCGTCAAGGACCGTAAGCAGCTTTACCTGCAATTGCAACGGCAGGTCCCCAATCTCGGTGAGAAAGAGCGTACCTCCCTGCGCAAGTCTGAACATGCCGGGTTTGTCTGAGTTGGCCCCGGTAAAGGCGCCCCGTACATGTCCAAAGAGTTCTGATTCCAACAGCGTCTCCGGGATCGCCCCGCAGTTCACCTTTATAAACGGGTATTTTGCCCTTTTTGAGCTTTTATGTATGGCCTCTGCCAGCAGGTCCTTGCCGGTGCCGGTCTCCCCGGTTATAAGGAGCGTGGCATCCGTATAGGCAAAGACAGGCAGCAGTTCTATGATCTCCTGCAGCTTAGGACTGTTGCCGAGGAGGTTTTTTTTCTCCGGGCTGCCCTGAAGTTTAATGTCCATCTCTTTCAGCATTGAGATGTCTTCCATGACCAGCAACAGGCCGTCATCTCCGCCAGTCCGCCCTTTAAGCGGCGAGGCGGTAATACGGACTGAAACTTTTTTGCGGTTGGCATCTATACTACTGCCTTCAAGAATCAGGGTCTCCCCACCATTATTGAGCACCTTGTTTAACCCTTCATCACAGTCAGTGCGCAGAACATAATTGCAGTGAATTCCCTGCACGGCCTCAGTACAATAACCCGTCATTACTTCAAGGACCCTGTTCATACTGAATATGCGGAGTTCTTTATCAATAAGCGCTACTCCATGAGGGATGCCGTTCATGACATCAATTATCTCTACCTGCCGGGACAGAAGCTCTGACGATTCGATTTGTTTCACAATGGTTCAGTATATCAATGGCGCCATAAAAAGTCAATGCTCGATTTGTTTCATTATGAATCAAGCAGGTTATATATTTTGCCCTAATTATTTTTAACATATTGATATTACTATGTTTTATTAATTGGCATAAGTATTGCCTTTCATAAGCTGCAAGCAAATTTACAAGGAGGTTTTCAAATGAAACAGATATTCGACACATTCAGCAGTTGGATGAACGCTGTTACCTTCGCAGAGGCCGGCGAGTTTGAAACAGCAAGGCAGATGATGCCGGTTACCCAAAAGAAAAGCAATATGCTGACCTGGTTCGATAAGGTCTTTATGGCAGTGACTTTTGCTGAAGCCGGGCTTCATGAGGAGGCCATCGACATAATGAATGTAAAACCGGTTGAAAACTATGGGACGGCAGATTTTCTCGAAACGATAGGCCTGAAGGGTATTCGCATAACCTATGGGACAATGTCGATCGAGGCCATAGCATAAGGTAACATTACGTTTGTCGCAGACTATGGAAACGGCCGTCTTCCTTGAAACCGGGGATGTTATTTTTGCTCAAACCCTTAAGAAGACACTTCTGAAATGGGGCCTGGGTGTATTTCACCATATTAATGAGGATGACGCGGTTGTGTTAATGGAGCAGGAAAAGATAGATGTGGCGCTGATCGATATCAGGCTTTCGCCGGATACATCTGTGGAATTATTGAAACATATAAGGGAAAACCGGCCCGGCGCGGAGATAATCCTTATTAACAGTCACGATAACATCAGGGCCTCGATGGTCGCCATGCAGGCCGGTGCAAACGACGAAATTATAGTTCCCTGTGATACCGGTATATTGAAGAAAAAGATAACCGATGCGTTCAAGCGCAGAAAGAAACTTTTGCAAAAGAAACGCGGACTGTCCTTTCTGGAGATGCTAAGTGAATCGATGTCAGCGGCAACCTTCGCGCAGGCCGGCGAGTTCGACGCAGCCATAGATTATATGAATGAGGCACACAGTTCTTCACCGGAAAAGGACGATGACAAAAAGAAAGGGTGACGGATAGCGATACCTGATCAGGAGGAATATATGAATGACATCAAAATTCTGTTAGTTGACGATGAGGAAGATTTTATCAGGACCCTCTCGGAACGCCTTGAAATGAGAGACCTCAAGAGCAATACCGCTTTTGACGGTGAAGAGGCGATCAGTATTGTGAGCGACAAGGAGCCCGATATCATGATCCTTGACCTTAAGATGCCGGGGATTAACGGTATGGAAGTCCTGCGCAGGGTAAGGAAGTCTTATCCTAATATCCAGGTAATAATCCAGACGGGCCATGGCAATGACTTTGATGAGGCCGAAGCGCGTCAGCTCGGCGTTTTTGACTATCTCAAGAAGCCGGTGGATGTAGAGCTGCTGGTAGAACGCATAAAGGCGGCCGCAAAGGCGATGAAACTGAAAGACAGCATGGCGGCAGCGGCTTTTGCCGAGGCGGGGGAGCATGAGACGGCCCGCAAAATGATGAAAGGATAAACAGGAGCTTTTGTTCCGATGAAGATACATAGCGGCACTGTAAGCCTGAAGACGCTTGAACTTAAGTCAAGCGGCAGCTATTACGCGAGGCAGAAACAGCTTTTCGTGCTCGTGGTAATCATTGTTTCAGTAGTGCCCCTGGTAATCATAAGCTTGACAGCATCCCATTATTACAAGAAATCATGGCTTGAAAAAACGGCCCTTGAACTTTCCGGACTTGCCGGAAGCAGAAAAGAGATTATAGACCTTTTCCTTGAGAACCAGGAAAACCTTCTGTCCGGCTTTGCAAAACTATACAGCCTTGAAGATCTGCGTGTTCAGGGAAACCTCGAGAAACTTTTCAGGGCCATGAACCGCAGTGGTGTTATTGTGGATCTTGGGGTAATAGACCAGCACGGCAGACATCTCGCCTATGTCGGTCCTTATAAACGTCAGCTTGCTGACAAAAATTATGCCGGAGCTGAATGGTTCGCCGAGGTGATGCGCAGCGGCAGATATGTGAGTGATGTCTTTAGCGGATATCGCAATGAGCCGCATTTCGTAGCAGCGGTCACCGATCCTGCAAGAACATGGATAGTGCGGGCGACCATCAATTCTGAACTATTTCATTCGCTGCTGGCGAGCGCCGAAGTCGGTCCCGGCGGCGACGCTTATATTATTAACAGGGCAGGAGAGTTGCAGACACCGAGCCTGCTTGGGGGGGGGACATTATCAGCCGGAGAACTTGCGGCGCTTGAATCTAAAGACAGGTCTTCGGTCCGGGTCACTGACAATTATATTTATGCCACGGTGCCGATAAAAAAAGGCGATTGGATACTTGTGCTTAAGACCGACATCAACACCTCCCTCGCTGAATTTTACATGGCCAGGAAGCGTGACATGCTGATCATTGCAGGGGCATCCCTGATCATTCTTACGGTAGTTACGCTGCTGGTCAGGTCCATGGTGAACAAGATAGAGGAAGCTGACCGAAAGAGGATGTCTCTTAACAACCGCATGCGGCAGGTCGAAAAGATGGCCCTTATTGGAAGGCTCGCTGCAAGTGTGGCGCATGAGATCAACAACCCGCTCCAGATGATTTCCAATCAGGCGGGATGGATAGACGATCTTCTCGATGATGAAGATGATAAACACCTGAAAAATTATGACGAATATAGGAACTCAACAAAAAAAATACGTGGAAATGTGAAAAGGGCCGGAGAAATTACCCATAGACTGCTCGGTTTTTCGAGATCAAATGATTCCGAGCGAAAGGAAATTGACCTCAACCGGCTTGTCGAGGACACCGCCTCTCTCCTTGCAAATGAGGCCAGGGCCCACCGCATTACCCTGGAATATTTTTTTAAACAGGGCCTTGCGCATGTTGTGACGGATGCCTCTCAACTTCAGCAGGTCTTCCTGAATATCCTGAACAACGCCATAGACGCCATAGGACAGGACGGCGTTATCAGTATATCCACCCGCGACAATGGCGGTCATGTCGTAGCCGAGTTTGTCGATTCAGGTCCCGGTCTTTCCCCTGATTCAATAAAAAAGCTCTTTGATCCTTTTTATACCACCAAGACGCCGGAGAAAGGCACAGGGCTGGGACTGTCTATTTCGTTCAGCATTATGCAGCGGCTTGGCGGTGATCTTAAAGCAGAAAACAGAAAGGAGGGTGGCAGCATGTTCACAGTCATGCTGCCTGCAAATTAAATGTACGGCATTATGAGTAATCAACTGGCGAGTGCCGGGACTGATGACAGTCCGGTCCCCTTGTGCAGTGTCCTGGTAGTAGACGATGAGGAGGAGTTTATCCATACCCTCCTTAAAAGACTTAGGCGCAGGGGGCTTGAGTGCGAAGGTGTGTTCAGCGGGGAGGATGCGATTTCAAGGATCAGGGCCAGGGAATTCGACGTAGTGCTGCTTGACATGAAACTGCCTGATATGGACGGCAATAGTACGCTGGTTGAAATAATGACAATAAGGCCTGACACCCGGGTGATTATTTTAACCGGCCATGCATCGGTAAACGAGGGTATTGAGGGTATGAAAAACGGTGCTGTTGATTACCTTATGAAGCCTGTGGAATTTGAATCTCTTTTTGAAAAGCTGCTCGTGGCGGCGAATAAAACAAGATATTTGAAGAGTTCTCCTGTCATTGACACGAGAAAATAATAAATCATATTTCCAAGGAGGAGATAAAAAAATGAGTTTTTTTAAGGAATTTGGGCATTTCATGATGACGGGTGCCCGCGCCCAGGCAAAATGGGAACTCGATATGTCAAACCGTATTATGCGCGAACCGAAGCGGCTGGCCGTTTTCGGACTGCTGCTGCTGCCGATACTATTGGGCGGCATAGCCTTTGCTAATGATATTGCAGGAGCACTTCCATCGGTACTTGGCGGCAAAAACACTTATTGTCCTTCATTTTATACAAATACCATATTTCTGGCTTCAATAGGCGTAGGCGTAGCAGCAGGTCTTATCACAGGGTGCATCGGTGCAGGCGGCGGTTTCATTATTGCACCTGCCCTGATGAGCGCCGGGGTCAAAGGTATTCTGGCTGTCGGCACGGACCTGTTCCATATCTTTGCAAAGGCCATTATGGGCAGCGTACTGCACAGGAAGCTTGGCAATATCTCTGTCTCTCTGGCCCTGACTTTTCTGATAGGGTCCATAGGCGGCGCGACGTTGGGAGGTTATATAAACAGAACGCTTTATGACCTGAACCCTGTATTGAGTGACGCGTTTATCACGACTATATATGTCTTTATGCTCGGGTTCCTCAGTTTTTACTCTCTTGCAGACTTTTTAAAATCAAGAAACCCTGCGGCTGCCCAGATCAAACCGGAAGGTCACAGTGTCAAGGCACAAGAGTCGATGACAGGCCTGGCCCATAAGATCCAGTCCATTCATCTTGCTCCGATGCTGCACTTTGACCAGGGGGTCGTACCTGGCGGCAGAAAAATATCGGCTATTTTTCTTGTATTGAGCGGGGTGCTGGTAGGACTTGCAGCTGCCATCATGGGCGTGGGCGGCGGCTTTCTGACCTTCCCTATCTTCGTCTATATGCTCGGAGTTTCATCAGCTACAACAGTCGGGACCGACATCTTCCAGATAGTATTTACCGCAGGGTATGCAGGTCTAGGCCAATATGCCATCTATGGATTTATCTTCTATACCCTTGCAATGGGCATGCTGCTCGGCTCACTTATCGGTATCCAGATCGGGTCCCTTGTGACCAAGGTGGTTCCCGGCTCAACTATTCGCGGCTTTTACGCTGTTGCGGTCATGGCCGGGTTCGTGAACAGGTTCTTTGCGTTGCCTGTCAAGCTTGGAAAGATGGATATCATAAGCCTGTCTAATGAAACAGGCAAGTTCCTCGAGAACATCGGCATTTACGTTTTCTTTGTCGTAATCAGTGTCTTTTCGATATGGGTCTTCGGGACATTCTTTAAAAATTTAAAACATCTTAAGGGTGAGGGGGTGCACTAATGATTGCTAACAAGAAGGAATTTGGACTTGGAGTTGGACTTTTTATCGCCTTCTGGGTAGTCTTTGCCGTCCTGCTCTCCCCTGTCTTTGACGGGAAAAATTTGCTGGACTACATGGACAATCTTTACAATACGATCTCGAAAAAATCATCCTATTACATCCCGGCTGTAATGAAAAAGGCCGAGCCGTTCAGGGGTCAGCAGATCGAATTCTCAGTGCAGGCAAAAGATGGGGAGCAGGCAGCCCGGATGACGAAGCTTTTCCAGGCAGCTCAGGCCACAGTGACGGTTGAAGGCAAAAACGTCAAGGTCAGCGGTGATATGGGAAAGATTTTCGACAATGTCCTTGTTGATGCCGATGCCATGTTTAACAACAACGGCCAGGCCATCAACCAGAACAAATACGGGTACGATGAGAAGAAGGTGATGTATGACTGGTGGAATGCCATGAAGTCGGCTGAAGCCAATATGAACAAAACTGGGAAGTTTAAGGAAGGAAAGGTTTTTTACCAGATAATGACAAAGGCGATAGAGCCTGCGTATAACTACTATGGTATAGTTGCCACCGATATCAAGGAAAAAGCCTTTATGGTTATTGTTTCCCTGGCAGGCTATGTCATATATACGATGTGGTACGGCTTTTCAATTCTATTTATGTTCGAAGGCTGGGGCATGAAGCTTGAGCATTAAACAAAACGTTTATCGGGTCTCAGGTTTTTGAGGTTCAGCAATTACCATGACGGCAAGGCAGGCAGAGTCAGCCCGCCTTGCCGTTTCTATTTGAGTTGATAAACTCGGGGAATAATTATACTATTCATGATGATGCTTGACGCATTTAAGAAGTTATTTGGCCTGAATAAAGAAAAGTCCGAGGCAGAGACCCGTTTGCTGCGCAGGTCTTTTCAAGACCATTACAGGAGCTTCAGGTCCCTGCTGACCGCCAATAATATTGCGCTTGAGCTTATGGCGGAGATGGAACAGGCCTTGGGCGCGGGCCAGCCTTTCAGCATGCCCTTTGTCCGGGGCCAATGCACTGCCCTTACAGTGAATATTTATAAAATGGTCCAGCATCTTCAGGAACTGTCAAACGGTAAATACGGTGGTCTTACCGGCGCCTTTAACTCGATTTCAGGGAGCATCGAAGAGATACTCTCTCGCCAGCCTAAAATCGCCGGTGGTAAGTTTGTCCTTTCCCTGGCAGAGCTTGACATCCATTCAACTGAACAGGCCGGAGGTAAAATGGCCAACCTGGGTGAAATCAGAAACAGGGTCGGTTTGAATGTGCCGGATGGATTTGTCATCACAGCTGCCGCCACAAAACATTTCATCGATTCCAATGACCTCCAGGATGAGATAAACCGCCGGCTGAAACTCCTGGACCACGATGACCTTGAAGAGCTTTACACGACAAGCGCCTCTATCCAGCAACTGATTACCAAGGCCCCTCTGCCTGAAGACCTTGAGCGGCTTATAACTGATCAGTATGAAGAGCTTGCAAAAAGGAGCAATGGCAGGATACTTGTATCTATGCGGTCCAGCGCGCTGGGCGAAGACAGCAGCAACATATCCTTTGCCGGTCAGTACCGGACACAGCTGAATGTCACTGATGACATGCTTGGACTTACCTACAAAGAGATTGTCGCCAGCAAGTATAAAAGCCAGGCGATTGTTTATCGCATGCAGCGAGGTTTCAGGCATCAGGATGTAATTATGTGCGTGGGGTGTTTGGCCATGGTCGATGGAGTTGTAAGCGGAGTCATGTATTCCCGCTCTCCGCGTGACCCCCGTAGCGGCTGGATCATTATAAATGCCGCACCCGGACTCGCAAGTCAGGTAGTCGATGGAAGAGCGTTGACAGACATGTTCAGAGTGTCGCGCCATAGTCCGCATGAGGTCCTTAACAGAGAACTCAGGGTGCGGGAATCATCGTCTCTTACTGAGAGTCAGACAGCGGAACTGGCCGGTATAGCTGTGCGGCTTGAAGAGCATTTCGGCTCACCCCAGGACATAGAATGGTCCATTGATGCCACCAGCAGGATCATTATTCTCCAGAGCCGGCCGCTTGCACAGACAGCGCCTGTTGAGGAAAGTGGCATGGAGAGTATAGAGGCTGATGAAACTCAACCATACGTACTTGCTGGAGGGGTTTCTGCCAGCGCCGGAGTTGCTTGCGGCCTAGTATATATCGTCCGTTCAAACATAGACCTCCTGCAGTTTCCTGAGGGGGCGGTCCTTGTCGTCACACACCCCTTGCCTGAATGGGCGACCATCTTAAACCGGGCTGTTGCTGTTGTTAGTGAAACCGGCCATGTTACGGCCCATCTGGCGACTGTTTCACGTGAATTCGGCATTCCCGCTATTTTCGGCATCGCACATGCCACAGAGAAACTAAAGAATGGGGAAATGATTACGGTTGACGCGTTAGGCCGCCGGATTTATGAAGGCCGCAGGGATGACCTGCTTAAAAGCGCACCCCCTCCTGCCAACTTAATGGCCGGCAGTCCGGTTTATAAATTGCTTGAAGAGGTGCTCAGGCTTATAACACCGCTGAACCTGACCAATCCTGCATCTCCGTATTTTATGCCCTCTTCATGTGAGACTTTCCATGACATTACCCGTTTCTGTCATGAAAAGGCAGTGACTGAGATGTTCTCGTTCAGCTCCAGATATGGGTTTGACGAGAAAGGGGCAAAACAGCTGGTCGGTGACATACCACTGCAGTGGTGGGTGATCAACCTGGAAGACGGTTTCAGGGAAGGTCTGGACATGAAGGACAAATGGATCCGTATAGAGGACATCGTCTCCCTGCCCATGCTTGCCATATGGGAGGGGATGACGGCCGTGCAATGGAAAGGCCCGCCGCCGGTTAATTTAAAGGGGTTCGGAGCGGTCCTTTTCCAATCGACCATGAACCCTAGTCTCGAGCCTGCGGTGCGCTCTTCGATGGCATCAAAGAGCTATTTCCTGATCTCCAGGAATTTCTGCAATCTGAGCGTGCGTCTCGGCTATCATTTTTCGCTGGCCGAGGCACACCTGAGCGATCTCCTTACGGAAAACTATGTCAGCTTTCAGTTTAAGGGCGGGGCTGCCGATGAAGGTCGCAGATCCATACGAGTGAACCTCCTGAAGGAGATACTGGAACAGTATGACTTCCGTGTTGAGCTAAAGGCGGATGCGCTGACCGCCCGCGTCGAAAAAAAATCTGCATCTTTCCTGATCGAACGGCTGAAGGTCCTGGGATACCTGCTTATCCACACCCGCCAGATTGATATGGTCATGGGGGAACAGACCATGGTCGATAATTACCGCAGGAGCATTCTGGCTGATCTGGAAAAAATAGTTCAACCCGTAAAGGAGGATATGACATGAGTGGCAAGTTCAATATACTGCTTGTTGACGATGAAAAGGATTTCCTGGAGATAACGACTAAACGCCTGATACGCCGCGGGTATAATGTCAGGAGTGCAATGACTTGTTCAGAAGCGGTCCTGATCATTGAGAGCGATTGGCCGGCCGTGGTAGTCCTGGATGTAATGCTGCCGGACAGGGACGGGATAGAATGCCTGAAAGAGATCAAGCAGAAGAGGCCTTCTGCGATAGTTATATTACTTACAGGCCATGCCTCAATGCAGGCGGGACGGCAAAGCATGGAATACGGCGCCAATGATTACTGCCTGAAACCGATAGAACTGGACGAGTTAATCGAGAAGATAGAAATCGCCTACAGGGAGAAAGTAAAAAGCTGATCCCTTATTGACAGTTGTATATTTCCCCACCCGCAGGGCTAAGACCCTTCTCTAATGTGCCGATTACAGTGCGACTAATCTCAATTGTGTTTATATGCTTTGAAATCTTCCAGCTTCCAGTTTACCTTCTGGCAAACGGGACATTTTTTGCTGTCACTGAGGTCCAGTCCCGATCGACCGCTGGAGCGTAAGCTGGTTCATATGCTCCTTTGTCTTGAATGTGAGGTAGTCCTTTTTATCCAGATCGAAGAGCTGATTCCTGTAGCGACTCGTAAGATCGTACCACTCGCTGATTCTCATGCTGAAACGACTTTCTTCGTGACAGCCCAACGTATTCATGAAGGACTGGATCGCGAAATAGTACCGGACAGCGTTGCGCTCAATCGCGCCGCGAGGACCGCCTACATAGACGGGCTTGCCATTTCTGTCTGTTCCGGTCACCGTGAACCCTACCTTGCCCCAACCGAGTGTAGCAAAATAGACCTTTTCCGCAAGGCGAAGTGCAACACTGTCGCTGTATGCGTAACTGACGTGGACGAAAGTCCTGCTTTCATCGAGGGGCAGGGCCTCGAACCTCATCCTGTGGTCTTTTGTACCGAAAGGGCCTTCATCAGCATTGAGAATGATATCCAGATACCCCTGATGCTGATCAACGTTCTGGTAATGGTAAATGACCTGGCGCGTGTCTTCTGGAGGTTGATAGACTTTGCGGCCGAGGTAAAAGGTCAGCAGCCATGCGCCGTTAAGCTCCCTGTATGTGCATGCCTTGACATTGGGATGGAGGGATACGATATCGCACCAGTTCGCCGGAAACTTGAGCACGTTGACAACACTGCTGAAGGGATGATCGAATATCCCGTATACATCCACATGCACCCTGTCGTCTCGCTCAAAAGACTCCAGAAAGAGAGGAAAGCCGAAGCTGTTTGTCTCCAATTTGGCCATGTTCCTGTGATAGGTGTCGAGCAGGATGTCTTCGCCCTGCCGGGGTTTTTCGACAGCTGAAGCGGAACCTGCAGAAAAAAGAATCGCAGTTGCGACCATGAACAGGAAGAATTTAGGAAGGTTTCTGATCTTATGCATCTGATTTACCTGATTCACTTAAATCTCTTCATGGCAAGGTCAGGATACTCCGGCCGCGCCTGGTCGTTAAACTTTGCAAGTTCTTTCGGATCAAATTTCCTGGATTCGCTCATAGGGCCCAACTCTCTCCGTCCTGTATAATCAACTGTTATATCGCAGTATATCACAGGAGTGGAATGGGGGAGCAAGGGACAGGGGGCAGGACAGAGAGCAGGATAGAGCGTTAACTCTTCAGGGGTGAAAACAGGAGATAGCTGTGTACTGTACGTCACTAATAATAATAAAGCGTGAAAAAAGTGGTGTGCACCTGCAAGTCTAAAAGTATTGAAAACGAAACTGCTGAAGATTACAAAGATAATCTTTTAAAACCCTTTTCTCATGTACTTCCTGAACTCTTCATCCTTTAGTCCATGGTCTTTTATCAAGGTTCCAAATGGTAATTTGTGCGATAAGCGTGTTTCTGAAATCATAAGAAAGGTGGCATTGCCGGTTCTTCTTATTGCTCTCCCCCCTTTTTTAGTGGTAATCTACCGGCATGTTAAAAAAGCAGACGTTCATAAGCTCGTTAAGCCTATGTCTCGTACTTTTTTTTGCGTATGCTGAAAGAACGATTTCTTACCATCTCTACAGGAAATGCAGGAAGCGGTATGAAACAGAACAGCTATCCACCTAAGAACCCCTACAGGTTGTCTGAAGAATCCGGATTGGCGCGAATTACTAAATTTATTGATTGGTTTATAAAACCTCAGCTTGCAATCAATAAAGATACATATCAGAAGGCTCAATTACTGGTTGCCTTACATTTGCTAATTATATCTTATTCTATTTTACATTTAATATTTTATTATTTAATAGAGTATTATATTGCAACTTTTGCTTTAATGTTCATTCTTATTCCAACAACTGCTAGTTTGTTTTTGTATAAAAAATACTTTTCAAACCGATTTGCAATAAATTTTACATTACTCGGATCGTTTGTGAGTTTTCTAATTTTCATATATTCCAGTGGCGGAATATTCTCACCCACACTATCATGGCTTATTCCTCTTTCGTTATTCGGTTTTTTATTTGCAGACAGAATTTCCGGTTTTTTTTGGAGTTCATTAAGCATAATTACTATGATTACTTGTTTTATACTAGATATTTCAGGTATAAAATTACCAGTTCTTATATCCGAAAAATATTTAAATTATCATTCTGGTTTTTCATTTGTTGGTTCAAATCTTTTTGTTTTATTACTTGTATTGACATACGATACAATTAACAGAAAAATTACCAAGGATCTTAATGAGAAATCTGAAATATTAGAACTACAAAAGGTAGAAATTATAACTCAAAAAGAAGTAGCTGAGGCGGCCAACCAGGCCAAAACAGACTTTATAAATACAGTCTCTCATGAACTTCGCACACCTCTGACCTCTATCCTCGGGTTTTCAGAGCTCATCAAAGGTAAGTTTCTGAAAAGCATATTTCCGCTTATAAATAGTGATAACAAAAAGGTTATGAAGAATGCCGAACAGATTCGGGAAAATCTCGATATCATAATCTTTGAAGGGAAGCGCTTGACATCCCTTATCAATGATATGCTGGATTTGGCCAAAATGGAGGCCGGAAAGATAACATGGGATATGCAGCCTCTACATGTTGCATGGCTTATAGACCACTCAACAGCAGTTACTGGTTCCCTCTTTGAAAAGAAGAGTCTTAAGCTTATAAAAAACATTGATACCGGACTGCCGGATATAACGGGCGACAGGGACAGGCTTATACAGGTAATGGTAAATCTCATCTCCAATGCAGTGAAGTTTACAGATGACGGTTCGATAACTTGTGATGCCAAGATGTTAAACGGGGAAATAGTCATAAGCGTGACGGATTCAGGAATTGGGATATCAGAGGAGAATAAGCCTAAGGTATTTGAGAAATTCAAACAGGTTGGAGATACACTTACCGGAGGACCTAAAGGCACAGGACTTGGCCTGCCAATATCAAAGGAGATAGTTGAACATCACGGCGGCAGAATATGGATAGAAAGTGAATTTGGCAAAGGCAGCACTTTTTCATTTTCGATGCCTGTTGCTGGGGCAGGTGTCTAATCAAAAAACAATTCTTAACAGTCCAATTAACAGATTATTTCGGAAATCGATAAAATCAACAATAGGCCTCTGGTGTGGGTTAGTAGGTGCAGCCGATAACCCACCTCTAACAATTGCGGGAAGAATCATGCTGTCTTTACCGGCGAGGCGAAAATGCTGAGTTTTGTGAGTAGTCCTCATCGCCCACTGTTTAAGAACCGAATACTTCCTGAATTGTCTCTCAGGAATATTTCAGCTTATGTTCAGGAATACTTAAGTTGTAAAAAACATTGTTTATGGCGTGGATCTCCAGCTCGCAGCCATTGCAGGAGCCTGAATCAACCTGCCGTATGGTCAGGCTTCTCCTGAAATGCTTCATGATGGCTTCTTCCAGGCGTGGTCCCGTCCGGGTTATTTTTTCTTGCGGTCTCTGCCGCAGGGTTATTCACTATTAATCAGGTGTGGGCGCGTTTTATCTTCTCGGACAGCCATACCTTTATCAGCGACTGATAAGGGACGTCTTTTTTATTGGCCTCTATCTTGATGTCTTCCAGCAGCGACAGCGGCAGCCTGATGGATATGGCCTGCGTGCTCATCTTGAGGTTGGGGAAGGACGCTTTTATCATACGGGAGTCATCAAAATATTCCGTGGTGTCGTTGTCCGGTGATTCCCAAAATGCCCGCTCCTCGGCCTCTGTCTTGAACTTAGGTATGGTTTTAAGTTTTTTTTCCATAGTTTTTTCTCTCCTTGTGGTGCATACAGCGGGCCGATATTACTCTTATGAGCCGGCCTTCGTCCCGCACTGTGAATATGACCGTAAGCAACTTTCCGCTGTTTGTCCGTCCGTACGCCTTGAATCTTGGCTCGTTCATACTGTGTTTGTCGTCAATGGATATCAGCAGCGGCGCGTTAACAAAAACTTCCTCAGCTTCTTTCCGGGGGATGCCGTGCTTGTCGTTTTTGCGCTCGTTGCCGGCATCCCAGTCAAAGCCTTCTATCCTCAGCATGTCAGACATGATTGTATATTATCATGGTATACATAGGCTGTCAATCCAGACTCTTGCAGACTCTTGGCGTTCGTTGTATAGCGCATGCAAACCGAATTTTTTAGTTGCGGTATTGAGTGTCATTGAAGGTGGGGTGGAAGGTGTTTTTCTTAAAGTATCTATCTCACTGCTTCCAGTATCCCGTTGAGTATATCAGCCGGTGTCGGCGGGCAGCCTCGGATGTACACATCAACGGGTATCACCTTGTCCACACCTCCGACAGTAGCATAACTTTCCCCGAAGATTCCGCCGTTGCAACCGCAGTCTCCCACGGCGACCACGAGTTTCGGAGGAGGCGTGGCGTTATATGTCCTGCGAAGGGCTATCTCCATGTTCCGCGATACCGGCCCGGTCACCAGGAGCATGTCCGCAAAGCGGGGCGAAGCGGTAAAATGAATGCCGTATTTCTCGCAGTTGTAAAATACATTGTTTATGGCGTGGATCTCCAGCTCGCAGCCATTGCAGGAGCCTGAATCAACCTGCCGTATGGTCAGGCTTCTCCTGAAATGCTTCATGATGGCTTCTTCCAGGCGTG
>Ga0315281_10003798_pt1 | contig 22075 bp, 18 predicted proteins | sample YL17G07_0_MG_FD_204540 | JGI IMG/M metagenome (GOLD analysis project Ga0315281, IMG submission 204540) | Sediment microbial communities from Yellowstone Lake, YNP, Wyoming, USA - YL17G07_0 | ecosystem: Environmental > Aquatic > Freshwater > Lake > Sediment | place: USA: Wyoming | collected... | reverse complement strand
GGGAATTCCCCATGCTGGAGCTATGCGACTGTTTAGCGGCAAGGAAGGATTATTCCGGGATCGCGAATTTATGGGTCAAAACATCTGCGGGCATCGTCAGAAATCCAGTGCGGCCGTTAATTCAAGATCTGGACATCCTGCCTTTCCCAGACCGTGATCTTTATCAGAAGTATGGATATTTTAATCATTTGGAAGCGATCGACGTGATGGCCGGAAGAGGGTGTTTTTTTAGTTGCAGCTACTGTATGAATACGCTACTCAAGGAAATGTACCTTGGGAAAGGCAAGTTTGTCCGGCGGTTCAGCCCGGAGTATGTTGTTGAAGAGCTAAAGGAGGTCAAAAGGAAGTTTAAGCCTAAATCATTCACGTTCGTCGATGAATTATTCACGTCCAATAAAAGCTGGATGAAAGAATTCGCTCCACAATATAAGGCGTGCGTTCATTTGTCTTTCTCGTGCAGTGTTACCGCCGATACGATAGACGAGGAGAACGCGGCGTGGTTGGCCGAGGCAGGCACCGTCATGGTGGCGATGGGTGTGGAAACCGGCAATGAGGAGATTCGCAAGAAGATCCTTAATAAACATCTGACGAATTCCCAAATCGCGGAAGCCGTGGACCGGCTGCATAAAAATGGGATTAAGGTTTTAACCTCGAATATTGTCGGCTTGCCCGGAGAAACGGTCGACAACGCCTTTGAAACGATTGAATTTAATCAGAAGATAAAAACAGATTTTGTCTATTTTTCGGTCTTTCAGCCATACCCCCAGCTTCCTTTAACGAAGAAAATGGAGGAGGAGGGAACCCTCGAACCGATTAAACCGGCTGATTTTAACACGACGTTCTTTAAAGGCTCGATCTTAAAGCAGCACAATATTAATCAATTGGTTAATTTACATAAGTTCTTTTTCGCGGTTTTTAGATTCCCATGGCTAAAACCAATCGTTAAACTCTTAATTCAATTGCCGCCTAACCGCTTCTTTGAACAAATTTTTATCTTGAGTTATGGCTGGTTGGCTTTGAGTTGTTTCCGCAGGCACCCCTTACAACTTTTGGCCATGGGGCGCGGTAACACGAAGATCTTTTTTGGTGACAAAGGGGTATCCCGCTGAGTTCAATCGCTGACGGATATTTGAAATATCCAGTCCTAAAAATCGCCCGGTGACTAATCGGCCGTTTCGAAGATCTAAAGGCGTTACGATATTCGGCATCCTATTAATCCTGAGTTCTATCGCGCACATGCACAAATTGGTCGCAGATGAACCGCTGTACGCTCATTACTATAGTTATTTGCCTGCATGGTTGATGGTAACGCGGTATTATTTCTCATGGCTGCAAAGAATTATCGGTCTTCTCGTCGGGATCGGGCTCTTGGCCCAGAAGGAAATCGCCCGTAAAATAGGCATTGCTATCGGTTGCTTTACCATCTTGACCGTTTACTGGAAACATCCCTACCCCGCGTTTAGGCTTCATACCCAGTATTTAGATAAACAGTTTGGATATATCCTTGCGCAGTTAGGAATAAGGGAAACGTTTTCGTCGGTTACCCTGCCTGCCGTTATCATCCATTGCATCGGCGATATTATTTTTTGGAGTGTCTTCATTTATTTCTTTACCCGCTCGTCAGTCAAGAACCAGTTTAAGCCGAATGTATGAATGCGACCTTTCTTCTTAAGGGGTCTCATTACCGCAGTGAATTTCTTTATACCGCTTGCACCCTGTTAAAACTTGGCTGGAAGCGCCATCTTCGTTATCGTATCGTTAGGCAGTATATCAACCCGGCAGATTCTGTCGTCGATGTTTGTTCGGGCTCCGGGCGCCTTAAAGATTTTATTTCAAAAGGATGCACGTATACTGCCATTGAGGCAAGTCCGGAATTTATCTCTATTCTTCGGAGAAAAGGTATTGACCATATCCCGTGGAACCTTCACGCGGGGTGGCCAGACGCTATCCTCGCGCCCGACGTTATAGCGATGGTTATTTCCCTTTCCCAGTTTCGTAAAACCTCAGCAGACCTTCTATTAGAAAGCTTTAAAAAGGTGGCCAGCCGCGTGGTCATCGTGGAAGATGTTCTATCGCGCCCAAGAAAAGAAGAATCTTTTCTCCAGCGAGCCATTAATTATCTATGTGCAACAGACTATTATGTGCCTGTCACCTGGTACACGCGTTCAGAGTTCGCAGCGTTGATGCGCAGCCATGGCTATCAATGCGAGGAGGGACCCGGCCGGTATATGGTCGGATTATACGGTTATAACCTGTGAAAATTCCCTGGGCACAACCATATTTTTGGGGAGAGGAACAAAAGTTTGTGGTTGACGCATTGCGTTCGTCATGGATTTCAGGAGGCCCCTATGTTGAAAGGCTCGAAAAAGATTTTGCCAGGTACCACGGCGCACGATTTTGCATTACTACTTCGAGCGGAACAAGCGCGTTGCACCTGGCCCTCCTGGCAATTGGCGCGGGTCCCGGAGATGAAGTGATTGTACCGGGCTTCACCTTTATTGCACCGGTCAATATGGTCATTGCTACCGGGGCTAAGCCGGTCTACGCCGATATCGATCCGGCTACCTGGTGTGTTGACACGGCATGCGTCGAGCGGAAAATCTCGACCAAAACAAAAGCGATTGTGGCGGTCCATCCCTATGGGAACGTCTGCGCGATGATAACACTGCAACGGTTGGCCAGGCGGCACAACCTTTATTTGATCGAAGATGTTGCTGAGGCGCCGTTCTCAAGATATTGCGGTAAGCTAGCCGGAACTTTCGGCGATATCGGCTGTTTTAGCTTCCAGGCAACCAAGGCCATTACGACAGGCGAGGGGGGCTGCGTTCTTACATCCAACAGAAAACTATACGGCATGATGCGCGTCATTCGTGACCATGGCATGTCTCGCAAACGGCAGTATTGGCATGATTGCCTCGGGTATAATTTCAGGCTGACGAATATACAAGCGGCGCTGGGATGCGCACAGTTTAAAAACCTATCGAAGATTATATCGGCTAAACGAAAAATTTATGTACTCTATCGCCGATATTTGAAGAATGAAGAAGGTATCAGATTCCAATGTTTTAATCCTGAGGTTCAACCTGTAGTGTGGTGTGTAACCGTCGAGATAGACCCCGCAGTTTTCGGTGCAAACAGAGATTCACTCATACGACGCCTATTGTCTTCGGGAATCGAGACTCGTCCGGGATTTTATCCTGCGAGCACGATGCCGTTTTACCGGGCGCCGTCTTTGCCTGTGGCCGAACATATCAGCGCCAGGGTTATAAGCCTTCCCTCATTCTTGGCAGTGACGGAATCGCAGATCAGGTACGTGTGCGCCCGTTTAAAAAAACTAAAGAAAAAGAGCGGATGAGAAATATCTCGGTGATTTTGCCCACATTTAATGAACGGGAAAATATCGTATCTCTCATACCTGCTATCCATAACGAGCTCCGAGATTTTCCTCATGAAATTCTGGTGGTTGATGATCAAAGTCCCGACGGGACGGCGCAGGCTATTATGGACATGCGGGATCCCGCCGTCCGTGTGATTATCCGGACCGAAGAGCGCGGTTACGCCGAGTCTATTCGGTGCGGAATTGAACAGGCAACGGGTGATATATTGGTCATCATGGATTCCGATTTCAACCATAATCCGCGGCATATCCCTTATATAGTGCAGATGCTATCAGACTATGATTGTGTCTCCGCCTCGAGATTTCTTAATGGAGGACAGATGGTTCCCGCCTGGCGGGGTATAGCCAGCGGGATTTTTAATATATTTGTGCGTCAAATGACCGGCGGAAGAATGACCGATAACCTCTATGGTTTTTTTGGGCTCAAACGGGAAGTCCTCAGGCGTTGTTCCTATGACGATATTTTTTTTGGGTTTGGTGACTACGGCATGCGCCTATTATTCTATCTGCAACAGAATAAAGCAAAAATTTTTGAGTTTCCGGCGGTCTGCGGCCGACGATCGGCCGGCCGTGGCAACAGGCGTTATGTACGAATGCTCTATCGTTATATTAAAGAAACGTTGGCGCTCACCGGCAAAGGCAGGATACAATGATTGTTACCCGGACAGAGAAATGTCGCGTGTGCGGAAACCAAAATTTAATCTCCGTATGCGACCTGGGTATCATGGCGTTCACGGGTGTCTTCCCCGGGAAAGCCGAGCAATCCGTTCCTGAAGGGCCGTTAGAGCTCGTTAAGTGTCATGGTGACCAGGATCGAACCTGCGGCCTTGTGCAGCTTAGGCACTCATTCGATCCGCGCATTCTTTTTGGCGAGAGTTATGGTTACCGGTCAGGGCTCAATGAATCCATGCGGGCGCATCTGCACCATATTACCCGGAAAATCAGGCGTTTTTTGACTCTCAAAACAGGGGACGTTATCCTTGATATCGGTAGCAATGACGGAACGCTGCTTAATTTCTTTTCCGGGGAAAATCTTGTTTTGCTGGGAGTTGATCCGACTGCCCGCCAATTCAAGCGGTATTATCCCGGCGATGCCCGGGTCATTCCCGACCTATTTTCCGGTAAGCTGGTCAAGAAGAGCCTGGGGCAAAAAAAGGCAAAAGTTATTACGGCAATCGCTGTCTTCTATGATTTGGCTGCGCCGATGGAATTCCTTACAGAAGCCCAAGAGATCTTAAGCAATGACGGGATATTCGTCTTGGAGCAAAGTTATTTACCGCTGGTACTTGACAGCAACGCCTACGATACGGTTTGCCACGAACACCTGTCCTATTACAGACTAAAACAAATTAAATGGCTGGCGGACCGGGTAGGCCTTAAGATAATAGCCTGCGAATTGAATCGGATTAACGGGGGGAGTTTCTGTGTAGTTCTGGCGCAAAGAAATGCTTCCTTTACCGAAGCATCGGATGCTATTGGGCAGCTTATCGGTCGAGAAGAGCAGATGTCGCTCGATACTTTATCCCCCTACGTGAACTTTCGCGAGAATGTTTTTAAACACCGCGAGGCCCTGTCCCGCACAATTAGTGCCCTGCGCGTTGAAAACCGGCGTATCTTTGGATACGGTGCGTCTACCAAAGGAAACGTCTTGTTGCAGTTTTGCGGATTAACTCCCGAAGATATTCCATTTGTGGGAGATATTAACGAAGATAAGTGGGGGCGGTTCTGTCCGGGGACACGGATTCCTATTATCCCCGAGGAGGAAGCAAGGATGAGAAAACCGGATGTTTTTTTCATCCTCCCTTGGCATTTGAAAGAAGGGTTTCTCAAAAAAGAGAAAAAATACCTGCAGGAGGGCGGCATGTTTCTCTTGCCGTTTCCCCAGATAGATATGATTAAGTACCTATAAGGGGATTGGAAACGAAAGATTCCAGCCACAACGGATATACAATCTATCTCTGGTAAGCCCAATTTCTTGATATTTATCCTGTTTCCTATATAATGAGCTTAGCTCTATGGCGCGCAACCACTCTTAAAAATGCATGAAAGATCCCGCCGAGAACCAAAACATTAAGAAGGCCATAGATTTGTTTCTCATCAGCTTCCTGGCGCTTTACTTTGAGATCCTCTTTATACGCTGGATCCCCTCAAGCGTTCAAATCATGGCCTTTTTTACTAATATTGTGTTACTCGCTTCTTTTCTTGGGCTTGGCCTCGGATGCCTTCTGGCAGAGGCGAGATTCAAGTTTATGAACCTTTTTTTATTTTTGGTGTTGGGTATTCTCTTGACAGTTCTTCTGTTCAGACAAGTAGATATCTCAGTGCAATTATTGCAAGGAGAGATTCTCCGCGGATTTTACGCGGCTAAGGGGGTTAATTTCCTTATTATTATCGCAATCTTTTTTTGCTTTATCTCCTTGCTTTTCGTACCGCTGGGCCAGCAATTAGGTATTAGCTTACGATCGTTCCCTCCATTAGTATCATACTCGCTCAATATCTTCGGCAGCATTCTTGGCGTTGTGGCATTCTCGTATCTCTCCAGCCTTATGCTCAGCCCGGTCTACTGGTTTATCGTAGGCCTTGCTCTGTCATTATGGTTTGTTGCAGGCACACTCAAGAGACTATTATTGAATGCGGGAGTTTTTTTCTTGGCACTTGTTGTAGTTGCCCAGATGGATGCGTTTTCCTACTGGTCTCCTTATCAAAAGGTAGATATTAATCCGATAAGCTTTTCTTCCCAAGAGAAGCCCCAGGATTTCTCTCTCTCCATCAACAATACTTTTCTACAATTTGCGCTTAACTTAAGCGATGAACGCATGATGTTGGTCCCGTACCTGAAGCATTACAAGGCCATTTATGAATTTCCATATACCCTTCTTAACCCTAAGCATGTCTTGGTGTTAGGGGCAGGTTCGGGAAACGATGTATCGGCCGCTCTCTGTAAAGGGGCAGAAGAAATAGATGCCGTGGAGATAGATCCTTTTATAGCGCGATTAGGGCGCACCTTGCATACGCAGAGACCGTATCTATCGCCGAAGGTAAAGGTATTCGTGGATGACGCCCGTTCTTATATCCGCCGGACAAATAAAACCTATGGGATCATAACCTTCGGTTATCTTGACGCCCACCGCGTTTTATCACAGTTCTCAAGCGTGCGCATGGATAACTTTATTTATACCAAAGAGAGTTTTTCAGACATCAAGAAGCGACTTGAACCGGGGGGTTATATTGTTTTGACTTATCTGGGGTCCCGCCGGTGGATTGAGGAGAAGCTGTTCTTTGGCCTTAAGGAAGTTTTTGGTCAAGATGTTAGAGCGATACGGACAACTACTTATACCCCGGATGATACGGTGATTTTAGTGGCAGGCGATGGCGTCCGGAATTTAGTATTGCCCGAATCCCCGTATTTTAAATTTGACAAAGAATTTTCCGGCTCCGGAAAGTTTATTTCCGATGACTGGCCGTATCTCTATCTTCAAGAGAGAGGTATCCCTGTCCACTATATCATTATTTTATTGTTTGTACTGTTATTTTCTACATGGGCCATCCGGAATACGAATAAGCTTAATTGGAGACGGTTCAATCCTCACTTCTTTTTCTTAGGCGCGGGGTTCCTCCTTCTGGAGACAGTAAGCATCACTCGTTTTTCCTTATTATTTGGAAGCACCTGGGTGGTTAATTCCGTTGTCTTTGTTTCTATCATGGTCATGATCCTCTTGGCCAATGCCGCCGTTGCGAAAGTGCGCAACATTAATATCCATATAGTTTATATATTGCTTTTCAGCTCTATATTTCTTAATTGGCTGATTAAGCCCGCAGCGTACTTATCATTCCATCCCGCTCTTTCGGTAATCCTCTCCTCAGCGGTAATGTCACTGCCTTTGTTTTTTGCCGGGATTATCTTTGCAAGCTCTTTTAAGAAAGCCGCGGATATTGCCGGGGTATTCGGTTTTAACCTTTTAGGTGCGATTGTCGGCGGCTTGTGCGAGTATATGTCTATGTGGAGCGGGTTCAACTTTTTATATTGGGTAGCAATGGCAATGTACACGATGTCATTTTTCAGTTTTATGAGTAATGAAAAAGCCAGACAAATGCCGGTAGCCAGAGGAGAGCCCAAATGAATTTAATCTATGCGGGATTGTTTTTGATTCTGGCGATGGTATTATCATTGCCCTTTTTAGTGAAAAAGATAGAAGAAGAACTTGAATTGTTCCTCTTTATGGCGGGCTGCTGTGCGCTCAGCCTGACAGGGCAGTGGAGTATCCGTCTGGTGCGGGAGGCGCTGGTCGAACCGATTAAAATAACCGCAGCGGTCCTGTTGGCGGGCGTCCTCTTCAGGCTGTTTCAAAGGTCCATAACGGGCAATGTCAATAAGGTTATCCGTGCAATAGGGATAAAGCGCTTTGTTTTTCTTATTATCGTAGCCCTGGGCTTTCTTTCCAGCGCTGCCACTGCCATCATAACTTCCATAATTCTGGTTGAGATAATTAATTGCCTGAAGTTGGACAGAAAGACCGAAATTAGAATAGTCGTATTGACTTGTTTTTCTATCGGGCTTGGGGCGGCATTAACGCCTATCGGAGAGCCTTTGTCAACTATCGTGATTGCAAAATTAAGAGGGAATCCGTATCAAGCGGATTTCTTCTTCCTCGCCAGGCAGCTGGGATGGCATATAGCGGCCGGCATCATGGCCTTCGGGCTCATTGGCATGATAGTTACCAGGCCGGATTGCAAAAACGGACAGAGGTTATCCGGGGACAGGCAGGAGAACCTAAAAGATATATTCATAAGGACCGGCAAAGTTTATTTATTCGTTATGGCGCTGGTATTCTTAGGCACCGGTTTTAGGCCGATCATTGATGCCTTTATTTCAAAGATATCATACCGGGGGCTTTACTGGATAAACATGGTTTCCGCTATCCTTGATAATGCTACCCTTGCCGCGGCCGAGATAAGCCCAACCATGCACATACTCCAGATAAAGGCGGCCCTCCTGGGGCTTTTGATTGCCGGAGGGATGCTCATACCCGGCAATATCCCTAATATAATTTCAGCGGGAAAACTCAAGATAAAAAGTTCGGAGTGGGCAAAATTCGGCGTACCAGTGGGATTAATCGCTATGCTTGTATATTTTTTTCTATTACAATGAAACTAGTACCGAGCATAGCTCGGTATAAAATTAAGCCTAAACGGTAGAGCCAGGCTTAATTTTAGGAGGGGGCAAAGTGAAAAAAATTTTGATTGTTGAGGACGAGAAAGACATCCGAGAGATGCTTAAGCAACGGCTGTTAAAAGCCGGCTATGATGCCTTAGCCGCCTCCGATGGCCAGGCGGGATTAGAGATGTGCAAGGCCGTGCGGCCCGACCTGCTGCTGCTCGATATTGCCATGCCGGGTAAGGATGGATATCAGATCTGTGAGGAGGTAAAACAAAATCCTGAAACGCGGTCCACGGAAGTTTTCTTTCTTACCGGAAAAGACCTCGAGCCGAAAGGCGTCATCGAGCATTGCCAGGATCTCGGCGCCCGCGGCTACATCAGCAAAACCTCCACCTTCGAAGACTTATTAGCCAAGATAAAAGAAGCGGTCGGTTAGCCTGCCCGAAGTTAGATAAAACCATAGAACAAATAACGCGCGGTATCGCTTAAAGGAGAAATCATTTAAAAGGAATAATGCAGATAGCTCCCCGCCTAAGCACTCAAAAAGCGCTTAGGGTTTAACTCAAGCGCTTTTTGAGTATGCGGGGAGTCAATTCGCGCACCCCGCTGATTCGCTTTGATGAGCAAGGCGAATCAAAGCGCGGGGGCTCATTGAAGGAGGCAGCAATGCAGATGTTTTGTCGGCAATGCGAACAGACCGGGCAAGGCACAGGCTGTACGGTAATGGGCGTATGCGGTAAAACCTCAGACACCGCAATTTTACAGGATGTTGTAGTGCATAGTTTGAAAGGGTTAGCCGTCTACGGCAAGCTCGCCCATGAGCTGGGGATAGAGGAGAACTCGATAACCCGCCTGATTACGGAAGGATTATTCACTACCGTTACCAACGTCAATTTTGACCCCCAAAGGATTATTGCCATCATCCGCGATATTGATGAGGCAAAAGAAAAGATAAAACGGCTCTTTTTCGAGGCCTATAAAAAGAAAAACGGCAAAGAATTTTCCGGTAGTCTTGCGCTACCTAGCGCACACCCGCGCAATTCCTCGCAAGCGCGGGGTGATGAGGCGGTAAACTTCGAGCCCGCCGATTCTCCGGAAGGGCTTATCGAACAAGGCAGGAACATCGGGGTGTTATCTCAGCCGTATTTGCATGAGGACATCCGCTCTTTGCGCGAAATCCTTCTCTATGGGATGAAAGGAATGGCTGCCTATGCCGACCACTCCTTTTTACTGGGAAAAAGCGACGGCCAGGTGGATGCCTTTTTTTACCAGGGGTTATCCGCCCTCCTCGACGATAGCCTGGGCGCAGCAGATTTAATCAGCTTAATCATGGAATTCGGAAAAGTGAATTTGAAGTGCCTTCAGCTGCTCGATGAGGCCCATACCGGGCACTTCGGAAACCCGACGCCTACCAAGGTTAGCTTAGGAGTAAGGAAGGGCCCGGCGATTATCGTTTCCGGCCACGATCTTTTGGATTTAGAACAACTCCTTGAGCAGACTGAAGGAACCGGCGTGAACATCTATACCCACGGAGAAATGCTTCCCGCGCACGGTTACCCCGAGCTTAAAAAACACAGGCATTTAGCGGGGCATTTCGGCACTGCCTGGCAGAATCAGCAAAAGGAATTCGACGGGATTCCGGCGGTGATACTGATGACCACCAATTGCATACAGAAGCCCAGAGATTCTTATACGGACAGGATCTTTACCACCGGTTTAGTTGCCTGGCCCGGGGTAGAGCACATTAATGCAAAAGGTGACAAGAAGGATTTCAGCCCGATCATTAAAAAGGCCGAGGAATTAGGCGGGTTTAAGAAAGATAAGATAGAAAAAGAGATACTGGTGGGTTTTGGGCATCACACCGTCTTAAGCTTGGCGGATAAAATCATCGATGCGGTTAAGCTTAAGAAAATCCGGCACTTCTTTTTGATCGGCGGTTGCGACGGGGCAAAACCGGGAAGAAACTATTTTACTGAATTTGCCCAGAAGGCCCCCTCGGATACGATTATTCTTACCCTGGCCTGCGGAAAATTCAGATTCAACAGGCTCGAGTTCGGCTCAATCGCAGAGTTTCCGCGATTGTTGGACTGCGGCCAGTGCAATGACGCTTATTCGGCAATAAAGATTGCGACCTCCCTCGCCCAGGCCTTTGGTTGCGGCGTTAATGACCTGCCGCTTTCTTTAATCCTTTCCTGGTATGAACAGAAGGCGGTCTGTATTCTACTCACCTTGTTATCGCTGGGGATTAAAAATATCCGCCTGGGGCCGTCCTTGCCGGCTTTTGTTTCCCCGAATGTGCTCAAGGTGCTGGTTGAGCAATTTAACCTCAAGCCGGCTACTACCCCCGATAATGATTTAAAAGAAATACTCAACACTTGAAGTAAAAACAATTATACGGTATACTAACCTTTAGATATTATAGCGAACGACGCGAGGATGGCGGAATGGCAGACGCGACAGTTTGAGGGGCTGTTGAGCGATGAGCTTGTGAGGGTTCAACTCCCTCTCCTCGCATAAATAAAAAAGGGGACAGCGACTCTTTTCTCCCAGGAGAAAAGAGTCGCTGTCCCCTTTTTCTCTTCCGCCCTATCCCAATCTTTCTTCCCTGCGTTTGTCTTTTACGTAATTGCTTCTTTCCAGGCTTTTCGCGTAGGATTTTAATTCTGCGCCGATCTCCCCTATCTGAGCCACATGGTCTATCTTTCTAAATTCATTGCTGACGATGCCGATAGATACCGACAGAAGGGGCACTTTCTGTTCAGTCCCCTGGCGGTCCTTGGCGATAATATAGCCGTTTTTACGGTCAGTTTCATTATAGAAAGAGGGGGAGGCTTTTTCAAAATCGTCAATTACCTTCTGTGATACCTTTTCTGCCGCATCGGCGCTGGTAACGATAACGAAGTCATCGCCGCCGATGTGCCCCACAAAATCCTCAGCCTTGCCGCGTTCTTTGGCCGCGCGCAGAAGGATGCGCGCAGTTTCGCGGATCACCTCGTCTCCGTGTTCGAATCCGTAGATATCATTGTAGGCCTTAAATTTATCCAGGTCTAAATAACAAACCGCAAAGAGCGCCTGGCCCTCAAGCCGTTTCGACAATTCATTTAAGATCGCCACGTTGCCCGGCAGGCGGGTCAACGGGTTGGCTTCCAGGTCGCGCTGGGTGCGGCGCAAGATCATGTAGATGCGCGCGAGTAATTCTTTCGGCTCAAAGGGCTTGACGATATAATCATCCGCGCCGGCGTTGATGCCGCCTATCTTATCGTCCAACTCTCCTTTGCCGGTTACCATAATGATAGGCAGGTGCTGTAAAAGCAGATCCTTTTTGACTTCAAGGCAGACCTGCCTGCCGTTCATTTTGGGCATCTGGTAGTCCAGGAGGACCAAATCCAAGGGCTTGGATTTGATAATCTGCATCGCCTCCTCGCCATTGCGGGCCTTTAAGATTTCGTAATCTTCTTCGGCGAGGGTAATTTCCAAGACATCCAATATATCTGGATCATCATCAACGAGAAGAATGCGCGGTTTAGGCATGGATGCTCCTTCAATGAGCGCTCAACTTACGCACGCCTCCCTGCCTGCCTTCCGGCAGGCAGGGGTTCGTAAGTTGTATGCGCGAATTGATCCCGAGCCTGCACAAAAAGCGCTTTATCAAAACAGGAGCGTTTTTTGTACGTTTAGGCGAGGGACTAGACATCATTATTCTTTTGCCGGGAGAGTAAAGCTAAACGTGCTCCCTTTATTAGGAAAACTTTCTACCCAGATCTTTCCCCGGTGCGCTTCGACGATGTGCTTTACCAATGACAATCCCAGGCCGGTTCCTTTGACTTCCTGGTTGACGGCGTTATCCACGCGGTAGAATTCCTGGAACAGCTTAGTCAGGGATTCTTCGGGGATGCCTATGCCGTTATCGGATATATCCACCTCCACTGTCTTTTCTTTTAGCCGCGCCTGGATAGTTATTTTGCCGTTTTGAGGAGTAAATTTGACTGCATTGCCTAACAGGTTGATAAACACGCGCTCCAGCTGGCTGCGGTCGGCAAGCACAAGAGGGACATCCTCGCCGATGTCGGCGAGGAGGTCGATATTTTTATTTTTGCATTGTATGGCAATGAGATCTGCGACGTTGGCGATGATGTGGCGCAGGTCCTGGTCCTCGATTTTCATGATGGTTTTTCCCGCTTCAATGCGGGCAATATCCAGGAGGTCGTTTACCATATGCACCAGCTCGTCGCTATGTATGTTTATCTTCTCCAGCCTTTCTTTCGCGGCCGGAGGCAGGACCCCCAGCTTTTCGGCGGTAAGTATCGCCGCATATCCTTTTATGGAAGTAAGCGGCGTCCGCAGTTCGTGGGAAACAGCGGAAATAAAATCGGTCTTGCGTTTACTGATCGCCCTTACCTCTTCAAGGGCGAAGGTGAGAGCGCGGGTCCTTTCTTCTACCTTCTTTTCGAGTTCCTGTTGGGACTGCCAGATCTTTTCGAAGAGCCGGGCATTCTCCAGGGCCTGCCCCAGTTGGTTAACCAGGATGGTGATGAGCTCTTCATCCCCCTCGGTCAAGGACGTATCGGTATTGAGCGTCCCCACAAACAGGAACCCCTTGTTCCCTTCTTTGGGCAGGATAGGGCAGATTACAAAATAGGCGACATCGAAAATATCAGTTATCCGCTTCAGAGCCGCATCGTCTTTCGGTTGAGAAATGGAAGAGAGGGTTTTTCCATTTTTAATGAGGTCCAGATAAATATTTTTGTCCTGCTCTATCGATGACCGTATGATCCTTGTTTCATCCTCTGAATAGCCGATGGTAAGATATAAGACGAATTTTTTTTCCTTTTCGTTCCATAAGAACCCGCAGGCCTTTTCAAAATTGAGTCCTTCAAGATGGCCGGGTTCAACCATCCTAAAAATCAGGCTTTCCTCGAGGGTCGTGCTTATGGCACGGGTGAGCTTCTGCAGGGCATACAGACCGGCTACCTTTTTATCCAGCTCTTCCTGAGTTTTGTTTAATTCCATATCGGTACGCACGATAAGCTTGGCCTGCTCGTCCATTTCATCGAGGGAGCGCTTTAAATTATCTACTGCCTTTTGTAAGTTTTTGATTTTTTCCGCCCTTTCCCAAAGCACGAGGAGTAACGATACTACCGCCAATACCGCCCCCGTACCAAGGATTTCAGTAAACGAAAATGAGCCGCTCATCATATTCGTTTTTAACCTCCGAGCGCCAAAACGGCGATAGTCTGATTATGGGAATAGGCGTGACCGTGGTAGCTGATGGCTTTCAAAGGCGCCTGTTCGCCGTAGGTGTAAAAGCCGATGATCGGCATGTCCTGTCCAAATTGGTTTTTTATAATCTCAAGTTCCTTATCCGCTTCCCGGCCGAGCAAAATGTACCGGGAAATCGAATCGAAAACAAAGATGAGTTCGCTTTTGCGGCCCAAGAGGCCGTCCTGGGCTTCTTTGCATGCCTGTTGCGTGGCATTAAGGCAGGATTCTTTGGTGCCGATCATGAGCCGGATCGAGCTGTCAAGCGGGATATTGCCGTGGCAGACCAAAGACCCGTCATCCTGGATGGAGAGGATATTACGCAGGAGGTATTCTTCCTCGCCGGCCAGATACAGGCCCAGCGGATAGAAGGTCGAGACGCGGTTTAGCTCTTTCTTTAATTGCTCCGCGTCACAGGCAAGATAGTCTTCGTAGAGTTTGGCGGCATACACGCCGTCAATTTCGTAGACGATATTGCCTTCGGCTTTGGTAACGGTGCGCGGTTTCCCCAACGGTTTCCAGCCGTGTTTTATGCCTAAGCCAAAGTTTAATTTTCCTCCCCAGAGTATCCCGCAGGCGGCCCGGCTCATGACCTCTTGATTGCAATAAAGAAACGTTTTTAAGAAACGCAGGTTATCCGAGGCAGATGCGCCGACGATAGGAAAGACTTTGCCTAACCGCTCCTGAAGTCCGGAAATAAAGCCGCTGCCGTCTTCCATCAGCCCGTCGGAAAAAATCATCCCAAAGTCTCGCCGGAGGTCTTTAAAACCGTACAATAACTTTTCGCCTAACTCTTCACCCGCCGCCCGCGTGCCTTCCTTGCTTATTTCTTTAACCCATGCGGTGTTACAATAAATGCCTTCCGGAAAGCCAAGGAGCATCACGGCAATGCCGCGTTTGAATATCCCCTGGTTGGCGATGACCGCAGCGCTCGTGCAGCCCATGAGAGGGACAGGCCCTAATATGCTGACAACGGTTTGAATGGTTTTAGCGTAGGCAAACTCAATGGTGCTAAAAAGAATCGCCAGATCGATGCGCTCCTGGGTTATATTCTTTTTTGCCAGATGCAAGGCCTCTTTCGTGGCCAGAAAGGTGTCTTTTGCAGTGCTTAATCCTATGCCTATGTTCATCTTTCCCCTATTGTATCTTAAAACAAGGCAAGTGCAATTAAAATTAAATGAGCTGTAATAGCAAGATAGCTTAAGTTAATACGCAATTGGTGTGGGTGTTACGCGTTCATTAATTCGCAGACGCCCTTGACATTGCAAAGCAATGTCAAGGGGCTACAACTTACGCTCGCTGCGTTCGCGTAAGTTGGCTGCTCATTAAAATCGATTGACTTGCTCATAAGGTAGTGTAAAATATTTTTACCATTATAAGCTACGGCCCCATCGTCTAGCCTGGTCTAGGACGCGTGGTTCTCAGCCACTAAACACCGGTTCAAATCCGGTTGGGGCTACCATCTCAGGCCGGTTCTCCCGTGACTAAGCGCTCGAAGATTTTTTGCGAAATCTTCTCGCAGTCACGGGATCCATTCGCAGACGGCCTTCGGCCTACGAGTTACGTCACTGCGTTCCGTAACTCGGCTGCTCATGGAAAATCCGGTTGGAGCTAATACACTATTTCTAGTCTATGCATTTTGAATCTATTTCAAGAGTAGTTCAAAGAATGCATCTAGCTAAACACGCTTATTCAGTAAGCTCATCCTAAAATAGCGAATCTGGAAAATCCACTTAATGAAAGCTTATAGTTTAGAAAGGGAGCGGGAGATATGGACAAATCATTATGTTTTAAAATAGCCAATCAAAAAATAGCTCATGAATCTTTTGAAGACGAGCTGATCTTAGTTAATTTTGATACCGGTGCTTATTATAGTACTGGAAAAGCCGGTTCCTATATTTGGAGCTTGATTAATAGAAATGTTCCTGTTGCATTCATGATAAAGAAAATTTGCGCACGATATGAGGCAAATTGCGATGAGGTAGAAAAGTCATTAGATGTATTTCTAACAGAATTACAGAAGGAAGGACTTATCGTTTCAGAAACCGCCAACAGAGGCAGTGATGTGGAGGGAGCCGGGGAAGAAGCTAAAACTGAAAGGACTACCGAGAAATTCGGTTTTGAAGCGCCCATTTTACAAAAGTACACTGATATTCAAGAGTTATTATTGGTAGACCCGATTCACGGTGTTAATGAATTGGGATGGCCGTATAAAAAATCGGATACGGTTCCTGATAGCCAGAATACGTAGTATATCAAAGGCACCAACATAAATCTAGAAAAAGAAGATAAGAAAGTGAATACAGCCGAAAATCAATCTCTGGTAAGTGTTATTATACCTGTTTACAACTGTGAGCGTTATCTGGCGGAAGCGATTGAAAGCGTAATAATCCAGAATTATCGTCCAATTGAAATTATTGTGATTGACGACGGTTCCACCGACGGCAGTGCCGATGTAGCAAAAAAATTTGGGCAGGCTGCGCGATATTGCTTTCTGCAGCACAGTGGTATTTCTGCAGCGCGTAATCGAGGTATCGATTTAGCACATGGCACTTTCATCGCCTTCCTTGATGCCGACGACATCTGGGTACAAAATAAACTAGCACTGCAGATGGCTGTTTTTGGAAAGAAATCTGATTTGGATATGGTATTTGGATTGCTAAAGCACTTTCGTAGTCCTGAGCTACCCGAGACATTGAAGGCCAACATTAATTGCCCTGATGAATTAATGCCCGGCTATTCACCTTCGGCACTGGTTGCTAAAAGAGATGTTTTTTCACGCGCAGGGCTATTTGAAACAAATTGGCAAGTAGGAGAATTTATAGATTGGTTTCTCCGTGCACATGAAATAGGGATTAGTGTTATTATGTTGCCGGAGTTGGTAACATTACGGCGTCTTTATAAGACAGGTGATAAATCTACTCAGAACGCATACTTTTCAAATTATATCAAGATACTTAAGGCTTCGTTAGATAGAAAACGACGCGCGTAAAATAATCATGCTATCTTGGACTGGCAAAATCTCGGATGAGAAAATCCGCAAAAACTTTTATTAACTGGGTTAGCCTTGAACAACAATTACTTTTAAAATCAGCGCTATCGGGCTCTGATGATGCTATCGATGCCTGGAATAAATGGAAAACGATAGTCGACTTAGACATGATTGATTATGAATCTATGCGCATGTTACCAATGGTTTACTATAATCTCCGAGGGAGAGTAAACGAAGATAAATTTTTTAATATCTGCAAGGGTAATTATCGTCGGACATGGTTGATAAATAAGATATTGTTCGATTCCGCCTTGCCCCCCCTACGAGCTATTACCGAAGAAAATATCAAAATTTTGCTTATTAAGGGAGCCGGCTTGATTTTACGTTACTACAATGATTTTGGATTGCGTCCGATGGGGGATCTTGATTTTTTAGTCCCCGCTCAAGATCGCAAGAAAGCATTCAAAATTTTGAGCCGCCTTGGATGGACGTCGAATCTTGAGGGCTGTTCTTGGAAAGATTTTGTAAAGTATCGATCTAAACACTCAGTTGATTTTGAAAAAGGGAAAAGACATATCGATCTTCATTGGAGGTCAACAAGGTATAGTGTTGAACCAGCGTCAGAAAATGATTTTTGGAAAGATTCGGTTCCTTACAATTTTTGTGGTTTTCCTACTAGGGTTTTAAGTCCGCAAGACGAGCTGTTGCTTATAATTGTTCATGGAGCTCGGCGTGGAAACAACTTTTATTGCCCTCAGCCCCGCCACCCAGTTCATTGGATAATAGATGCAATGCGGGTTCTTTCTTCTTCCTATGCCATAGACTGGCAGAAATTCGTTATGCGAACCCAAAAACATATTGCTCGATTACAAATAAGAGACGCCCTGATTTATCTAAACCGTTCTTGCAATGCTCCAATTCCCCTTGATGTTATACAAAAGATCAGTAGAAATCCAACGGCAATTGAGCTCTTTCACTATGCACATATCTCTGGAGAGACGGAGTTCCTTGGGTACATTTCTCAACTGCGGGTATGGTGGGGGAAATATGCGTTTTTGTATATGAGTACATATAGTAAAAAAAAATTTAACCAGTTAACCAGAATTCAAAAATTGACTCGCTTTCTTAAATTTCTCCAGATCATCGAGTTTCAAATAGACCATTTCTGGAAGCTCCCATTTTATCTCATCCGTAGTATTCTCCCTGGAAAAAGAAAGAGAGCAATCTATTGATAAAAGCAAAAAATATATCCACACAGCAAAAATAGGAGAGTCTTGAGCGCTACAATCTTTAAGTTTTCCTAACAGAGGAATCCGGAGATTAAGAATGACCTGTCCGCAAGAAATCCAAGCCTGCGCCGCGTTAAATTTCTTCGATGTTACATACGATGACTTTTTAAAAGCTGGCCGGAGTGCCGGTCGTACTCTCAACCGTTACTTTCAGATTGGCGAGCGGATAGTCCAGCTTAGCTTTGCGGGCGATGTCATGATCAACCGGACTGTTCCTGCGCTCGCACATTTGGAAACACGCCCGCAAGAACGAGTTGATTTCACCGTTTGCATTTTTGACAGCGAATCCACAAACACACAAATACGACTGCCGGTGATACCGACTAGCTACAATAGTCAGGGCGAGGCTATCGTCTTCAATAATGAACGCGTTTATATGCGGTATGAGCCAAATTTAAACATGCTCCACGTCATGGATACTTTACGATCAACCGCCATTTTCTGGACTCAATCTATCAAAACCATGCCATGGTGGGAGAGCAGTTTTCCTTTGCGTTCCATCATTCACTGGTACCTAGAAAAAAGTCCTTTTCAGCCGATTCACGCAGGAGCAGTTGGTTTCCCCGAAGGCGGTGTGTTAATTACTGGCAAGGCCGGCTCCGGTAAATCAACCGCTACGCTTGCCTGTTTAGACTCCGAGCTTTATTATGCCGGCGATGACTATGTACTTGTTAAGTTGGAACCAGCCCCTTTTGTTTATAGTCTTTACAACGTAGCCAAGATCGATCCGCCAAACTTAGACCGCTTCCCACATTTGAAGAGCGAAGTTAAAAACGCAGACAGGTGTGATAGCGAAAAAGCAATGGTTTTTTTAGCTGAAACGCGTTCTGAAAAACTCATTAAGAGCTTTCCCTTGAGAGCCATTCTTATATCGCAGATAACTGGAATTAAAGATACCCGCCTAAGAAGAGTCAAAGAGCAGGAGAGCCTCAAGGCTATCGCGCCAACAACAATATTCCATTTGCAAGGCGATCACAAGCATACATTCGCTAAGATTGGTGAATTAGTACGCAGGGTACCGAGCTACATCTTAGAAGCCGGCACTGACCTTTTGCAGATTCCGAAAGTAATTAGTGAGTTATTAAGGGATAAAAACAATGGTTAATTATCCTTTGGTAAGCGTGATTATACCTGTATATAATGGCGAGCGCTTCTTGCAGGAGGCCCTGGAAAGCATTCGCCATCAGAATTATGAACCCCTGGAAATCATTGTTATAGATGACGGCTCTACCGATAATACTGCTAAAATTATTGCAAGCTACGGCAATTGGATCCATTATGTGCATCAGGAAAATGCAGGTCCGGCAGCAGCGCGGAATCGGGGCCTGGCATTGGCACAAGGAGAACTCATCGCATTTCTAGACGTCGACGACCTCTGGCCAGACGGTAAGCTAACTCTGCAAGTAGAGCGATTACTACATGACCCGAAACTTGATATTGTTTTAGGCAGGATTCAGTATGTTGAACTAGCAGGAGCTACACATAGAGAAATACCGTTTGAAAGTCAAGAGAAGACTTTGACTGGTGTTCATCTGGGGTGTGGCGTCTACCGAAAAAGTGTTTTTGATAGGGTTGGCATGCTTGATGAGGCGTTGCGGATTTCCCATGATCAAGACTGGTTTTTGCGGGCACGGGAAGTTAATGTCTCTATGGTAATTCTTAAAGAGACAACACTTATTTACCGAATCCATAACAATAATTTGACTCAGGATTTTACTTTTCAGAAGTCCCAGCTTGGAGCAGTTATCAAGAAGAGCCTTGAGCGCAGACGAAAGTTGGGATTGGGTAAACTTGGCCAGTGGTCCGACTATGACGAAGCGAAAAAGGTGCCGCCAGCCGGAAACAAAGAGGAACCTTACAAGAAATAGGCTGTTTTTATCCATAATGCCAAACAACTGTTACGCTATTAAGAAAGCCTGGTAGTAACATCGCCTCAACGGGGTAAAATTTCAGGGAATGCATAAATGCAAATTAAATTTTTCGCAACAACTCTTCAATTGTAGACGGAATGTGAGAAATGTCTGTGCCGAGTTCAATTGAAAAACAAGGGACTTGCTTAATGATATTTGCTATTGTCTGCAGGGCTTGCTGTCCAGCTGTCGGTAACTGCACCATTGTAGAAGGGGCGAGTGCTCTTAAGGCCTCTCCTGGTCTCGCGGGTTTTACTAAGGTTTGAGAATTCTTGCCCACCCTTGCAATAAGAATAAATTTTAGCGGAAATCCATTTATGATTTTATGGGGGTGGGTTCTGGTTAAAAAATAAACCGCCCTGTCAGTTTGAGATATGTTCACCGTATCAAGCGCAGGTTTAAGGGCAGCAAATTTGTCCATGTCTTCCGGTAAAAGCTTAGCAGAACTATATAGGCTAAATATATAAGGCACATTACCGTTACCCAAGAGGCAATAGTCATCTCCAGCATAGTAAAGTTCCGATTCTAGACAAGAAAGAGCTGTCATGGATTTGCCTGAATGGCCTCGCCCTACTAACAATACACCACCATTTGGATATCCCACAGCAGCACCGTGGATCAATTGCCTTTCATAATTGCTCAGGCCCATGTTGAAAATAAATAGAAAAGGTGCACCTTTTTCATAAGATGGCAAGTCGTTACAATTATGTACCCAGTATAGTGCAACCTTTTCTTTAGTATCAAACATGCTTAATACCCCGGACCAGGTATGGAAAGCGGTTTTGAGCCCCCCCTCATTAACTCCTTGTATGTCTCCCCTTTGAGTATAATCTTTTGCAGACCACGGTGGATCCGGAAAATCAATTCCAGAGGTGACGCTATCGCAGCAGCAAATCGTTAGTTGCTCACCCGCACTGTTATTGACAAGAAGATGCCCCAACGCCGGCGTAAGAACAGCAGCCATTCTTCGAGTGGTAAATTTTATTCTGACTATTTGGCTCGCGATATTGTAGCAAAAATCTACAGCATCGCCTGCAGACTTGTAGGCTTGATCAAATTTTTTAATTGCTGATTGAAAATAGGTTTCACTTATATTCATTTTTGGTGTATTAAAATACAGGAGATAAAGTATAAACTTATGAGAGGGGGTTTAGCAACCGCAATATTATATTATAACACAATTACGCATTAATTCCCCTAGAAAAATGCGGAAATTTTCGGTGATAGGTGAGGTTGGTTACAAAATGATTACAAAGGGATTACAAGGAGACTATTGACTATCAGACGAGAGATGATACAATATTTCAGGATGCGTGGTTCTTGAGTCACTAAACACGGGTTCAAATCCCGTTAGCGCTAAAAATTTTCCACCAAAAAGTTTTATTTACAGAAATTTTTATCCCCCGTTGGGAACTAAACTCCTCGCGCTTCAAAACGAATTAAGGAGAATTTTTGCCGAGCCCTGGCATTAAAAGAGAACTGGTCCTTATTAGTCCTGCGGAAAGCCATCCTTTCATCGCCCTCACATTGAAATTTTTCTACCGAAGGCAATTCCCTACTTCTTTACTTATCCTCCGTGCCCTGACTCCCGCGGAATACAAAGTCAAGGTCTATTACCGGAAATTATTCTGGTTTAAGAGGCATTTCCGTAAAGGACTGTTGGTCGGAATCACCTGTTACACCTCCGGCGCCCACAATGCGTACAGACTGGCAGAGCGTTTTCGTCGTGCAGGGTCTTTTGTGGTAATGGGCGGACCCCATGTGACCGCCATTCCTGAGGAAGCCCTGCGGTATTGCGACAGCGTGGTCATTGGGGAGGCGGAATCAGTATGGCCACAGGTAATAAAGGATTTTGAAAAGGGGACCTTAAAAGAAAAATATACAGGGGAGCCATTGGATGACTTTTTCTCCCCGACCCTAGGGTATTTCTTAAACAAGGTTAGTCCGTCTATTTTGTTAGCCAGTGGCATAAGTTTGAGTCGGGGGTGCAAGTATCATTGCGAATTTTGCACCTTGGTAAACATTAAACTGCGTTTTGCGCCGATCGATTCGGCGATAATGTTGATCAGC
>Ga0315281_10003797_pt1 | contig 22075 bp, 20 predicted proteins | sample YL17G07_0_MG_FD_204540 | JGI IMG/M metagenome (GOLD analysis project Ga0315281, IMG submission 204540) | Sediment microbial communities from Yellowstone Lake, YNP, Wyoming, USA - YL17G07_0 | ecosystem: Environmental > Aquatic > Freshwater > Lake > Sediment | place: USA: Wyoming | collected... | reverse complement strand
TGCATTGTTTGGCTCCACAACCCACCGCGTGATTCAACAGGCGCCCTGCCCCGTGCTGGCCGTCCACATCTAAGCTGGGAACGACTTGCCCAGGCTGTGTCTGACTGCATGTTTGGAGTACCCCGATTGCGCCCCCGCCCCTGGATAGCCCTTGAAGCCTCTCCCGCAGGAACGGGAATCGCAAGGGGCGTTGAAACGGGAGGCCCACCATGAATCCTGAATTTGCCCACGTCACGCTCGGAACAACCGGAAGAATCGTCCATCGACTGGGCCTCTCGGCCAGCTACCGTCCAGGCAAGAAGGCGATCTACAAGGCTTTGGATGAAGGCGTGAATGTGTTCTTCTGTTTTGGCTTTGACACCCAAATGACCAGTGTCTTGCGCGAAGTTCTTAAGAGCCAGCGAGAAAAGTTCTTTATCGTTACCGGATCGTATAACTACATCTGGTGGCACCAGAACCTGCGCCGCACCCTGGAGAAACGGCTCCGCCAGATGGAGACTGATTACATCGATGCTTTCCTGTTTCTTGGGGTCATGAAGAGGAAAGAATTCACCGCGCAGGTGAGGGACGAGCTGGGACGATTGCGCGAGGATGGGCGCGTGCGCGGGATCGGGATCTCCACGCACGACCGCAAGTTCGCCGGCGAGTTGGCGGCCGAGGGCGCACTTGATCTCCTGATGATGCGCTACAACGCCGCGCACCGAGGCGCTGAGCAGGATATCTTCCCTCAATTAGCCCGGTTTAATCCCGGCGTGGTCAGCTATACCGCCACGCGGTGGACTTATCTCGTGCGTAGGCCGCGCACCTGGCCCCGGAACGAACGCATTCCCACTCCTGGGATGTGCTATCGGTTTGTCCTCTCCAACCCCCACGTCCACGTCTGCCTCACCGCGCCCCGCAATGAGAAAGAGCTGTTAGAGAATCTGGCGGCGGCTCGCCAGGGACCGCTCGATCAGGAAGAAATGGATTTCATGCGGAAGTTCGGGGACGTGGTGCACGCCAAGGCGGGCTGGTTCATGTAGTGCTGGCGGAGAGGCGCAGATCATCCGGTATTCGGGCCAGTTTCTTCTTCCAGTTCTTTCGCAAATACGGTGTAGCCGGGGTTGGGCGGGAACATATCGGCCATCATCATCATGCGGCGACGCAATTGCGGCAGGGGCAGGTGCTCGGGGCCGACGCGGATTTGCACGTCGTGCCACAAGCCGTGGACATATTCGGCCAACGTGCTTACGAAAGACACGTTCGCGTAATGGTCAAGCTTCTCGCGGCTCCGAGTCGGGCGCGTGCGGCCGGCGTAAAGCGCCTGCTTGGCCGCCAGAGCTTCCTCATCAATCTCCCCGGACACCCCCATCCGGGTTTCTTCCTCCAGCAAGCGCGTGTATTCGTCGAGTTCGGGCTGCGCCAGGCGCGGCCATAGAAGCTCCGCTACGCTGGCCAGGAACTCGAAGCCCGTATCGTGAGCGTTGAGTTCGCGGCAGGGAATCACCAGGTGAATTCTTCCTTCGGCTTCCAGCCAGACGGCGGAGTGCGTCTCCCCCTCGGGTTTGACGAAGCTCACCACGTCGCCGGATTCCTGGCAGGCTACGTAAGGCACGACGAGCGCCCGCAGCTTGCCCAGCCGTTGCGCGATGGCGTCGGGGACGGCCGCTGCCGGCTCGCGCACCATGGTGCGATCCTCGGCGGGCGTGAGGGTCACGGCGGAATGCATTTCCCAATCGTGGGCGAGGCGCGACAAAGGGACGAAGGGGCCCTGAATGTACTCGGCCACGGGGATGTTCTCGCGGGTTGGTGTTTGACGGGTTTCCATACGGGATTTTCCTGAGTGTGGAGCACCGCTCCACGAGTTCATTCTGAGCGATTCCCCGCCATCTGTCCATAGGTGTCAACGCCTTTGGAGTGCGGGAGCTCTGCTCCCGCTTTGCCTTTCGGAAGCGCAGCTTCCGCTTAGCCCTTCGCCACGATCTGGCTAGCGCAGACCCTTCGGGTCTGCGATCGTTGCATGAATTATTCCTCCGGCGCGCCCCGATGGATCGGGGCGCCAGCCGACGTTCACATTCCTCCTTTGGGTTGGTCAAAGACATTAGTCCGAAATTTCCTCTTGACATTTGTAGGCAATCGTGCTAGACTAGCATTTTGATTACGGGCGAGGGCGGCCGGTGGGGCTGCCAGCCGCTGATTGGAAAACTGTCATGCTGAGCCCTTCGCTTGTCATCCTGAGTGAAACGAAGGATCCCTGCATTTCGCTCAGGGTAAACTCCGCCGAGCATCCCGGTATTCATGAGGCCAGGGAAATGCATAGATCCTTCGTCGCCCCGACTCAGTGCGTCGGGACTCCTCAGGATGACAATCCCCGGCTCGTTTAAGCAGGGTGTTGGGCGGCCCTTATATATAGGAAAACACGAAGCTAGCATGTCACTTAGAATCAGTGCGTTACAATTTTTTGGACAAAGCGAAGCTAGGATGTTGTTGAAAACAAATGGACTGATGAAAAAATAGGCGAAGCTAGGATGTTGTTTAGAATGAATAAGTTGTAGATCCAGGGAGGAAAAGCGAAGCTAAACTCGGGGCAGGCGGACCTACAGAACAGCTTCGAGATTCCGGCTATCGGAGAAGGCGTAAGCCAAACCTTCATGGATTCGGCCGACGCGTGCATCCACAAGCGTGTTGGCAGGAACATCGCAGTCCGGCAGAACCAGCTTGAGGTAGTTCGTGCTGAGCGCCACGCGCGCGCCATCTTCGTCCTCGTCGAGCGTCACCGCGGAGAGCGTCCGGCCAATCTGCGATTGCAGATACGCCTGGCGCTTCTCGGCCATGAGGGCGCGCACTTCCTGCCCGCGCTCGTGAATGATGCGGCCGTTCAAATGGTCCGTGCGCGCCGCCGCCGGCGTGCCTGGCCGGGACGAATAGGGGAAGACATGGAGATAGGTGAAGGGAAGGGAATCAATGAATCGCAAGCTGGTTTGGTGATCTTCGGTGGTCTCGCCGGGGAACCCGACCATTACGTCGGCGCCGATTCCGCAGTTGGGAATCTGCTCGCGGATTTCCTGGATGCGCTCCGCGTAGTGGGTTGTCCAGTAACGCCGGTTCATGAGGCGCAGGATGCGATCGCAGCCGCTTTGCAACGGCACGTGGAAGTGCCGCGCCATGCGGGGCTCTTGCGCCACCAGCCGAATGAGTTCCGGGCTGACGTCCATGGGCTCAATCGAGCTGATGCGCAGGCGCGGAATGGAAGTCTCCGCGAGTATCCGCTCGACCAGCCCCAGGAACGTGATCCGGCGGTCCAAATCCTTTCCGTAACTTCCCAGGTTGATCCCGGAGAGGACGAGCTCTTGATATCCGTCCCGCGCCAGTTGCCGAACCTGCTCGATGACCTTTGCGGGAGTCAGACTGCGGCTCGCGCCGCGAACCTCCGGGATGATACAGAACGAGCAGCGCGCGTCGCACCCGTCTTGAACCTTGAGTGTGGGGCGCGTGCAGTCGTCGGGGAAGACCGGCGCGAAGTGGAATTCTTCCGTGATTTCGCCCACTAGAACGGTGGCTAGGGAGTCGGGAGTCGGGAGTCGGGAGTCGGTTGAATCATCGCGCTGCGGACTTGAATCTGTGTCGGGCAAATTGATTTGGACCAGAGGATTTCCCTGGTGCTGTTCTGACTTCTGACTTCTGGCTTCTGGCTTCTGCCATCCGCCCAGCACTTCCGCGATGACATGTTTATGCGAATTCCCAACGACCCACGCCACCCCGGGCAGCTTGGCAATCTCTTCTGGCGCCCGCTGGGCGTAGCAGCCCGTGACCAGAATCCGGCACTGTGGGTTCGCCCGATGGATGCGACGAATCACCTGGCGGACCTCGGCGTCGGCCGTGGCGGTGACGGTGCAGGTGTTCAGGACGGCGACGTGGTCCTGCTCGGAGCTCACCACCTCCGCCAGACCCGCGTCGAGCAATTGGCGCTTGAGCGCCATGCCATCCGCCTGGCTGGCTCGGCAACCGAAGTTGATGAGGTGAAACGTGGACATCAGCTTAGGTTCCATTCTAAGCGACGCGCGTCACGGGTCGCCAGCATTTTGATGGGGAGGTCCATGGAGAAACGACCGTGCGAGTCGAAGCGCGGATCAATATCAATGGGGGTAGCCTGCGTGAGGAACGGCGTTCAGGCACACCTCAACCGCCAAGCGGGTAATCCGGCGAAGGAGCGGGATCAGGCCGGGGCAGGGGTGGTGCGCCGTTGCTGGAAGCACTCGCGGCAATATACCGGCCGGCCCTGAGTCGGCTTAAAAGGCACGGTCGTTTCTTTGCCGCACTGGGAGCACGTGGTGGTCGTTTCCGCGCGCTGGCGGCCCTGTCCACCCACCATTTGGCTCCGTTTGGACTTACAGGACTTACACCGCTTGGGCTCGTTCTTGAAGCCTTTATCCGCGTAGAAGATTTGCTCGCCGGCGGTGAAGACAAAATCAGCCCCGCAATCGATGCACTTGAGGGCTCTATCCCGGTATTCCATGCCTGGCTCCCTGGCCTGAACTGGGCCCACCTGCGGCACGGTTGCGCAGGGTGAGAACGCTTCCGGGCTGTCTCGCTCTCACCCTCGCCTTACCGGAGCAGGTCTAATCCTGTTCGTGTCTGGCCTTCTTGCGGCTGCGCTTGCGAGCCAAAGCTTCCTTGACTCGTCGTTTCTCCCCGGGTTTCAGGTAAAACGAGTGCTTCTTGATTTCCTTGATGATGTCTTCCTGCTGCACCTTCCGCTTAAAACGGCGAAGGGCGTTTTCTAAAGATTCACCTTCCTGAAGTCGTACTTCAGCCAAACGATAAACACCCCCATTTCCGGGTAAGATTAATGAGAGCCCATTCGTTGCTATGGTGCACAAATTGTTACCCAGGCAGTTGTCGTAAGTCAAGCGCATTTTTGCCCGAGTTGGCTTCGGGTAGGCGCGGCCGGGAGGCCCCGCAGCGGCGGCTGGCCGCTCCTTGACCGGCTCCGAAGCTTGTGCTACGGTCTGGCACGCGCTTCTGCGAAACCACTCACCAGGCGACGGCATGGCGGAAATCATCAAAGTCGATCCGGCTCGAATGGAGTTTGTGCTTGAGTACGCCACCCGGTTGATCCTGGCGGGCAAGGTGGTGGCCGTGCCCACGGATACGCTCTACGGGCTGGCCGCTGACCCACTGAACCTCGCGGCGGTGAGCGAGGTGAATCGCATCAAGCGCCGCACGGCCGACCGGCCGCTGCCGCTGCTCGTGGACTCCGTGGACCAGGCCGCCGACTACAGTCACGACCCGCCGCGCATTTTTTTCCAGCTCGCCGAAAAGTTCTGGCCCGGTCCGTTGACGCTGGTGGTCAACGCCTCGCGGCAACTCCCCCTGAAAGTCACTGGCAACACCGGCAGGATCGGCTTGCGCTGGCCCAAGGCGCCTATAGTCCTGGGCTTGATTGCTGCTTGTGCTCGCCCTCTCATCGGCACCAGCGCGAACTTGACGGAACAAGCGGCGTGCACGGCGGCGGAGGAAGTGGAGCGGCAAATCGGCGACGCCATTCCGCTCATCCTGGATGGAGGTCCCACGCCCGCGCATATTCCCTCCACCGTCGTGGAGCTTGTCGGCGGCCGCGCGCGCATCATCCGCCCGGGGGGCGTCCCCGCGTCCGAATTGAAGGAGTTCCTCGGCTGACTCTCCCGCGCCTTCGCCACTGGCTTCTGCTGGGCTGCGTTCTGGTCGCGCTGGGTGCGATCCTGGCGGAGCGCTCCATCTATCTGGCAATTCGGCAGCAAGCGGAGCGAGACGAAATCCGTCCCGCCGACGCCATCGTGGTCTTCGGGGCCGCCCAATACAATGGCGTGCCCTCTCCCGTTTTCAAGGCCCGCCTCGACCACGCCTTGAAATTGGAAGAACGCGGTTTGGCGCCGCTCGTCATCACGACCGGCGGCAGCGGCGGCGATCCCCACTTTACCGAAGGCGGTGTAGGTCGCGATTACCTGATCCAACAAGGCGTGGCGGCGGAGAAGATTCTTTCCGAGACTGACAGTCAGACCACCTACGAGAACGTGCTCGCGGCCTCCCGCCTGCTCCGCAAGCGCGGGGCAAGAAGCTGTATCGCCGTCAGCGACGGCTTCCATCTCTACCGCATCAAGTTGATGTTTTCGTCCCAGCAAATCGCGGTTTACGCCTCCCCCACGCCCGCCAGTCCCATCGAAGCCGACCCCATCAAACGCACAGTCCATTCCCTGCGTGAGGCGCTGATTTGTACTTTGTGGTATCTGAGGATTCGCGGGTAGGGGAGCCGTTCGTGTTCCCGCGACGCATGCCCGTCCCACGGAGCGGGAGAGGGCGACCTGCCCCGACATTGTCGGGGAGCCCTCCCCTACGGCGGGAAATTCATGCGGCGCAGGAGGTCCTGGAAGCGGGGGTCGGAGCGGAGGGGATCGAACCTTGGCTGGTTGATGAACTCTGCCATCCAGAGAGATCGCTCCTCATAGGCTTTTTCCAGCCAAGCGATGGCTTCATCTCTCTGCCCAAGCTGTGCATAGAATACAGCGATGTCGAGAGGCGAGACATAGCCCTGCTTGCTTTGCTCCAAGGCGGAATCAAGACGGGATTGCCAGTAGCCTCGCGCCCCGAAACGCCCGTAGGCCCTCTTGAGCCGCGCGGCCAGCTTAGAGTCTAACTCATCCGCGATGGCCTGCTCGTACAGGCCCTTCATTTCGTAGGCCCACATTTGGAACTCGTGTCCACTCACGGAATTGGGGAACACCTCGAGTGTCTTTCGGCCTTGTTCGATCGCCAAGTCGGGCTGGCGAGCCCACACGTAATGCCATATAAGGTGAAAGTTGAGAACTTCCGAAAGGGGATCCCGCTCGAGTGCGCGCTGGCACTCGTTGAGGGACTCATCGAAGCGGCGCATGCCGAGGAGATAATGAGAGTAGTAGTGGCGGGCTTGGGAATTGGTGGGATCCAATTCGATGGCCCGCTTGAAATCGCGCTCGGTGCCTGGCCAGTCCCAATTGCACTGGTACCTGACCCACGCCATCGCATAGTACGCCTCACTGAGCGTGTCATCGAGCTCCAGTGCCTTGCCGGCAGCCGTCCTCATCTTTGCGCACGCCTCCATCGGGGGCAGTCCCAGCATCGAGGTCGGCACGACGATGGCGGCATGCGGCGGAGCCCACGTGGGGTCGATTTGCGTGGCGCGCTGGTGAAACTCGATGGCCCTGGCACTGTCGAGAACTTCCAAGTGGCGGCCCTTGAGATAGGCCTCATAAGCCTCGGGGTTGACGGGGCGGGCGGTGGCCAAGCGCGTTTGTTCTTGCGGCGTCAGCTTGATCTTGATTTCCCTCGCTATGGCCTGCGCCACCTCGCCCTGCAACGCCAGCACGTCTCCCAGGTCGCGCTCGTAGGTCTCGGCCCAGAGGTGGCGGTCAGTGGGGGCGTGTAGCAAATTGGCGGTAATCCGCACCCGATTCCCCGAGCGCTGAACCGTGCCTTCCACAACGGCGTCCACATTCAGTTCCCGCGCAATCTCCGGGAGGGGCTTCTTCGTGCCTTTATATTGCATCACGGAAGTCCGCGAGATCACCCGCAGCGAACCGATCTTGCCGAGGCTGGTAATCAGCTCCTCGGTCATGCCGTCGGCGAAGTATTCCTGCTCGGGGTCGCGGGAAAGGTTTTCGAGCGGCAGGACGGCGAGGGATTCGATTTTAGGTAGGGGCATCTGTCGGCTGACGGATGCCCCTACGGCGCTCATCAGCCGGTCGCGCAGGCCGGCGACGTTGAGGGCGAGGATTACCGCGAGCACCACAACCACGGCCGTCGATGCGACCAGCACGACGAACTTGTAGGGGCGAGGCGCGGCCTCGCCTTGGGCGATCCCGCAGAGCGGGATCGCCCCTACGACCGCGCGCGCCGACTCCGTGTCGCGCTTCAGGCGTTGCAGATCGGCCTTCAGTTCCGCCGCGCTCTGGTAGCGCAGCTTGCGGTCTTTCTCCAACGCCTTGCTGATGATGCGCTCGAGGTCAGCCGGCACCTGCGGGTTCAAGCGCACGGCTGGCGTCGGTGCGTGGTTCAGAATCCCTTCCAATATCTTTCCCGGTGTGTCGCCTTGAAACGCCGCCCAACCGGTTGCCATCTCGTACAGTACCGCCCCCAGTGCGAACAAGTCCGTCCGCCCGTCCACCTCCTGCCCCAGCACCTGCTCCGGCGCCATGTAGCCCACCGTCCCGAGCACCGCTCCCGTGCTGGTCAGACCTCCGTTGCCAGTCTCGCCCGACGCGCTCCCCAGCGCCGGCCGCATCTTCGCCAGCCCAAAGTCCAGCACCTTCACCTGTCCCCGCTCGCTCACAAAAATATTCGCCGGCTTGATGTCGCGATGAGTGATCCCCTTCGAGTGCGCGGCATCCAAAGCCTCGGCAATCTGAATCCCCAATTCCAGCACGGGCTCGATCTCTAACGGTTTGCCCGCAATGCATTGCCTAAGCGTCTGGCCCTCCAGACGCTGCATGACGATGAAGGGCTGCCCCTCATGTTCCCCGATTTCGTAAATCGTGCAGATGTTGGGATGGTCGAGTGCGGAGGCGGCGCGCGCCTCGCGTTCGAATCGCGCCAGGGCTTTGGGGTCTTTGCCGAACTCCTCGGGCAGAAACTTGATGGCGACCGAGCGGCCGAGCTTGGTGTCCTCAGCCCTGTACACCACACCCATCCCCCCGCCACCCAGCTTCTCCAAAATGCGGTAATGAGAAATCGTCTTTCCGATCACAGGCAGGATTCCTAATCTCGACTTCTGGTGCCATGTTAGGGGGCAGTCGCGGCTAAGTCAAGGTTCAGCGAGGCGCCAGCCGGCCAGGACGGATGAGGCCGTAGTGCAGCCTGCGGCAGGAGTTGAGCTCCGAATTGTTCGTTACATGCCCGAAGGGCGGACGAGTTTGCCGAGCACCACCTGCCGGCGCGCGCCGGTGACGCTCGGGAGGTTGCCGGGCAGTCCGTGCATCGTGCGGTCGGCGAGTACGGCGAAAGCGATGGCTTCTTTGGCGTCAATCGGAAGGTTGTAGCGGTCGGAAAAGTCGATGGCGAGTTGAGGTAAATAAGCCTGCAGGCCGGCGAGCAAGATGCGATGGTGGGCTCCCCCGCCGGAAACGATCAGACGGTGGATTCTGAGCCGCGGGAAGACAAAACGGTCGAGCGCGTCCGAGATGGTCGCGACCGTCAGTTCAGCGGCCGTGCGCACGAGGTCTTCGAAGCGCGTGGTCCGCGGGGCGAGGAAATAGCGCCGCACGAAATGTGGCCCAAATTGCTCACGCCCCGCGCTCTTCGGCGGACGTTGGCGGAAAAACGGCAGGCGTAGGATCCTTTCAAGGAGCGGCATGATCACGCGGCCTCGCGACGCGATCCGCCCATCGGCATCATAAGTCTTCGTGCCCTTGGTGAAGTGGCGGACCAGCGCGTCCATCACCATGTTGCCCGGACCGGTGTCGAAGCCGGAAACGTTTTCGGGCTTCGCGCTTGCAGGTATCACCGTGACATTCGCGATGCCGCCGATGTTAAGCGCCACGCGGCCTTCGAGTTCGTCGTGGAGCAGCAGGTAATCCACCATCGGCACGAGCGGCGCGCCCTGACCTCCCGCGGCCATGTCGGCGGTGCGGAAATCCGCCACGACGGGCACGCCGGTCCGCTCGGCGATGACCGCGGGTTCCGCGATCTGAAGCGTGCTTGAGATCGGTCGTCCGGCCAGCCGTGTCGATGCTCCCTGGTGATAAATGGTCTGTCCATGCGAGCCGATGACGGTGAGGCGTTTGGGGGAGACTCTGGCGCGACGACAGGCCGCGAGTGCTGCCTCCGCGAATAGTTCTCCGAGCAGGAAATTGAGCTGGCTGATTTCGCCCGCGGTCGCCGCTTCCCCCGCCGCGATGCGTTGGAGCCACTGGCGCGCTGCGCGCGGGTAGGGAACCGTGATAAACGCCAGCAGTTCCGCGCGTGGTTTTTCCGCCGGACCGCGCAGCCTCACGAGCGTGGCATCCACACCATCCATCGAAGTTCCGGAAATCAAACCCGCGGCCAGGCGGGCCGCCGGCTTCTCCAACTTACTCATCAATCGTGCCTCCCCTTCTGATCAGTTCGCTGAACTCATCGAACTCGCGACCAAGCGCCCCAAAGCTGCGCGCCCGAAGCTTTCCGCTCGGGCGGTGAAAGCCCTTCTTGACGGCCTGAATGCGACGCAAGGCTTCTGCGACGCGGCCGTGACTCAGCGAGCCAGTCTCGAGTCCTTTTCGTATTCCGCGCAAAAAGCGGTCTGCTGTGCCCTCTCCCCAGCGGATGACCTGCAGATCGCAGCCGGCTTTGGTGGAAAGGGGAAAGGCATCGAACCTCATCATGGCCGCTTCGTTTGCCGCGACATGACGAGATGCATCTTCGAGATGTTCCAACAGGTCTGCGATGGCCAGTCCGCGATATCCGAGCTTGGTACGGAGTAAGCCATTCACGACGTTCGCGGAACACGCCGCGGGTCGCGGAGCATCGAAGTCATAGGCCTTGTACGAGATATTACTCAACTCGATTAATGGCAGAAGCGGGAGCAGATCTCGGAACGGCAACAGGTCCTCACGCCACAGTTCGACCATGGTCTTTCCCACCACAGGCACGCCGCGCTCGTCGCTTTCCGGCACGCCTCGCCCCGGGAAGTGTTTCCCGCACGCGAGGATCTTGTGCTTGCGCAGGCCCTCGATGAAAGCTTTACCGCATTGCGCAACCTGCTTCGGATCAGTTCCAAAAGTCTGGGCGTCCAGAGCGGGCTTGACGCGGGGATTCGAGAGATCCAGCCTCGGCGCGAATTCCAGGTTGAAGCCCAGCAGCTGCAGGGCGGCCCCGATCAGCTCGCCGGAACGTCTCACGGCAGCCAGCCCTTGTCGCGCCAGGACACGCGGAGCGGGAAGCGGCGGTAGGAACGCCTTGAGTGGATTTACACTTCCGCCTTCTTCAGCAATGGCCAGAAAAGGAGGGTTGCTCATCGTTCGCGCGATTTTGTGAAGCAGCTCCGCCGTCTGCCCCGGAGCTCGGAGACTCCCCGGAAAGAGCAGGACTCCACTTGGCTGCTGCGCGCGCAACATGCGCTCCAGGCTGCTCGACCAGCGGTGGTCGTGCAGTCCGATGATGAGCAACTGGCCGAGGGAACTAGAGTGCGAGACACTCATGACTTGATCTGTTTCTTGAGTTCGGCGAGAAGATTGAGCGCCTCAAGCGGTTTCAGGTTATCGAGGTCGGCCTGGTCGATGGCGCGCACGACATCCGCATTGAGCGGCGTGAAGATCGTCAACTGCACCGCGCCCGGCTCGGGCGAGGCGGGGCGCGCCGTCAGCCGCTCGCTCAGCGTGTGCTCGCTCTGCTCGTGCCGCGCAAGAATTTCGCGCGCGCGCTCGATGACGCTGGAAGGCAATCCCGCCAGCCGCGCCACCTCGATACCGTAACTCTTGTCGGCGCTGCCCGGTTCGACCTTGCGCAGGAAGACGATGTTCGAACCGGATTCCTTCACCGAGACGTGATAGTTCCGCACGCCGGGCAACAGGTCGGCCAGTTCGGTCAGCTCGTGATAGTGCGTCGCAAACAGGGTTTTCGCCTGCGTGTGGATTTGCAGGTGCTCGACCACCGCCCAGGCAATAGCCAGTCCGTCGAAGGTCGCCGTGCCGCGCCCTACTTCGTCGAGCAGCACGAGACTGCGCGGGGTGGCCATATTCAGGATGCCCGCCGCCTCTGTCATCTCCACCATGAACGTCGAGCGCCCGCGCGCCAGGTTGTCGGAAGCTCCGATGCGCGTAAAGACGCGATCAAAGACCGGCAGCTTGGCGCGCTCCGCGGGCACGAAGCTGCCCATCTGGGCCATCAGCGCGATGAGCGCGGCCTGGCGCAGATAAGTCGATTTTCCGCCCATGTTCGGCCCGGTGATGATGAGGATACGGTCGGAGTTCGAATTCAGGAAAAGGTCGTTGGGAATAAACCGGTCGCTCTGTTCGGCCTCGCAGATACGCTCGATCACCGGATGGCGCCCGCGCTCGATCACGAACTCTCCGTCCTCGGAGAACTCCGGGCGGCGGTAGTTCCGTTCCGCGGCGAGCGACGCGAAGCAGGCGAGGACGTCCATCTCCGCCAGCGCCTGTGCCGTCTGGCGGATGCGGCGCGACTCGCCCGCCACCTGGCGTCGGATGGCGATGAAGAGCTCGCGCTCCAGCGTCTGCATGCGCTCTTCGGCGTCGAGGATTTTCGCTTCCAACTCCTTCAGCTCGGGCGTGGTGAAGCGCTCGGCGTTCACCAGCGTCTGTTTGCGTTCGTAGTCGGCGGGCACGAGCGGCAGGTTGGGTTTTGAGACCTCGATGTAGTAGCCAAAGACGTTGTTGAACCGCACTTTGAGCGAAGCGATGCGCGTCCGTTCGCGCTCACGGGTCTCGATCTGCGCGAGCAGCTGTTTGCTGTTCTGGCTCAAGTTGCGCAGCTCATCCAACTCACTGTTATGACCGGCTCGGATCAGGTTGCCCTCGGTCAGGAGCACCGGCGGTTCAGGGTGGATGGATTTCTCCAGCCACTCGTGCACGTCGGCAAGTTCATCCAGGCGTTCGTGGAGTGCTGCCAGCCGCGCGGCACGAAACCGGCCCAGATACTGCCGCACGAGCGGCAAATGGCGCAGCGACTGCTTGAGCGCCAGCAACTCGCGCGCGTTGGCCGTCTCGAGTGTCACTTTGCTGAGCAGGCGCTCGAGATCCTGAATCTTGCCGAGCACGCGGCGCAATTCTTCGCGGGCAATGGTGTTCGTTACGAGTTCGCCCACCGCCTCCCAGCGGGCTTCGATCTCCTGGCGGTTGATCGAGGGGCGCAGCAGCCAGCTCTTGAGCATCCGCGCGCCGAGCGCCGTCACGCATTGGTCGAGCGCCGCGAGCAGGGTTGAATCGCGCGTCCCGCCGAAAACCGGTTCGAGCAATTCCAGGTTGCGCAGGGTGGCGGGGTCGAGCACCAGCGCGTCCTGCTGTTCGTAAAAGCGGATGCCGTCGAAATGCGAAAGCGCGCCGCGCTGGGTCTCGCGCACGTAGTGGAGGATGGCGCCTGCCGCGGCCACGGCCAGGGGGTGGCCCTCGAGCCCGTACCCGGCCAGCGTGGCCACGCGGAACTGGTCGCGCAACTGGCGCGCGCCGTACTCCTCGCTGAACACCCAGTCGTCCAGGCGGGTTTCGGTGACCTCCGCAATCTCAAATTTGAGATTTGGAATTTGAGATGAGGAGGGCAGCCACTCCAAGTCCCCGGACCGCGGTGAACCCGGCAGCAGAATCTCGCGCGGGCGCATTCGCGCCAGTTCTTCGTACAACTGAGCCGTCGCGTCCGCGCCGGAGAATTCCGTGGAGCGGAATTCTCCCGTCGAAAGATCGGCGAGCGCCAGCCCCAGCGCGCCGTCGCGTTCCACCACCGCCGCCAGGTAGTTGTTCTCGCGCGGCTCGAGCAGTTGCGCATCGACGGCGGTGCCCGGGGTGACGACGCGCGTCACCTCGCGCTTCACGAGTTTCTTGGCGACGCGGGGGTCCTCCATCTGGTCGCAGATCGCCACGCGGAAGCCCTTGCGAATCAATTTGGCGATGTAACCCTCGACCGCGTGATACGGCACGCCGCACATCGGGATCGCCTGCCCTTTCTCCTTGTTGCGCGAAGTGAGCGTGATCTGGAGCTCCTTGGAGGCGACAATCGCGTCCTCAAAAAAGAGTTCGTAGAAATCGCCCAGGCGAAACAACAGCAGGGCGTTCGGATGGCGCTCCTTGATGGCGCTGTATTGGCGCATTAGTGGCGTGGAAAACTCGCTCATGGACGTGATGGATTGGAGAGTAATTATGGTGCGCGCAAGCCGGCTTTGTAAAGGAGCTATCGGAGGTCAGCCGTTAGCTGTCAGCAAGACCAACAAAAAAACTCGACTGGAAGCTGAGAGCTAAGAGCTGATAGCCCCTATTAGCTTTTCCGCAGGACCCGGACATCCGGAAGATTCCGATACTGCTGCGCGTAATCGAGCCCGTAACCGACCACGAAGACGTCGGCGATGGTGAAACCCACGTAATCGGCGTGGACGGGCCGGACGCGTCGCGAGGGCTTGTCGAGCAGCGTCACGACTTTCAGGCTGCGCGGCTTGTGGGCTTCGAGCATGCCGCGCAGGTACTCGAACGTGTTGCCCGTGTCGAGGATGTCTTCCACCACCAGCACGTCGAGCCCTTCGATACTCTGGTCCAGGTCCTTGGTGATCTTCACCGCGCCGGTGGGATGCGAATGGTTCGCGTAGCTTGCGATGCTGAGAAAATCGACCGTCAGCTCAAGATCCAGGTGTCGAATCAGGTCGGCGAGGAAAACCCAGGCGCCCTTCAGGATGCCCACCAGGCGCAGCGGCCGGCCGCGATAGTCAGCGGAGATCTGCGCGCCAAGCTCGCGCACGCGACGCGCAATAGTTGCCGCGTCCAGCAGGACTTCCAGGTCATTCCTGTGTGTCATGGGCTTTCACCGTTGACGCTTCGGCGGGTATTTGTTACATTGGAAACTTGCATTCTGCTCAAAAGGAGTCTTCGTGGCAAGTCACAAGTCTGCCCTCAAGCGCATCAAGCAAACCCGCCAGCGCACGGCGGTGAACCGCACGCATCGCACACTGTTGCGGCACCAGCTCCGGCGGCTGCGCACCGCCCTCGACGCCAAGGACAAGGCGTCGGCGCAGGCCTTGATGAAACCCACCCTGGCGCTCATCGACCACTCGACCCACAAAGGGATTCTCCACGCCAACACCGCCGCGCGTTACAAGTCACGACTAACCGTGCGGTTTAATGCGTTGGCGTAGCAGTCAGTCGACTGTCTACAGTTGACGGTCAACAGCCAAGAGCCAAAGGCGGCGAGCTGGGCGCTGATGGGACCAAGCTGGAAGTTGTCCAAAATCTAAAATCTAAAATCCCTTATCCCTCCGCCGAGACGCCGGGAGTTTCCTCGAAGGATTGCAGCGGCCCTTCCGTCTCCTTGCCGGTGATGATCTGCCAGATCAGGAACTCCAGAAGGATTCTTGAGTCTTTCCAGGAAGACTTGATTCCGAGGTCAGCTCGACGGATCAGGCGCAAGGCATTGGTGAGTTCTTGGCGGGAATATTGGCGCTGGGCGCGCGCGGCGATTTCGAAAGTGGAAAACGGGTTGGCGGGGCGACCCCAGCCGCCACGTCCGAACGCCGGTGGCGCGCCGCCTTTCAGCGCCTGCCGGACGAAGTCTCCGATGCACCAGAGGATAAGCGTCTCGGGCTCCTTGCTGGCGAGCAGGCTGCGGAGTTGTGCCAGAGCCTCGCCGAACTTCCGCTCCGCGATTGCCGCCAGCAACCTGCCGATTTCGTGTTCCTCGCGGAAGGCCACCAGGAGGTCAAGGTCCGACCGTTCCAGACGTTTTGCGCCCCGTCGCGCAGTGAGGAGCTTGTCCATCTCCGTGCGCAGCCAGAGGAGGTTGACGCCGGCGCCTTTGGCCTCGCCGCGCGAGTCGGGGCTGCTTTCGAATTTCGCAACGATCTCTCCCGCGAGTTCCGGGTCTATCCCCACGCCCGCCTCTTGCAGATGATGGGTTAACCATTCCGTCGCCGCGCGCCCGGTGAGGGGACGCATCTCGACAATTTCCGTCTTCTTCTCCAGAAGTTGGATGAAGCGGCGACGCCGGTCCGGCTCGACCGCCACAAACACCACGGTCGCGAACGGCGACGGCCGTTCGAAATAGGCTTGCAACGCCTCGAAATCGGGGTCGCCGGCGTGCTTGAAATCGTCGGTGTCGGAGAAGACCAAATAGCTGTGGCCGCCCAGCATGGGCATCTGGCTGGCACCTTCCAGTTCGCGCGCCAGCCGCCCCGAGTCGTATTCGATTTCGGCCAGGCACCACTCGCGCGCCTCGGCAGGTAGGGCGGCGACAATCGCGGCGCGACATTCCTCGTGCAGGAAGCGGTCCGGCCCGCGCAGGAAATACGCCGGCCCGGCCTTGCCCTTGCGCAGCGTGGCGATGAATTCCGTGGGAGTCATGGACAGTGCGGCGGCTCGCGGTGGCCTGGGACGCGCGAACCTTCCGGTTTTCCGCACGCGGGTCACCGAGCCGCCAGTTTACATCGAATCGCGCAACCTTGTAACCCCGAAGTGCCGGGAGGGGAAGGCGCCGGAGCGTGCGACCCGCCCGGAGGGATGCAACATAGCCCTCGCGGGCCCGGCCGTGACAATTTGCCGCCTTGACGAAACGCTCTTGCTATGCTATAACACGAGGCTAGGCAATGAAGTCGTGTGAGGCTCCCATGATCCTGGTGTCCAGCGGGAAAGCTCCGAAAGGCAGAGGCGCCAGAAATATGGTCAAAAGGCCGGGAAGCGGGCGATGGCGGCATCTTCCCCTTTGCGGCTGCGGCCCCATGCGGGGAGCCCAAACGAGTAAGCAATATGAAATTGAAAGAACGAAGCCATCAAGTTATTGAAAACAAATGAGCGGCATTTCAACTTGGCAAAAGCCATTAAGTATTTGAAAACAAGCGCTTTATGCTGACGATGCTCATATCTTATAGAAAACGCTACGGTTAGTTGCTGAGATGGGTCCGCCAAGCAACTCGATCCCCGGCCAACGGCGGACTCCTGGCGATCCGATGTTCTCGGCCTCTTGCCGCGAGGCTAGTAATTTTCCAGGATTTCCATGACCAGGGTTCGCGCCAAATCGCGCGCGAGGCGGTCGAGGGCTGGATCTTGCTCCTCGAAGACCGCGGAGGGGTTTTGGCTGATCTGGTACTCCTCGCGGAAAATGTATTTGGGGTTGGTGAAGAGCACCTTCTTGGTGTGCTGGTCCACGAGGTCGATTTTGGCGGTCACCTGAACCTGGAGAGTCGTAGCACGGCCGGTGCGGAGGTCGAATGCCACCACTCCGGCGCGCACGTCCATGATCTCGCCTTTCAGTACGGCGTCAGCCGCGGCGGGGTTGGGCGTGATGCGGTATTTGGTGCGTTCGATGAACTCACGAGTGATGGCCGCCGACACTTTCTGCTCGATGCGGAACTTGGTAGTGGAACTGGCGAAGATCGGGACAGCGATGGTTTTGATATCAGGAGGCAAGCGGTCGCCACGCCCGGCGACGTGGTAGCCGCAGGAGGGGGAAATCAAAAGGCAAAGGGCAAAAGGCAAAAGGTAAAGATGAACTGCGAGAGATGGTGCGAGTAGTGCTGCTGCCTGTTTGCGCATATGAATGCGTCGCCGCAATCCGTTTCCCAGTTCATGATTCATCGTTTGACGAGGTTTTGGGCAATTTCGACAGCGTTTTCGGCGGCGAGGCGGAGGTTATCCACCGCGGCCCAAATCCAGGCGCCGGCAGGATGCGCAGGGTCGGGCGTGACGCTGTCCACCAGGATATCGCCCGAGCCCGCCGCATCGACCGGCGAAGGAGCCGAATCGCCGCGCCGTCGAACGCGAATGTGTTCCCCTGCCAGTGCTGCCTCGAGCGCCTCCGGAGCGGCCGGCTGGCGTGTCTCGACGTAGATCGAGAAGGCCAGGGAATAGAACACCGGGACCTGAGTGAGTTTCAGGGCGGGGAGGGGAGCGCGCCCCGCCATGTATTGCCGGACTTGGTTGCGGATGCGGCACTCGAGTGCCGTGCGGTCGGAGTCGAGTTTGCCGCCCAGATGCGCCAGCAGATTGAAGGCGAGCTGGGCTCCGAACGTTTTCTGAGGAATCGGTTGAAAACTCAGCAGACTGGTCGTCTGTTTCTGGAGCTCGTCGATCGCGCGCGGGCCCAGCTCCGAGGCTGGGAAGAAGATTTGCGCGACAACGCTCGCCAGCGGAAAGCACGCGCCAAGCCTCAATGTCACCGCGCTGAGAGCAATGGCCGCCGGATGCATCGAGATGAATAACTTGGCGTGAGGCGAGGGTTGAGCGGCTCGTTCGGCGCGCTCCAGAAAAGGGATGCGGCAGATTGCGGCGGGTGTCTCGCCCGCCGATTCGCCCAGCGTCTCGGCCATGTCGATCACCACGCAGTGAGGAACCTGGTCAGGCGCGCTGCGCCGTGCCGCCTCGAGCGCCGGAAGAAGAAGCGGGGACAAGCCGGAAGCGGACCGCGGGCGGGCGGCCAGGAAGATGAAATCCAGTTCAGTCGCGGGTACTTCCTTGCTGGCCGCTTCGGCTTCAAGGTGTGAGGCGGGGTCGACGATGGGCAGATCAGGTTCTTCCTCTTCGGCCTCGAAGGTCACCAGGCGGGAAACCGGGAACTCGCGCTCTTTCAGAACGCGCAGGAGCTCCTGGCCGAGGAGTGAAGCGCCGCCCGCGACGCCCACTTGATAACCCGGACCCGGGGGCTTCATGCCGCGTGTACCTCTTGCGGTGCGGGGGGCTGTGGCCGGAACTTCGAAGTCAGGCGGCCGATGGGGCCGGAGAGGCCGTAAGTGAGAGCGATGGTAAGCAGCGCGACCTCCGAATAGGTCCAGATGGCCCAAACCACCAGGCCAATCACAATGATGGCGACGTAGGGCCGGCGGCGACGCAGGTCGAGCGCCTTGAAGCTGTAGTACCGCACCCGGCTCACCATTAGGACCGCCACGACGCCCACGATCCCCAGCCACACGATGCCGAACACCCACTCGTTGACGGGGTATTTCGCCCAGTGGACCAGCGCGGCGAGAATGCCCGCGGCGGCGGGGATGGGAAGCCCGACGAAGTACCGGCGGTCACTTGTGGGCTTCCCGCTGTCGATGTTAAATCGCGCCAGTCGCGCGGCGCCACAGATCGCGTAGGCGAAGGTCACAATCCACCCGGCCTCGCGCAGGTGCTCCACCAACTGCGTGCCGTAGACCTCCTCGAGCGACCGGACACCCCAGGCATAGGCGAGGAAGGCGGGAGCAATTCCGAACGTGACGACGTCCGCCAGGGAATCGAACTCGCGGCCGAAATCGGACGTGGAGTTGGTAAGGCGCGCGATACGCCCATCCAGCCCGTCGAACAACACGGCCCACCCGATGGCTTTGGCGGCGCTGTCGAAGGGGACCAAACTCAGTGTGGCGCCGATGCCCGCCGCCAGCATCTGCGTTCCCTTGAGGGTCGAGAGGATGGCGAAGTACCCGCAAACCAGCGTTCCCACTGTGAAGAGGCTGGGCAGAATATAGATGCCGCGCCGCAACGGCCCTTTCCGGGCGAATCTAGGTTTTAGGTCGAGTGTATCCAAGAATGCTGCTCCCAGCGTGGATATGGTCGCCCACTTTGACGCGCAAATCAACCTCTGGATTGACGAGCACGTCCACGCGCGAGCCGAACTTGATCAACCCCACGCGCTCCCCGCGCTGGAGCGGGTCGCCGGGCCGCTTCCAGAAAACGATACGCCGGGCCAGCAGCCCGGCAATCTGTTTGACGACGACCGCGCCCTGCTCGCCTTCGACCGTGAAGACATTCTGCTCGTTCTCGACGGAAGCCAGCGGCTGCGAGGCCACCCGAAATCGCCCCTTGTGGTACGAAACCCGGCGAACCGTTCCGTCAATGGGAGAGCGGTTTACATGCACGTCCAGGGGAGACATGAAAATGCTCACGCGGCGCACCAGTCGGCCCTCGAATTCTTCTTCCACGACTTCGACGACGCGCCCGTCGGCCGGCGAGACGACGGCCTCAGGCTCGATGGTAATTTTGCGGTCGGGGTCGCGAAAGAAATTGAGGACCAGGAATGCGAGAACAAAAAAAAAGGCGCCGAGGATGTAAAGCTTCAGACCAATCAGGCCGCCGGCCGTTAGCACCAGCGGCAACCCGTACCAATAGCCCTCCTTGACCATGGGTCGCTTTCTCGCGCCGCAATCAAACTCGCGCTGGCGGGGATTCGATGCAGCTCTCCTCTGAGGTCTGACCCCTCATCCGCCACGGACGGGCGGCCTCGCCCGCCAGCGTCCAGCGCCGATTTTTATGCGACGAGAGCTTTCTGGACCAGCATCTCCATCTGGTCCTTGACCCGCAGCTTCAACTTTTTCAGCCGCACTTCTTCAAGCTGTTCCTGTTCGCTGAGGTAGGTCTTGGCGGCTAAGTGGTCTAACTGGGAAGCGTAACGGGCATGTTCTTGGCGGAGGCGCTGGTACTCTTCGCTGCTGGCCATCAACTGCTCCCGGATGGCCTCGGCTGGGCTGCTCACGGGCGTGTCACCTCCTGCGGATGGGATGGCTCAAAGCTCAGCCTAGCACACCGTGCTGCGAGGTTCAAGCGTCAGCCGGTGAGGTAGGCGGTCGTTTGATCGAGGATTTAGGATCCGGGCTATGGCTTCGCGAAAGCTACGGACGCGGGCCGTGGTCCCGGATGGCGACGGTCCCACAACAAAAGAAAACCCCCGGCACACGGCGCGGGGGTTGGAGAGGTGTTGCGAAAGAATTTTTCGGACAACAGCTTGCCGGAGTTACTTCTTCGGGGCTGGGGCTGTCTCCTGCTGTCCTTCCTTCTTGCCCTCTGTGGCACCCTTTTTCTTGGCGTGCTTCGCATGGGTCTGGCCTTGCTCTGTAGAGGCCGCGGCGGCCTTTGCTTTCTTCTCATGATGCTTCGCGAAAACCGGCACGCTGAGCGAAAGGGCGACAGCGAACGCGCACAACAAAGTGACGATCTTTCTCATTGGGATTCAAGCCTCCATTAGTTTTTGCTTCCAGAGGGTCAGTGTGCACGAATGCCGCCAAATACCCACTCAACTCGTCGGTTGCGGCTGGCACAGATTCTGCGTCAGTTGGCTCGGAAGAGAATGAGCCCGGGGTTTCCGATTCCCTTCCGATCACGCGGAGCGTACACGTATTCGTGTGGTCTCCGCACGAATTGGGGAGCGGGGGACTGCCACCTGGGCAAAGGGTCTGCGCCTGTCACCGGACCACCCTTACGCGTCTGCAAACCTCCGGAAGCGTACTCTCACAAGGGAGAGAGGACCGTGGGCGGGTAAAGTTCCAAGGCGAGCACCAGAGCGTCTTCCTGGGGATCGCGATAGTAGTCTGCCCGGCGCGAGTGGATCGCGAAACCGATGGAATAGTAGAGGGACAAGGCGGGCTTGTTCGACGCGCGGACTTCGAGGAACACCCGCTTGGCGCCCGCTTGAAGCATGCGGTCGCGAGCCGCCTCCAGCAGGGCTCTGCCGACCCCCTGGTGCCGATGGTCCGGGTCCACGGACATGTTGCGCAATTCGACTTCATCAATGATGCGGTGGAAAGCCGCGAAGCCCAGAATCTTGGGAGGGTCCATGGTCGGCAGATCGGCCACCAAGATTTTCCCGCCGGGGTCTTCCATCAGGCGTTCGTAATCGCCCTCGTTCCAGTGTGCAGTCTCTGGGCTCTTCTGCTGCAAGGCGATTATCGTCCGCAGGTCATCTTTGCCGGCAACTCGAATTCGCATGTTGATGCTGCCTTCACCGATAACAGTTTCAGTCCTTCAAGTGTAACTCCGCGTCCGTCCGGCGGATGTAGTAGGCGTCAAGGTCGGCGGGGGGCGAAGTTTTCCCTTGCCGGTATGCCGCCCGCGCCCTGCGCGCGATGGCCGCCAGTAAAGTTCCCGAGATGCATTGCCAATGGACTGCCGCCGGCAAGCTCTCGCGCACGCGCGCGGCCAATTCGTCGTGCTCTTGCGCCAGGCAGGTGATTGACGTGCCCAAGCGAAGCCGTGCATCGAAGAACTGCGGCAGAGCGGCTGGCTTCAGGACTTCCCCGTCGTCCTCCGGGACGAATCCATCGCCTTCGATCGCGGATCGGCGAAAGACCCCCGCATAGAACTCACCCCGGCGCGCGTCGAGGATGGGAACGGTCAGGTCGGTCTCCGGCCGGGCTTCGTCCACCATCGCCTCGAGAATTGAGACTGCAAATGCCGGGCGACCGAACGCTTTGGCCCATGCCTGCGCTGCCGCGAGGCCCACGCGAATCCCCGTGAAAGATCCGGGCCCGTTCGCAACCGCGTAAATTTCGATATCGGCTAATCCCCGAGTGAGCACAGCATGCTTTGCGCGTGCTTCCTCAATTAGTCTGTCTACCAACTGAAACAAAGTTATGGAGTAGGCGGCGCCCTCACTGCCCTCCACCGCCAGGCATTCCTGGTCGCGAAATAGGGCTGCGCCGCCGTGCTCGCTC
>Ga0315281_10003794_pt1 | contig 22090 bp, 15 predicted proteins | sample YL17G07_0_MG_FD_204540 | JGI IMG/M metagenome (GOLD analysis project Ga0315281, IMG submission 204540) | Sediment microbial communities from Yellowstone Lake, YNP, Wyoming, USA - YL17G07_0 | ecosystem: Environmental > Aquatic > Freshwater > Lake > Sediment | place: USA: Wyoming | collected... | reverse complement strand
TATCCTCGTCATGAGGCCGTCCAGCTGGTCAGGGGCGATAACATCTTCCGGTAGCGAGTCGTTAAGCTCGCTGTAGGTGAGATAGCCCTTCTCCTTGCCACGCGCTAGAAGCTTGTCAACAGAGCCGACCTTTGGCGGCTTGGCCATGCGTGTCTCTCCTGATTGTCCTATTTAAAATGCAATCCCCCATTATAATCAACTTTTCCGGATATTGGAATATTTTTCATAAGCTTTTTTCGCTGTACCCATGTCTCCCCTGTTTTCCCCGCCCTTGAACTCTTCCAGAAACTCAACCAGAGCCTTTTTCCGCGCCCCACGTCCTGCGCGGATATGCGAAAGGCAATCCCGCGCCGCTTTTTCCGCTTCTTCTTTGTTATCAGGCGTCACTTCCCCCGATATTGAGGCCATTTCCCGCCTTGCGGAGTCGTCTTTGGCGAAATTTAGCATGTCGGCGGCATGGGTAGCCCCTTTGCCGTGAGCTTCCCGGATAGTTTCATAAACGGATTTCAGGACTGGTTCGGAGAAATCGTCAGCTGAAATGTCTTCAGTCAGATTGTCCGTGAGAGCCGGATATGCCATTAGAACGCCCAAAAACACACGTTCCGCCCTGTAAGCGGGGGCCTGCCTGCGTTGCGCCGCTGGTTTGAGCGGTGTCCGAGCGGGTTGGGAAGACTGCGAGGAGGTTTTGCTTATCTCGCGTACGAGGGCCTGATAATCAATGGACGCCCGTTCGGACAGCATACGGGTGTAATGGCTTTTCTCCACTTCGTCATCCAGCGCGCGGATGAATGGGATTATCTCGCGCACAGCGGCCATTTTGGACTCGATATCAGCCAGGTTTGCCGCAGACAAGGTCATATCTATAAGGAACTCGTGGAACGTGGGCGCTTGGGCGGCCAGCTCCACAAATTCTTTCACCCCACGGGCCAACAGGAACTCGTCAGGATCCTTGAACCCGCGCAGTACCATGGCGCGGGTCTTCAACCCACGTTCGATGAGGATCGGCCCCGCTCTCCTGGCGGCCTGTACCCCGGCGGTATCCGAGTCGAAGAGGGCCACGACACGCTCGCACACCCTTTTAACCATATCCGCCTGTCCCGGCGTTAGGCTTGTCCCGGCGCAGGCGACGCAGTTTTCCACCCCGGCCTTATGAAGGGCGATGACATCCATATACCCCTCCACGACAAAAACGAGGTTTTCTTTGCGCGCCGTCTCTTTTGCCAGGTGGTATCCATAAAGAGCGCGGTTTTTTATGTAGACCGGCGTCTCTGGGCTGTTCAGGTATTTTGGCTCCCCCGGCTCGGCGTCTCCCAACACCCTTGCGCCAAACCCTACCGGCCTGCCGGTGGCGTCGCAGATGGGGAACATGATCCTGTTCCTGAACCTGTCTATCCAGGTCCCGCGTGACGATTGTTTGCACAACCCGGCTTTCTCCAACACAGGTTCGGCAAAACCTTTTGCGCTAAGGTGGTTGAACAGCGCATCCCATTCCGCAGGGGAATAACCGAGCTTGAACTTTTCGACGATAGCGGGGGTCACACCCCGTTTCTCCAGATAACCAGCGGCTGGGGAGGAGGGAGTTTCCCTCAAAAGCCGTTGGTGATAAAAGTCCTGGGTAGCCATGAGCGCAGAGTATATCTCGTCGTTATCGCCGGGTTTTTTATCCCGGTCTTCCGGCACGTCTATGCCATACCTGCCCGCAAGCGACTTTACCGCCTCCGGGAACGAAAGCCCCTCGCGTTTCATCACGAAGGTGATGACGTTCCCCCCCTCGCCGCACCCGAAACAGTGGAATATCTGCCTCTGTGGGTTGACGTTGAACGACGGGGATTTTTCCTGATGGAACGGGCACAAGGCGCGGTAATTGGCGCCTGCCTTCTTCAGCGGCAGGTAAGAGGACACAACTTCCACTATGTCCGCGCGCCGCCGCACTTCGTCAATGACGTGGCCGGGTATCTGCCCCATTTGCCGCCTGTCAGCCGCCGAGCAGTTCCTTGACGACCTTGTTAACCAGCGCCCCGTCTGCCTTACCCTTTGTTTTGGGCATTATGACCTTCATCACCTTGCCCATGTCCTTTGCGGAAGAGGCGGACGTTTCTGCGATGGCGGACTTGACGATATCGCGTATCTCGTCTTCCGTAAGCTGTTGGGGCAAGTAGGAGAGGAGTATGGCTACCTCCGCTTCTTCTTGCTCCACGAGGTCCTGCCTGCCGCCAGCCTTGAACTGCTCGATGGAGTCGCGTCTCTGTTTGACCGCCGTGGAGATGACTGCCGCCACTTCTTCGTCCGTAAGCTCGCGGCGCTGGTCAATTTCCTTGTTTTTTATGGAGCTGTTCAGCATGCGGATAGTGGAAAGCCGCGCCGCGTCCTTCGCCTTCATGGCGGTTTTCATGTCTTCCGCCAGTTTCGCTTTTGTGCTCATCTGAAAACCTTCCTTTAGATTCCGTTAAATGGCCACGTCGCCCAATCCGTTATTTTAGCAGTTATGGAAGGTTCGCGCTCCAGTGAATGTGATCTTCTTTATAAGAGGCGCGGGAAATTATATCCACCACTGTAAAAGTAGTCAAATCACGCCGCTCAGCAGGTGATGTATCAAATCTTGTGTCAGGGGAAGAAATGGGGTACTCCGTTGAATAGCTTTATTTCTTCAACAAGGAGGGAATGGATGTTTGAAGTGGCTGAGGTCAAGGCCGGTCTGCTTTAAAAAAATTCCACGCATTTGCCTGGTTTATGGCAGGATTCTCACATGAACACCTTTGCCAAATTAGAAGGATGGCTCACTCCCGCTGGCGTTCCCGTGTCAGTAAGCGTCGCTCTGGCGCCATCCACAGCCTATAGCTCCGATCTTACCGGATTTCAGCTACGCATCGAGCTTGCCAGGCTTCGGCTTCTAAAGGGGTTCGACGAGCTTCTATGTCTTGATGGCTTGACGGGAGTGGAGCATCTGCCCCACCAGATCGAAACGGTACGCCGGGTTCTTCGTTATTTCAGGGGAAGGGTTCTTCTGGCCGACGAGGTAGGGCTGGGGAAAACCATAGAGGCCTGCTTGTTACTTCGGGAGTATTTGTTGCGGGGGCTGGCCAAACGGGTACTTATTCTGACCCCGCCATCTCTTGTCTCTCAGTGGCGCGAGGAATTGAGCGTGAAGTTCGGGCTTGAGTTCGCCGTTCCCTTAGGGGCTGATGTCCGCTCAAAACCGGAGTATTGGAGCCTGAACGACCGTGTGCTGACGTCCATCGCCCTGGCCAAGGGGAAAAACTTCGAGGCCATAACCAGTGTCTCATGGGATTTGGTGATAGTGGATGAAGCGCACCACTGTAAAAACCGTTCCACCATGAACTGGAAACTGGTTAACGCCCTGAAACGCCGCCAACTTTTCCTTCTGACCGCGACACCTGTGCAAAACAACCTGATGGAGCTTTACAACCTTCTTACGTTACTTGAGCCAGGCCACCTGAAAACCGAGGCCGACTTTAAGAAAACCTACATCCAGCGTGGCAACCCATTGGATCCGCTGAATCGTGAGAGGTTACGCTCATTGCTCGGCGAGGTGATGATCCGCAACACGCGAAGCCTTGTGAGTATTGACCTGCCACCGCGTTACGCCCAAACATTTGTGGTGAAGCCCGGCTCCGATGAGGCTCATCTTTACAGGCTGGTTGACGATTATCTGCGCAGGAGCCGTCCACCAGTAATGACAATGGAAGAAGAGGCCGCCAACGCAGAAGGGATGAGTTTAGACCATCCTCATGAGGGCGTAAACTTGGAGGTTGGACTGCCTCCCCGGGTTTTGGGGAACCGTCGCCGAATAAGCTCTCTGCTGTTGGCCGCCGGAAGCCACCCGAAGACGCTGGCATCCATGCTTGAGCGGTCGATGTCAGATCAGCCGGAGATCAAGCCGATTATTGACCTGGCCCAGAAGATCGGCAGGTCGGTCAAGGAGGAGAAACTTCTGGAGCTTCTGCGCCAGGGAGCTGGCGGAGCTAACAAAACGCTTATATTCGCCAATTTCAGGATGACGCTTCGCCAGTTACAGACTCTGCTTACGGAAAGCGGCATTGCGTTCAGCCTTTTCTCGGGCGACATGACGGCGGCGGAAAAGGACATGGCTGTGCTGGAATTTAAAGAGCGCGTACCGGTCATGCTCTGCTCCGAATCGGGCGGCGAGGGGCGCAATCTACAGTTCGCTAACACCCTTATAAATTTCGATCTGCCATGGAACCCCATGCGGATAGAGCAGAGGGTGGGACGTATCCACCGGATAGGGCAGACCCGGGAGACGTTGATATTCAACCTATGCGTCGCCGGATCAATGGAGGAACGGATACTGCGCCTGCTAAACGACAAGATACGGATGTTCGAGTTGGTCGTAGGGGAGGTTGGCTCCATTCTTGGCGCATTGACGGGGGGAGAGGAGTTTGAGTCGCTGGCCATGAACCTGTGGCTTCGCTCTCGCGACGACGCCGACCTTGACGCCGCCTTTGACCAACTCGGAAACGACATTGTCACCGCGCGGAAGGAATACCTTAAAACCAAAGAGCTGGACAAGGCTCTTTTCGGGGAGGATTACGAGTGAGCGTGGTTATAAGAGAGCGGCTTAGCGCCTTCGCCCAGGCCGCGCTTGAATGGCGGGGAGGGGTAGTGGACTGGCCACCGGACAAGGAGGACGGGGAGGCCGTTTTGCCGCCCGATGTATGCCTGCTTTTAAAATGTCCAGAGGCCGTCACCTTGTCCCACCAAATCAGGGACGGGGTTATGGCCGTCAACCTGGCGTCTGATTTCCTCGAAAGGATGGAAGTTCTTTTTGAGGCGGAGCCGTTTATCGGAGTTTTCAAGATTCCCGGCCTTTATCTGAAACAGTCATCCATGGAAGAGCCTGTCGCCCGCGCTTTCACATGGCGCAACGCCAAGGTGAAAGTCCTTTCCGCCCAACCTACGCAGTTGGAATATCAGACATGGCATTTTTTCGTCTCACTTCACTCCGAGGACCGTTGGGAGGATACCTGCTCTGTAACCATCAACCCAGCCACCCGAGTGGAGATACAAATGCCAGACCCCGCCACCATCGCAAGCCTTACGCCTAACCATGAGCCGCAAGCGAACCATCTGGACACGTTTGACCTGGCGGTTAGGTTGATGGTGGCCAAGGTAAAGTCACGGGCCGCCAATTTCATCGAGCGCATAGACTCAAAACTGAAAAGAGATCATAAGCGTCTCCATGATTACTATAACGCCCTTTTGGAGGAGACGGACAGAAAGGTGGCGGCGTCAAAATCTGAAACGACCGACGTTAAAAGGCGTGAACTGGCCGAGGCGGTGCAATTGGAACTCAGGAGGAAGTCTATGGAGATGGATGAGCGTTACGCAGTGAAAGCGGAATTCAAGCCTCTGGCCCTCCTGCGAGCCCAGATACCGGCGCTGGAGGTGAAATTGGAGGTTTTCCGTAAACAATCCCGGCGTATTCATACGGTTTACTGGAATCCGCTGATGAAACAGTTGGAGCCTTTGGGTTGCGCCAGTTGCGGAGCCGGGGTGAACTCCGTATTTTTCTCAGATAAAGAGGTTGATCCCCTTTGTCCGTCCTGTGCGGAGAGGAGGGGATTAGGGGCGCGCCGATGACTATCGGAGTTCACAGGCATCCTTCCGTCCAATACCCTCTCTCAGCGACAAACGGGCTTATGTTATAGGTTATCTGGAAAAGATTGCCAGTAAGGAGTCACGAAACCATATCCGAAAAGCGGTCACTCTCCAACCATGACGGACTCCCCGGCGCAGGCCCGAAAAAAAGTACTCAAGTAAAATTTTCACAGAGACGATAAGTAGCTAACTTCGGGGGAAACCCCGGAAGCTAAAAGCGCCGGTGGCGATCCGCTGGCGACACAAAGGAACTTCAGCAAGGATGCTGGAGCCCGCTAAATCAGGGAGGAATTTTATCATGGCCTTACGAGTCTACAACAACCTTTACTCGGCTACAGCCCAGCGCAATTTGGGCACCAACTCAGAATCATTGAAAGGTTCACTGGAGAAGCTCTCATCGGGATTGCGGATCAACCGTGGCGCGGACGACGCGGCGGGATTAGCCATATCCGAGGGACTTCGCTCAGACATCCGGTCGCTCCAGCAGGCGGCCAGGAACGCCAACGATGGCGTCAGCCTTATAAACACGGCGGAAGGAGCGCTCTCCGAGCAGTCTTCCATCCTTGTGCGTATGCGGGAGCTGGCCTCGCAAGCCGCCACCGGCACCGTCGGCTCCACGGAGCGGCAGACTATCAACCGCGAGTTCAGCGCGCTACGGGACGAAATAGACAGGATTTCCAGCGTCACAGAGTTCAACGGGCAAAAACTTCTCAACGGCTCGATGAGCGCTGACCCAGCCACGCTCCTCGCTTCCAACTCCCAGTCTGTGTCTATCCAGATCGGCATGCAGGCCACTGTCAACGACCGCATAAGCTTGAACCAGGCCGCTGACCTGACCGTGATAGACTCCACTGGGCTTCACATCCAGGACATATCGGTGACGCACGCCGCTTCGGCCCTGGACGCGATGGGCAGGCTCGACTCCGCCCTGTCCAAGGTGACGGAATCGCGTGGCAAACTTGGCGCGGTGCAGAACAGGCTTGTCCATACCATCAACAACCTGGCGGTCAGCGGCGAAAACTTGCAGGCCGCAGAGTCGCAGATACGCGACGCGGACTACTCCCTCGAAATATCCAAGTTCACCAGGAACCAGATACTGGTGCAGGCGTCAACAGCCATATTGGCTCAGGCCAACCTGGTGCCGCAGTCGGTCCTGCAACTGCTCGGTTAACAGTAAGCAAACGGGCACAAGCTCGTAAAGCGAAAAAGGGGCCCACCATTGGACGGCGGGCTCCTTTTCATTTCCCGGGTATAATCATTGCTGGGCCGAATTAAATGGAGCTCCCGGTTCAATTGATTTCTTTCATCGTGATTAGCGGCGGCAAAAGGCCGACAGCCGTCGCAAGGCTTTTTGACAGCGTCACGGCGCAAGCCATCCCCGCGCATGAAATAATCGTGGTGGGCGAACTGGCTGGCCCGTTGCCCCCCAACTGCGTTTACATCGAAAAACACGACCTGGCCCGGACTGCGGCCATCTGCGCCATGAGGAACATCGGCCTTTCCGCCGCCAAAGGCGACCCGGCAGTCCTGCTAGACGACGACATCGAGCTTTCCCCCACATGGTATCGGGATATGCGCGATCATCTGGGTTCAGGTTTTGACGTTGCGGGACATCGGGTCACGCTCCCTAACGGAAAAAGATGGTACGACTGGAACGTCGCCAGCAGGACCGATCCCCTCTCGCCGACGCTGATGATCCCCTACGCCCACACCGGGCGGGATGTCTACATTAGCGGTTGCCTGATGATTGTCAGCCGCCATGTTTTCGAAAAAGTCCGTTTCAACGAGAATCTTCTTAACCACCAGCGCGACGACGTGGAGTTCTGTCACCGTGTATGGGACGCCGGATTTGTGATAACTTTTTTCGAAAAACCGTCGGCCATCCACTATCTTGAACCATCCGGAAGGTCGCAGAGCGACCCTGCCTCCGGCCCGGCTCTTTTGAGCGAGGGCATCCATCTATACAGGATGGAACGATACGGCGAGGCGCTCCGGCTTTTCGAGTCCGTCATCCTCTCTGGAGCGGACAACGTGAAGGCCACCTATCACAAGGGCCTGTGCCTGATGAAAATGGGCGACACGCAAGGGGCGCAAGCCGCCTTCAAACAGGTTGTCCAAACCGCCGCAATTTCCGATAAGGATACAAGAAGGCTTTATTTCACCGCCTGTTTCCATCAGGGCGCTATTTACGAGGCCACAGGAAATAGCGGCGAAGCGCGAAAGATGTACGAGACGGCTTTAACCGGAATGCCGGAGCATCGGGAAGCCGCCGAAGGGGTTAAAAGGCTTGCGGCCAAAAGCGGGCATTGATTGAGACAGTTTTATCCGGTAGAGGCGACTTAAGTGGGTCGCTCCCTACAGAAAGAGTGACGGGCTTTATGAAAATAGTTTTGGCGAACACAGTGGGAATAGACAGCGGCGGTTGGAGCGTCATCCCCTACCCCAGCAGATGGACGACATCCTCTTTGGGGCACGAGGACGCGTTCACCTACTACCCCCGCGACCTGGGCTACCTTTCGTCGTTGCTCAAAAGGGACACGGCGCATTGCGTCAAGCTTGTGGACGCGTGTTTGAAGCGGCTTGACCGGGAGCGTTACGCGGAGCTGATAATCTCCGAAAAACCGGACTGGCTGGTTATAGAGGACTCCAGCAGGACTTTTGGCGATGACGAGTGGATCGCAAGGCGCGTAAAAGAGGCCACGGGCGCGAAGATTGTGATGACGGGCCAGCACGCGTCGGCGTTTCCCGCGCAGGCCCTGGCTTTCGCTGACGTCGCCGTCAAAGGGGAGTATCTGAAAGCCCTGCGCGATTTTTTCCGCGACGGGGCGCAGGCGCGAGGCGTCCTTGAAACCGATCCTCGTGAATTGGTCGGCGTGGGCGAACTGCCGTTCCCCGAAGACGACGACGTAAGCAGGCTGGATTACGCGAAAAAAGCCGACCCCATCTGCGAATACACGCAGATACAGATATACGCCAGCCGGGGCTGTCCCTACTCCTGCGCCTACTGTGTGGCGAGGCACACATATTACCGTAGCCCTATGTGGCGATCCCGGCCTGTGGAATCGGTGGTGGCGGAAATGTCCGCGCTCGCGGCCAAATACCCGGAACTGGAGGGGTTTTTCTTCGACGACGAGATACACAACGCCAACATCAAATACACAAAAGATCTTTGCAGGGCCATCATCGCCGCAGGACTCAACGGGATGAAGCTGGAAGCCATGCTGGCATACGCGCCGTTCGACGAAGAGGCTATCACGCTAATGAAGCAGGCGGGCTATTACAAAGTGCGCGTGGGGATAGAAACGGCGGACGATCACGTCGCCGAAATGATGTCGCTAAAAGGCAAACACCGGCCCGAAAAACTGAAGTGGTTCCTTGAAACCGCGAAAAAGGTGGGGCTGAAAGTGTACGGCACCTTCACGCTGGGCGGGACAGGCTCCACTGCGGACAGCGACCGCAAGACCATAAAGCTGATGGCGGACTTGATCCGAAACGGCTTGCTCCACGACTGCCAGGTGTCAATTTGCACGCCACAGCCCGGCGCGCCTTTCTACGACTGGGCGGTTAAAGAGGGGGTCATCAACGGACAGGCCGATTTCAGCAAGTTCGACGGCGGCGAGGAAGCTGTCGTCTCGCTACCCGGATACCCGGCCGAGGAGATAAAAGCGGCGCGTAAAGCGGCTTTGGCGGCCTACGACGAGGCGCGGGCGGAACGGGACCGGGTGGATTTCTCGTCCAACTGGGAACGGAGCGTCGGCAAGCTGGGCTTTCGTCCAGAGCGGGTCGTGATGACACGGACCAGCAGGGCCTGGCATCTGGACATGGCGTTGGACGCTGTGAAATCGGAGTGGAGCCCGCAAATCGCATTCCTGTGCCATGAAGGGTTCATCGGCGATTATGCGGATAAACATCCAGGGCTGATCCATGTGCCGGTGAAAGAAGAAGGTTTTTTAAACTGGGACACGTTGAGCGCGCAGAACAAGGCCGCGCTGGCAAACTTCGACGCCGATCTCTGGATAATTCCAACGGCCACGCTTTACCCGCGCGGTTATGGCAACGTCGCCAGGATCGCCAGGATGCTCGGCGCGCGGGAAATAGCCTATCTCAACCGCGAAGGCGAAATTATCACGCCCCCTGTTGATTCTGCGTGACGGCTTGGTTATAATCGTCATTCGCTTGGCCCCTCGTCTAATGGTAGGACAGTAGATTCTGGATCTATACGTCGAGGTTCGACTCCTCGGGGGCCAGCCATTCTTAACGTCTTTAACGCGCCATGTTGACTCACTTGCCCCGATCTATCGTGATGGGTTTGCCGGAGTTCCCCATCGCGCCAAACAGCCTTGTTATCCAGGCCCGGCCAAGAAAAGCCGCCAAGCCCAAAGTGGCGATGAACGCGACCATCCAGTTTCTTCTTTTCACCTCCGCCTCGTCCTTAAGCCACGTTATGTAATTGACAACGTCCCACCGATCCTGCGCGGGAACAGGCTCGGCGCCTGCCTGGGTGTGTTGAGGCATGGGGGTAAGCGGTATGCCGTTTGTCACCCGCGAGTAAAGAGCCTCCGGCGTGTACGGCCCGATGAAGGTGGATGGGCGTGTCAGGTCCCTGGGCCATATCGGCTCGCCGTAATCGTCTTTTAGCTTTTTTATCGAAGGGCCGCTCCCCTCCGGGCCGTGACACTCGACGCACTTAAGGCGGTAATAAACCTTCTCCCCTCTTTCCACGCTCTGAGGCGAGTAAGGGACACGGCCCGAATAATCGAGAGAGGGCGGGTTTTCCTGCCCGTCAAAAGCGTCGGAGAGGCTTTTGAGATACGCGACAAGGCTCCATCGCTCCTCCTCGGTCAGAATATTTGCGTAAGGCGGCATGCCGGAACTGGACATCCCGTTGGTGATAACGCCGAAGATGTCTTCGTCCCTGGGGATGTGCCAGCCCGGCTGGCTGGTCTTGATCTTGTAAAGCCCATCCGTAAAATTCCTCGGCCTGCGCATGAGATATGCGGAGGCGGAGCCATCTCCCTTCCCTTCCAATCCGTGGCACTGCTGGCAGTGGGCCAGATAGATTATTTTGCCGTCCTGCGCGGAACCGCGCATGGCGTGCGCGGATGGGGCGCAGACCGTCACAGCCCCAATCAGGGTCAATGCGGCCAGGCCAGAGCGCCAAAAACGAGGTTTGAGATACGTCACTGCAGGCATCGGCGTTTCAGATGCGTGTTAAAGCCGTTCGTGGAATCACGTCTGCGCAGGCGTGAGCCGGGGTAGCAGGCCCAGCAGATATGGCGAGGAGCGGTAGACAAGCCATGCTAGCGTTATAAAGCCGGTCGCCCCGTGCAGGACTATGAACGGCAAGAACATCCCCGTCCAGACTATCTCCACGCCAAACGTGGCCTGCAGGAGGACAAGCCCAAAAGTGACGGAAGCGTTGACCGTGTCTTTCTTCGCCGTGACAGCCTTTAAGAAATAGCCGGTGGCCAGAAGGAAAATCAGCGTCGCCATGAGACGGTGGAGGAAATGGATCGTCACTTTGAAATCCACAAGGTCAGGGAAAAGCGACCCCCTGCACAGCGGAAAGTCCGGGCATGCCAGCGACGCCTTGCCATACCGCACGAAAATCCCGATGAACACCTGCAAGAATACGATAGCCAGAAGCGCCGGATAGAAGCTTCCCTCCTGCCTGGACGTATCCGCGCTGGTGGATTTGAACGCCAGAATCATCAGCGTGAAAATGACGGTGGAAAGCATGATGTGGAACGAAATCACAAACAGATGAAGCGCCCCCTCAAGCCGAGGAGCCTCGATAAGCACAATCACCCCGCCAAACACCGCGCCTATTCCAAGCAGTCCCAGCGCAGTTGTGGTCAACAGCCGTGGCGCGCGAGGCGCCTTTTTCAACCATGCCGTAGCGACGCTTGCAAGGATCAGAAAGCCGGTGGTTCCACCCAAAAGCCTGTGGCTCCACTCAAGCCAGATGTTCAATTGACGGGGCGGTATCACCGTTCCATAACACAACGGCCAATCCGGACAGGCCAACCCCGATCCGGTAGTGGTGACAACGTTGCCCATCACCATAAGCAGGTAGGTGAAAACCACCGAAAGCCCGATAAAAAGTCTCAACATGCCCCATCCCGTATTTACAGATTGATGTATCGAAAGGATATTCCCCGCTCAAAGGCGAACCGTGATTATGCCACAATGATCTCTCCTTGTTAAGGCTTGAGGAATTGGTGTTTTTCATAGCCTGCTCTAGAGGGGCCAACCTTTTCCATCACTCCGAAAAACAACAAGAGATTCCCATTTTTTGCTTTTCCATTTGGGAAACGAAGGAAGGACTGATTTGTCAATCAGATGAAATGTTTGGCGAGAGATTTTCGGGAAAACTCCTGTCATGAACGATTGACACCGACATTACAATATGTTAGAGTCAAAGTTCTAATAGTTATATTCAACTATTTCTTCAATGCTTGCTTACGGGGGGTTCGATTGCGTAACAAGTTAGACTCGGCCTATCCCGCAATAAGGGAGTCTTCAGGTTTCCTTTCCGCCCTGTTCTTCGTAGCGCTTCGTCGAAAAATCATCGTATTCACCTTTACCAGCGCGATTTTTGCGCTTTTTTCCGGCATTTGCTGGGCGGAGCCTGTCGGGTATTCGGGAGGGATTTGGGGACAGGCGACACATGACGACGACCAGACATCCGGCTCTGGCGGGATGGGCTGGATACACCAAGGCGTTGACTGGGTCAAACTTCCCGGCGACATCGTGTTCAGCACATACGCCGAGTACCGTTATAGGACGCGCGAGTTTAACAGGCCATATTACGACTCTCAGGGACCGGCCGTTGGGATGGAATTCAAGAAAGATTTTATTACTTTTGGTTCCGCCGTTTATTGGGAAAAGTTGCCGGAGCTTGGGACGAGTAGCGCGAACAAGGAGTTATACGTCACCTGGTTTTACGAATGGGACTTCAGCAAGGAAAATAAATCAGGCTCGTTCACCCTCCCTGGGTCATCGTGGGGCAACCTGACCTACGACGTGGACGGGCCTAACGGCTCCGGCGCCCAGGGGTTCATCAACCAGGGGGTGGACTGGTTCTTCCTTCCCGGTGGCGTCGTGACGAACATGTATGGCGAGTACCGCCACCGATCCAGGACGAAAAACAGCAAATATTACGACGCCGGCGGCCCTGCGGTGGGGTTGGAGTTCAAAAAATGGTTCTTGCATCTGGGGGTTGATTACTACTGGGAGCGGGACCCTCTTCTCAACTTAAGCTCCAACAGGACGCAGTTTTACCTGACATGGTATTACACTTGGGACCTCAAGGGTTTATCTTCATCATCTGGCGATGAGCGTCCCTCTGATTTTCAAAAATGGACGGGGAATAATACAAATAAATAGCCCACGCTATCCTTGTGGAAAACTAATTTTCAGTCAGGCTAAATTATGAATCCAACTGTATGAATCTGCATTCAACGGCCCGGATATCGGCCCAGGCGTTAATAGTCGTGCTTGGAGCGGGCTTTGTTACCTCCTCCATATACGCCGCCGAGCAGTATCTAACCTCCGAAATGCGGATGGTCGTCGGATGGTCGTCGTTCGCCATGTTTTACGGCGCATACCGGCTCGGCGTGAAATACGATTGGCACGAATCTTTCCTGAGGATAATCCTGATATTCTTTTCGGCGTTCCTGGCGATCCGTTATATCGCATGGAGGTCTTACGAAACGTTGATCTATACCGGCCCGCTCGATTTCGCCGGTCTGGCCCTTTTGTACCTTGCGGAATGCCACACCATAGCGCTCCATGTCTTCAGCTTGTTCATCAACGCCTGGCCGCTCAGAAGGAAAATAATCCCGGTTGACCTTAATTCCAAGAACCTGCCGACGGTGGACGTGTTCATCCCGACTTACAGCGAATCGGAGGAGATAACGAGGGTCACCGCGATGGCGGCCACACAGCTAAGGTACCCTGCGGACAAACTGCGGATACACATACTCGATGACGGCGGTACGCATGCGCGCAGGCGGAATCCGGCGACATCGGAGGCGGCGTGGGAGCGCTATTACAGCCTCCGCAGGATGGCGGCGGACCTGGGTGTGAACTACATCACACGGGAGGCGAACAAACACGCCAAGGCGGGCAACATCAACCATGCCATGCGCGTCACGGACGCCGATCTCGTGCTGGTGCTCGACTGCGACCATGTGCCCACCAGCGATTTCCTCGAGAACACCGTGGAGATGTTCCACCGGGACGAAAAGCTTTTCCTCGTGCAGACGCCCCATTTTTTCATCAATCCGACCCCTGTGGAAAAACAGTTGGAGGGGGTTGGCAGTGTCTCCGTGGAGAACGACATGTTCTTCCGCCTGATCCACCTGGGGCTGGACTTCTGGAACTCCAGCTACTTTTGCGGCTCCGCCGCGCTTTTGCGCAGGAGCCACCTGATGATGATAGGCGGCATCGCCACCTACACGATAACGGAAGACGCGGAGACCGCGCTGATGTTGCACGACAAGGGGCTAAACAGCGTTTACATAGACCGCCCGATGGTCTGCGGCCTGTCGCCGGAAACGTTTTCCGATTACGTTATCCAGCGTACGCGCTGGGCGCAGGGGATGCTTCAGCTTTTCATGTTGCGCAACGCGCTGGTGTTCAAGAACCTGACCCTGTCCCAGAAGATGTGCTATTTCAACTCGTCGTTCTTCTGGTTTTTCGGGGCGTCGCGTTTCATGTTCTACATCGCCCCGGCGCTGTACCTTATCTTCGGCCTCAAAGTTTACCACGCCTCGACGAATCAGATACTGGCGTACGCCGTGCCATACGTCTTGAGCGTGACGTTCACCATGGACTTTTTCTTCGGCAAGGTCCGTAAACCGTTTTTCTCCGAAATCTACGAAAGCGTGCAGGCCCTTTTCCTTATCCCTGCGCTTATCTCCGTCATCATCAACCCTTTCAAGCCGACCTTCAAGATCACCCCTAAAGGAGGCACCATCGAGGGCGACTCGCTAAACCCGCTGGCGGCCCCGTTCTTCATCGTGGTCAGCATCAACTTCATCTCCATACCCTTTGCGGTAATGACATGGATCAACTGGCCGCTGTTCCGGGGCGTGGTGGCGGTTACGGCGGTATGGTGCGTATTCAACATTTTCCTGGCCCTGGTTGCGCTGGGGGCATTTTGGGAGAAGAAGCAGGTGCGGCGCTATCACCGGATAAAGGCGTCTGGGTCGGTAAGCGTCTATTTCTCCCATAGGAAGCAGACGGTGGAAGCGGATCTCAAGGACGTATCGCTCAAGGGGATGAGCGTGGAGGTTTTGCCGCCGTTCGATATCAAGCAAAACGACGATGTGGAGTTGACTGCCGCCGACCGCTATGGCGTGACATACAAGTTTCAGGCCCGGATACGGCGCGTCATCAAGAGGACACGGGGCAGTAAGGTCATTCTCGGAACCGAGTTTTACAGGCCGGAGGAAGATTTTGCCAAGGCGGTGAGTTTCACCTTCGGCGACAGCCAGAGATGGGTTGACGTCTGGAAAGACATGGGCAAAGGGGTTGACACCAGAAAACTGATATGGGCGTTGATGATTCAGGGAATTTACGCAGAGAAGGATATCGCCCGCGCCATTGTCGCCTGGATATGGGGCATCCTGAAAACCCGGATTTTGAGGCTCCTGAACATCCAGCCTCCAGCGCCCGTAGCTGTGAGTGAAGGCGGGGCTTGATGGAGACAGCATGTCCCACCGACGAAGGTGCAAAAACGATTTTAACGCAGTTGAAAATCATGAAATGATACAATCTCTATTAAAGCTGTGAAATCCAACCAAAATTGTTGGTGATTGTCCATTTCTTTACAATATGGCAGAAAAGCGCACCCACCTTCACTTCAAGTTTATCCTGTAAAAACATCAGCTTTGCATTGTGAAGGACTGTTGTCTCATGCGTCAATTTTATGGCATTAATATTGCTATAATATTGACGCATGATCCCAATTGGCTTGGGCTTTCGTCGAGCGAGTGAACCCAGTGGTGAATGGAACCTGATGGCATGATAATAGCTGTATCCAGCGGAAAGGGGGGTGTAGGCAAGACAAGCGTCTCGCTCAACCTTTCCATCGCGCTAAGTCGACTGGGAAAAAAGGTGTGGCTTCTAGACGCGGATATGGGGTTAGCCAACATCAACATACTTCTTGGCGTTCAGCCGACGATGACCCTCTATCACATCCTGTTCGAGGGAAAGACCCTTGAGGAAGTGGCATTGGACGGACCATCGGGAGTAAAGATTATACCAGGCGGATCGGGTGTACAGGAGCTTACCAGGCTTGACAAATCCGGTTACAGGGCTCTTTCATCGGCCTTCTCCAAGCTAACAACGGAGTCGGATTTCCTGATAGTGGACACGTCTGCAGGCATATCCCCTGAAAATCTGGCTTTTTCGAGGGCCGCCGATGCAGTAATAGTAATTTTCACCCCCGAACCAACTTCGCTCACCGACGGGTTTGCAGTGATAAAGATACTTTGCGTCAACCAGTATGCAGGGGGCATATACCTTCTTCCAAATATGTTCGATTCGGATAAATTAGCGGCCAGAACCACGGAAAAGGTGAAGGAAGCGGCGGCCAAGTTCCTTTCGAGAAAACTGGAGCATCTCCCTCCCCTGCTTAGCGATAAAGCGGTGGTCGACGCCGTCATCAGGCAAAAACCTTTCATGGAGGCGTCGCATTCCTCAACGGCATCCCTGAGAATGGGCGAGATAGCCGCTCAAATCGTCTCCATTTCCGATTTGGGAGGTGATAAAAAGATGGCTCCCGCCGACTATGTTATTGACGTAGTGGGCTATGCCCATGACACGAATTTATTAAACCTGGTGAAAAAGGTCAACGAAAAGCGGACGGAACGCGAAGAGGGAAAGCCGCATGGCGGCGAACAACCGGGTCAAGCAAAGGCTTCCGAAGCGGGACAGGGACACGCGTATCCCAACTTATCCCAGGAAGCCACGCCTCCTGCGGCCGCCGGAGTGAACGTGGATGCAAAGGTCATGGCCGGACTGTTGCAACACATGGAAGGCCAGATGAAGACGATAGCTTCGGTAATAGAAAAAAATGCCGTGTTATATGAGAAAACGTTGGAGATTTTGTCCAGCATCTCCCAAAAAATCTCAAACGCCGGTCACGTCGAAACTCCGATGCGCGATTCAGAATTACCGCTCCTCACACTGGATGTGATCGAAAAGGAGCTTAAGCGCATCGAGAAGGAAATTGCCGATACCACTTCGTAGGTGGCGGAATGAAAAAAGCGGGCTATTAGCTATCATGAAGCTTTTTTCCTCGCACGCAAAGGAAAATGCAAATTAAAGTTGTGCGTGAATTTCTTATTTCCGGCATCTATTTTAGGCAAGAGTGTTGGTTACATTGAATATGAGGCAATGCGGTGTTTAAGCGCCTGTCCTGCGCCACAATCCACATCATGTTGTTCATCGCGCTAACCTGCGTCCTTTTCTCCACAGTCAACCGGGCCGGAGCCGAGACGCTGGAGATTGCGTTGCCAAAACTAGCGAATGACACTAAAATCCACCTGCGATGCATAAGTGGAATTTATGACATCTCAATTCCCATTCCAGAGCGGTGGAAGGTAACAGGGGCGCGCCTGAAATTCGGATACATAAACTCCACGAACCTGCTGGAAGACTCGTCCCAGCTTGTCGTCAAGTTCAACGGGAACCCGGTGGCGCAGGCAAGGCTCAACCCCAAGGATCCCGAAGGGAAAATGAACATCTCCATTCCCGCCGGCCTTTTCGAGGAAGGATATAACACGCTTAATTTCACGGCTAACCAGCACTATACGAGAGATTGCGAAACGCCGTGCGCTCCAGACCTGTGGACGACTGTCAGCCTGGAAGAGGCGACCCTGACCATTGAGTATTCTCTCAAGCCCTTTCCCCTGCAACTGTCCAAAGCTCCCGGCTTCCTTTTCGACCCCAAAACCCTGCCTAACGGCGAGGTAAACATCATAACGGACGGGTACACGTCCGACATTCTCACTCTAGCCGGGATCGCCGCCTCCGGCGTGGCGAAAAGGTTCGACTACCGGAAAGTCCTTTTCAGCGCTTCGCCAGAGATACGCCGGGGATATGACAACATACTCATCGGCGACAAGAAGTTCGTGGAGGAGTTCCTCGCCAAACGCGGCGTTGAGGGGGTGGAAATAAAAGGCCCGCTGATAAAAATCATCCCTCTGCCGCCGGATGAAGCCCTTATTAACAACATGCCGCGCCAACCCGGCGAGATACTGAACGACGCGAATCACGCGCTTTTGATTGTCTCCGGGCTGGATCAAAACCATATGCAGATCGCCGTGGAGACGCTGGCCAATCTTACGTTCCCGTATCCAGGCACCAGCGAGATGACACCGCTGGAATTCCAACTGCCGGAGATAGCCCTGTATGGCGGCAAGCGGATGCTCCTTTCGGACAGGGCCATACGGCTGAAATCGCTGGATTTTATCACTCACACATTCAAGGGCATGCAACCTACGCCTGTGGACATAATGTTCAGGCTTCCACCGGACTTTTTCATCAAGGAAAACCAGTATGTGCGCTTTATCCTCAACTACACGTACGGGGCCGGCTTAAGGCCGGACTCGGTGCTTAACGTGACGCTAAACGGCATACACGTCCGCTCAATTAATATGAATAAGGCCGACGGTGATTTCATAGAAGGTTACAAGCTGGAGATACCCACATATCTCTTCAAACCGGGGACGAATTACGTCAAGCTGGTCCCGATCATGACCCCGCACGGCGGGGAGTGCGAGATGATACAGCCGGAGAGCCTGTTCCTTACGGTTTTTGAGAACTCATCCGTATACTTCCCACCCATGTCGCACTTCGTGCAGATGCCAAACCTGGAGCTTTTCACCATTAACGGTTTTCCCATTACCCGCTGGCCGGACGGGTTTGAATCACTGTTCTACCTTACAAGCCCAAAGAAGGAGCTGGTGGACGCGGCGCTCAACGTGATCGGATTGATAACACAGAAGAACGGCTACCCGCTTTTAGGGCTTAAAATGAGCCTGGAGGAGCCTAAAGGGTGGGATGGGGAGATACTTCTCATCGGCGAAACGGGTTCCATCCCAAACGCGATGCAAAAGAACGCGCCACTGTCGCTGGCGTTGGACTCGAATATCGCCTATCCCGTCCTCCGCGATTGGGGTGACAAAACAGTGTGGGCCACAAGCAAACAAAGAAGCGGCCTTGGCTCCAACATCGGTCTATTTATGGAGAATCAGTCTCCGTACAAGCCAGGCCGGACAATTGTGACGATGGCCGCAGTCACCGCCGGGGACGTGCTGGCGCTCAGCCTGGCGCTTATGGAGCCGGTGGTTCAATCCAGCATCAAGGGCGACTTGGCCCTTATCCAGCTTACGCCGCCGGATTACAAGGTGGACACGGAGAGCGTGGGCGAGAAATACGCCGTCGGCAAATACGGCAAGTTTGAGTGGAAAGACTTCGCAATATCCTTCGTGAAGGAATATTACAATTATTTCCTGGCCGGGATATTCGCCGTGTTGTCTGTGGCGGCGTTCTTCGGGTTGAAGAGGCACGAGCGCCGTCGCATTGAAGGTGACAGGCGCGATGCGGCAAGCGGCGGCGTTGCGGAAGATAAACGCGATGCGCAAAGAAGGACAGGAATGAGTTTGTGGCGCAGGGCGCTTTCTTTCCTGTCGCGGCTTATTTTCAAGGGCAAGCCTTCCAATAAGATTGAGGTTGCGCCTGCGGTAAAGAAGCCTGAGGTTCCTGCAAGCGACAATAAAAACATAGTCGCCCCGGAGCCGCCAAAAGATATAACAAGCGATCATGCAGAACGTGACCAGCAAAAACCTGGTGAAATCAGTGACACGCCTGATACTAGCGAGGTTCCCACTAGCGGCCTTGCAAGCGACGATAAGGATATATTTGATAAAGAGCCGCCAAATGATATAACAAGCGATCCTGTAAAACATTTCCAGCAAAAAGCCAATGATTTTTTCGCAGGAAGCCCTGAAAGGATACGTATAGGAGTTGACCTTAATCAATTGGTTGATACGTTAACAAAGATTGAAGGATTTAATTCTTTGACTTTGGGAAAGCATTTGGATAAGTCTGATAATCCGTTTGAAGCTCTGGTTAAGACAGTAAATGAATTAGCAATAACGGAGAAGAGTAAGCGGGTTAAAGATATTCAAAAGCTCTTAGATAAAATAAACAGGAAATCAAAGGTTGATCCTCCTAAAGAGGCATGAGATGCAAAAATTTGGAGAAGCTTTTTCGATGGCAGTCGCATTGACCATACTGCTTTCCAGCGTGGCTTACGGCGGCGATAAGGACAAGTGGGAGAGCTACAAGTCCGTCTTTCTGGCCAAGGACGGGCGGATAGTGGATTTCCACCAGGACAATTGCAGTCATTCGGAGGGGCAAGGCTACGGCCTGCTTCTTGCCGCCACCTTTGGCGACCGGGAGGCCTTCGACAGGATATGGGCGTGGACGCGGGTCAACCTGCGCGTGAGGACAGACGGGCTTTTCGCCTGGAAGTGGGGCAAAAGGCTGGAAGGGCGCTGGGAGGTAATAGACCATAACAACGCCACCGACGGGGATTTGCTCATAGCCTTCGCCATGCTGAAGGCTGGCGAGAAGTGGGGAGACCCGGCTTACGCCAGGGAGGCTCTCCCAATAGTGCAGTCCGTCAGGAAGAACCTTACCGCCAACTGGCAGGGACGCACTATCATCCTGCCAAGCTACTATGGATTCATCAAGCAGGACGCCATTGTGTTCAACCCTTCTTACCTGATCCTCCCTGCGTTCCGCTCTTTTGCGAAAGTGGACGACAAGGCATTCTGGGACAAGGCGTGGGAAGACAGCGTTTTCTTTATCTCCAAAAGCCTGTTCGGCCTTTACGGCCTCCCGGCGGACTGGGCGGCGGCCACGGACAAAGGCGTAACGCTATACTCCGAGAAAAGCGTTCATTTCGGTTATGACGCAATCCGCATACTCCTTCACCTTTCGGGGGAAGGGGGAGCGGAGGCTTACCCTAAAGGCGCCCGGGAGGCGCTTCGGTTGTACGAAAAGCTGGGTCACGTCCCGAAGTGGGTGGACTTGGATAAGGATTCTGTAGCGATGGCGCCCGCCTCTGCCGGGGTGTATGCCATATACGGCCTTACTTCAAGGAAACTGGGAGAGACGGCCCTGGCCGAAAAGCTGTTCAAGGATGCCGAGGATAAGCTTTCCAGGGAGAAGGAGAACTATTATTCGTTCAGCCTTTACCTTCTGGCGACCAGCGGAGCATTTTCCAAGTAACAAGTAAGTTATTGCCGGACACCCTTCACCATAAAAAAACAAACAATTTACTTTGAAAACGTTTTAGAATGTATCAATGTGGGGTGCAGGGAGCGGAATCGCCGCATAATATGACAAACACCTCCACTTTTGAGGAATACGGCGTGGCTGAACAGGACATGGAGAAGCAGGACCTCGAAATGGAGGCCTACCTGGAAAACAGGGCGAAACAGGACGCCATATTCCAGGATAAGTTCACAAAGACGCTCACTATTTTGTTCACAGACCTCAAGGACTCCACCTCGATGACGGAGAACGAGGGCGACCTGGCCATGCGCCAGATAATAAAACAGCATAACGACATACTGTTCCCGCTCATCAAGTCGCACAAAGGCGTTTTGGTCAAAACCATAGGCGACGGGACGCTTTCATATTTCGAGAACGCGCAGGACTGCCTGCGCGCCTCCGTGCAGATTCAAAAAGAGATAGACTCGTCCAACCTCCAGAAAAAGACGAAGGTGCCGATCCTTGTGCGGATCGGGTTCCACACCGGCAAATGCATACTAGAGAAAAACGACGTTTACGGCGACGTGGTGAACACCGCCGCCCGCGTGCAGTCCGCCGCGCATCCCGGCGACATATACCTTTCCGAAGCCGCTTTCCAGGCGTTATCGGACAAGTCGGAGGTCTATTGCAGGTTCGTCGAGAAAGCCACCCTCAAGGGGAAGAAGGAGACCGTTGACCTTTACAAGGCTTTCTGGAACCCAAACGAGATCGAGGAGGATCTCGCAGGCAAGGTGGTCGTTCCGCAGGGCCAGCCAATGTCGGTGGCCCTCAAGCTGGCGTTGATCGTCATAGTTCCGCTGATGGCGGTGTTGCTTATCGTCTGGGCCAGCGGCATGCTGGGCGGTTCGGAATCGGGGGCGGACAAGCGCTCCATAAAACATTCGGTGACGGACGGCGCGGCTGGGGGGAAATGACGCGGGCTGTAAATCATGCCCGCCGGGTTTGATACGGTAATAAAATGGGGCTGTGGGGGTTTTATTTCTTCGGCAAGCTTTTCCTGTTTTACAAGTCGTATATAAAGTTTGACGTCCTTTACAACATCGGTTTCGCCCTTTTTCTGACCCTTGAACCTTCCAAGGATGGCAAGTACCGC
>Ga0315281_10003793_pt1 | contig 22093 bp, 18 predicted proteins | sample YL17G07_0_MG_FD_204540 | JGI IMG/M metagenome (GOLD analysis project Ga0315281, IMG submission 204540) | Sediment microbial communities from Yellowstone Lake, YNP, Wyoming, USA - YL17G07_0 | ecosystem: Environmental > Aquatic > Freshwater > Lake > Sediment | place: USA: Wyoming | collected... | reverse complement strand
ATTGCGAAGGAACAAAGTGACGGAAGCAATCTCGCCTTTCGACGGAAAATTGAGATTGCCGCGCTCCCTTCGGTCACTCGCAATGACAGCTTTTAGCAATTACGACACAGTCTCTTTAGCCGCCCGAAGGTGTTGGCACATACCGTCGAGCGGGCGGGTAAAGAGACTGTGTCGCAATCTATTTTTTGACTTTCGTACCTGCGAGAACAGGTACTCCGATTATGAAAATCTAAGGAAGTCGTAGGGGCGGGTTTACCCGCCCGTTATCGTCGATACAGTGCTGGACGGGCGGACAAGTCCGCCCCTACAACACCCATTACGACACAGTCTCAAACCCGCCCCTACGACTTCCTTAGATTGTTATCATTGGAGTACCGGCTCTCGCAGGTACGACTTCCTTAGATTGTTATCATTGGAGTACCGGCTCTCGCAGGTACGACTTCCTTGGATTGTTATAAACTGGAGTACTGTTTTTACAAGTACGGAATAACGAATTATTTGGACACGTATGATATGAAAGTTCTCTTTATCGGTGACATTGTCGGCCAGCCCGGCAGGGATATTCTGTGCCGGCGGCTTGGCGAGATTATCGACGGAGAATGTCCCGACGTTGTCATTGCTAACGCTGAAAACGCGGCCGGCGGCAAGGGGTTGACCGGGCAGGTTGCCGGCGAGCTCTTCGATCTTGGCGTGCACGTCCTTACGCTGGGCAACCATACGTTTGACCGGAAGGAGATCGAAGAGGCGCTGAGCGATACGCGGATTCTGCGTCCGGTCAATTATCCGCCTAATGTCCCCGGCCGCGGCTATGGGATTTATCCGCTGAGCAATAACCGGAAAATAGCGGTAATCAGTCTTATGGGCCGCGTATATTTGCCGGACATCGACTGCCCGTTCCGGGCAATGAATGACGTTCTGGAGCAGGTAGCGGCGCAGACAGCGAATATCATCGTTGATTTTCATGCGGAAGTGACATCGGAGAAAGTGGCGATGAGCTGGTATCTGGACGGGCGCGTATCTGCGGTCATCGGCACGCACACGCATGTGCAGACGGCTGATGAGCGCATCATGCCGCGGGGCACGGCGTGCCTGTCCGATGCGGGGATGACGGGTCCCGTGGACGGCGTCATCGGTATGGACCGTGACGTCATAATCAAAAAATTCCTGACCGGGATACCCCAGCATTTCGTGGTTGCCAAAGGCAATGCGGCTATTCAGGGGTGCGTTATCGAGATTAATGAGGCGACAGGAAAAGCTGACACCATACGCAGAATAAATATTCAGGGATAGCCAGTGCTCTGTTAAGTAAAATTTCAGTAGTGCAATAGGAAGTCGTAGGGCGCGTTCCCCGAACGCGCCGATTTATGCCGTCAAACGGCCGGACTGTTCGGGGAACAGTCCCTACAAAAAACTAACAAAAATTAACTTAACAGTGTACTAGTGCTCCGTAAAGCTAATTATTGATAGATGGTAAAGCCAATTTTGCCCGGATTCAAGGCGCGAGACGCGCAGCGTAGCAAAAGCTACGTAAGCGCCGAGCAACGAAGAAGCCGGACAAAAGGGGCTTTACCCTTCGGGAATGCCCATATTTGCCCAATTGCCGCCTCACTCGTCCTTAACGTAGCTTTTGCTACGCAGGCGTCCTCGTTCGTTGCACTTGGACAAATCCGGGCATTCCATCTATCAAGAATTAGCTTTACGGAGCACTAGTGAATCCCATTGACGACGGAAGAAAAATATACACCGTTTCGGAGTTGAACAGGGAAATTAAAACTGTTCTTGAGGATACCTACCCGGATATTTGGCTGGAGGGGGAGATATCGAATTTCAAGGTATACTCTTCCGGCCATATGTATTTATCGCTGAAAGACGCCGAGGGGCAGATCTCGGCGGTCATCTTTCAAGGGGTCAACCGGTTCGTAAGGTTCAAACTTGAAGACGGACTGAAAGTGGTTGCGCGCGGCAGGGTTTCGGCCTACCCCAAACGCGGCGATTACCAGATCATCATCAGTTACGTTGAGCCGGCGGGGAAGGGCGCGCTGCAGTTCGCGTTCGAGCAGTTGAAGGCAAAACTGGAAAAAGAAGGCCTGTTCAGCGCGGAGCGCAAGAGGCCCGTCCCGCAGCTGCCCCAAAAGATAGGAATTGTCACCTCGCCGTCCGGCGCCGCCGTGCGGGATATTCTGAGCGTGATTGACCGTCGGTTCGCTAACGTCGAGGTTCTGATCTATCCGGTCAAGGTGCAGGGCGACGAAGCGAAATTTGAAATCAGAGAGGGGATCGAGTATTTAAACGTTCACTATCCTGAGATCGATGTTATGCTGGTCGGCCGCGGTGGCGGCTCTTATGAAGACCTGTGGGCCTTTAATGAAGAGATGGTGGCGCGGGCCATCGCCGCATCGAAAATACCGGTCATTTCCTGCGTCGGGCATGAGATCGATTATACGATCGCTGATTTTGTTGCCGATCTGCGCGCTCCTACGCCCTCCGCCGCGGCGGAACTGGTGGTTCATAACAAAATTGAGCTGGTTGAAAAAATGGTAAGCATGCGCCAGCGCATTCATAACCATATGCGCTACCTTCTGGATCGTTACGAAGAAAAAGTGAAGCATCTGGCGCAAAGCAGAGCTTTGCGCGATCCGCGGGAAATATTCGAGGAACGCATTCAGGATGTTGACGAACTGCGGGAGCGCATGAACGCCTCGCTCAAATACAGGATGGAAGGCATAGAGAAGGATTTATTGATCTGCGCGGAGAAACTTAATCTCTTGTCGCCGCTCAATATCCTCTCCCGGGGGTATGCGATATGTTGGAAGATGCCGGACAATGTTATCGTTCGCCGCGCCGGGGAGTTGCGCGCAGACGACCGGCTCAGAATACGATTGCACCGCGGTGAGGTCATTGTTAGTGTGGAAGGGCAGGTGGATAATGAGTAAAAACATTAAATTTGAAGAATCGCTGAAAAAGCTCGAAATGATCGTCGAAGAGATGGAAAAAGGTGATCTCGACCTCGATAAATCGCTGGCGATGTTCGAAGAAGGCATCAAGCTGGTCCATTTTTGTTCGTCTAAGCTCGAAGAAACGAAAAAGAAGATTGAGATACTGGTCAAGAAAGGCGACCGCCTGATTAAAGAACCATTTCTTCCCGGCGATTGATAGAAGTTGAATTCGTAAGCAAGGTGATGACATTGCATCCGCTCCTTAAGGCGTACATGACAAGGAAATCGCGTTCGGTCAACCTGGCGCTCCGGCGCTATTTGCCGAAAGATGATGCGCTGATCGGACGCGCCATGCGGTATTCGATGTTCGCAGGCGGCAAACGCCTGCGCCCGGTACTTGTGATTGCCGGCGCGGAGATCTGCGGCGGACGCCAGGACCGGGTCATGCCTGCGGCCTGCGCCCTTGAGTACATACATACCTATTCGCTGATCCATGACGATCTGCCGGCAATGGACAATGACGATTTACGCCGGGGTATGCCGACCAGCCATAAGAAATTCGGCGTGGCCTGCGCTATTTTGGCGGGGGACGCGCTTTTGACGGAAGCTTTCCGGCTGCTTGCTTTGTGCGGTAACAGCAAGCTTGTAGCCGCCCGGGATGTCGTGAGGGCGACCGGAATCCTGGCAGAGGCTGCCGGCTATCAGGGTATGGTTGGCGGCCAGGTTAGTGATACAGTCGAAACAGGCAACTGGCATCAGATCAGCGCAGCGGCCGCGGCGAAACGGCTGCAAACGATACATTTGAACAAAACGGCGGCTCTGATCCGTGCCAGCCTGCTGGTCGGCGCGGTACTTTCCGGCGCGGATCGATCCCGGGCCGAGGCTTTAGATGCGTATGGTAAAAATATCGGGATCGCCTTCCAGGTGGCTGATGATATCCTCGATGTCACCGCAGACAAAATGCTCCTTGGCAAACACGGCAGTGACCGGGATAACGATAAATTGACTTACGTCTCGCTGTATGGGGTCGAACGGTCACGTGAAATTGCCGCCAGGCTTGTGCGTGATGCCAAAACGCACCTGCGCCCGTTCGTCGCGAAAGGGGCGATTTTGTCTTTGCTGGCTGATTATATTATCGAAAGAAACTACTGAAAATACTGCCCGCCGTATGTCGGCGGAGCGCGTTGGAGATATAATGGCTATACTTGAAAAAATCAACAAACCGGAAGACCTGCGAATTGTCGGGAAGGAACATTTGCCCGAGTTGATAGCCGAGATACGGAACGTGATTATTCAAACGGTCTCGCAGAACGGCGGCCATCTTGCCTCCAGTCTCGGCACGGTTGAACTGACCACCGCGCTGCACTACGTTTTCAATGCCCCGCAAGATAAGATTATATGGGACGTCGGCCATCAAGCCTACACGCATAAGTTGTTGACGGGCCGGCGCGGCCGTTTCTCTACGCTGCGGACGCACGGCGGCATCAGCGGTTTTCCGCGGCGCGAGGAATCGGAGTACGATGCTTTTACGGTTGGGCATTCGTCGACCGCTATTTCGGCGGCGCTCGGTATCGCCGCCGCCCGCGATATCAAGAAGGAAAAACACAAAGTTATCGCGGTCATCGGTGACGGCGCCATGACGGGAGGGCTTGCCTTCGAGGGGCTGCAGAACGCGGGGCATCTCGGCGCCGATCTCCTCGTTATTCTGAATGACAACGAGATGTTCATTTCGCACCGGGTCGGGGCGCTCGCCGGTTATCTGACCAAGCTTCTTACTGCCGGAACGCTAAAGAAGCTTGAAGACCGCGCGGCAATGTTCTTCAAACGGATGCATTTCTGGGGATCCAGCGTTTTGCGGGTGGCGAAACGGTTCAAAGTTCTGCTGTTTCCGGGCATGCTTTTCGAAGAGATGGGTTTTGCTTACCTGGGGCCGGTTAACGGCCACGATGTGTTCGGCCTTATTGAAATTCTTTCAAAAGTCAAACAAATCAACGGGCCGCTCCTGCTTCACGTAATAACTAAAAAGGGGAAAGGCTATGCGCCGGCTGAAAACGAACCGACGAAGTTCCACGGTGTCGGCCGGTTTGATGTTGCTACCGGTGAACCAGAATCATCCGGGCAGATCGCCAGCTATACACAGGTGTTCGGTCAGACGATGGTCAAGATGGGGCGTCGGGACGAGAGGGTAGTTGCTATCACGGCCGCCATGGCCGAAGGCACGGGACTGGACGCTTTCGGTAAAGAGTTCCCCAGCCGTTTCTTTGATGTCGGCATTGCCGAGGGGCATGCGCTTACCTTCGCGGCGGGGCTCGCGGCCCAGGGGATGCGCCCGGTTTGCTGCATATACTCGACATTCCTTCAGCGTGCTCTCGATCAGCTTATCCATGACGTCGCTTTGCAGAACCTGCCGGTCGTAGTTGCTATCGACCGTGCCGGGATTGTCGGCGAGGACGGGGCAACGCACCAGGGCGCTTTCGATCTGTCCTTCCTCCGGTTCATCCCCAATTTTACGATTATGGCTCCGGCAGACGAAAATGAGTTGCAGCACATGCTGGCAACGGCGCTGTCGCTGCCGGGTCCTTCAGCCGTGCGCTATCCCCGTGGCGCCGGGCGGGGCGTTACTCTTGACATGGAATCTAAAATTTTGCCGGTCGGGAAAGCCGAGGTTCGTCAGCGGGGAAAAGATATCTGTATCCTGGCGCTGGGCAATGCGGTTGGTGAGGCGCAACTGGCGGCGAATATTCTGGCGAAGGAAGGCATCAGCGCGGGTGTCGTTAATATGCGGTTCCTTAAACCGTTTGACAGTGAAACGGTACTATCGTTTGTCAAGGAAGTCCGTAGATTTGTCGTGATCGAAGAGAACGCGCCGTACGGGGGATTGAACAGCGCCGTTGACGAACTCTTGATCGGGAAAGACGTCGCGGTTCTTAATATCAGCTTGCCCGACGCTTTTGTGGAGCACGGCCATCCGAAAATATTGCGTGAGAAGTACGGTATGAGCGGTGAAGCGATAGCCCGGCAGGTCGTTAAGTGGTGCAAAAGCGCGGAGTGAGGGAATTTTCCCTGCATTATGAAGCAGAAGCGCAAACAGCGGTTTGATGAACTTCTTTTAGAACGGGGTATAGCCGGCGATATAGGCCGCGCGCAAGCGCTGATTCTTTCCGGCGATGTCGCGGTTTCGGGAGTAAACGGTGCAAAAGCGGGCAGCATGCTGCGTGAAGACGTGTTGCTCGTGATGAAAGAGAAGAACCCCTTTGTTTCACGCGGCGGTTTGAAGTTGAAAGCGGCATTAGACGCTTTTGCCATTGATGTTCGCGGCATGATATGCATGGATATCGGAGCTTCCACGGGAGGGTTTACCGATTGCCTGATTCAGAGCGGCGCACTGAAAGTGTATGCCGTTGATGTTGGAACCGGCCTTTTGGACAGCAGGTTGCGCTCCGATCAGCGGGTAGAGGTCTTAGAGGGCATTAATTTCCGGAATTTCACAAAAAAATGCTTGATAGGACATATTGAATTTGTTACAATTGATGTGTCTTTTATTTCTCTTGAATTAATACTGGTTCCGGCAGTCCGTTGTCTGTCCGCGAACGGGCAAATTGTCGCCCTCGTCAAGCCTCAGTTTGAATCACTGCCGTCGGAGACAGTTAAAGGCGTCGTCAAAGACGAAACGGTTCGTAGCCGGACGATCGAAAAAATAAAAACATGCGCCGGCAACTGCGGCCTGAAACTGCGCGGCGAAATTGATTCACCGCTCAAGGGCCCCAAGGGCAACGTCGAACATTTTCTCTGGTTGCATAATGAATAAAATACTGCTCATCATTTCGGATGCGAAGCGCCGCGCGGAGATCAGCAAGATACTTGTTGAAGGCAATTACGAGGTCTCCAGCAATGCGTTTGCAGATAATCCGTCTGAACTGATGAAAACCTTTGACCCCATGCTGGTGATGCTTGACGGCCATCTGATGGAAAACGTCGGGGCGAAGTTACGGCAGGCCTATCCGCAAAAGCCGTTGGTGGCATGGATGAGCGAACGGGATGCCAAGTTGGCAGTTGATATTATCAATATGGGAGCGCTCGATTGTCTGTGCCCCCCGGTTTCATTCGGTGAAATCCACGGAGTAATACGGCATATCCTTAACAAGACAGTAACGAAAGACGCCCCCGTCCCTCTCCCAAAACGCGATTACCGGCCTTTGCTGCAGAAGATAGCGATTGGCGTGGGCCTGCTGTCCGTTATTGCCCTGTTCATGCTGATCAGCGGACACCAATCGTCCAACAGTAAGACCTATCCGCTTACTTATCAAAACCCGACCGGGGTATTCTGGTATAAGAACCGCCTGTGGACGTCGGATTGGTACACGCAGAGCGTCTACCAATATAAGATCGGCGGCAGTGCGCTCAAGCTGCTTAAGATATACTCCTTTCCCGAATACAATGCGAATGCCGTCGCCGTTATCAAGGATATGCTCTGGGTGTCGGGGACTGACGGCTACATCCGCACCTACAGCATCGTCGACAATGTTCCGACCATCGTCAATACCTTTAAAGCGCCGGGGTTTTCGCCTACCGGATTATGCCTGCAGGGCCAGTATTTGTGGAGCACGGACGCCGAAACGAACAAAATTTACCAGCATTCCTTGAACAGCCCCGACGATATCCTTGCTACCTACGACTATCCGGGGGCGATGCCTGTCGGGCTATTCTGGGACGGCAAAAAATTCTGGTCAGCTGACGGCAAGGCGAACAAGGTTTACCGGCATTCCAGCCCGGAAGCAAAGTTTGAGATCGAGGCGAGTTTCGCTCTGGCGCCTGAGGGGGGCGGTGTCGTCGCCGGCATGAGTGGCGACGATAACAATCTCTGGCTGATCTATACGAGTCAGCCGGCCCGGGTTCTCCGCTATCCGTTCACAAAGCTTAAATAGTTGCTCCTGAAAGGACGAACAGACATGAGAGAATGGCGGCGGAAATATACGAGGATTAATTGCAACCGGCCCCCGCAGATGAATATACCGGTACTGCTGCGTTCTAAATCGTCGCGGATTTCTGATGGATGGGGTATCATACGGGACATCAGTCTTGGCGGCATCGGCTTCGAGACGCGGATGCCGATCAAGGAAGGACAGACTATCCACGTGAGTTTTACCTTAGCTGATAACTTCTCGTTTGCGAATACGAAGGGCACAATCCGTCGCGCCATTCGCGAGGGGATTTATTATGTGTGCGGCATAGAGTTTGATCTGCTCGTTGACCGTGAACATTTACAGGACGCGCTGGTAGTGCTGTCCGAGATCGAGGCGAAAGAGAAACCTCAGCAGTAGGAATGAGGCCCATGAAAATACGACTTCCCGGATCATTTTTTAAACGCGGAGTAACCATCAAGCTGACGCCGAAAAGTGTTGCGCCGACAGACCATCCGGTATTGGACGAGAACGATTTGAAAAAAAAGACGGTCCCGGCGCTTATAGATGCCATGGCCGAAGCCGATCCTTTCATACGTTCTGTGTCGGCAGATGTGTTGGGGCGCATACGTGATAAAACCGCTTTGCCGGCGTTGATCAACGGGTTGAAAGACCATTCGAAATACGTTCGCGAAAAGGCGGCGATAGCGCTGGGCCATATCGGCGACCGTTCATCGGTGCCGGCGCTGATCGAGGCATTGAATGATGAGTCGGAAGAGGTTCGTGTCACGGTTGCCGGTGTGCTTGGCCATCTGCGAGACCGCCTGGCGGTACCGGCGCTAATCGCTTCGCTGTCAGATGTGAGCGCTATGACGCGGATGAAGGCGGCCATATCGCTCGGGATCATCGGTGACCCGCACGCGGTGACGGCGCTTTATAACCTGATGAATGACGATAACGAACTGGTGCGCAAATACGCATGCGAGGCGCTCGGAAACATCGGACGGCATGCGGTACCCGCATTGCTTTTAGCACTGCGCGACGACCGGGTGCGAGCGCACGCGGCACAGGCGCTCATGAAAATAAAGTAGGCCAAAAAACATGGAATTAAAAGAACTATTTAAGAAAATAATCGACGGCGGGGCAGAAGCGGCGGGATTCGGCGTTTCTACGATTGACCGGCGGATCAGCGAAGCATTGGTGAGCGGTATAAAGGACTATGATGCCCTTGTGCGCGCTATCAGCATAGATCTTGCCGGCCGCCTGCGTGACCGATTGGTGATTCCGGAATTGATCGAGGCGTTGAAAGACCCGCTGCATTTAATACGTCAAAAGGCCGCGCAGGCATTGGGCGTTATCGGCGATCGTCGTGCGCTTCCGGCGCTCATTGCTTCGATGGATGACAGTTCGGAAGAAGTGCGGGTAACCGTTGCGGGGGTGCTGGGACATATTAAGGACCGGATGGCAGTACCTGCGCTGATCGCGGCCCTCTCTGACCGGAGCGCGCATACACGAATGAAGGCGGCGATATCCCTCGGCTGTATCGGCGATGACCGTGCCATTGCAGCCCTGGCCGGCGCATTGCGCGATGATAACGATTTGGTGCGTAAGTACGTGTGTGAGGCGCTGGGAAATATGGGACGAAAAGCCGTTTCGGCGCTTTTGATAGCCATAAAGGACGACAAATTGAGAGAACCGGCAACGGCGTCTCTCATGAAAATCAAATAGCTGATGTTACGCAACAACTTCAAATCCTGCAACCCTTCCCGCTAGTGTCTCTTTAGCCAATTGAAGTTGTAGGGCGCGATCCCCGTATCGCGCCGTCGTGACAATAGGGTAACTGCCGGCGCGTTCGGGGAACGCGCCCTACGACTTCCTTAGATTGTTATCAATTGGAGTACCCGCTCTTGCGGGTACGACTTCCTTAGATTGTTATCAATTGGAGTACCCGCTCTTGCGGGTACGACTTCCTTGGATTTTTATGATGAAGTACCGGCTCTCGCCGGTACGACTTCCTTATGGTGTTATCATCGGAGTGCCTGAAAGGTACAGGAACGCCGACGTAGAGCTATAGTTTCCTTCGCAACGCTAAAGAGACACAAATAAATAAACGAGAGAATATCGTGACGACTTACAATTTTGCAGAGATCGACAAGAAGTGGCAGGAGATATGGGCCAAACGGCAGTTGTTTACGGTGAAGAACCGTGACGAGAGGCCGAAATACTACTGTTTGGTTATGTTTCCGTACCCGTCAGGAAAACTTCACATGGGGCATGTCCGCAACTATGTGCTCGGTGATGTTTTCGCGCGGTTTTACCGGATGAAAGGCCGCCAGGTGCTCAACCCGATCGGCTGGGACGCCTTCGGCCTTCCGGCGGAAAACGCCGCCATCAAGAACAAAGTTGACCCGGAAAAATGGACGCGGGCGAACATCAGTCAGATGTCGGGGCAATTGAAGGCGTTGGGTATCTCTTACGACTGGCCCCGTGAAATAGCTACCTGCGATCCGGAATACTACAAATGGAACCAGTGGTTCTTTATAAAGATGTGGGAACGCGGACTGGCATACCGGAAAAAAGCCAGAGTGAACTGGTGTCCGTCCTGCAAGACGGTACTGGCTAATGAGCAGGTTAACCAGGGGCGGTGCTGGCGCTGCGATTCGGTCATTGAGGACCGGGAGTTGGAACAATGGTTCCTGCGAATAACCGCTTATGCCGACGAGCTGTTGACGGGGCAGGAGCTGATCAGGGACGGATGGCCGGAAGAGGTGCTGGCCATGCAGAAGAACTGGATCGGCAAGTCTTTGGGCGCCGAAGTCGATTTTGAGATTCAATCCGAAGACAAACGGTTCACGACAAAGATTCGTATATTTACTACGCGTCCGGACACCCTGTTCGGCGCAACATTTATGGTGGTGGCCCCGGAGCACGACCTGCTCAATGCGGTAAAGGGTGTGGCGAAGAACTGGTGCGATATCGAGAAATATGTAGTGGCGAGCGGCATGAAATCGAATATTGAGCGCGCCGGCGAGAAGGAAAAAACCGGATTGAAGCTCGAAGGTTTACATGCGGTCAATCCGGTCACCGGGACCAGAATCCCGGTTTTTGTCGCTGATTACGTGTTGATGGGCTACGGTACCGGCGCGATCATGGCGGTGCCCGCGCATGATCAGCGGGACTGGGAATTTGCGAACAAATACAATGTCCCCGTCATCGAGGTTATTCACAGCCCCGGGGCGAAGGTGGATACGTGCGCTTACGAAGGCGAAGGGGTGATGGTCAATTCAGGGCCGTTCAACGGCACGTCATCCAAAGAAGGCGCGGCAAAGGTGACGGAATGGCTTGAAGAGAAAGGTCTCGGCAAAAAAGCCGTGAATTTTCGTCTCAAGGACTGGCTGGTGTCTCGGCAGCGTTACTGGGGAACACCGATCCCCATGCTTTACTGCGATGCCTGCGGTATTGTGCCGGTCCCCGACAATGAACTGCCGGTCGTCCTGCCCCGCAATGTGGAGTTTACCGGGCTGGGGCAGTCGCCGCTGGCGGTGTCTGCGGAATTTGTCGATGCGGCCTGCCCGAAATGCGGAGGGAAAGCGCGGCGCGAGACGGATACCATGGATACGTTCGTTGATTCGTCCTGGTACTTTGCCAGATATTGCGATCCCAAAAACGATACACAGCCGTTTGATCCCGGCGTGGCCAATGCCTGGCTGCCGGTCGATCAATATATCGGCGGAATCGAACATGCCTGCATGCATTTGATTTACGCGCGTTTCTGGTTCAAGGTCATGCGGGACATGGGGTTGGTCAACAGCAACGAGCCGTTCACCCGTCTGTTGACACAAGGAATGGTCACGCTTGGCGGGAGCGCCATGTCGAAATCAAAGGGCAACATCGTAACTCAGGACGAGATCGTTTCAAATTTTGGCGCCGATACGGCGCGCCTGTTCATAATGTTTGCGGCTCCGCCGGAAAAGCAGCTCGAGTGGTCATCAGACGGCGTAGAGGGTTCCTGGCGGTTCATCAATCGGGTATGTCGCCTCTATGAGCGTATCAGTGAGCGGGAGGCCGGCGCGGTTGCGGCGCCGGAGCGGGAAGCTGCGGCCCTGCGGCGGGTTATACATCAGACCATTAATAAGGTCAGTAGCGATATCGAAAAAGAACAGCAACTGAATACGGCCATTTCGGCTGTCATGGAGTTGGTCAATACGACTTACCAGTATGCCTATATGGGAGATTCGGTTTCGAAAGAAGCGGTTGAAACCGCCGTCCTGCTTCTGTCGCCGTTTACGCCCCATATCTGCGAAGAATTGTGGGAAAAATCAGGACATAACGGCAGCGTGGTTGATATGCCGTGGCCGCAGGCAGACCAGAATTGTCTGGTTGAAGAGACCGTCGAAATTCCGGTGCAGGTGAACGGCAAGATGCGGGGCGTTGTGCGGGTACCGGCCAACGTGACGGAGGCCGAATTGCGAAGGGAAATAGAATCCGATACGAAGATAAGCGCACACCTTGTAAACAAGAAGTTGGTTAAATTCATTTATGTCCCGGGCAAGATCGCAAATGTCATCGTTGCCTGAGGCAAGCGGAGGACGTATGAAACGAAGTGCCTCGTTAAAATGTTTGATCGGCAGTATTCTCTTTTTAAGTGCATGTTCCGGGCCGTATACGCCGGCGCCGCAGATACTGCCGTCTAATATCCGCAGAATATTCGTCCGGCCGTTCGTCAATTCAACGCCTCAGTATGGTCTTGAGGAGAAGCTTACGCTGCGCGTTATCGATGAGTTTATCCGGGATGGCCGGTTGACGCTTGTGAACAACGAAGCGGAAGCCGACGGCGTGCTGGTGGGTGAGATCAACCGTTATATCCTCCAGCCGCTGACGTATGACGCAAACATGGTCACCGAACAGTATAAACTATGGGTACTCCTGAACGTCAGTCTTGTCGACCGGACTAACAACGTGACGCTGTGGTCGGAGCCGAATATGGAAGGGATTCAGATATTTTATGATGCGACCCGGCCGGGTGGAAGAAGTGAAGAGGAAGTCCGCGAGATACTCTGGGACAGCCTCTCCCGGGATATTGTCAAAAGAACGGTTGAGGGTTTTGGTTCGGTGAGCGGGGCTTCGGAGAAAAAGGTTCCGAAATAAAGCATGGCCTATCGCAAACCGCAGGAATACTACAACGATCTGAAAACCGGATGCATAAAGCCGGTCTACGTCCTGGCGGGCGAGGAGGTGTACCTGCTGGAGGAGGCGCTTGTGTATCTTGACAAGGTCATGCCGGTAGACGCTCTGAACCGCGAAGTGTTTTTCGGTCAGGATGGGGCAATTGATGATATTATTATTGCCGCCAGGACGCTCCCCTTTATGGGCGAGCGGCGGTTGGTTATCGTCAAGGACGCTCAGAAAATTCGCGCGGCGGATGCTGTAAAACTGGCAGAGTTTTTGAAGGTTCCGCAAGCATCGTCGTGTATTGTAATGTTCTGGAACGAGAAGATCCGAAAGGATGCCAGGAAAAATCCGATCCTTGCGGGGGCATCGGAAGCGGGGACAGTCGTTGAATTCCGGGCCCTTTACGAGACCGAACTCCCTTCGTGGATACAGCAACGGGTCAAGGGGTTCTCTAAACGTATTTCCGTTGAGGCGGCGCAATGCCTGATCCAGGAATCCGGTTCGAACCTGATGGATTTGACCAATGAACTGGAAAAGCTGGATCTCTACACCGGTTCGCGCGAAGAGATTGCGGTGAAGGATGTAGAAGCGGTCAGCGGGCACACGCGTCTGTCGAACCTCAACCATCTATCCGAGGGGGTCGAGGCAAAACGGGTCGAGGCGGCATTGCGCATTGCCGAAAACCTGCTGCGCGAGGGGGAAGTGCCGTTGCGGATTCTCGCTACGATCTACCGGGTCATCCGGCGGCTATTAGTCGCCAAGAGCCTGCAGGTCGAAAAAAAAAGTTCCTATCAGGAAATCCGACAGGAACTTAATCTTAACCCGTATTTCGACAAAAACTTCTCAGCCAACCTCTCGTTGTTTAAGATTGACGAATTGGAACGGATGATTGAGCGCATACTTCAGGCCGACTGTGAACTCAAGACTTCTGCGCGGCCCGATGCCATGATATTTGAAGAACTGTTGTTAAGCCTTGGCCGAAAGTGACTGTACCAGCTTTGCCAGGCGCGATTTCTGGTTCGAGGCTGCATTGTCGTGGACAACGTTTTTCTTGGCGGCTTTGTCCCATTCAGAGAACGCGGTGCGCATCAGGCTGTTGGCGAGCGGTGCGTCCTTCTTGGAGACGGCATCCTGGACTTTCTTGACCAGCGTTTTGATCTTGCTTTTCATGGCTTTGTTGCGGAGCGTGCGATGTATCGCTTTGCGGTTTTCTTTCAGCGCCGATGTGTGGCGGCCCGTTTTCAGTTTTGCCATTAATTCCCTCCGGAAAAAGTATTTTAATCGGCATATTTTACCATTTATTTCAACTGTAAGTCAATTGTGATCACTCTATTGTGTATTCCGAACCCGCTGGTATACCATCCTCGCCCGGCGTCTACGTCATGCGTGACGCTTCCGGCAAGATCATCTACATAGGCAAGGCGAAAAACCTGAAAAAACGGGTATCGTCTTATTTCCGTTCGAACGCGGATGAAAAAACCACTGCAATAATCAATACCCTCCGGCATATCGATTTCGTGCTTGCCGTTTCTGAACGCGAAGCGCTGATACTGGAGCGGCAGCTGATTTCAACCTGCCAGCCATATTTCAACGTCATGTGGCTGGATGATAAATCCTACCCTTACTTAAAACTCAGTCTTAAAGAGGATTATCCGCGTCTCCTGTTGACGCGTAGCGTTTCCAGTAACGGGAGCGAGTACTACGGGCCTTATCCCCAGGTGTCCCGGATCAAAACGTTGTTGCGCTGGCTGCAAAAAGTCTTTAAATGGCGGCCGTGTCGCCTGGAGTTTGACGCAAAAACACTGCCGCCTGTCAATAAGGTTAAATCCTGTCTCTATTTCCACACTGATCGCTGCTACGGTCCCTGCATGGGAAAGATCTCGCCTGAAGAGTACCGCAAGGTAGTCAACGAGTTGCGCCTGTTTCTGAAGGGGAATTACCGTAAGCTGCGGGTGCTTTGGGAGAGGGAGATGCGGCAGGCGAGCGAGAATCAGCAGTACGAAAAGGCAATTGATCTGCGAGACCGGCTGCTGGCGATTGGTTCCATGAGCGAGAAGGTTACCGTGCGGGAACTTAAACCGGAAGCTTTTAACGCATCCATCAAGGTCAGCAGGACGCTGGAGGAACTAAAGGATGCGCTGGGTCTTCCCCGGTGGCCGGTTGCCATTGAAGGGTTCGATATTTCGAATATTTCGGGCACCGAATCGGTAGGATCAATGGTACGCTTCCGTAACGCCGTACCCGACAGGGCCGGTTACCGCAAATATAAAATAAAAACCGTACAGGGCGTCAACGATACGGCGATGATAAGGGAAGTGGTATACCGTCGATACAAGCGGCTGCGGGATGAAAAGCTCGACTTCCCCGGCCTGATACTGATCGACGGCGGCAAAGGGCAGCTTTCATCGGCAGTTGAAAGCCTCCTTGCGCTGAAAGTCAGTATACCGATAATCTCTCTGGCCAAGCGCAGGGAAGAGGTATTTTTCGCCGACAGGCCGGAGCCGTTGAAGTTGCCGGCAAACTCACCGGCTCTCCACCTTCTCCAGCGCATTCGGGACGAGGCACACCGTTTCGCCCTGGCATACCATCGCCAGCGCCGAAGCAGGAATCTGGGGCTGAAAAAAGCGATCAAATTCTTTTAAGGATTTAAGGGGAACGATGTTCAGAAAACCGCTATTCTGGATCGGTTTTAGCGCATTATCGGTGTTGTCGCTCGTTTTTTCGATCAAATTCTTTCCGCGTGCTTTTCCTATCATCAACATCGATCTCTCTATGAATCGCCAGCAGGCGCTGGCAAGCGCGCGTTCTGTCGCGGCGCGTCACGGATGGGGGCCGCCGGCGTTTCGTCAAACCGCGAGCTTCGACGTCGATCAGGAAGTTCAGAATTATGTTGAGCTTGAAGGAGGCGGCAAGGACGCTTTTTCCCTCATGATCCGACAGGGATTATACGCACCCTATACATGGACGGTACGGCATTTTCGGGAAGGGGAAGCGCACGAGTCCTTTATTGCCTTTAAGCCGGACGGCAGGCCCTGCGGTTTTAAGATGATTGTGCCGGAGACGGAGGCCTGCAAAAACGTATCGTCGAAAGAGGCGCGGTATATAGCCGAAAAGACGGCTGCGGATGATTGGGGAGCCCCTTTACATAATTATGATCTTGTCGAACAATCCGAAGAACTGCGCATCGGCGGACGCCGAGACCACGTATTCGTTTATGAGCGTAATGACGTAAAAATCGGAGACGGTTCGTACCGTTTAAGACTGGCCGTCACCGGCAATCGGCTTACGGAGTTAAAGTATTTTATCAAAATCCCCGAAGCGTTCACTCGCCGGTTTAAGGAAATGCGCTCAGCTAATAACACGATATCTTCCGTTGCCGATATCGTGGCGGGCGTGCTTTACGTGCTCGGCGGTTGCGTGCTGGGACTGTTCATCCTTTTGAAGAAACGCCGGGTTATAGTTCGCGCGCCCGTGCTGTTTGGGCTGGGAATCGCCGGCCTGCAGGTGCTCGGCGAGATCAACGCATGGCCGCTTGAGTGGATGAATTACGACACGGCGCTCTCGTACGGCGGGTTCGTGTTCGACCATGCCAGCGCCATCCTGTACCGGTTCGTCATTGATTTTGCGTTGCTGTCACTATCTTTCATGGCGGCTGAGAGCCTGTCGCGCAGGGCTTTCCCCGAACACATTCAGCTCTTTAAGATATGGACGAAGGATGGCGGTGGTTCCGTGCAGGTGGCCGGCCGGACGATTGGGGGATATCTGCTGGTTGCCGTTTTCTGCGCGTACCAGCTAATGCTCTATTATGTCGCTACCAGGTTTCGCGGTTGGTGGACGCCCTCGGATACGTTGATCGAACCGAATATATTTGCGGCTTATTTCCCGTGGTTTTCGTCGTTTGCGACAGCGCTTCATGCCGGTTTCTGGGAAGAGAGCCTGTTTCGTGCCGTCCCTATAGCCTGCGGCGCTATTATCGGTGAACGATACGGCAGGCGCGGGTGGGGGGTAACTATCGCGATTATCGCTCAGGCAGTGATATTCGGCGCCGCCCATGCGAATTACCCAAATGAACCGTCGTATGCGCGGCTGGTAGAACTTATACTGCCGGCCACCGGATTCGGCCTGTTGTACCTGTACTTCGGCCTTTTGCCCGCCGTAATATTGCATTTTACGTTTGACGCCCTGTGGATTTCACTGCCGCTGTTCATATCGTCGGCGCCGGGGGTATGGGGCGACCGGCTGCTTGTTGTTGCGACTGTATTGTCCCCTCTATGGATCGTATTATTGCGGCGGCATCAAAACAGGCGCTGGGTCGAGTTTCCTTCTGCCGGGCGTAATGCGGCGTGGACACCGCCGGAGCAGCCGGAGTACCAGGCCGCAGAACCGTGCGAGGAACGCATATCCATGCCGAAAAGAACGGGAAGAATGATCATGACAGCCGCATCTATCGGGCTTATGCTGTGGGCTGTGAGCACGCGTTTCAAGAGCGATGTGCCCCCGCTTGAGGCAGGGAAATCAGCGTCCGTCAGGACGGCGAAAGAAGCGCTGGCGAAGGAAGGGTTCGCGGCGCCGCCGCCGTGGAAAATAGTGACGATTATCAACGGCGATCCGGATCCGGCTGACCGGTTTGTCTGGCAGAAGGGTGGAGAGAAGGTTTATAGAGAACTGATGGCAAGGGGCTATCTGTTCCCGCCGTTGTGGTTGGTGCGGTTTGCCCGATTTGAAGGAGATATAGTTGCCCGTGCCGAGGAATACCATATTCTTATATCGGGCCGGGGTAAGATATTCGGTGTCAGCCATCAGGTTCCCGAGAACATGACCGGGGCGACATTGAGCGAGGCCGATGCCCGCGCGTTGGCGGAGGCCGCGATCAGGCATAAGTATTCCGTCGATGTGTCGAAGCTGGCGCAAATATCGGCAACGCCGTCGAAACTCCCCGCACGGCAGAACTGGGAGTTCGTTTATGAATATCCGCCGGATAACCCGCTGAAAGAAGGGCAGACGCGCATTACGGCTGTTGTCGAAGGCAGAGAGGTCGCACAGATATATAAGTCGGTCTACATCCCCGAAGAATGGAAACGGCAGGAACGAAACCGGATGAATCTCCTGGGTATTCTTGAGTCGCTCAGCAGTATTGTTACCATCATTTTGTTCATAGCCGGCCTGGTCATTGCGGTTTTGGGGTGGGCACGGAGCCGGTTCTCGGTATCCATTTTCATGAGATTCTTTGTGTCTCTTGTGTTGCTTGAGATGATACATGCGGTGAACAGATGGCCGAATACAGTCGCACGGTTTTCGACAACTGAGCCGCTGATCAACCAGTTATTGCTGGCGGGCGGCCTATCGTTTCTGATGGCGCTTCTTGTGTCGCTGGACACGGCGATTATTAATGGATTTATCGGGCAATGGAAGCGGAGCCGGGCGCAACTCCGGGGGTGGGTACCGGTGGTTGTTGGTATTGGCGCCGGAATAATCGCATCCGGCGCCCTGGCACTGACCCATCGTCTATTGCCGCAATACGGGCCGGTCTGGCCGCATTTCGCGGATGTGAATATGTTCTTCCCGTTTATCGGCACAGGTGTCGGGGCTGTCATTGATTTCATAAAGCTGACAACTTTATACCTTTTGATCTTTGCGGCTTTTGATCGTATGACCGATGGGTGGAAGACGCGCAAGCTGAGCTGTGCCGTTCTGGTTGTGCTGCTGGGTGTGTCGATCTCAGGCGCGGGGTCGATCGATTCGGTCGGCGCATGGCTTTTATCCGGCGTTGTCCTGTCAGCGGCCATCGTTTCCGGATATGTTTTTGTTTTCAGGTATTGTTTTTGCCTGGTTCCGTTTGCCGCGGCCGGCATGTCCCTTCTGAACCTGGGCCGACAGGCGGTCTACCGGGCATATCCTTACTCCGTTGCGGGGAATGCTTTTGCAATGTTTCTGGTGATGGCTGCAGCGTATTACTGGTATTGTCTATTGAACGTAAATGACAAACGGGATACAATAACATAACCTGCTTATCTACTTGACTGTACCCTGCTGATTTTGGGTGCTTTTGTAGGGACTGTTCCCCGAACAGTCCGCCTGAAAGTTCGGCACGTTCGGGGGAACGTGCCCTACGACTTCCTTATGTTGTTATCATCGGAGTGCCTGAAAGGTACGACTTCCTTGGATTTTTATGATGAAGTACCGGCTCTCGCCGGTACGACTTCCTTATGTTGTTATCATCGGAGTGCCTGAAAGGTACGACTTCCTTGGATTTTTATGATGAAGTACCGGCTCTCGCCGGTACGACTTCCTTGGATTTTTATGATGAAGTACCCGCTCTTGCGGGTACATAATTGGCTAGTCCAGATAGCATGAAATATAGTATTATATAATTAAGTGAACAAATTTCTGGTAAGCGGACTGATCGATGAGGAGCCGGTTGTGGTAAACGAAATTAATGTAAAGAACCTTTCCGGACTTACAGAGGCAGCCGTTCTGCAAAGGCGATCCGTTGATGGGTATAACGAACTTCCCCTTGCTGCGCGGCGCAGCATTTTTGCTCTCGCCTTCGAAGTAGTCCGCGAACCCATGTTTCTGCTTCTGGTGGCCTGCGGCGCCATCTACTTAACGCTTGGCAGTCTACAGGAAGCGCTTTTGTTGCTGGGTTTTGTGTTTGTCGTAATGGGCATAACCTTGTACCAGGAGCGAAGAACCGAGCGGGCGCTTGAGGCGCTGCGGGATCTGTCCAGCCCGCGGGCGCTGGTAATTCGCGACGGAAAAGAAAAACGGGTCGCCGGCAGGGATCTGGTGTGTGAGGATATATTTATTCTCGCAGAAGGGGACCGTGTACCGGCTGACGCCGTGCTGCTAACGTGCAGCTATTTACTTATCGACGAATCTTTGTTGACCGGCGAAAGTGCCCCCGTGCGTAAGACGTCCTGGGACGGGCAACGGAAACAAATACAACCCGGGGGCGACGGACTGCCATTCGTCTATTCGGGGACGCTTGTTGTCAAGGGACATGCGGTCGCCCGTGCAACTGCGACGGGGGGCAGGACTGAACTCGGCAAAATCGGAAAGTCGCTCCAGAGCGTGAAAAGCGAGGCGACCCCGTTGCAGAGCGAGGTGCGCTGCCTGGTGCGGCGGGTGGCTGTTATTGCTGTTGCGCTGTGCCTGATTGTCGTTGTCGTATACGGCATAACGCGCTCGAACTGGCTAAACGGTTTTCTTGCCGGCATTACGCTTGCCATGGCGATGATCCCGGAAGAATTTCCGGTGATTCTTACGATTTTTCTGGCGCTCGGCGCATGGCGGATTTCGCAGAAACGTGTGCTGACCCGCAGGGTACCTGCGGTTGAAACACTCGGCTCGGCTACCGTTCTTTGCGTCGATAAGACCGGCACTTTGACTTTGAATAAAATGGCGGTCAGGAAACTCTTTTCAAAGAAGGCTTTTTGTGATATCGCGGCGCAGGGACGCACGGTGTTGCCGGAGGCGTTTCATGAACTGGTGGAGTTTGCAATCCTGTCCAGCCAGAAGAACCCGTTCGATCCCATGGAAATAGCGCTTCAACGTCTTGGCACGGAAACTCTCCGTCAGACTGAGCACCTGCATCACGACTGGACGCTGGTTCGCGAATATCCGCTGTCGGAAAGCCTGCTTGCCATGTCGAACGTCTGGAAATCACCGGATGGAAAGGATTTTATCATTTCGGTCAAAGGCGCCCCCGAGGCGGTCGCCGACCTTTGTCATTTTAACGCGCAGCAAATCAAGGAGCTTCAGGAGAATATTCACGCCATGAGCGAAGAGGGTTTGCGCATTCTCGGTGTCGCAAAAGCATTGTTTCGGGAGCCATCCCTGCCCGGGCAGCAGCACGATTTCGTTTATAAGTTCCTTGGACTGGTGGGGTTGGAGGACCCGGTGCGGCCCGGCGTGACGGAAGCGATCTCTGAGTGTTACGGCGCCGGGATTAGTGTCGTAATGATCACCGGTGATTATCCCGGTACGGCGCGCAATATCGGCAAACAGATAGGCCTGAAGAATTACGACGATATTGTTACCGGTTACGAACTTGATATTATGAGTGACGGAGATTTGAAGGAGCGTATTCGTAATGCCACCATTTTTGCGCGGGTCGTTCCCGAGCAAAAGCTGAGGATCGTCAATGCGCTTAAGGCAAACGGCGAGATCGTCGCCATGACAGGCGACGGTGTCAACGACGCGGCGGCGCTAAAATCCGCCAATATCGGCATCGCCATGGGGGCAAGAGGAACGGATGTCGCGCGCGAGGCGGCAGCGCTGGTCCTGCTTGATGACGACTTCGCATCAATAGTCCGCGCGGTGCGTATGGGCCGGCGGATTTTCGATAACCTGAAAAAAGCCATGTCCTATATTTTCGCTATCCACATACCGATAGCCGGGATGTCGCTGCTGCCGGTTCTCCTCAACTGGCCGCTCGTTCTGTTGCCGGTGCATATCGTTTTTCTGGAACTCATTATTGATCCGGCGTGTTCTATCGTTTTCGAGGCCGAAGAAGAGGAGCCGGGTATTATGCTGCGGCCGCCGCGCCGCCTGAGTGAACCATTGTTCGGAATGAAAACCGTATGGATCAGCGTCGTGCAGGGAACCGGTGTCCTGCTCGTCGTTGTGACGGTATTTGCGATGGCGCTTTACCGGGGGCACGGCGCCGTAGATTCGCGTACATTGACATTCACCACGCTTGTATTCGCCAACATCGGCCTCATCTTTACGAACCGTTCATGGAACCGCTCCTTGATAAATACCCTGCGCACGAAAAATACGGCGTTCTGGTGGGTGCTTGGCGGGGCTATTGTGTTCATCGGCCTCGTGTTGACGACTCCATTTCTCCGTGTTGTGTTCGGGTTCAGCGCATTGCACTCAGGCGATATAGTGATAAGTATCGTTGCAGGTATTATCAGTGTCCTCTGGTTTGAGGCATTTAAGGCCAGCCGCCGTTGATGAGCGCGCAATCACAACTGTCCGGTTAAATTTGCCGGTGTACCTTCCAGGTACTCCGATGATAAAAACCTAAGGAAGTCGTAGGGGCGGGTTTACCCGCCCGTTATCGTCGATACAAGGCTGGAC
>Ga0315281_10003792_pt1 | contig 22095 bp, 20 predicted proteins | sample YL17G07_0_MG_FD_204540 | JGI IMG/M metagenome (GOLD analysis project Ga0315281, IMG submission 204540) | Sediment microbial communities from Yellowstone Lake, YNP, Wyoming, USA - YL17G07_0 | ecosystem: Environmental > Aquatic > Freshwater > Lake > Sediment | place: USA: Wyoming | collected... | reverse complement strand
ATTTCAATTTTGTTTTGTCATCAGTATATTCAACAACCGCCCCAAATGGTTTTCCAACCTCTTCATAGGCTGTCATTGTTCCACTCCAGCAAGGAAAAACTTTTTTGATGCTTTCCCATTCATCACTTCCATTCAATGCCTGATCAAGCCTTTTGTTTGAGGCAATAACCCGTTTTTCATTCTCAGCTATCGCAAGGGCTTCTTCCATTGTTACTCCTGGTTCTCGTGGAATGAAAACTCCAAGGCCTGAACCTTGAATCCTTTTATCGTCTGGTTTTGCATCTCTTGCTGGCTCTTCTGATGGTTTCTTCTTCATCAGCAGCGATGCATCCTTCCTTCTGATCGCTTCACGGATAAGCTCTTCTTTTTTTGGGTCTACTAAGCTGTTTAGTTTCATAGTTATCACCAATTCCTATACTTCTTCGATTCCTTTTCCAGCTTCTTCGCGATGGTTTGACGGTATCCCTTCGTAGTCAGATCTATTGCGAGCCTGACAATGTCCGCGTGGGAACTAACAGTGTGCACATCGAACCCAGCACTCCGCAAATCCGTGCTAGTCTGGCTTTCTCCCCCTATTTGTATCATGAAGAACTGGTGCTTTCTTGCGAGCTGGATAAACTCGTCCTTCAGGCTGTCCCAATTCCCTATATCTCCATCAGAGATCATGGAGAACATCGCATCCTGCTTCTGCCCCACAACATCCATTACCTTGCGCAAGTCAAGTCTTGTACCTCCGCTAGCCGGGTTGAAAAGCAGATTCTTCACATCCTTCAGGCCTTTTGCGCCAAGAGTGACATCAGAAAATATTGCAGTAGAGACTTTGATCTTATGAAGAAGGCCTTCAAGCTCGAAAAACCTCAGGATGCCAAAGTAAGTGAGCAAAGCGTAATGATAGTAGCTCTTATCTCCCCATGGGACAATCAGCCTATCTCCCTGTCCCATCATGCTTCCTGAGGAATCGATGAGGCTGAATACGAAATCAGGCATGTTCCTTTTCTCTTTTCTGATTGGAACGTCTATCGCAAGGCGTGCTTTCACGACTGATGGGATCATCCTTCTTTGTGCAGGGCTGTAATAGAGCTTCCCTGTCTCCGCATCTTCTGCACTGTGTACTTCCGGATCATATGGCTCGCGGACAATCGGAACGATCTTGAAATGCGCTGATGGGAGCTTTCCTGCAGACACTTTTATCTTTATACGCTTTGCGAGGCTCCTGTAATACGCATCCAATGCTTCTTCGGTCTTGATATAGAATGGTATGCCTTTACCTGCCTTTCTTCCTCCCATGATTTTCTCGATGTCCTGGCCGCTGAGTTCTTTGCCTAACTCGACTTCGGTTTTCCCGTCTTTATCGCTTTCCTCGTTTTCTTCTTTACCATTCGAACCGCTTCCTTGCCCGTCTTCATCATCGCTTTCCTCCTCTCCTTGTTCGCCAGAGGATTCACTATCTGATTCCGATTCGCCTTCTTCGTTTTCCTTTTCGCCTTGATCTTCGCCCTGCGTGTTTCCCCCATTTCTATCCTGGTCTTCTTCACCTTCGTCCTGGCTTTGCCCATCTTTTTTATCCTGCTTCCCTTTGCCACTTTTCCCTTTCGAAGGTCTCGCAGTGCCATCTCCACCAGAATACTGGTGCTTAGGCTTATCCTCTGTGAGGAACTTGATGGCTTCCCTTGCATAAGCACGGGCGAGCATTTCCCATTGGTCTTTATCGTAAATCGCGCTCGTAGAGAAAACCTTGATCAGCCTTGAGACAGCATCGCCCATCTCTTTGCTTTCACTCATGAACTTCTCAATAAGATTGTAATCATCCTTGTTTCCGAAAAGCGCGAGGTTGAGCTTGACGAAAAGCGTGTATTCATCAGTGTAACGGCTATTCTCCTGTCCCTGAAGATACCAGAACAGCACCTGGCCAGTGTAAGGCTTGCTTCGCTCAGCAAGCTTGCCTGCGACATTGTGGTTGTCAATAACGTCTGAGACTGCATTGGAGAGGCGTTGTGACATGCTTTTGCATGCGCTGTCGCTGAGCTTTCCTGAAGTTTTCAACTCTTCATAGATCGGCTCGATGAACGAAGTGTAATATGTCGGTTTGTCATAAGGGCATCCGAAGAATGAGCCGCGGGGATATTCCCAGTGGCCGATCTCATGGTCTGCGACATTCATGAGCATCCTTGCGATCGGGTCTGTTATATTGTGCTTTTCCAGATACTTGATAAGATCTGGGTTTTTCCTGAATGCGAGGCTCTCCCTCATGGTGAAATCCACATCCCAATTGTCAGGGTTTATCCCTGCGAGCAGGGGATATGGCGTTTTTTCCTTGGTCCTTACTGATATTCTCGATTTTGAAGGCCCGTATGTCCTGAAGCGATTCTCGATCATGAACCTGTATTGCGACATCTTTGATGGGTCAAGCTGGAAGCTCTGCTCAGGTTTCCTGAAACCAGAGCATTTCGGATTTTGTTGAGATGTTGCGTGTTTGAGGGTTGGCATGGGGATCACTTGGTTTTTGGAATCCCGCTAGACTCGGGACCCGAGACGGACGACTCGACGGCCACCCCGAGAGCAGAGGAGGGCCGACTGCCGAGGTAGACGCCGTACCCGCCGCCGTCATCGACGAGGCCGTAGTCGCGGGCAGAAAAGCCCACTTTTTTTTCTATTCTATAAAGACATCTTGCATTGGAATCTGATTGATCTACTTGATCTCCAAATGGGATTCCATGTTTCGGGTCTGTGAGATACCATTTTTGAGTCTCGGCAGGAAACTTTTCTATCAAATCAACCTTTGCAACCCTTACAATCCTTTCATTTCCTTTTACTTCTAATGAATAATCAGGATGCTCTGCTACCAGGATGCAGTCCTTTTTCCCTCTAAAATTCTGAGGAACAGGAAATAGATATTTCAATTTGGTTTGCTCATCAACGTATTCAACAACTTCTCCAAATGGCTCTCCAGCTCGTTCGTAAGCAGCCATCGTCCCGCTCCAGCAAGGAAAAACCTCTTTGATGTTTTTCCATTCATCGCTTGCCAGTGCCTGATCAAGCCTTTTGTTTGAAGCGTTAACTCTTTTTTCAGCATCTGCTTTTGCAAGAGCATCTTCCATTGTCACTCCTGGTTTACTTGGAATGAAAACTTCAAGACCCGAACCTTCTGGTTTTACTCCTGTTGCAGGTTCCTCCGCGGGTTTCTTCTTCATCAGCAGCGAAACATCCTTTCTCCTTATCGCTTCACGAACGAGCTCTCTTTTCTTCGGGTCTACAAGTGAATTGAGTTTCATAAGAATCACTTCTTTATCCCATGCCTCTTCAGCAGCTTTTTCATCGTACTACTTGGCGTACCGGTCAGGTATTTCTGAGCTTGTTGCAGAGACAACCCTGTTGCTGCGCCATTATTGAGAAGATAATCCGCAACACGCTCGCTGCCGTAAATCAGAGCCACTTTTAGCGCGGTATGCCCAGTCGATTCGACAAGATGGAAGTCTGTCACTCCTGTTCTTACCAGGACTTCCGCAGTCTCGATATAATCGTACTTTGAAGCGATCATAAGGGGCGTAACTCCGGACTGGCCTGGGAGATTTATATTAGCCCCTTTTTCAATAAGCTTGCGCACAGCCTGATGATTGTTTTTCATTGCAGCAAGAATGATCGGCGTGTTGTTTCTTTTGTCTGTAGTATCCAATTTGGCGCCTTTTTGAGCAAGCAGCTCTATGATATCGTTTTTTCCAGCAACAGCAGCATGATGAAGCGCAGTCCACTGCTCATAATCCGTATCGTCCACGTCAGAACCGGTAGTCCCGTAAGTTTTTGCAAGAAGGTCAGCGACTATTTGTGCATTGCCTGTTGATGAAGCGTACATCAACGCGGTTGCACCGGTTGAAGGATCTTTCAGCTTTGCGTTTGCATTTATCGATATCAGATGCCTGGCGATTTGAGCATGCCCCTTTACGCAAGCAATCATAAGAGGAGTGTGCCCTTTGCTGCTTTTCGCATCCACATCAGCGCCTTGGTTCAATGTGTTTATGACTGCTTTCAGATTCCCATTATACACAGCAGCCAATAAGTCTGTGTCAAGTTTGGAATTCGGCAACCTGGCTGATTGAGGTGGTGGTTGGGGTGCGGGCTTTGGAACTGGCTGTTGCACAGGAGGAGCTTGCTTCTGCTGAGGCTGCGGTTTGGGTTTTTCAGGCTCTGGTTTGGGCTTTTCTTCAACCATTGGTGCCTGTTTGCCTTTTTTCAAAAGAATAGAAACATCCTTTCTCCTGATCGCTTCACGGACGAGTTCTCTTTTCTTCGGATCAACCAGTGAGTTAAGTTTCATCTTAATCTTCCTCCTCAGCAAGTGATTTCAGCGTCCTATTCATTTTGTCGTCTTCCCTTTCCCTGATTATGGATTCCATCACATCATGGGCAGCCTGCAGGGTATTGTTAGTATGCTTGTCATCGTTCATCTCTATGGAATCAGACACGTGTTTCATGACATCAGCTGCTGCGCGCTCATCGCCCCTGGATAGGGCGTCCGAGAACTCGGCAAGGAAAGAAACCGCACTCTCGAGATTATCGATATCTATCGTTCGGTTGACATCATCGAACGCCTTGGCGAGCATCTCGCGGTGCGTCATGTCAAGCTGCTCAGGAAGGCCATCGGGTATGAATCTCCGGTCGTAGTTGAGCGCGAGCTTCATGCTTTCTATAAAAGCATCCACAAACTCCCTCATCCCTACAGAAGCGTCCGAAAGCTTTGCATCCAAAAGCAGCCCGCTCTCGGTTTTCACAGTCTTGAAAAGCGCGGATGCCAGGCGGCCAGCGCTTTTCAGCGTCCTCACTGATATGTCAGAGCAATAAGAAACGACAAGGGCACTATCATGCGAACCAGCGAATTTGTCCCTCCATGATTTCTCTACTGCCTTATCGAGCTGCTTGCCTGATACATCAACATAGCGGAATGCGCGATGGAACATTTCGGAAAGAAGCGAGCGCGCTGCGACAACTTCATCGTCACTCCCCATGCCTCCAGCCAGATGGCGGTAACATGCAAGGACATCCTGGGACATATCTCCCTTCAAAATCGAGCTTTTCTCAAGATTCCTCTCGCTTATGGTATAGACATCGCCTTTTGCGAGCTCGATCTCATCCATATTCAATATGAGCGCGATGCGGTCAAGGAGCGCAAGGTCTTCATCGAACACGCCGGTATACTCACCATTGGATACCGGGTTTCCTGTCGCGATCATGAGCATGTAATCGTTTATGCCAAGGGGATATTTCTTTCCCCTGATCTCGATATAACCGTCCGCGATGTTCAGGAGCTGGTTCTGGAGCAATCCCGGGACACGATTGAGCTCGTCCACAAGCGCGAAAAGATATCTGGCTGACCGGGATATCTGATAGATCTCATCTTCTGTTTTCCCGTCAAAATTCAATCTCACGAGCAGGTCCTTGAGCTGAAGGTTCATATCTCCCCTCAGGTAAAACCCATCCTCGTTGAATATGCTGCGCCAAACAGTTTCGGCGAGCACAGTCTTCGCGCTGCCTCTGGATCCGATAAAATACATGTTGGTGTTGGAGAGGACTCCGGCAGCCACCACATCACTGACAGTGAAAGCCTTATGACCCACGCTGAGCAAAGGTGTCCGGTTGATGAACGTCTTTTTCAGCCGCTCAGAAACCTCCAAAAAAGTGCTGTAGAATTTTTTATCCGTCATCTTGGGAGTTTGCGGAGGCTCAACCTTCGAAACCTGCGCCTGCCCAATTTCCTTCTTTTTCAATTGCTTATAATTTACCATTGCCTCTCGCCTCCAATGAATATATGACGCATATCGCTATGCTTCTACAAACACCTGTTCAGCCAAGCTTTTTGCTTTTTCATGCCCAAAGAGCGCCTTTACATCCGAATCCATGCTCAATACAATGCATTTGAAAAGGCTCTGCAGCGATTTCACTGCCATCCATATGGAAAGCTCGCCTTCACCTACGCGGGAATTATTTTTTTCTGAATTGCGAGCAAGTGCTTCTTTTGCTTCTGCCCGATCGCTTTCGCTAATGGCTACGTTTTCCTTGGAAAGTGCCCCGCAATAGACCCCGGCCTTTATCTCCTCGAGCTGCCTGCGCTCAAGCACAAGCGCGCCATTCTCGCTTCTTTTCCCAGAGCAGATGCGCTCCAGCTCATCCATAACCTGGCCGGTTACCATCAGTTCAGCTCCTTTGCGTTCTTTGAGCCGCGAAATGGACTCTTTTATAGAGTAAGCCGAGTTAGCGAGTGATATCAGATAGCATGTATCGAGAAAGACGATTTTATTGGATTTCATGGCTTCTTCAGCCAGGGGTTCATGCTTTTTTCTGCCCCTGGATATTTTATTGACAGTTGTGGCGTATTTTAGGTTATTATGCATGTTATTATATGTGAATAAAGATGTATTTAATAGTATCCTTTTTTGACTACTTTCAGAAACTATTTAAAAGCGTTGCTATCAAATACATTTCATGGACTTCAAGGAATTCCGCTATCCTAAGCCGCTGCGCCTTGACATCGGCAAACGCGTCGGAAAAAAGCGCTACATGCCCAAAGCGGATGCGGATTATCTGCTCTCCGGAAGGGTGATCGTCGAGGAGAAGATGGATGGAAATGAGACTTCATTCCGCAATAATGAATTCATCTTCTGCGCAGAAGACCTCAAAGTCAGGCATTCGATCGCATACCATATCCCTGCAAGGTATGCTGTTTTCGACATCTTCAGCTTAATGCGCGGCCTTTTCCTCAGCGCACAGGAAAAGGAGGATGTAATAAAGTTCTACTCTGGCAACAGGGATCTTCTGCCAGTGCCGCTTTCAAAAGGGGGGATATTCCAGGTCAAGCAGCTGGCTTTGGGCGTGTTCAGTATAGGCGACCTTACGCATATGATCTCGATCTCTGCGTATGCCATAAACTCCAAAACAAAGGATCCTGATTTTATGGAGGGGATCGTTGTGAAGCCTGACCGGGAGCTTTTATATGAGGAGCACCTTTCAGGCAAGATAGTGCGCAAGGAATTCCTGGACGGCGTCAGGACTCACTATCTGAGGATGAAGCGTAAATTGAACCGGATCGATCCGTCGATGGGCGACAATGGAGCGCTGACGCTTTCTATAATATAGGATCAGACAAAACCATGGAAAAAGAGACTGGCCCTAAAACCGCGGGAAAGAAAATGGCGGATTCAGGCGCGTGCTAGTAGATGACAACGACCGGCTCATAATACTTTCTCACATTGCCATTGTAGGCGCGCCTCTCGAGCATATCTTTCAGTTCCTTGAGCGCATCCTCCTGCTCCAGATGTAGCCACCCGAGCTTCATGTTCAACCTGATGATGCGGCCTGGAATAAGGTGCCTTGTCGATTTTGGCGGAAGCGGAGCATGGTCTTTCGCTGTCTTCACGATCTCTTCTTTGGTGAAAGTCCTGCGATAAAGGACAGTGTAACCCATATCCAGGTAATGGTCAAGTTCGTTGTCCGGGATGTACCTCAGCTCCTCGCTGTTGAAAAGCGAGAGTGCGAACACCTGCTCTTCGACCATCTCGCGCAGCTTGTATTTTCCAGGATTGACCAGATGGGCGTCTTTCCTGCCTTTGCTGAGCATCAGGAATGGGGATTTGAGATCGTCGACCGCTTCCTTGCCATCATCGATATCAGACACCTCGGATTTCAGGTTCTCTGCCTTAAGGAGCTCGTCAGGCTTCTTCTTTATGGCTGGAAGCCATGTGCCTACTTTTATCTCAGGGCTGCTGTAATCAACGACCTGGCAGGCAGAATAAGGGCATTCTATTATCTCGAGCACTTTGAGGCGGTGGTTGCCATCGAGGACCACGTTGGTTTTGTCATCAACAATGAGCGGGTCGACGAGATGGCCGATGTTGAGCATGCCTTCTTTCAGCCGTTTAAGGTTCTTGGATATTGTCTGCTCATGGGCCAGCAAATCCTTTGTCGGCCTTATGTCCAGCTCAGAAAGCAGCTCTTCAGAAGCCACGCTCATAGCAACACCTTTGGCGCAATCGTTATTTTATAGAGATGGCTGGAGAAGGGTTTTTATTGATATCGCAGGCAGCGAACACGATTGCGACGAATGACGAAAGGATAATGATTCCGTAATTCACGCCTTTCCTTTTAATCCGACCTTCAAAGGCAGCTCAAAATCAAAATAACTATTATGTTTAGCCAGCGCGGATAATAAGAATATCAGGAAAGCAAAACCTGAGAGAAAAAGTGCATTAAGCTCAAATGGAGGCGGAAGTTTTATTATTTCGACAATAAGAATTGTTGTAGACAGCAACAATGATATTACCAATAATAAGATGTATCGCCGCGATGTTACTGGAATAGGAAATAATGCAAAGGAATGAATAATAATTATTCCCAGTGTCCTTTCTGCCTTATTCTTGACGTCTTCAAAGCACGATTTATGAAATGTGATTAATCGCTCGCGCCATGGATTTGCAAAAAACAAAAACGATCCTAAAGTTGCATATACTATGAGTTCGGAATAACTTTCTATGGGTGCCTTGCAGTTTTCACAAATAATTTTTCTTTCTTCTGCAGTTTTGAAGATATCGAATATGCTTGGCATATCATGATCAATATTCAAAACATTAAAAAAGATAAGTCCTTCGATTTCAAAACCGGAAACCCGAAACAGGAAACCACCTTAGAATTATTTGAGGTGTGAAGAAAAAAAGATGATTGCGACCGCCGGGAGTTTCACGGTGTCCGGTGTCCAGTTGTCAGTTTCCAGTCTTAAACTGGAAACCGGAACAACATTGTTCGACGAATCGAATAATGTGCGCCTTTTTCATCGACGAGATGAAAAAGTGCGACGGAAAACCGGAAACCGAATTGAACCCGGACCGCCAGATTGGCAATCTGGAATCATACCGTTGCCTGCAATAAACAAGCAAACAACTGTTCGACAGTTTTATTGCCGTAGACCACGGTCGCAGTTAAAATGTCTTGTGTTCTGGGTTTTGAGTCTCGGGTTTAGAGTTCCGAGTCTTGTTTTGAAATGGTTGTAGAGAAATCATTTAAATCATAGCACCCGATCTCATGCATCCGTTTCGCCAATCGCACCTTGACCAAAATTTCAAAATTCTCTTGCAAGAAAGCCACCCGACGGCTGTCGGAGCGGTTGGGGAATGACTGTATTCAGCGACCCACTTGTTCGTCGCAACGAACAAGGGGGCCCATTGTTCGGCAGCCGAACAATAGGACGACGCTAGGAAGGACAGGAGAAAAGAGAACACCGGAGTTAGCTGAGAAAACAACAGACACTTACCAGATCATTTATAAACATTCGCTTCCGAAGTATCCTACATGAATTTCCGTTATCTGCTATTTATCCTGCTGCTCTGCGCCTCAGCGTTCGCTGACACCGCATGCAACACATCCTTCATCGACACGATCACGATACGGGCCCTTGACATCAAGGCAAGGCCGATTGAAGGGGCGCAGGTCTTCGTCCATTACCAGTATTCAGGCTCTTTCGGAGTGAGCGGTTCTGGCACATACCATACGGTCGGCCCGCTGAACACTAGCAGCGCTGGAACCGTGAAAACGACTGTATCGAATATAGAACAGACTGCATCAAGGCTCGATTGCGATATTGATATCAATGCTACAACAGGCGGAGTGACTGGCACGACCACCGCAGTAGCAAACGCACATGCCAGCACCATAGATGTGACGGTGAACGTTTACCCGATCGACATATATGTACGTGACAAGCAGAACGCTGCGGTGGGCAATGCAACTGTCACTATCGGGAGCGAAAGCAAAAAGACCGACCAGAACGGGTATGTCAGGTTCTTCTCCGGGGCAGGAGAACTCAGCTACCTTATGAGCTATATGGATGGGAAGCAGGCTGGCAAGATCACGGTCAGCGATGACTCGACATTGGGGATCACCCTTGAGGCATACCCGGTGACCATTGATGTGATGGATGAGGATGGGGAGCCCCTCAATGCGACCTTGATTATACAGAATAAAACAGTTCAGCTCGGCTCTGATGGCCATTTCTACGACGCACAGGTATTCGGGACTGAGATAGAATTGGATGTGACTTATGCGGGCATCACGAAAAGCTTTACAATATACCCGGCAACCGACAACTCCGAGACTGTGGTGTTCGACTTTGGCTCGCCGATAATAGGCAATATCACCAAAGAGGAGACAGATGGCAAAGTGAGGATGATGATCCCGGTTTCGGATGGGGGGCTATACCCTAGCGGTGTGGACACTTCAAGCATCATTGTCAGCTACCGGCCAGAATCTGCCGGAGAAAGCGGCCAATGGAGCAAGGCTGTCACTTATGTATCGCAGAAAAACGTATTCATCGCGGATTTTCCTGAGTTTAGCCAGAACACCATCGTGCAATTCAAGGTTGAAATAGCTGACAAGGAAGGGAACAAGGCGACACGGACAGGAAAATTCACCACATCTGTACCAGTAACGCCCACAAATGGAACAAATACACAACCTCCGACATCCTCTACTGAAGAATTTCCACTGATATATGTATTTGGAAGTGTTTTGATTGTGGTTTTCCTGGCTTATATGTTTCTCCGTCTTAGGGGAAAGGGGGGCGGAAACCAGCAGGTTTAAAAATAGTGTGGTATATAATTATGTACACAGACGTTCATAAAATGCAATATGGTATAAGGTGGTTGTATGCCGCGTGGAAAGAAGATAATCATCGAGACAGAAATCGATGATGATTTGGTGGATAAATACAGGAGCATAGACTTAGACAGCATCAGGAAAAAGAGAGACTCCGTGGAGAAAGGCCTGACGAGCACTGTTGCAGGCGTCTTCAAGGTGGCCCAAGACCTGTACAAGCAAAAACTGAATGAAGAGGATCTTGAGGAAAGGCATGAGCTCTATTCAGTGAGGGCTGCCTATGACTACCTCAAGAACAACGGCGTGTACATCTCGTTCCGTGCCTTTGGCGGAAGGATCGAGAGGGGCACGGTGTCGTTCGTGAAGGTCGGCAGGAAGAGATTCATCCCGCAGACGATCCTTGATGATATCGTGAAGACGAAGAGCGAATTCTACACAGTGAAAGAGGCTTACCAGGAGTACAAGAAGGCGAACCCTGACATAAACTTCCGCGCATTCATCGGAAGGATCGAGAAGGGCTCTGTGCCTTCGGTGAAGTTCGGGACAAGAAGGTTAGTCCCGCGCGAAGCTGTGGAAGCGCTCACGCACATAAGCTCGAATTATTTCTCAGTCAGCCAGGCAGTGAAGGAGCTGCACAAGAATGGCATAAGGCTGAAACGGAATGCGTTCGAGCGCAGGCTTGACCGTGGAAGGATACCGCATGAGAAGGTCGGCGGAAGGAGATTCATCCACGAAGATGTCCTCAAGGAGCTCGTTGACAAGGAGCTCGCGCTGAGGGCAGGCAAGCGCTAGAGAATCCAAGATCCCTTTTTCTTCTTCTATTTTTTATTAACCTTCGTTTGGTGTTTTTTCCGAGCGATTCGCTTTTTACTTTTTTCCATACAAACATTTTCCAATGACTATCCGCAAAGCCTATCTTTTAGACGTCGATTATGCAGCCAAGAATGAGCAGACGTACGTAAGGCTTCTTTTGAAAAGCAAGGAGCGGAAATTCAGGCTTTATTACAAGTACGACCCGTATTTCTATGCCGAGATCCCGGAAGGCAAGGAAGAGCAACTCCTGGACATGACGGTGTATGACAAGCAGGGGAAATCCATCAGCCCGAAAGATGTGAAGACCGTTGAGATGCGCAGCGGGCAGGACATGAAGAAGATCACTAAAATAATCTGCAACAAGCCCTCAGATGTACCTATGCTTCGGGCGGCAATCCCGTTCCCATGCTATGAATTCAACATACCATTCGGAAGGAGGTTCATCTTCGATATGGGGCTCACGCCATTAGGCGTGCTCAAGTACGAGCGCGAAAAAAGCACCATAAAAAAGATAATATCGTGCGAACCTGCGAGCCCGGCGCTGAACACGCTATCATTCGATATCGAGACATATAACAAGAGGGGATTGCCAGAGCCGAAGTCAGATCCGATCATCATGATTAGCTGGGCAGGAAAAAGCGAAGGGGTGCTGACAACGAAGAAGGATGGGCAGGAGTTCGTCCACCTGGTTGAAAGCGAGAAAGCGATGCTTGAGGAATTCGCGCACATCGTGAAAAAGGAGGATCCGGACATCCTATTCGGGTACAACAGCGCCAATTTCGATCTGCCTTACCTTGCTGAGCGCGCGAAAGTGAGCAGAGCGGACCTGCAGCTGGGGCGATGGAGATCTGTTATCTTAAAGCGGCAGCGCGGGATGTCCAGCAGCGTAAAGATCGCCGGGAGGATCCACATCGACCTTTACCCAATGATACGCTTCTTCGGGATCATCGGCATGATCAAGACGCAGGATTACACGCTCGATTCGATATCCTCGCACGCCACGAAGAAAAAGAAAAAAAAGATAAAGAAGGACGATATATGGAAGCTCTGGGATTCGGGCGATATTGCCGAGCTTGCGGAATATTCGCTCGTGGATTCGCAGGTGGCAAAGGAGCTGGGCGAAAAATACCTGCAGGTCGAAGAGGAGCTATCCTCGCTCGCCAAGCTCCCGCTTTTCGATACTGCGCTCGCGACATCGGGCCAGCTTGTGGAGAATCTCCTGATGTTCCATGCGGCGCAGAGAAAAGAGCTCGTGCCTCCGAAGCCCGAAGGAGGGATGATCCAGGAGCGCCTGGCAAACCCGATACAGGGGGCGTTCGTGAAACTGCCTGAGCCGGGCGTGTATGACAATATCGCAGTGCTGGATTTCAAAGGGCTGTACCCGACGATAATCGTATCGTATAATATCGACCCGGGAACGATTGTGAGGGTGCAGGATGAAAGGCCAGCTGACGAACTCGTGCATATATCGCCCTCTGGAGCATTGTTCCGCAAGGAGCCCGTCGGCTTGATCCCTTATGTGCTCGATTACCTGATCGATTTCCGGACTGAGCTCAAGAGGAAAATGAAGGCGCTTGACAAGGATTCTGAGGAATATAAGATTCTTCTCGCAAGATCGACGGCAATCAAAGTCGTCTCAAATTCTTTCTACGGATACTTGGGCTATTCCCGCTCGCGCTGGTACAACCGGGAATGTGCGGAGAGCGTGACTGCTTACGGAAGAAAACATATCGCAGACACGATCTCAATGGCAGAGAAAGCGGGTTTTAATGTTCTTTATGCCGACACGGATTCTGTGTTTTTGATATATAAAAACAAGGAAGATGTCATCCGGTTCATGAACGAGATCAATGATTCCCTTCCGGAAAAGATGGAGCTCGAGCTCGAAGGGTTCTACCCTCGCGGGGTGTTCGTCTCGAAAAAAGGTGCTGAGGAGAAGAGCGGGAAAGGCGCGAAGAAGAAATATGCCCTTCTTGGCGAGGATGGGAGGGTGAAGATCCGCGGCTTCGAGCTTGTGCGCAGGGACTGGTCAGAGATCGCCAAGAAGACGCAGCGCGCTGTGCTCGAGGCGATTTTAAAGGAAGGCTCGAAGGAGAAAGCGGTGAAGATAGTGCGGGACACGATAGAGCGGGTGAATAGCGGGAAAGCCACGATACCGGAGCTCACGATCGTCACGCAGTTGAAGAAGGATCCCAAAGGCTATGAGATAGTGTCACCTGAACTCTCGGCAGCCAAGAAAGCGATCGCGAATGGGATTCCGATGCAGAAGGGCAGCGTCGTATCGTATGTGATCACAAAACGCGGCAGGACGATTTCAGAGAAAGCCGAGCTCGCGGAATCCGCGAAGGACTATGATGCGGATTATTATGTGAACAACCAGATAATGCCTGCTGTGATGAAGATACTCAAGGAGCTCGGCTACGATGAATACAGCATGAAGGTCGGAGGGAAACAGAGCACGCTGGGGTGCTTCGCATGAATGCTTATAATCCTTGCCTGAGAAAAATGTTGGGGATTGAATGGCTGAAAAATCCGCTGCATTGAAGAAAAAGCCTGACGAGATTGCGACTGCCCAGATTGAAGAGAGATTCGCCAGCTTCATGAACAAGGAGATTTTCCACAAGGCGATGGAACGGAGGAAGGGCATCAGTGACGCTCAGCTCGCTGAATACGAAAAAATCTCGCTCGAAAAAGTGCCTGCTGACTGGCGCAGGTTTCTTGCGGGCGTGATAGAGAGCGCAACTACCCCAAGGCACGTGATGCCATTGGATGATTATGTGAAGATGGCGATGGCAAAGCGCCCGCAACTTGTCAAGCAACCGATTGATATGGAATCGCTTGTGCGCCAGATGGTCGCCACAAAGGTGCCGGGCATGCCGCAGCTGACTGAAGGCGCAGTCAAAGCAGCGCTGGACCTGGCTGCGATGATGGAGATGAGAAAGGCGGATAGACTGGATTTCAAGGGTTGGACAGAAGGAAAGGCGGTGGTATGAATGGTTGAATTCGACTATGTAGACCTTGACACAAAACGGAGGATACTCGATACCTGGGGTAAGATGAGCGAATCCGACAAGACCCATTTCATCAACCAGGTCGCGCTCTCGCTGAGCGTGTGGGGAGATGATGTGCGGGGCAAGAGGCTGGTCGTGGAAGTGCTGAAGATGATGAGTGATAATGGCACGAAAACTCTCGCTGATTTCGGGATATACGCAAAGCAGGTCGAGAAGAACCGGCTTGCGCGGGATCGGCTGAAAAAGATGAGCCGTGCCATGCTCGTCCTGGATGGTTACCGGATAAAACACGGGCTGTCATCAGTCGCGCATAAGGATCTCGGGATATGATATCGGGGCAAACGACATGCTGACTCCGGAGCTGGAGCCGCTTCTCAAAAAGGCAGAGGCGCTGCTCGAAAAATATCCGACTTTCTCCATATCCACATTGATCCCAAAGGCATGGATGGCGAAAGAGGAGCAGGAGTTCGACAGGAAGCTGAAAGGAGCGGAATCCATAAAGAACTCCCTCAATGCGAAGATTGCCAAGGAGCTTGCGGCCAAGACAAAGAAGAAATACCTTCCTGACGGCGAAGTGCGCATTGTTTTTGATTTCACGAAAGAGAGCGCAGAACCCGAAGTCCGGGCAGAGCTTCAGCCGGTTTTTGTTTTCGGCAGGTACAAAAAACTCGTCCCTGGCTTGTCACAAAGCAGGTGGCTATGCTCGGAGTGCGGGGGGACGGGGTGCGCGCAATGCAATGACAAAGGCAAACATTATGAATCCATAGAGGAGCGCATCGGGGAAGTCCTGAAAAGGCATTTCGAGGCTTCTGAATATTCGCTGCATGCTTCAGGCCGCGAGGATGTCGATGCGAGGAACACTGCTGGCAGGCCGTTTGTGATGGAACTGAAAGAGCCCAAGAAAAGGAAGGCCCAGCTTGGCAGGATGGGAAAGGAGATCGGTGCAGGAAAGGAAGTCGAAGTCGTTGACCTTGCGCTTGTCCCCCGTTCGTTTGTAGAGGTCGTTACAGAATCCCATTTCGACAAGGAATACGAGGCGGAAATCGAATTTGAGAAGGATGTTGGCGATGTAGAGCTGGAAAAAATAAAATCACTTTCCGGGAAAATGCTTGAACAGCAGACTCCTAATCGTGTGATGCATCGTAGGGCAGACCTGGTCCGCAAGCGGAAGGTCATCGAGCTCACTCCAGTCAAGACACAAGACTCAAAACACGCGACCTTCAGAATAATGGCGGAGGCTGGCACTTATATTAAGGAGCTTATTTCCGGGGATGAAGGAAGGACGGTCCCGAGTTTTGCAGGGGTTTTGGGCTTTGGGGCGAAATGCATGAATCTAACGGTGACTAGGATTGATGATGAGTTTTTGGATACGTGCCTGAAGGGATAAATCTAATTACACCTCATTTAACGTTAGACACCATACTTCTTCTTATACGCAAGATAAGCCTCGTATATCTCGTCATTTACATAGACCTTTCCATCAATTTCACGGTTCTTCAGGTGCTCGAAGATATCGCTTATGTTCGTGATAGCGTCCACTTTCACACCTGTGTCCTCAACGAATTCCTCGATCGCATTCCTGCGCCTGCCGATTTCCATCCGGTCTACTGCGATAACAATACCTTTCACTTCTGCCTTCATCCCCTTTTCCAGCCTCTTGATCGCTTCGACTTTAGTTTCACCTGTTGTAAAGACATCATCGACAATTACTACGCGCGCACCGACATCCAGCGTTGCGCCGACGAACATGCTCGCATCGCCATACGTCTTTTTCTCCTTCCGGTCGAATACCCAGTGCTTGTTTATCGAAAGCTCCTTTGAAAGAGCGACAGTAGTTGCGACTGCAAGCGGGATTCCCTTGTATGCAGGCCCGAAAACAGCGTCAAAATCATTGCCATAGATTTGTCCGATCTTTTTTGCGAAGTATTTTCCTAGCTCATAAGAAGCAGAGCCTGTGGAAAGCTCCCCTGTAGAAATGAAAAAAGGGGACTGCCTGCCGGATTTCAATATGAAATCCCCGAACTTGACTGCACCTGATCTGGCCAGGAATTCTATGAACTGGGTTTCCATAATATCATCTAACATAGATGAGAAGGTAAGATTTTTACATCTAATGGATGACTATTCCATCATATGGGTAAGAAGCTTGGCGCAGCCAGATTCTCGATGTTTGTCAATATCACGTTGCTTGCCAGCAAGATTGTCGCTGCAGTTGTGACGAACAGCATCGGGCTTTATGCCGAATCCGCGCACTCATTATTCGACCTTTTCGCATCAGTGCTTGCTTACCTTGGCATCAAGAAAGCTGACGAGCCTAGTGATAGGACGCACCACTATGGCCATGATAAGTTTGAGACACTTTCATCCCTTCTTCAGGCCCTGTTAATTACAGGAACCGCTTTTGTTGTGATGTTCGAGGCATGGCAGAAGATGTCCGGACCTTCAGAAGTCGAGTTGTCTGAGGTCGGCATTGTTCTCATGCTCATCTCGATTCCCATTGCCTGGTACACTTCTAAAAAGCTTGGCGACACCGCAAAAGAGGAGGGGGGAAGCCAGGCGCTTGAAGCGGATTCTGCGCATTTCAATACTGACATAATCAGTTCGATCGCTGTCCTTATCGGTCTGGTATTGGTAAGGCTCGGTTTCGCGGCTGGAGATCCGATTTCCGCTTTTGCCGTCGCGCTCGTTATGCTCTACATCTCATTTGAGCTGCTGTCGAAATCATTTGTGGTGTTCATGGATTTTTCACCTGACGAGGTGATCATGAGCCGGATCGAAGGCGTGCTGATCGCTGAAAACCGGATAACGCGCTTCCATAAGCTTCGGGCAAGGTATGCCGGGAGCAAGATCCATGTGGATGTGCATATCCAAGTCCCGCACCATACCGAGATTAAACAGGCGCACTCTATCGCGCATGAGCTGAAGGAGAATATCATCAAGGCTGTGCCTGAAGTGAAGGAAGTGAATGTGCATATTGAACCGGACTAGTTGGGCGCTCCTTTTCAGGAATCATGACAGGCGCGAGATGGCCAGAGAGGCAACCTCTTCCATTTTTTCTTTATTGTCGCAGGTTTCATTAGCTCCCGGGCGAGGAGAGGCCCATACCACTATCATTGCGTCGCCTTTGAACGCCACGAGTTTATTTGAAAAAACCCGGTCGTCAGTCTTGCTTTTATAAACCACGAAAAAAGACTTTTCTCCTATAAAATTTTCGTCGATAACTGAAGAAGATTCAGTGGCATTCTCAAATACGAATTCTTGTTTGATGGATTCATACGTGCCTGCCTGGGCATATGGTTTGAGCATCATTACCGTGAGAAAAGAATTACCGACAGATTGGTTCCGTATTTCAGGGCTTGAATATATGCAGGCGAGTACATCCGGAACGATTGTAGTAGTTACATTTTCATAGCCACATATCTTTTGGATGTCGTCAGCTTTGACAAGCGAACACGGGTAAGATGCCTGGAAGCCCTGAGCAAAGTTCCAGGCCAGAAAGATCGCTCCTCCAAGAGCAAGAAGAGCTATGGCTGAAACGATAATCATGGTGTTTTTTTCCATCGAAAAATCTCACCTCGTTTGTGCGCCTTCTCTTACCGCTTTAACCATCGCTTTAATCTTATCAATCGAGCCTTCTTTCTCAAAAGCAGTACCAACTTGGATGATATCAGCGCCAGCTTTCATCACCGCGCGCGCTTCATCCGGAGTCCGTATTCCGCCTGCTGCGATGTATGGGATTGATATTGAGCTTTTGACTGCCTTCACCATATCGAGCGGAATATGCCCGTCTTTTGGGTTTGAACCTGCATCAGTGATGAAGAAGCGGAAGCCCATATACTCAGCTGCCATTCCGAACGCTGCTGCTATTTTTGGCTTATCGCGCGGGATTCGTTTTGCATCTCCTACCCAGCCGACTGTCCCGCCTGGATCGACAACAACGTATGCTACAGGAAGCGGCTCGACCTTGTACTGTCTTACCATGGGTGCAGCGAGCATCTGTGCTTCGCTTATCCAATAGGTATTGCGGGAGTTGAGCATGGACATGAAATAAACCGCATCAGCATACTTAGTCAGAGTGCCGATGTTTCCGGGGAAAAGCACAACCGGTTTAGAAACGTTCTCCTTGATCTGCTTTGCGATCATATCCAGCGGCTCGCCCTGCACTCCGGTGCTGCCCCCGATCAATATCACATCTGCATCCGCTTCATCCGCGTTCTTCGCGGTCTTGACTGCATCTGCTGGTGATTTGTAATCCAACGGGTCAATGAGCGCGAACAGAAGCCCTTTCTTCTTCGCTAGCTCATCGAGTATGTATTTTTCTGTTTTGCCAACTGCCATGAGTATATACTGGTTGATATGGTTTAAAAGGGATTATTCCATCCCAACCATCGCCTTCGCAACATGAAAAAAGAGGCCTGGCTTCACCATCTTCAATGGCCTATCCATGTTCCCGTGTTTCGAAAGATAAGTTGCGAGTTCGAGTTCGTTCAGTTTTTTCCCGAGCGTTGCGAGTTTTTTGTCATTTAGGGAGTCGAGATATGCCCGGATCTTGCCGTGCAAGAACATGTCCGCGCCAAAGCGCGAGCGCCATGAGAGTTCGTATCGCATCGGGTTTATTGCGTGATTACCTGCGATCGCTGCACAATTTCCGCCAAAGATCACCCCGCCACCGGTTGTTGCCTTCGTTTGCCCTGCAGCATCTCCGACAAGAAGTACGCTACGTCTGCCATTCGACATCGATGTCTTCTTCCTGACAACCATCGGAATGATATCAGCAGAAGACTTCACACCAGCGTCGTCTTTGCCATGCATCTTCAAGAGATGCTTCCATGCGTCCCGTACCGAGCCTGGAAGCGAAACGCCAGCACCGAATTCAGCAGTATCTTCCGAATGCGGGATGACCCATCCGAAAAATCCAGGGAAATGCGAATCGGAAAGATACATCGAAAGCACAGAGCGATCCTCGGCTTTATGATTCATTATCGCCTTCACTGCACACACATATTTCTTTATGGGAGGAAAACCGAAATGCCTTGCCACGGATGAATTTGGGCCATCAGCGCCGATTATATTTTCAGACTTGAAATCCCGCTCAACTCGCTCTCCAAAGGATATTTTCGCGCCTTCTGATTCTGCATGGCTTGCTAAACGAAAGTCGAAATCCAGCCGGTCACAGACAAAAGCGACCGGGTCTTTGGTATGGACAGAAAAAACCTGATCGGCAAAATATATGTCAGCGCCATGGATGATGTTGATTATCGATTTCTCATGGCTTACATAATCGCTCAGCGAATGCATACCCTGCGCAGAAAAAAGCCCGGAACAGGTAGTATGCCGCCCAGCCTCGTTATGTTCCTCAGAAACAATGGCCTCGTGCCCGGAGCGGATTGCACTGATGGCTGCTATCGAGCCGCAAGGCCCTGCGCCGATGATGTGGATTTTCGCCATCCTTTGATTTCACCTGTTTCGGATTTCCATCATATGGTCTATCCGCTTCTGCACAAGCTCCTTAGTGCCGATGTCCTCGCGGTGCCACACTGGCCCAGAGACGCAGCCACAACACGATTCTGTTATCGCTTCCGCTTCATCCAGCGTCTTCGCTTTCCCTAGGATTCCGAATGACCTTGAACCTGTGGTGTATATCTTTCCTTCTTTCTCGTACACAGATGCGTAATAGATCTTTCCGCCAGCATGCTCAAGCGATTCCGCATCTACTGTCACTTCAGCATCCTTGACAGGTTTCTCCGGGTATCCATCTGGGACAAGATATTTCACGACCGTGCATTCATCAGAGAATTCCGGTTGCTCCAGGTTGCCATCAGCCATTGAAAGAAGGATATCGGAAAGCGGGCTTTTCAGCAATGAGAGCACATTCATGGCCTCAGGATCCCCGAACCTTGAATTGAACTCTATGACCTTCGGGCCGTCAGGGCCGGCCATGAACTGGCCGTAAAGCACACCTGTGAAAGGGAAGCCTTCTTTTTTCATTGCATGTATTATGAGGCGCATGATCTCCTGGCTGTGGTCCAAGTCTTCCTTGGTCATGAACGGAAGCAGGGGGCCGGTTGAATAGGAGCCCATCCCCCCAGTATTCGCACCGGCATCGCCTACAAATGCCCGTTTGTGGTCCTGCACAGGAGGCATGTACGCAAGGCTGTTGCCATCGCAGAAAGCCTGGAGCGTGAACTCCTCGCCAACGAGCTTCTCTTCGATGAGCACATTGCCATCCTTCCTGATCAGCTCCTGCGCATAAGCGAACTTTTCCTCGATCGCCTTGAAATGGTCGCCGGAGACTTTCACTCCTTTCCCGCCAGTCAGCCCGAGCGGCTTGATGGCGACCATGCCGAGATCACGGATGGCCTTAATAGCTTCTTCTTCGCTTGATGCGAGCTTATGCCTTGGTGAACCGGCTATCCGATACTTCTCCATGAGATTGCGCATGAAACCCTTGTCCCATTCTATCCTTGCTGCTGCCTTGAGGGGTGAGGCTACAAGGATACCTTTATCTGCAAGAGCATCGGAAACGCCTGCAGCAAGCGTGGCATCGGGACTGGAAAATGCGAGGTCGATATCGACATCCACTGCATTGGCTACTGCTTCAGCATCAGCCGTATCTGCAATCCAGTATTTTTTCGAGAGCTGGGCGATTGCCGGGTTTTTCCTGGACATGACTGCGTATAGCTCTGAATCCTGCGCGAGCTTCTCGGCGATTATGTGCTCCCTGGCCCCTTCGCCGACAAGAAGAATCTTCATGTGAATCGTCTCAGAAGAGAGATATGGCAAAGCGGATTAAAAGAGTTTCGCAACTTCGGGAATGTGTGGTAGAAATAGGAAAAAGGTATTGTTTTATAAACATTCTCATTCATAATTATATTTATCCATAAATGAACACTTAAGAGATGATACAATGGAAGAAAAAACGATTACGATCACAGATGCAGACGGACTGATGCAAGCGATCCCGCTCGCGATATCGAACGGGCTGGTCTCTTTCCTCGTCGAAGCTATCAATATGGATATCCCGCAGGAGCTTAAAGATATCATTTATTCTTCATTTGAAAATGCCGTACAAAATGCTGTAAGGCATGGAAAGGGAGATGAGTTGGTTCTTGCATGCACAATGCCTGAAGTAAGTGACGAAGCTAAAGAGAAGGCAGAGAAAATATTGGTTAAAATCGCGGGAGATCTCTCAAAAAAGGGTGATGCAAGGTATTTTGTCAAATTGCTTGGAGAAGAAAACATCTCCGGATATTTGAGGGGTGTATTGGTTGAGTTGCTGCCTGATACGATCGAAAATGCAATCGAACTCAGAGGAGCGGAGATGGTTCTTGAGATGGTCGGGGATACCGGCATTCCGGAAGAGATGCAGGTCAGGGCACTTGCTGCAGCTGCGAATAAAATCGAACCATCAAAATTTATGGATCTGGTCGGGAAACCAGGTGTGCCTGGAGCAGTTCAGTTGGAAGCGATCAGCATGGCGAAGAAAGAAAATATGGTGTCGAAAACACTCCATGCGATCGGAAATGGAGATGCTCCTGAAGCTGTGCAGACAAAGGTTGTGGAAGCCGCTGCAGAAAGAGGATGGGTGTCCGATGTTTTAAGGGCGATCGATGAAGGTCAGGTGCCTTCCAAAACCAAA
>Ga0315281_10003791_pt1 | contig 22103 bp, 25 predicted proteins | sample YL17G07_0_MG_FD_204540 | JGI IMG/M metagenome (GOLD analysis project Ga0315281, IMG submission 204540) | Sediment microbial communities from Yellowstone Lake, YNP, Wyoming, USA - YL17G07_0 | ecosystem: Environmental > Aquatic > Freshwater > Lake > Sediment | place: USA: Wyoming | collected... | reverse complement strand
CGAGGGCGCACCGCCCTTGAACGGCACGTGCACCAGATCCACGCCGGCCAGGCGCGTGAACAGCACGCCCGCCAGGTGCGGCGCCGAGCCGTTGCCCGAGGAACCGAAGTTCAGCTTGCCCGGCGATTTCTTTGCCAGCGCGATCAACTCGCGCAGATTGCCCGCGCCGACACTCGAGTGCGCGGCCACCACCAGCGGCGAGGAAGTGACCTTGGTCACCGGCGCGAGGTCGCGCTTCGAGTCGAAGCCGGTCTTCGGACTGAGGATCGGGTTGACGAGGATGCTGGAGGGACTGGCGATCAGCAGGGTGTAGCCGTCGGGCGCGGCCTTGGCGACGTACTCCGCGGCGATGCTGGAACCGGCGCCGGGGCGGTTCTCCACCACCACCTGCTGCCCCAGTTCCTTCGACAGCGTTTCCTGGAAGCTGCGCGCAACGAAATCCGCCGCGCCGCCCGGCGCGAAGCCGACCACGAGCTTTACCGTTTTTGCGGGATAGGGCTGCGCATTGCCGCCCACGGGCAGGAGCCCGATCGCCGCCAGCAGTACGGCGCGCCAGCGCAACCGGAACCTAGCGCGCGTTGGCCAGGCGCTGGTTGGCCAGCGCCAGGCGGTCGACGACGTTGCGCGCCAGCGCGCGGGTGAGGTGCAGTTGCGCGCCGGTGCTCATTTTTTCAATCGCCGGGCGCTCGAATTCAGCCAGCAGCAGGTCGGTCATCGCGTCCGCCGTGGCGTGGCGCGGCAGTTCGCCGCCCCAGAGGTAGGCCATGTCGCCGAAGAATTCGCCGGCATTCACCATGTTGATCAGCCGGCCGCCGCGCACGATCTTGATTTCGCCCTTGGCGAGGAAGAAAACGCTGTTGCCCGGCTCGTTCTCGCGCACGATGTTCGTTGCCCTCGGCACGCGCGACCACTTGCCGGCCTGCGCCAGCTCCCAGACCTCGGCGTCCGAAAGGTCCGAGAGCATCGGCACGCGCTTGAGCGAGACGAATTTCGCGCTGTCCGGAATCGCGTCGGGCGGCAGCACCAGCGCGCCCAGGCGCGAGAGCTCGACCGCCAGTTCGTTCCAGGTGCTGAAGCGGTGCTCGGGCCTCTTGCCGAGCAGTTTGAGCATCGCCAGGTCGATGTCCTTGGGCAGCCCCTTGCGCAGGCTCGAGGGCGGCGCCGGATTCTCGATGAGGATTTTCTTCACCAGGCCTTCGAGGGTGTCGGCGACGAACGGGCGCCGGCCGGTCAGCAGCTCGTAGAGCACCACGCCGAGCGAATACATGTCGCTGTGCAGCGTCAGTTCCTTGCCTTCGATCTGCTCGGGCGACATGTAGAACGGCGAACCCATGGCCGCGGTCTGCACCGCCGCGCTCTTGCGCAGGAACGCGGCGCCGAAGTCCGCGATCTTCACGTCGGTGCCCTGCACGATCATGATGTTGGCGGGCTTGATGTCGCGGTGCACGATGCCCTGGCTGAAAGCGTAGTCGAGCGCGCCGCAGCACTTGAAACCGATCTGCAGCACGTCTTCGACCGGCAGCAGCTTGTCGGGTTTGACGAACTGGGCGAGGTCGCCGCCGGTGACGATTTCCATCGCGATGTAGCCCGAGTCCGCCTCCACCACCGCATCGAGGATCGCGACGATGTGCGGGTGGCGCAGCTTGCCGGCGAGCGATGCCTCGTTCAGGAACTGCGAGCGGTACACGGTGCCGAACTCCGGATCGCGGAACACCTCGGGCTCGATGGTCTTCAACGCCACCTCCTTGCCCGAGAAAGTGTCCTTGGCAAGGTAGACCGTGCCGGTCGCGCCCTTGCCGAGCAGTTTTTGCACGTCGTACTTGCCGACCTGCAGACTCAGGTCAAGAGTGAAATCCCCCGCCATGCCCTTGAATCCCCCCCCCCGGTAAAGCCATAGGATACCCCGCCGTTACATCTGGAAACACTTCATTACCAAATTGTCCGCCCGCTCGTGAACACCGGCGTTATGCTCTCGATCCAAGAGGCGCTCATGAAACTTTCCAAAGCAGCAATAGCAGCCCTTGCCGTCCTGATCGCCGGAGTGTCCGTTGCGCAACCGGCATTCGCGCACGGACCTCGAACGCGGGTCGGCGTCTTTGTCGGCGTTCCCCTGGTTGGCTTTGGCTTTCACTCCTACTACCCGCCGCCCTACTACTATCCGCCGTACTACTACTATCCACCCTATTACCCGGCGCCGGTGGTGGTTCAGCAGCAGCCCACCGTCTACGTCGAGCAGCCCGCGCAGCAGCAGCCGGCGCCGCCGGCAGCGCAACCGCAAGCGCCGGGGTACTGGTACTACTGTGCCGATTCGCGCGCTTACTATCCGTACGTCAAGGAATGCCCGGCCGGCTGGCAGCGCGTCGCGCCGCAACCGGGTTGACGGGATTGAATCGAGGCTGAACTCATGAAAACCCCTGTCAAAGCCGCAACACTCGGCGCCCTGCTGCTGCTCGGCGGCTGCGTCAGCATGCCCAGCGGCCCCGGCGTGATGGTGCTGCCGGGCACCGGCAAGAGTTTCGACCAGTTCCGCGCCGACGACACGGAATGCCGCCAGTTCGCGAGCAACCAGGTCGGCGGCAACACGCCGGACGGCGCGAGCGAAACAAGCGGCCTCAAGAGCGCCGCGGTCGGCACCGCCATCGGCGCGGCGGCCGGCGCCATCATCGGCGGCAGGAGCGGCGCGGCAACCGGCGCCGGCACGGGCCTGATCATCGGCGGCGCCGCTGGCGCCGGCGCGGCCGGCAGCTCGCAGCGTTCGCTGCAGCAGCGCTACGATTTCGGCTACCAGCAATGCATGTACGCCAAAGGCCACAGGATTCCGACCGCGGGACGCTTCGAGAACAGCGCGCCGCGTCCGGCCGCCAGCTACACGCCGCCGCCACCCACGGCGAGTGCTCCTCCGCCTCCACCCACGGCGAGTGCTCCTCCGCCTCCACCCCCAGGCTCGCCGCCACCACCGCCGCCAGGCGTCAAGTAACGCCCTGCAGCACCTAGCTTTGCGCCGCCACGGCGGCGAAGCGGCGGTACCGGTAGCCGCCCCTGCTGCCGTAGCTCGGCAGGGCCCGGCTTACCTTTTGTTCCGCGACCTGTGCCGGCGCCGCGCCGTCCCTGGACAGATCGCCGACCTGCGTGCTCGCGCAGCCCGAGACGCCGATGGCCGCAATTACCGCGAATGCCAGCTTGTTCACTTTTTTCATGACCGCTCCTTGTCCGGAGTACCGAAGCTTCTTTGTACCCCCGCCATGAAAAAAAACCGGGCTAACTGCGGCCCGCTGTGACAAGTTGCCGGGCGCTTCAGACGGGCGGTCGTGTTTCGGGATCGAGCGGAAAGACGGGCCGCCGTACGCGGCGAAAGTTCAACTGTGAATAATCCGACGTGCACACACCCTCGCCCGCGCACTCGACGACGGCCTTGGCCATCGGCCCCAGGCCGGCGCGCCAGTGCACGCGGCTCTTCAACATCACGTAGCGCTTGCCTGCCGGATCGATGCCCAGCGCGCGGAACGAAGCGATGTCGTGCGGCTCGACATGGCGCGAGATCACCGCGATTTCCACCTTGCCCGTGTCCAGCACCGCCGCGGCCCCCATGTCGGCGAGCTCGCCGCGCGCCATCGGGCCTTCGTTGCGGTAGATGCCGTCGATGATTCGCTTCACGTTGCCGGTCACCATCCGCGGCCTGCCCTTCAGGCCGAGCGACGGCATGTCCAGCTTGCCGCCGAGCGCGATCGTGACACGCGCGCCGACCCCCGCGCGCTTCATCTGCTCCACCGCCTGCGGATCGAAGATGGCGAACGCGGCGACATCTTCCAGCCCCGCCTCGAGGATCGCGCCGAGCACCGTCATGGTGTCCATGGTGCCGCCCGAGGCGCAGTTGTCGTAGTGATCGAGCAGCATCACCGGCCCGCCGCGCATTTCTTTCGCGCGCAGCAGGGATTTCACGAGCGGCTCGACCCGGTAGACGAACTTTTCCCGGGCATTCCACGCCATGTCGAGCAGCTCGTCGCACAGCGCGCGCGCCCTCGCTGCATCGCCGTCGGTCACCACCACCGCGGACGAACCCGCATGGGGAATGTCCGCGTGCGGGAAACCGACAAAAAAGCTCGCGCACACGGCGCCTTGCCGTTCCATCTCCTTCGCCCTTGCCTGTATCTCCTTATTTGGAGAATCGAGACTTGATTGCCGCATGACATGCGGCAGCATGGGCCGATGCCCAAATGCCAACGCAGTTCTCGAAGAATCAAGGATTGGCCTGGCGGCACGAATCCCGGTCTCGTACATGTCCACGTGCGGGTAGGTCTGGTAGCCCGCGATCACCGTCGCGAGCCGCCCCATCGCCGGGAAGAGATTGGTGTGCATGTCGAGCGCGACGCCGATCGGCACCTCGGGCGCGATCCGGCGTATGCGCGAGAGCAACTCGCCTTCGCCGTCGTCGTGAGTCCGCGTCACCATCGCGCCGTGCAGGTCGAGCAGCACCGCATCGCAACCCTTTGCCACCGCCGCGACGATGCGCCCCGCCATGGATTCATAGGCCTCGTCGTCCACCGGCGCGCTGGGCGCGGCGTTGCCCGCGACCGGGAATACGGCCTCGGCGCCCGCCTTATCCGCAAGATCGATGAAGGCGCCGATCGCGGTGCCCGTGCCCTTGAACGCGTCGTACACCTCGCGCCCCTCGAGCGGCAGCGGCGTGCCGTGCGCGAAGCGCGCGAGCGGCGTCGGCACCGGCGAAAAGGTGTTGGTCTCGTGCTTCATCTGGGCGATGACGAGTTTCATGCGCATGGGTCCCCGCTTGCGCGAGGACGACGGATTCTCGTCCTACGGCGTGCCGATGAAATCGCCCTTGCCGATCTCGACACCGTTGTGGCGCAGGATGTTGTAGGCGGTGGCGGCATGAAAATAGAAATTCGGCCAGGCGCGGCCGAGCAGGTACTGCAGGCCCCTGGAGGGCACGTCCTTGCCCTGGATCTTGAGCACGATTTCCTTGTCCTCGGTGCCGTCGATCTGCGCCGGCTTCACGGTGGCGATGAAAGCGAGCGTTTTCGCGATGCGCTCCTTCAGCTCATCGAAAGTCTTTTCGCTGTCCTCGTGCTTGGGAATCTCCACGCCCGCCAGACGCGCCATCGCGCCCTTGGCCGTGTCGCAGGTGATCTGCACCTGGCGCGCCAGCGCGAACATGTCCGGGAAGAGGCGCGACGATGTCAGCACCTGCTCGTCGATCTTCTTCGCCTCGGCATGGGCTTTCGCTTTATCGAGGATCGCGGCAAGGTTGTTCAGCGTGTTGGCGAAGCGCGGCGCGCTCGCCTGGTACATGGAGATGCTCATCGGATTTTGCTCTCTTGTGGGGTTGTTTTCGTGCAGCCCCTATACTCTCACAAGGAAGGAGCAAAACCGTGGCAATGGCAAACCTCTACAGCCCGGCGGTGGCGCTGGAGTTCTTCCAGGTCGCCGGCAAGCCGGAGAAAATCGCGCAAGGCAAGGTCATCTTCGCCGAGAACGACATGGCGCGGGCCTACCTTTTCATGCGCGACAAGATGTACCTGCTGCTGGAGGGCGAGGTCGAGCTGGTGGCGGGCAGGAAAGTCATCGGCACCATCGCCAGGGGCGGCATCTTCGGCGAGATGGCCTCGATCACCCACGCGCCGCGCAGCGCGAGCGCGGTGGCGAAAACCGCCTGCCGCGTGATCGCGCTGGACGACAGGCAGTTCCACCAGGGCCTGCGCAAGAAGCCCGCGTTCGCCCTGATGCTGATGAGCATGATGATCGGCCGGCTGCGCGAAACCATCGCCCGCCTCGCCGCCGGCAACGCGCTGAAGGGCAATGCGGTGCGCAAGGAATCGGCGGTGTTCGATCCCGCGCGCCTCGCCGAACTGGCCGAGGGGCTCTCCAATGACGCGCCGGTCTACTTCGACCGCGGCAAGGCCATCGTCGAGGAAGGCCAGGCCGGCCTGCGCATGTACGCGGTAATCGAGGGTCACGTCACCGTGTCGATCGGCGGCAACATGGTCGAGCGCCTCGGGCCGGGCGGCGTGTTCGGCGAACTGGCGCTGATCGAGCCCTCGCCGCGCATGGCGAGCGTGACGGCCCAGAGCGACTGCTCGCTGCTGCCGATCAACCGCACCGCCTTCCTGCTGCTGGTGAGAACCAGCCCGGAGTTCGCCGGCTCGCTGCTCGGCTCCCTCGCCGAGCGCCTGCGGCTGCTGACCTCGCGCCTGAAGTAGCGCCGCCCGTTTGCCGCCCGCTATTCGGGCCTGAGGTTCGCGTCCTTGACCGCTTTCGCGAACGTCTTTTGCTCGGCCACAATGCGCGCGCGCACCGCCTCGCCGGTGGAAGACGCGGGTTCGTGCCCGACCTTGCCGTAGGCCTCCTTCGCCTCCGGGGAAGTCAGATACTTGCGCGCCTCGGCGTTCAGCCTGGCGACGATGTCGGCGGGTGCCTTCGCCGGCGCGTAGAGCGCGAACCAGACGTCGATTTCGTAGCCCGGACTGCCGAGTTCGGCAATGGTCGGCACCTCGGGCATGAAACCGGAGCGCTCGCGCGAGGTCGCACCCAGCACGCGCAGGCTACCGGCGTTGAGATGTGCGCCGATCGGCGCCAGGTCCGCCATCATCACGGTGACGCGCCCGGAGAGCAGGTCCGGCAGCGCGGGCGCGAAGCCCTTGTAGGGCACGTGCAGCAGATCCATGCCGGTCGAGAGCTTGAGCAACTCCATGCCCAGGTGCGCGATGCTGCCGCTGCCGTTGGAAGCGTATGAGAGCTGTCCCGGCCTGGCCTTCACCAGCGCGACCAGCTCGGCGAGCGACTTCGCCGGCAGCGACGCCGGCACCACGAGGAAGAACGGGAAGCGCGACACCATGGTGACCGGCGCGAAATCGCCCAACGGGTCGTAAGGCAGTTTGCCGGCGAACACGAACGGCTGCACCGACATGGTGGAGCCGCCGGTGATGAACAGCGTATACCCGTCGGCCGGCGCCTTCGCGGCCGCTTCCGCGCCGATCACGGTATTGCCGCCCGGCCGGTTGTCGATGACGAACGATTGGCCGAAGGCCTGCGTGAAATGATTGGCGAGAAACCGCGCCGCCGCCTCCGCGCCCCCGCCCGGCGGATACGGAATGATGACGCGCACCGGTTTCGCAGGCCAGGTCTGCGCGAGAACCGGGCCCGCGGCGGCGAGCATCACCGCCGCCGAAAATAGCAAGACCTGAAGTCGTTTCAACTGGCGCTCCCCTTAATGGCGTTAGATTACCGCTGCGAACAGCCGAATGCCACCGATCAGCCGCACCCGCCGCATCATCCACCTCGACATGGACGCGTTCTACGCCTCCGTCGAACAGCGCGACGACCCGTCGCTGCGCGGCAGGGCGGTGGCGGTGGGCGGCTCGCCGACCTCGCGCGGCGTGGTCGCGGCCTCGAGCTACGAAGCGCGCAAGTTCGGCGTGCGCTCGGCGATGCCGATGGCGCGCGCGCTGCGCCTGTGCCCGGAGCTGGTGATCGTGCGCCCCGATTTCGCGCGCTACCGCGCCGCGTCCCAGAAAGTGATGGCGATCCTGCGCTCCTGCACGCCGCTGGTGGAACCGCTGTCGCTGGACGAGGCCTACCTGGATGTCACCGAGAACCTCTGGGGCGAGCCCTTCGCCAGCGTGGTCGCCAAGCAATTGAAAAGAAAAATTTATGAAGAAACAGATTTGACCGCGTCCGCCGGGGTGGCGCCGAACAAATTCCTCGCCAAGATCGCCTCGGGCTGGCGCAAACCCGACGGGCTCACCGTGATCCCGCCCGAGCGCGTCGAGAGTTTCCTGCAGCAATTGCCGGTCGAGGCGCTGTGGGGCGTCGGGCCGATGACGGCAAAGAAGCTGCGCGCCTTGGGCATCCAACGGCTGGTCGATGTCCGTGATTTCGATGAAATGTCGTTGCAACAAACGCTCGGCAGCCTGGCGGGATGGTTGAAGCGCCTGTCGCACGGCGACGATCCGCGCGAAGTGAAGCCCGACCGGCCCTGGAAATCCATTTCCGCCGAAACGACCTACAGCGTGGATCTGGAAGATGTGCGGGAGATGCACGCGGAAATTGCCGGGCTCGCGGCCAGGGTCGTGAATTCCCTGGAGAAAAAGAAACTCCTGGCGCGCACCGTAACCATCAAGGTTCGCTACGGCGACTTCACCACCGTCACCCGCAGCCACACCGAAGATCGCCCGACGCGCGACCCCGAGGCGTTCGCCGCCCGCGGCGTCGCGCTGCTGGAGCGGACCGACGCCGCGCGCCGCAGCGTGCGCCTCCTGGGCGTGGGCGCGCACGGGCTGGTCGGAGCAGGCGCGGGCGCCGAAAACGCGCTCCCCGAACAACTGTTACTGGAGTAGCATGCCCCTCTTCAACCCGAGAGAGCCAAGACCATGAGTGGTGGAGGAGAAGCCGCACCGGCACCGGCCAAAGCCGCGCCCGTCGCGCCAGTGGATCACGTCGAGGAACTGGCGAAGCAGATTTTCATCCAGCTCTCCAGCCAGGTGCATTGCCAGCTCGACGGCAAAGCCAAGCCCGAGCACAAGGTGCTGGTGGAACTGAGCTTCCGGCTCTCCGAAGCCTTCATTGCCGGCAACTTCGACTTCAACACCGCCGCCCGCGAACGCCGCGAAGCGAAAGCCAAGGCGAACGTGGACGTAAGCAAGATCGAAATCGACTTCGGCGCCATCAGCGGCAAGAAGTAACGCCCAGCGAACCAGCGGGCGATTCCGCGCCCGGGCTGGTGTAGCCTCGGCGGGGCGATGAAGCGCATCTTCTACGGCTGGTACATGGTCGGCGCCGGCAGCCTGATGCAGTTCGTGCAGGGCACGCTGCTGCTGCAATCGTTCGGCGCGTATTTCGCGGTGCTGCGCGACGACCGCGGCTGGTCGAAGACCGAGCTCTCGGGCGCCGCGGCGCTGCACCAGGTCGAGGCCGCGATCCTCGGCCCGCTGCTGGGCTGGATCATCGACCGCTTCGGGGCGCAATGGGTGATCCGCAGCGGCGTCGTCATCTTCGGCGCGGGCTTCATGCTGCTCAGCACCGTCGACTCGCTGCTCGCCTTCTACGGCGCGTTCATCGTCACCGCGCTGGGCGCGAGCCTGTGCGGCTTTTTTCCGATGAACGTGGCGCTGATCCACTGGTTCGAGAGAAAGCGCGCCCGCGCGCTGTCTTCGATGCAGCTGGGCATGGCGGCGGGCGGCCTGTGCGTGCCGCTGATCGCCTGGGCGCTCGCCACCTGGGGCTGGCGCAGCACCGCTTTCGCCTCCGGCATCATCGTCATCGCGGTCTGCCTGCCGCTTTCCTTCGTCATCCGCCGCCGGCCCGAGGACATGGGCCTGGCCATGGACGGCGTCGAATCAGTTTCCCAAGGTTCTATTTCCGAGTTAAAAGACGAAAAAGAAGAAACCACCCGCGACTTCACCGCGCGCGAGGCGCTGCGCACGCCCGCGTTCTGGCTGCTCTCGCTCGGCCACGGTTTCGCGCTCTTCGTCGTGATGGGCGTCAACACGCACGCCATCACGCACATGAAGGAGGGGCTGGGCTACACCATCGAGACGGCGTCGCTCGTCATCACGCTGCAGACGGTGGCCCAGCTGTGCGGCGTGGGCATCGGCGCCTGGATCGGCGACCGCCTGAACAAGCGCCTCATGTCCGCCGCGTGCATGCTCGGCCACATGGGCGGGCTGCTGCTCCTCACGTACGCGAGCAACGCCGCCATGGTCGTCGCCTACGCACTGCTGCACGGCGCCGCCTGGGGCTTGCGCGGGCCGATGATGCAGGCTATCCGCGCCGATTATTTCGGCCGCAGCGCCATCGGCATGATCCTCGGGCTGTCGTTCATGATCATGGTCATCGGCCAGGTCGGCGGCCCGATGATCGCCGGCATCATGGCCGACATCACCGGCAACTACCGCGCGGGCTTCACCACGCTCGCGCTGCTGGCGGGGCTGGGTTCGGTGTTTTTCTTCGCCGCCCGGCGGCCCAGGCGGCCGATGCGCGCGGCGCCGTAACAGCCCATGAAAACACTCCTGCGAATCCTCCTGCTGGCGCTCGGGCGTGGTCGACCCGCGCATGGACAACGGCAGGCTCGTCTACGGCTTCAAGGGCAATTTCCTGCTGCGCGCCCGGCCGTTCATCGTCGACGACGAATTCGCCACCGTGACGACGAACTCAACGCATAGCGAGGAACGCATCCAGGCAGGGCGGCTGATCACCGCGGCGGCAAGGGGCGGGCTATGATCGCCGCTTCATTCAATGCAGTGAGGAGCACTCGATGGACCTGGAACTCGGCGGCCGGCGCGCAGTGATCACGGGCTCGACAGCGGGAATCGGCTACGCCATCGCGCGCGGGCTTGCGGCCGAGGGCGCGCAGGTGGTGATCACGGGGCGCACGCAGGCTTCGGTCGAGGGCGCGCTCGCGCGCCTGCGCAAGGACCTGCCGAAGGCCGCCGCAGATGGGGTGGCCGCGGACTGCGCGACCGCGGACGGCGCGGAGAAAGTGTTCGCGCGCGTGCCCGACGCGGACATCCTCGTCAACAATCTCGGCATCTACGCGCGCATGCCGTTCTTCGACATACCGGACGACGAGTGGCTGCGCACCTTCGAGGTCAACGTGCTCTCGGGCGTGCGCTTCGCCCGCCACTACGCGCCGGCGATGGCCAAGCGCGGCTGGGGCCGCATCCTCTTCATCTCGAGCGAATCCAGCCTCAACATTCCGCGCGAGATGATCCACTACGGCATGAGCAAGACCGCGCAGCTGTCGGTTTCGCACGGACTGGCGATGGAACTCGCGGGCACCGGCGTCACCGTGAACGCCGTGCTGCCGGGGCCCACGCGCACCGAGAACACCGAGCGCATGCGCGCCGAGCGCGCGAAAGCCGCCGGCAAGACCGTCGCCGAAATCGAAACCGATTTTTTCCGGACCTTTCGGCCGACTTCCATCCTGCGCCGCTTCACCTCGTCCGAGGAAGTCGCCAACCTCGCCGTCTACCTGTGCGGCGCCGGCGCCTCGGCGACCACGGGCGCCGCGCTGCGCGCCGACGGCGGCGTCGTAAACCAGATCATGTAGCGGGAGGCGCCATGACCGAACTGCGCATCGGCGCCGCCATCGCGGCGCGCGTCGAGGAATCCTACGAGCCCAATTTCAACGCGGTGAAGTTCTTTCCGGACTGGGATCCGGCGGTGGTAAAGGAGCACGGCGCCTGGCTCTCGCCCGATCACTACGACGCGGCCTCGGGCTTTCTCAAGCTCAGTGTCCACAGCTGGCTGCTCAGCGTGGGCGGCAAACGCATCCTGATCGATACCTGCGTCGGCAACCACAAGCCGCGCGCGGCGCGCCCCAAGTGGCACCTGATGGAAACGCCCTACCTCGCGCGCCTGGCGGCGGCGGGCGCGCGGCCGGAGCAGATCGACATGGTGATGTGCACCCACCTGCACGTCGATCACGTCGGCTGGAACACGCGTCTGGAGAACGGCCGCTGGGTGCCGACCTTCCCCAACGCGCGCTACGTTTTCAGCAGGGAAGACTACGAACACTACCTCGCCATCGACCGCGACGCCGAAAAAGGGCCCGCCAGTCTGGGCTCGTTCCGCGACTCGGTCCTGCCCGTCGTGGAAGCCGGCCTCGCGCAGATGGTTTCGGGCGCCGCGGCGCTGGACGAAAACCTCTCGGTCGAGCCCGCGCCCGGCCACACGCCCGGCACCATCGCCATCAAGTTCGAGTCGCGCGGCGAAAAAGCGCTTTTTTGCGGCGACATCCTGCACCACGCCCTGCAGGTCTACCGGCCCGGGTGGAACAGCTTCGCCTGCGCCGACGCCGCCCTCGCCCGCTCGAGCCGCCGCAAGGCCCTCGAGCACTGCGCCGCCGGCGCGCTCCTGATGCCGGCCCACTTCGGCGCGCCGTTCGTCTGCCGCATCGAGGGCAAAGGCGGCGGATTCCTGCCGCGCTTCGCGCGCTGAAGTTGTCCTAGCCGCCCTTCGCGCGCCGCCTCACAGGTCCTGCGTCGCGCCCAGGATCACGCGCATCGCGAGAAACATCGCCGTGGGGCGCGGCCGCGCGTCCGACTGGCCGTGAACCGCATCGAGCGCGATGAAGCCGTGCTTCGCGTAGAACTCGAGCGCGCCGCGCTTCGCGTCCACCACCACGCCCACGCAGCCGAAGTCGCCGGCCATGCGCGTGGCGAGTTGGAGCACGAAACGAAGCAGCTGCGCGCCCAGTCCCTGGCCCTGGGCCGGCAGATCCACGGCGAGGCGCGCGAGGCGCAGCACCGGCAAGGGATAGCGGGGCAGCTTGCCGCGCCCGGCGGCGGGCAAGCCCTCGATCTCGACGTGGCCCGGCGCGACCGTGGCGAAGCCGAGGATGCGTGCGTCGTCCAGCGCAACGTAGGTGACGCCGATGTAATGCCTGAACTGGTTTTGCGCCGCGAAGCGGTGGAAGAAGCGATCCAGATCGGCATCGCCGGAGCGGAACTCGGAGCGCTGGTCTGCCTCGCGCAGCGCCCTAATTTCCATTGCGCATCAGGTCGCGCAGCGCCCTGGTGGGCTTGCCGGTGCGCAGCTGTTTCAGGAGCGCCTCGCCGGACCTGCGCGTCACGACGAGCCTGGGATGCACCACCACGTCGGCGGGCAGCTGCTCGAGCGCCACCAGGTAGTGCTGCAGCGCCTGTTCGACGAGGTGGCCTTTCTTCACGCCGCTCGCGCGCACGTGCCGCTCGAGCAGCTCGCGGGTCGCCGCGGAAACGAGCGCCGAAATCTGGGTTTCTTTTTCCATATCATTGACTCCTCACAAAATTCTACGTTTCTGTAGATTCCGGGTCAAGCCCCCTTGCGCTCGCGGACTCCGCCATGTTCTACTGCCGAAGACAGGCAGCGGGGCGCGATTGGAATTCAAGGACTACTACCAGACACTCGGCGTGGCGCGCGATGCGCCGGCGGGCGACATCAAGCGCGCGTTCCGCAAGCTCGCGCGAAAATACCACCCGGACGTCTCCAGGGAGGCCGACGCCGGCAAGCACATGGCCGAGATCAACGAGGCCAACACGGTGCTCTCCGATCCCGAGAAGCGCGCCGCCTACGACCAGCTCGGCCAGCACCGGCCGGGCGAGGACTTCCGCCCGCCGCCGGGCTGGGACGCGGGCTTCGAGCACTCCGAGCACGGCCGCTCCGCCGCCGAGGCCGCCGAATTCAGCCAGTTCTTTTCCGAGATCTTCGGCACCATGGGCCGCGAAGGCACGCAGCGGCGCGGCCGCGGCGCGAGCGGCGCCACGACCTATCCCGGCAACGACCACCACGCGCGCGTCGTGCTCGAGATCGAGGACAGCTTCACCGGCGCCGCGCGCCAGCTCACCCTGCGCACGCCGAAGATGGACGACAAGGGCCGCGTCACGCTGGCCGAGCACACGCTCAACGTGAAGATTCCCAGGGGCATCCGCGAAGGCCAGGTCATCCGCCTCACGGGGCAGGGCGAGCCGGGATACGGCGACGGCAAGGCGGGCGACCTGCTGCTCGAAGTGCAGTTCAGGCCGCACGCGCGTTTGCGCGCCGAGGGCCGCGACCTGCTGCTCACCCTGCCCGTCGCCCCCTGGGAGGCGGCGCTGGGCTCGACCGTCGCCGTGGACCTGCCCGGCGGCGCGATCAACATGCGCATCCCCGCCGGCGCGCAGGCCGGAAAACAACTGCGGGTGCGCGGCAAGGGCCTGCCCTGCGATCCGCCCGGCGACCTCTACATCGACCTGCGCATCGTCGCGCCGCCCGCCGACACCCCCAAAGCCAGGGAACTCTACGAAGCCCTGGCCAAGGAAACCGCGTTCGATGCTCGCAAGGAACCCGCGCCGTGAGCGACGAAATGGACTTTCTCACCCTGGAACAGGTCTGCTCCGTGTGCGCGCTGGAGCGCGAGTGGCTGGTGGTGCGCATCCGCGAGGGGTTGATTCCCGCCGCCGGCAGCGCCGACACCGAATGGCGCTTCACCACCGCCACGCTCGCGCGCGTGCGCCGCATGCGCGAGATCGAGCGCACCTACGATGCCGCCCCCGAACTGGCCGCGCTGGTGGCGGACATGCTGGAAGAAATGGATGCGCTGCGCGCCCGGCTGCGGCGTTCGGGTGAAATCGTCTGACCTGCCGCCCGAAGATGCGCAGGCGGTGCGCGCGGTGATCGAGGGCGAGCTCATCCAGCCCCTGCGCCTGACCGACGCCGAGGGCCGCGGCGGGAACCGAAACCTAGGCCGCCGCCCTCTCCGCGCCCGCCTCTGCGAGGTAATCCTCGTAGCTGCCCCGGAAATCCACCACGATCGCCGGGTCGCCTGCCTTCTTGCCGGGCCGCAGCTCGATGATGCGCGTGGCCAGGGACGACACGAACTCGCGGTCGTGCGAGACGAAGACCAGCGTCCCGGTGTACTTGTCGAGCGCGGTGTTGAGCGACTCGATGGATTCCATGTCGAGGTGGTTGGTCGGCTCATCGAGCAACATCACGTTCGGCATCTGCAGGATGAGCTTGCCGATCATCATGCGCTGGCCCTCGCCGCCGGAGATCACGCGCAGCAGCTTCTTCTGGTCGTCGCCCGAAAAGAGCAGCTGGCCGAGGGTCGCGCGCACGATCAGGTCGTCCTGCTCGGGGCGCTCCTTGCGCCGCCAGCGGCCCAGCCAATCCGCCAGCGTTTCCTCGGCCTTCAGTTCATCCGCCGGATCCTGCGCCCAGTACCCCACGCGCGCCTTCTCGGCCCATTTGACCGTGCCATCATTTACTTCAAGATTTCCCGCAATACAGCGAAGCAGCGTGGTTTTGCCGATGCCGTTGGGGCCGATGATGGCGATCTTTTCACCGGCTTCCACCGAAATGTTCAGTTTTTCAATTACAAATCTTTTATCTCCATACCTTTTTGAAAGACCCTTCACTTCCACCGCCAACCGGTGCAACTTCTCCTTCGGGTCGATCTTCAACCGGATGAACGGGTACTGCCGACTGGAGGGCTTCACGTCCTCCGGTTTCAGCTTCTCGATCATCTTCATGCGCGAGGTCGCCTGGCGCGCCTTCGCCTTGTGCGCGCGGAAGCGCCGCACGAACTCCTCCAGGTCCGAGATGCGGTCCTTGGCCTTGGCGTTGTCCTTCTGCACCTGCTGCTTGGCCAGGGTGGACGCTTCCATGTAGTCGTCGTACGTGCCCGGGTAGACCTTGATGCCGCCGTAGTCCACGTCCGCCATGTGCGTGCAGACCGCGGAGAGGAAGTGCCGGTCGTGCGAGATGATCACCATCGTGCTCGTGCGCCGGTCGAGCACCCCTTCCAGCCAGCGGATGCTGTTGATGTCCAGGTTGTTGGTCGGCTCGTCCAGCAGCAGGATGTCCGGGTCGCCGAACAGCGCCTGCGCCAGCAGCACGCGCAGCTTCCAGCCCGGCGCCACCGCGCTCATCGGCCCCTGGTGCTGCGCCGTCGGCACGCCGAGGCCCAGCAGCAGCTCGCCCGCGCGAGACTCGGAGGTGTAGCCGCCGTACTCCGCGTACTTCGCCTCCAGCTCCGCCGCGTGAAGAAACTCTTTCTCCCCCGCCTTCGGATCCGCATAGATCGCGTCGCGCTCGCGCATCGCCGCCCACATCTCCGCGTGGCCCTGCAGCACCACGTCCAGCACCCGCTCGTTCTCGTGCGCGAACTGGTCCTGCCGCAGCCGCCCCACCCGCTCGTTCGAATCGATCGCCACCGTCCCCGCGCTCGGCTCCAGCTCGCCGCCCAGGATCTTCATGAACGTGGACTTGCCGCAGCCGTTGGCCCCGATCAGGCCATAGCGGTTGCCGCCGCCGAATTTCACGGAGACTTCTGAAAACAAGGGCTGGGCCCCGAACTGCATGGCGATGCCGGAGGCGACGATCACGGGGATTCCAGAAACAAAAAAGCCGGCCTCAGCCAGCTTGGATGGGTCTAACTGCGAGGGCGGATTATAGCAGCATCGCCTCCATGGCTGCTGCTTGCATCAGGATGTTGCGCTAGCGGGGCGCCGCCGCGAGCTGCTCGCGCAGCATGAACCCCATGCGGTCGGCCTGCGTGCCCGGCGGAAAGAGCGTGGCGAACCTGCCCTCGCGGTCGAGCAGGAACGTGTACGGCGTATGGTCGATGGCGTAGGTCTGCGTGCCCGGCAGTTGCACCTTCTCGAAAAACACCTTGTAGTCGGTCGCGACGCGGCGGATCTCGGCTTCCGTGCCGGTCAGCGCGAGCATGCGCGGGTGGAACGCCGCCGCGTAGTCGCGCAGCACGGCAGGCGTGTCGCGCTGCGGATCAAGCGTAATGAAGACCGGCTGCACCTCGCCGGCCGCGGCGCCCAGTTCGCGCAGCGCCTGGCCGATGATCGCGAGGTCGGTCGGGCAGATGTCGGGGCAGGTGGCGTAGCCGAAATACAGCAGCACCAGCTTGCCGCGGAAATCCGCGAGCGCGACGCGCCGTCCCGCAGGATCGGACAGGACAAACGCGCCGCCCACCGGATGCTTGCCCGACATCAGCTCGCCCATGAGGCGCGCGGCGTCGGCGCGCCGGTCCATGGGCGCAGGCGCAGGCTCGCACGCGGCCAGCAGGACCGCCGCCGCGGCGAGCGCCGCGGCCAGGCCCTTCACGCTAGGCCCCGAACACGTACTCGGTGCCGGTCGCGGAGGTGATAAGGCGGTCTGAGAGCTCGGAGCGCAGCAACGCGACGATTGTCGGCCCGGAGCAGTGCATCGGGATGATCACGTCCGGATCGAGCGCCTTCAATTCGGCGACGGTCTTGCGCACGTAGTCCTCGTCCGCCGGGAAGAGATGGAACCCGCCCATTGCGGCGTGCAGCTTCTTGACGCCGGAGACCTCCATCGCCTGGCGCGCGGTGTTGATGATGCCGGCATGACCGCAGGAGGAGATCACCACCAGGCCCCGGTCCTTCACGTTGAAGCAGGTGCCGTGCTCGTGCACGTGCAGGTCCGGCACCGGCTTGCCGGCCGCCTTGGCGTTCTCGGAGGGAATGTCGCAGCCGATGCCGTCGGCGCGGCGCGCGTACTCCACCATCGTGTTCGGCAGCACGCGCTCGAAGCTCGAGCGCTGGATCGAGCCGGTGGTGAACGCGTGACCGGCAACCACCGTCGGCTTCTCGCAGTTCACCAGCCGGATGCGGAGCTTCGCCAGGTCGCGCCGGTCGAGCACGCCCCAGTCGGCGAAGTGCCCCGGTGCGCCGGCCGCGTTCTTGCGCACGCAGAACAGGTCCTCGCCGCCGATGTGCAGCGGCAGGTCGGCGGGCATCTGGTCGCGGAACTTCTCCAGGAAGCCGATCATGCCGCCGAAATGGTCGAAGTGGCCGTGGCTCGCGATCATGGCCTGCGTCTTCGCGCTGTCCACGCCCAGGATTTCCATGTTGTTGAGGTACGCGTTCGGCGTGTAGCCGAAGTCGAGCAGGATCTGGCGCGTGTCGGCGCCGGCGCGCGATTCGAGCGCGAGCGCGAGGCCCCACTCGCTGTGCAGGGTCTTGCGCACGTCCTTCGGCGAGATCAGGCCGGCGCGGCGCGTTTTCACCCACTTGGAGGTACCCACGCGCGGCGTGTCGTAGCTCGAGTCGGTGATCACGCGGATGGTGAGGCTGTCCACGGTCGGCACGCTCGAGAGCCGGTTCGATTGCGCGAACGCGCCCCGTGCGAGGCCGAGCTGCGCGAGCGCGGCGGCGGTGGCGGAACCCAGAACGATGTTTCGGCGACGCAGATCGATGCTCATGCAACCCTCCCCAGAGTTGAATACGTTCACGGCGAGCCATTCTGCACCCGCAAAATCGGTGGCGGCAAGCAGTGTCGCAGAATTCGGGACCGGCAAGGCCCGGAAAAGGATTGATGGCCGCTGCGTTGCAGCAACCTGATCGAACGCGGCAGCGCTCTGTCAGCCCCGTCGTGTGACCGTGTAACCGGTCACGTAGCGCGTCGCAGGCGGTTCCTACTCGCCGTACATCTCCGTGATCAGGCGGCGCAGCAGCATCGCGGTCGCGGGCTCCAGCTCATCCAGCCGCCGCCCGAGCCTCTCCTTGCTGAGCGTGCGAATCTGATCCACCGCGATCTCGGCCTTGCGGCCCGCGCATGCCGTCTGCACCCGGCTGCGCCAGCGCGGATGAGGCTTCGTCGTCAGCGGGCACACCACCACGGTATCGAGAAACCGGTTCATGTCGTCCCGGCTCACGACCACGACCGGACGGGTCTTGGCGATCTCGCGCCCGCGTGCAGGTTTAAATGCGGGGTCGAGGTAGGCGAGATACACGCCGAGAGCGCGAGCGCGTATTCGAGCAAGCGCGAATGCGTGCGCAGATTCACCGGCGCGCCCGGCACCGCGCCGCGCGCGTACAGACTCTCGTACGCGGGCGAAATCGGCTCCTCCTCGGGCCCGAGCACCGGCAACCGCGTCAGCGCTGCGCTCTCGTAGCGCCGGAACGGATCGGGCTGATTCGCCCAGTCGAACTCGCCGGGCCCGGCGGCGTAGCGGTTGAAGTGGCGCTTGGTGCGCTCGTGATAGCGCATCACCGCTTCGAGCTCAGAGGCGTCCGGCACCATTGCAGCAAGTGTAGGCCGGTTTCCCGGCTAAGCGGACCCGGAAAGGAGCTTGGCCCCGAACTGCATGGCGATGCCGGAGGCGACGATCACTGGGATTCCAGAAAAAAAAAGCTGGCCTCAGCCAGCTTAGATTGGGACTAACTGCGAGGGCGGATTATAGAAACCGGTCAGATCGCGGGGCGCATGCTCAGCAATGGATTCCGCCTGCCAGCGGCAATAGCCCTCTAAGAACATTGCTCAGATGGGAGAGGAGCATAGGGCATGCGCCGCTGGCAAAGGACTTGCCTTCTGAAGCAATTGCATCGTGTTTTCCGGTACAGAATTGCACTTAAGTCTCTATCTTGCGAATGTGCCTATCCAACCACGTATAGATAGTCGAGTACTTAACAGAAACCAAGTGCTTCTCGAAGATCTGATACGCCGCATCGACTTTGCTATCGAATTCAAGTTTGTGCTGCTCATAGTACTCGATGACAATCCTTCTCCTTTCTTGCGATGCGTCTCGCGGGCTCTTCATTGCAGCTGTGTTCACGCTTTTCTTCACACTCGTCAGCTTCTAGGCTGTCTGGACTTCGGGGGAGATTACGAAGGGACAACTGCTAATGCGGTCCCAAGAACCGTTCTCCATTGAAGTGAATTAAGTGCGATGGATTGTCGGCGAGCCAGACTTCAGTTTCCCAAGAAATGGATTCGAGATACTTTGTAAATACCCGTCTGTCAGGAAACGCGCTGACATACACGAGCCCCGCCTTCGACTTCTCGAATAGTTTGCCCAACTCCTCATGCCTTTTCGCATCGACAGGGCCATGCGACGTTACTGCTTCCGCGAGTATCAACCAATTGTGCTTCGGGAAATGGATTACAACGTCGGGCATCTTTCCATGGCTATCTACCTCAACGCCCAAAGATTTGAGCAGAGCCTTGTCAAAATATCCCCACTTGTCGCCGGTGTCACCCGCGTATACAAGCACCCCTCCGGGCACGAATCGAGGCGCAAACTCCCGAACAATTGCACGTATCAATTCACTATGCTTACCGGGACTAAGTTTGACCTCCTGGCCCTTCGCAACCTCAAGCGGAACCATGCTCATTTCACGTGGCTTCGCATACCTCTCGGAAAGCGACTGACGCTCCTCCATAAACTTCGAGAGACTCTTCTCGTACGTGTTAGAGCCAAGCTGGCGAAGCAAAACTAAGCACTCGGGTGAAATCTGGTAAACGGCTTGCGGGCTATTGACAGCGCGAGTCGGATCGTCGGGGTTGTACATTGCCAATCCTGCATCAACGAACTGATGCATTGTCTGACGACGAATCGTCTCGCGCGTGTTTGGTGCGTAATCTTTTCCGTAATGGTCACGAGCCCAATCCATAATTGGCGTGATTCCAATCAATGGTGCCAGCGCGCTCGCCCATTCCCGATCGGGCCTTAGATCGAGAAGGGCAAGCAAACACAATGCTGACCGATCATTTCGTTGAGCGCGGGGCATGCCAAGATCACCCAAGGCGCCAAGAGCCTCGACAATTCGACGCGAAGGATCAATCGCCATACTTCGCAACCGCCTTGTCAATATCCACCTGCGTGGCGGAAGGATGCTGCAAGCCCCATATTCCAAATTTTCTTAAAACGGAGATGCTCGGATAATGCAATGACCGCAAGTCGGTGGCATTTACTTGAGTATGCCCACTGAAAGTGCGGAAGAAGTCGTCAACGACCGTGCTATTTAAGTAGACCGCGAGCCCATTTGCAATCTCAGGAGGAATGCCGCTTTTTCGGATATGGAATACGTTTAGGTGATTCTCGATTCCCAGAAGATCTCCTGGCAACTTTCCGGGATCGACCACATAGGCAACTATTCGACGTCGCTCTTCCTTGGAAGTGAATCTTTTTGTCACGCAATAAAAACCCTTCGGTAATAGCCATTTGCTCGTCTCCGTTGTCAACGTAAGCGCATTGGGTTTCTTGTGCGCTTTGGGCCACACGAATTCACCTTTGACGAAATGGTGTGAGTACAGGAGAGGGACTGAAGAGGCTTGCGGTTCTTGAATCCAATAGTCCTTTACTCGGAAGTCAACAACCGGACCCGTCGCCACACTCAGGCCAAGATCTTCAAGGGAGGAATTGAAACGCTTGGGGAGTTGATGCCCCTCCTGGATGGGAATGTAAATAAAGAGCTCAGAATCGCTCGATTTCACAATTTCCGAGAACGACACCTCGCGTTCAGCGTAATCAGAAAAAGTAGCATCGCGTGAGCTTGAAATCGTGACTGAGCCTTGCTTTTGGCCCCTCTCCATATAAAGAATGATATTTTCTTGAAGCACTGCATCTTCTTGAAATGCCTTTGAGCGGCTTTCGAAAACATGGATGTGGTGAATTGCAACGTGTCTCAGCAACCACTCACGAAACGGTCGGAAATATGTTCCATTGCAAAAGCTGCGAGGAATAATTGCGACTATTTCTCCATTCGTCTCAGTCAAGGCAATCGCGAGCGCAAGAAATGCAGTGTACAAATTGACGGTTTCTATGCCTGCTTTTGCCAGGAGCTTTCTGTGCGCCGATTCGGTTCCGATTTTCTTGTAGGGCGGATTTAGTATTGAGTGCGTAAAGCGAGTCGCCGTTCCCAAGCCGAGTGCAAATGTGCCCTCGGCAATGAAGTCCCGAGGCTGAACGTAACCTTCAGCCACATATCCCTTTGAGGCCGCTCTTGATCGCAATCCGTCAAAGTGCTCGGTCAGGTATTCAAGCAAGGTTGGATCGATTTCATATGCGGTAGCAGCAAGAGTTGAACCCTTCGGTGCTGTTTGCATGAACTTCTGGAAAAAGGCTTCGGTCAGTGAACCAACGCCGGCGCCTGGGTCGAGCAAACGCACTTCGCTTGGCCACTTTCGAAAGAGCGAGGCCATAAAGGTCCCGATAGTTGAGGGCGTCATAAATTGCCCCAACTTCGCACGCTGTGCGGGATCAAGGCGAGAACTTGCCTCAATGCGCTTTGCGTCAATATCTAGAACGGCGAGACTGCTCATGCGCTTATTGTAGTTGTGCTCGAAGTCGTTATCGTAAGCCTGCGACGTTAAGGATTGCCGGACATCATTTTTTTCAACATACAAATCAGTACCTACGGCAGCTCCGCTTGCAAACCAGTAGAGAATCAGGGCACACAAATGGTAGCGATCCATACACACAGACAACGCACCAAATGCTGGTCGGATGACCAATGACTGGCAACAATATCCTCCGATCAGCGCAGCGCACGGTAAAGAAATGGCAAGCTCACATCCATCCGATAGTCGATATCGGAATGGTCGTCGTCGAATTCCTCGTAGCGATGCCGGATGCCCGCCTCCGCTAGCCGCTGCGACAGGATGCGCGAACCGTAGTGGATGTGGTACTGGTCGCGCCAGCCGCAGTCGATGTAGATGCCGCGGAGTGACTTCAGGTTGGCGCGGTACTTCGCGACCAGGTTGATCGGGTCGTGGCGGCGCCAGTTGCGCCAGCGCTCGGCGATGACTTCACCGGATTCGGCGTTGAAGGGGATGCGAAAGCCGAGCGGCGCACGCGGATCGGGGTCGTAGGT
>Ga0315281_10003790_pt1 | contig 22106 bp, 22 predicted proteins | sample YL17G07_0_MG_FD_204540 | JGI IMG/M metagenome (GOLD analysis project Ga0315281, IMG submission 204540) | Sediment microbial communities from Yellowstone Lake, YNP, Wyoming, USA - YL17G07_0 | ecosystem: Environmental > Aquatic > Freshwater > Lake > Sediment | place: USA: Wyoming | collected... | reverse complement strand
CGGAACCAAGGTCAAAGAAGATTTCTCTCGCTTTCAACTCCACGAGGACAAGCATCTGGTGCACTACTTGCGGCGGACTTGGAACATAAGGAGCTATGAACAGTATTCTTGACCTCCTCTCAGTAATAGTTCTGCAGACGGTTTACCCAATGATCTTGTTCTTTTAAAGATTTTCTACGTCTAAGACACGTATGTTGCCTTTTTGGGCGCCGGTTGCCTTGCCTCGCCACATTTCATGCAACTCTGGGCGCACATTTCAAGGTACTTCGTCTCGTCTCCAGAACCCACGGCCTCTGCTGCCTTGCGGCAGACGTCGCTCGGTTCTTGGCAACCTTGCTCTTTGCACATGTCTGATATTGACAGGCAGGTTTCCATCACATCTTTCGGGGTCAGAACAGCCCTGTTGGCGCGGACCAGAAGACAGACTTCTCTGGCCAAAACGCACGTTCTCATGTACTTGATTCTCTCGAGAACTTCGTCGCGGAGTTTTCTCCGGCTTATTTCCACTTTCTTTCTCCTCGGGACCCGTAGCGTGCTCACCCAGAATACGATTGGCCCCAATTTAAGACTTGTTGTAAACGTTCGCTGCCGAAGAATCTGACAAACTCGGAGCAGATTCACGTCATCCAGCAGTGGCGAAGTGTTGCGATTTCCTCTTGCATGTCCTCTGAACGTTGTCGCTTGCTTTTGGCCTTGGCGTAGGAGCTGAAGCTGGGCGACAATGCCCCGATTTCACCGAGTGCATGCTGGTTGATCTGCTCCTGCTCGTCGGTTAGGCTCCGGTGTCGGCATCGGTGAAGGCACGGCTCTGGGGCTTCTGGCCGCCATGTGTCGTTTTCACCAGAAACGTTTGCTCAGTGCCCTTCGTTCGGCTTCGAGAACCAGTTCATAGAACTTGTCGCTTAGCTTGGGCTCCTTCTCAAGAGCTTCGCCGACATCTTCGGGCCGCACTCTTTTCGCAGAAAGCGCCACGACCGCAGTCTTTCCGTACTTATCTACGAGTCGCGCCGTTTCCAAGGCTTGCCCGTGCAGTTTCTCCTCGTTCTTGGTCAGCTTGCCGCCTTTTTTCTCTATTAGGGGAAGGACTCTCTCTTCCTCGGCTTTCAAGACGCCGATTGCCGTCGATCCGCACCTAGGACACTTCGGTCGGTCGGGAAGGTTCTTGGGCTGAGTCATCTCAATGTAGTTCCAGCAGTTCGTGCAGATGAGGCTGTTCGTCTCGTTCAGCAGCCGTGCCTTTGCTGACTCAATGAGCACGGCGCGCATTCTCTCGGGCGGGATCAGGTCGGTCTTCATGCTGACCTTCTCGATGCCAAGCCGCGCAATCGGAGTGGCGCTTCCTCCAGTGTCAACTTTCTGCACTTCGATTTCACCCTTGCGCATCTTCCCGAGAACGTCGATAAGACCTTCAAGATCCAGATCCTTCATGAACACTTCCTTGAGAGCTTCCTCGTAGATCGGCGTGTCTTCGAAGCTTTTGCTCAGTTTTTGCAGGCTTACGCTGCTGAAGTCCGCCCACTTCTTTATGGCTCCGAAACGGCGCGCCACATGAATCATTCTTCTTTTGAAAAGGCCGGTCTTCACGGTTGCAGTTGTCACGTTGTCCCTCACAGTCTGCTTGGGCATCGTCTGAATTTCTTTGAAGAGGGCCGCGACCTGTTCGGCGTTTGCAGCGCCAACTGTTTGCACGAACACGCGGTACGGGTCGTGCTGAACGGCGATAGCGTGGCCTATTCTTTCCGAAAGAAGCTGGCCGATCAGCTGGGCGACGGCGCGGTTCGTGAGAGAACCGAAGTTGACGTGCACGAGCACGAAGTCTTCCCAGTCTTCGACGATGATTCGCTTGTCAGTCGGCACTGGAAAGCCAGCGTTCACCTGTTCAATCGTCTCAGACAGGGCGCGTAGAATCACGTCGCTGTCCGCCGCGTACTTTCTGCTCAGTTCGACGGCTATCTCTTTCGGCGCGACGCCCATGCACATCTGCTGCTCAACGAAACCTCTGATGGCTCCGACTTCCTGCGAGACCTCAAACGGAACCGGAATTTCCTCGCCGATCCAGCTGGGTATTGCTCCAGCCGGGTCATCGACTGGTCTGACGTGGACTCTGTCCTCTGAGACATGGTCAATCCGCCACGCCGCGCCTCTGATGATGAATTTGGTTCCGGGCTTGCCGTACTCAGCCATGAACGCCTCGTCCAGCACGCCGACCGCCGAGTCTGTCGATTCATCCATGACCAGAAACTGCTTTTCCTCTGGAATCATGGACAAGTTGTCGAAGTAGTACTCGAACAGAGCCTTGGCTTGTCGCGGCTTCAGGACTACTTTGTCGTCAAAGGAAACCCACGCGAGCCGCGGGAAGCGCTGGTGCATGTATCTGAGGTCTTTTTCGATGTCCTCGAGTGTGAGGTTTTCGTAGGGGTAGGCTTTCCTGAATGTTTCAAGTATTTCTTCGAAGGCTAGTCTGCGGTTCTTGAGGAGCAACCCGGCGATCTGGTGGGCGAGAACGTCGTAGGGCTTGTCGGGAATCTGAACGGGTTCCAGCTCTTCCTCCACTGCTCTTTTCGCTATTGCCATGGACTCTAGAGCATCATCAGAGTCCAAGGCGACGATTATTCCGTCGGCTGTTCGCCCGATTCTGTGGCCGCTTCTTCCCACGCGTTGGATCAGCCGCGTTGCCTGTCTGGGGCTCATGTACTGGATGACTAGGTCTATGGTGCCGATGTCGATGCCGAGTTCAAGCGAGCTGGTGCAGACGAGGCCTTTCAACTGGCCGCTTTTCAGTCCCTTTTCGGCGGCTATGCGCGACGGCTTTGCGAGTGAGCCGTGATGTATGGAGACGGGGAAGTTGGCGTCCCAGACTTTGAAGCGGCTTGCGAGCACTTCGGAGACGGCGCGGGTGTTCGTGAATAGCAGGACGGATTTGTGACGGTTGATGTGTTCCCGGATGATTCTTAGCCGTGCGGCGACTTCAGGGTGGGTGTAAAGCTGTGATGCTAAACGCAGGTCTTCGTCGTCCGGTGTCGGAAGGATTATCTGGAGCCGCATCATTCTCGCCACTGGGACCCGCACAATTTCGACTTCGCGGTCTTTGCCTGCGAGGAACTTTGCCACCTTGTCTGGCGTGCCTATTGTGGCCGATAGGCCGATCAGTTGGAAGTCTCTGCCGGTCATTGTTCGGAGCCGTTCCAGCGCGAGGACAAGCTGGCTTCCGCGTTTGCTGTCGGCCATCTCGTGAACCTCGTCTATTATGACCCACCGCACTTGTTGCAGGTGCTGACGCATTATCCAGCCTGACAGAATCGCCTGAAGCGTCTCGGGCGTGGTGATCAATATGTCCGGCGGGCTTCGGGACTGGCGTGTCCTCTCCTTCGTGTCAGTGTCGCCGTGTCTGACTGCCAGTTTCACGTCTAGGTTGTTGCACCACCATTCCAGACGCTCAAGCATGTCCCGGTTCAGCGCACGAAGCGGAGTGATGTAGAGCGCCTTTATGCCCGGCGTTCCCTGCTGCCCCTGCATGAGCATGCTTATGATGGGAAGAAATGCCGCTTCTGTCTTTCCAGTCGCCGTCGGCGAGATCAGCAGAACGTTTTTTCCCTCGAGAATCAGGGGGATGATTTTCTGCTGTGGCTCAGTGGGTTTCAAGAATCCCTTCTGCTCAACGAGCCTCCGAACTGGCTTGACAAGTAGGGCAAAAGCGTCGTTCTGCTTTTCTTTCAAGACTGGATGAACCTCAGATTTCGATAGGAATAAGCGCCGGAGCCAATGTAAAAGTGTTTTGGGCAGCGCTCCCGAACAGCTTACGTTGCGTCTGCGTGCTGCAGAAAACGAAAGAAGGCGACGTGCTCTGCCGGCAACATCATGAAGCGGAGCAGACCGGCAAAGTCAGGTCAAGACCCGTGAGGCACGTTGGAGGATATTCCGGATTCTTGGCATCTTGGCGAGAAAGCGTTCACTCCGGCGAGCCTTCAGTTCAATTACGAGATGTGGAACGCGGAAAGCGACAACTCTGCGAGCGCACGTTTTGTTGAGAGGCTGGAATTTGCAGGCTTGCGTTTGGCACTCAAAGGATCTCAGGTCGCGGAATGGCGCGGCCATTCACGTTGATGTTTCGGCTTGTTGTTTTTGCAAACTTGAAGACAATTTCGCGCGATTGTGTGACGCGTTTTTTAATCAAATCTGCAAGCGAGCGTCACCATTGGTCACGGTAATTGGCAGTTTAGCAGGCTATCGGCCTATGAGTCGCACGGTTTTTGAACCATCAGTGTCATGAGTAACGGATATGAGCCGGTTTTGAGCGCATAAGCACGTCATTTTGGGCATGCTTGCGGACAATCTGGCATAATATCCGCGTCAATGGCTGGTCTGCTGCGGCCTTTGCGGTTTCCATGGTTCCTCTTAGGCTTTGTTCCCGTGAATTTTCACCCGTCTTCCGGCGTTCTTTGCATCAAACGTGTCTAATAGTGACGTTCGGGCTGGGATTTTCTCGCTGAAAATAATGGAAAGTTATTTATCCATCATCATATGAATCCATGGACATCAATGTTGGAGGAAAGTTAATGGCCAAATGCCCCAAGTGTGGAACGAATGTTGCTTCGCCCAAGAAGAAGTGGACCATGGCCGGACGCCCAGACAAGTTAGGCAAAAGAACCCAACTTGAAATAGGACTCTTCGACTGCCCCAAGTGCCACAAGCCCTTCCGAGAAGTCCTAAGCAAGAAGAAGATTTAGACACGCCGGTCACCTCCCCACTTTCCCCCTCTTTTTCACTTTTCAGCCACGATCAACGATTCTCACAGGTAAAATCTTTCCGCCGAAACAGAAAAACGCCTGTCAAGATGCTTCAGACGCCTCATCGCGTTCTCGCTGTGGCTTTATGGACGATCTGGATAGGCAACTTTAAATTTGAATTCAAAATATAGTCTGCAAAGGCGTCGGCAGACCATGAAACCACTTCAGACAGTGTACTGGATCAAATTCGCACTGGGCTTCGTAGCGGCTCTTGCGTGCTTGGGGTACGGCATTGGCGCAGACTATATTTCCCGCACTCGATTTGACTTCTACTACTTCCTCAACAGTACATCCATCGCCATTGTAATCTACTTTCTCTCATACTATCTCATAAAGTACAGGTTTGCGTCCAAAGTAGCCACAACGAGAAAACTCGTCATGACAGGCATAGGCGTATACTTCCTGTCTTGGATCGTCTTCTGGGTAATACTATACACGATCTTCGCCGGAGCCTAGTCCCTCTTCGTCCACAAGAAAATTCTCGATTGTCGCCTGACTCTCGTCCGATTTGACAGTTTTCAGCTTCCTCTCGCCGTCGCCAGCCACGTCGCCGCCGTTCACGCCGGCAACTCCGGCGGGGACAATGATTCTGCTGAGCACGCGCATGCAGTCAGCCCATGCTGAAAAGTAGCCACGGTCAAAGTCTCCATGAAGCCTGTTCCTGACGTGGTCCAGAAACTCGCGCCTATGGGCGTGCAGCGTGGCCTTGTCCTCAAAGTCAAGTTTGGAGAAGAACGCGTAGGCGTCGCCGTTTGCCTTGCGGGACAGGAACATGCCGTACAATGCCCTGAAGTAGCCGCGGTTCCACTCCGTCTTCTGCATTCTCTGCTTCAGCCTTTCAAGCTCGCGTTCGGCCTCACTGAACTGTCTGCCGACCAGAAGCTGAAAGAACCTTGTCACCAAGACCGAGGGAATGGGCATTTCTAGCGACCACGAGGCTTCGTTTTCTCTTCTTCGGAAGCGTCCTCTATTCCATTCTCTGTTATTTTAAATATTTCCTCGCCCTCAGGCAGGTAAGGGCTTGAGACCAGCCGGGCGATGCGAATGGGGCCATGCGCCGCCCGCCTCAGGTAGAGGCGCGTGTGGCTTGTGTGGCCGACGATGTGCCCGCCGATGGGGTGGACGGCGTCGCCGAAGAAGACGTCCGGCTTGGCCATGACCTGGTTTGTCACGACTGCTGCGGCGTTGAATGCCCGCGCGAGGCCTATGAGCTTGTGCATGTGCTTGTTTAATCTCTGCTGCCGGGGCGCCAGCATCTCGCGTCCGATGTACTCGCTCCTGAAGTGCGCCGTGAGAGAGTCGACTATTATCAGCTTCACGTTGTTGGCCTTTATCACCTCGTCGGCGTTGTCGAGCAGAAACATCTGGTGGTCGGACGTGTAGGCTTCGGCGTAGATGATGTTTTTGACTACCTGTTCTAGGTCAAGCCCCAAGTGCCTTGACATCTGCACGATCCGCTCGGTTCTGAACGTGTTTTCCGTGTCAACGTACAACGCCGAACCGTTCAAGCCTCCTCTTTCCGGCGGAAGCTGAACGTTCACGCACAATTGGTGGCAGATTTGGCTCTTGCCGCTGCCGTATTCGCCGTAGAACTCGGTTATGGTTTGAGTCTCGATTCCACCGTTGAGGAGTCGGTCCACAACTTTGCTTCCGCTGGTCAGCCGCAGAACGTTCTTGCGCATCCTCAAAAGCTCATCAGCGCGGATGAAGGAAACGCCGATAGACGAGCGCGCCGTCTCGATGATTGAAAAAGCCTTTTTCTCACTTATGCCAGCCGGTTCCAGCTCGCGTGCCGTTGCCATCGCGAGGGATTCAATCGTGTGGTATCCCATTTCGCGTAGCTTCTGCGCGGTGGCTGGTCCGACGCCCGGCAGGTCCTCTAGGAACTCGTATTTCTTCTTGATTGTCTCTTCCTGGGCCTCTTCGTTGGGGATGCTGTCTGTTTCTTCGGCCATCTGTTCCTTCCCTCTCCTCGGTTCATAGGAGACAGATGGAAAAGGCATATTTAAAACACGCGAAGTGTGGGAGCAATTTGTACCCGGGGAGATTGGTTAAAGTGAGACCTGCAGGGCGCGGCTGAGCAAGGCGAAGTCTGGCTTTCATGTGTTCCGTTGAGAACGTGTGACAAGGTATAAGTACACGCTTTTTTCAATAAACAGCCAACGAGAGGAAAAATGTTGGAAACAGCCAAACTTGTGGAAGATGTCGCATTCAACATTCTCAAGCAGGCAGTGATATTCCTGCCGGAAGACGTCAAACAAGCGCTGAAGAACGCTTACGCGGAAGAGACAAGCGAAACGGGAAAGACGCAGTTGAAGGCAGTCTTGGACAACATTGAGCTTGCCGAGAAGTACCAGGCCCCGGTCTGTCAGGACACGGGCACAATAATCTTCTACGCCAAGGCGGGTTCGAACGTGAAGGGTCTTGACAAGGTTGAGGCTGCGCTGATAAATGCCACCAGGAGAGGCACGAAGGAAATTCCGCTTCGACCTAACTCGGTTGATCCTTTCACTGGGAAGAACAGCGGCGACAACACCGGACGCTACGTGCCAGTGCTGAACTGGGAGATTGTTCCCGGCGACGTGCTTGAGCTCACGGTGATGACCAAGGGCGGCGGCTCGGAGAACGTGTGCGTCGGCGGCATGATTGTTCCAGGCGAAGGCATAAAAGGAGTCAAAAAGTTCGTCGTGGACGCGGTGATAAAGGCGGGCGCTCAGCCGTGTCCTCCTAACATTCTGGGTGTGGCGATGGGTGGCGGAGCAGACGTGTCCATGAAGCTGGCGAAGAAAGCGCTTCTAAGGCCGTTGACGGAGCACAATGCTGACCCGGAGATTGCGAAGCTTGAAAGGGAGATTTTTGAGGCGTTGAACTTGACGGGCATCGGCCCGATGGGATTGGGCGGGAAGACGACGGTTCTTGGCGTGCACATTGACTACGCGTACAGGCATCCGGCTTCTTTTCCGGTTGCAGTGGCTTTCAACTGCTGGGCTGCGAGACACGCCACCGCACGGATCCACGCTGATGGGACAGTTGAGTATGTTACGCATAAGCTGAATTGGTGAGGTGATGGAAAGATGGCAGTGTACAAGTTGAAGACGCCGATCTCTGAAGATGATGTTCGAAAGCTGAAAGCGAATGACGTGCTCTACGTTAGCGGCACGATTGTGACTGCGAGGGATCAGGCTCACAGGAGAGCGTTGGAGTACTTCAAGGAGGGGAAGGCTTTGCCAGTGAACCTTGAGGGGCTGGCGGTTTTCCACTGCGGGCCAGTTGTGGCCAAAGAGGGTGACAAGTGGGTTGCTGTTGCTGCTGGTCCGACGACGAGCACGAGGATGGACATTTTCGAGGACGAGTTCATCAAAGACTTCAAGGTGCGCGTCGTCATTGGGAAGGGCGGCATGGGCAAGCGGACTACTGACGCGATGCAGAAGTACGGAGCAGTCTACGGTGCTTTCACCGGAGGTGCTGCGGTGCTGGCTGCTAGGGCGATCAAGAGCGTGAAGTCTGTTGAATGGTTCGATCTCGGCGTGCCCGAGGCCATGTGGATCTTTGAGGTTGAAGAGTTCGGTCCTTTGGCTGTGGCTATTGACTCGCACGGGAACAATCTTTTCACTGATGTTCAGAAGAGCGTCGAGGAGAACCGGCAGAGGATCTACCAGAAGCTCGGGATATCGGCTTAGGCTCGCGTGTTCTTCTGCTCAGTTTTTTTGTTTCATCTTTTTGATAGTTAGCACCCATTCTGTTTACTGTTTCGGAAGATTTAATATACAAACGGACGTTCAGTAGACAGCGGGAAAGAAGATGCTGAAAAACTTCAGAGACCGAATAGCCCTCTCCGGGCTCACAGTGCTCATGATCGGCGTCACACTGCTCATATTCACTTTCGTGAGCGCGTATGGATTCCTCACTGCAAGCCTCTCCATAATCGCCAGTGAGGATCTCGTGCGGACCTTCGGTGAGGCTCTTGCGCCGCTGATCGCCACGTGCATACGCATAATGTACCTTGGCGTGATGGGCTGGATAGGCTCACTTGTAACCATAAGAGGCGTCACCTTGATCGCTCACGCGCCGCAGACAACGATCCCGCAGAAGCAAGCTGAAACTCCGCAGCAGCCGCTCGTTCCGCAGAAGACTAAGGCGGAGAAGCCGCAGAAGGAAACCCAAAAGCCCAGCGCCAAGCCGAGCGAGCCGGAAATAATCGTCATTCCGCCGGAGCAAATTGCGCTGCCTCCGCCAGAATCGAAGGAGAACACGAACCACAAAGCCAAGGCTCAGCCCGAGCCTTCACCGCAGCCATCGCAGTAGCAGAGCAGGCTAAAACCGCCGGAAAGGAGCCATCATGAGGATCGCCATTCGAATGATCGGGATAGCCACGTCGTTTTTCTGGATTTTCCTGATCATTTTCTCGGTTTCGGCAATGTACTCCATGAAGGACATGGGCTTCGAATTCGGAGAGCCCCGAGTCAGCCTAGCCGAGGGCAACCAAGTCGTCTTCTCGCTGCCCATAACGGTGACGAACAGAGGCCTGTACAATCTCGCCGACTTCAACATCTCCACGCTGGTCACAGACGAGAACGGCTCCTCTCTTGCACGCGCGTCAACCTTCATACCCACCATAAGAAGAGGCGAATCGGTCAACACCACGCATGACATAAACATCAACATCACTGACCTGCTGAGCACGCATCAAAGCTTCCTGTTTGATGACGCTGAGCTGCAAGCAAGGGAAACCATAGGCGTCCGCGCCGCAGAGCTGATACCGGTTCAAGCGTCTGCCAACGTTTCTCTGCCGTGGGGCGCGCCTCTGTACAACTTCACGTTGGGAGCGCCGACGTTCACGTCCTACAACGCGACGCATCTGCGAGCAGTGGTGCCTGTCAGCTTCGTGAATCATGCGCCTTTCGACATAGTCGGTGCTGCGCACGTGGACATGTACGATGGCGGAGGCAGCTTGGCAGGTGAGAGCGAATTGGGCATTTTGGCGTTTCAGGATTCGCCGTTCAGCGGCAGTTTGGAGCTTGTTGTTCCGTTGGAAATGTCGGCGGCCAGCGGGCGGTTTGAGGTCTTCTTCATCACGCCGTTTTTTGAGTCTGAGCCGGTGGTGATTCCGTATGGCTGACAAAGACAGCAGCGGGAAGAGCAAGACGCGCAGAATGGTCTTCAGGGCCGTCAAGGCGACGGTTAAGGCTGTGCTGTTCTTCGCGGTGTACCTTGTGCTGTGGCAGTTTATTGCGCCGGTGTCGCAGTTTGTGCCGGGTTTGCAGCAGATGGTTGAGGCTTTTGTGACGGTTTACATTTGCCTCATGATCATAGGAGACTTGACTGCGGGCACTATTTACCAGCACTTTTTCAACGCAGCGAAGTCCTTGTTCCTTATCGCGTACTTGATGTTGTCGCTGGGCGGCGGAGTCTTCAGCCTCGACCTTGAGAACGTCAGCTTGATGATTGACCTGCGGTTTGTTCTGATGATAAGCATGCTGCTCGGTCTGCTTGGGTTCACGAAAAGCGTGCTGCAAGCAATAACATTCATGAGCGAAAAGGCCGAACCCAAAAGCATCTAGAACGCGCTACTTCCCGCGCCTGTTTGATTTGTGCCTGACAAGTTGTCCTCGATCGCTGCCTGCTTTTTGAATGTGGCCGGCGCGAGTGACTTGTTTCACAGTTTTTTGCTCATGACATAGGCGTCTTCTGCGTCCGCATAGTAGCCGTGTATCGTCCGCGTTATGGTGAAGCCGAGCTTCTTGTAGAGGTTGATCGCCGCCTCGTTCGTCATCCTCACCTCGAGGTAGCATTGCTTGGCCCCGTACTGCAGCATGCCTTCGACAGCTTGGTTTACGAGGGCTTCCCCGATTCCCCTGCGCCTGTGCTCAGGCATTACCGCGACAGACACGACGTGACCTTTCTTGGCCAAACCGCCCAAGCCAAAGTTGGAGAGGCCCACTTCAATTCGGCACATGATGTAGCCGACGACCGCGCCGTCGTTTTCGGCGACTATGAAGGTTTCCGGGAATCTGCGGTACAGGTCGGCGAAGAAGTAGTCCGTGTAGTTCTCGGGGAGGCAGGTCAGGTTGACCTGTGTTACGCTTTTCAGGTCGTCCATGGTGAATTTTCGAAGCTTAAACGTGTCCTGCAAGCTGTCAGTCTCCGTTCCGTCCATGCATAAGTCCAGAGGCTTCCATAATACCTTTCCTATTCAACAAAAGGTTCACCCAGCCAGAGCCGCGGACCATCCGTGTCCAAACCGGCCTTCAGCCACATCGGCAAGGGCAGATTAGGCGTGTAATGGCCAAAATCCACACCTGCCACAATTGGGAAATCATACTCGCCAACAACGTCCAAGACAACCTTCTTCATTTCGGCAGTCATGTCCCTGACGGCGCCGCCTTCCTCGCCTCTGATCTTGCCCACAAGCATCCCCACCACGCGGTCGAAAAGACCCGCCTCCCTGGCTTGAACCAGCATCTGATCCAGCACCTCAACCGGCCGCGTCATCGTCTCCCAAAAGAACACCGTGTCCTCGTCGATTCTTGGAAAGTACTGCGTGCCCATCAGCGACTGGAGCGTCGGCAGATTTCCGCCGAAAAGTCTGCCTTGGCCCTTGCCCTTGCGCCACACGTCCCACCGCGTGAACGCGGGCAACTCTCCAACTGGCTCAGGCTTCGTTGTGGCTTTCAGGAAGAGGTCCGTCTCGTACTTCCATGCTGGGCTTTTGTCGTCTTGGCCGAACCCGAAGATGGCGTCGCTCTGATGAAGACCGGATAGTCCGGTTTTGGCAAGAAACGCAACGTGGTACGTTGTGATGTCGCTTATGCCTGAAAACACCTTTGGCTCTTTCCTCACCAAGTCGAAGTCCAAGTGGCGCAACGTGCGGATGGCCGTTGACCCGCCGATGGCGCAGATGATAGCTTTGACCTCGTCGTCAGCGAACATCTCATTAATGTCCCGGGCCCGCTGCTGGTCAGTTCCCGCCATGTATCCCCAGTGTTCAAGCTTGACTGTCCTTCCTTCCTTCACGTTGAAGCCAAGCCTCTTCAGGTTCTGGACTCCGCGGCGGTACATTTCCAGAAACGGTTTAACGGGGTGTGAGGGCGCCACTATGCCGACGGTGTCGCCTATGGCCAGTCTTTTCGGCTTGACCAGTTTCAACGCTCAGTCGCCTGCTTCTTCGATTGTCCTCACTTCGGGGAGCGTATAGTTTCCGCAGGGCATCGTCCAAACCTTCGCGTTTTTGCCCGCAATGTTGAATGCCTCCGTTAGAGCGTCGTTCACCGCGCGCGCCGTCTTCAGCTTGAAAATGTTCACGGCGTAGTAGTCCGGCATGGATGAGACAAGCACTATCTTCACCTTCTGCAAAGCCCGAAGGTAGTAGTACGCCTTGGACCCGCCGACCACAAAGTTGCGCTTGAGTTCGCGTTCAACAGCCTTCAGATCGCCGTACCTGACCATCCAGTCGCAGAAGTCCTGGTTGCCGTGGCCCTCCGGCAGTTCCGCCACCAGCACGACAACACCTCCGCGCTTCGCCGCCTCCAGCGCGTTGTCCAAGCCCTTGTATGCCTGAAACAGGTTGACATCTGCCGGGTTGCCGCCGGGGCTGACGACGACGATGTCTGCTCTGCGGTCCACTGGGGCGCGGTACATTTCGTCGACGATTTTGACTCCTTCGGCGAACACTTTTTCCATGTCTCCGGCAAAGGCCCGCACGACTTCGTGTCTGCTGTTGACCACGACGTTCAGCGTGAAGTCGACTTTGGCCATCGTTGCGGCCTCGACCATGTCCTCGTTCACCGGGTTCTCGGCCAGCAGGCCGGTCTTCGCTTGGGGGTCAAGTAGCATGGCGTGGTTGTGCTTTATTGCTTCCTCACCAGCGATTCCGGGAAGAATGCTTTTCCTCCCGCCGCCGTACCCCGCGAAGTAGTGCAGACCCACGTCTCCTGTTGAAATCCTCACGTCCGCGTCCATGAACACGCGGTTGAGGTAGACCTTTGTGCCGTGCTTCTGCGTCGTTCCCACATGGACCAGATCGGCTGCGCGGCAGTCGTGGCTGACGCTCTTCACGCGGTTGAAGGCTTCTTCCCCCAGCAGTCTCGCGGCTTCTTCTCTGGTCACGGGCCGGTGTGTTCCACACGCGAAGACAACAGTGATGTTCTCGTCTTTGACTCCTGCCGACTGCAGTTCACCAAGCAGCGGGGGAAGCATGTCGTGCGTCGGCGTCGGCCTCGTGCCGTCATCCACGACTATTGCCACTTTGCTTTCCGGTTTGGCGATTTCGCGGAGTTTCTTTGAGTCCAGCGGTTCGTTCAGGGCCTTTTCGACTTCAGCCTTCGGGTCTGTTGCCCTCGGCTTTTCTCGGGGTTCAATCGACCCTAGGAAGTTTCGTGTCGGCACGCGTACGCACACTTCGGATTTGCCGTAGGGCAGCCAAACGTCTACCATCTAGGATCACTTGGATAGTGAAACACGTTTTCAGAAGCTATTAAGCCTTGTCAAAAGCAGCTCGGTCTCGTTTTTGCGGAGAATGTCGGCTTGGACGGGTCAGGGACAGCCGGGATGAGGCATAAGCTCTTTTAATCCGTGGCATGGTTATAGTGTAGCGTGAGGAACAGACATGTCAATTGGAAAAAACCCCTCAAAAAACGAGATACTCTTTGTTTGGACCAACCGCTACGCGGGAGTAACTCTCAAGACCCCTTCAAAGACGATCGTCATAGACCCGGTTGACGTCAAACCTCGCGACTTCAAAACACTGGACGCCGTGCTCATAACCCACGAACATTACGATCACTTGGACCAGTCGCTGGTGTCGGAGCTGCACAAGCTGACCGGTTGCACAGTCGTTGCCGATCCCACTTCCGCGGGCAAACTGCGGAACTCAATATCACCCGAGAAGCTGCAGGAGGCTAAGCCCGGCTCGGAGATCGCGTTTGACAACGTGTTGGTCCGGGCTGAAGGCTGCAACCACCCGCCCGCAGCGACGCCGATCTCCTACGTGGTTACGAGCGAGGACGGCGTGAAAGTCTTCCACACGGCTGACAGCCTGCCGTTTCCGGACATGGTTGACATCGGTGAAAGGGAGAAGCTTGACGTGGTGTTTTGCACGGTGGGCATTGCGCCGGGCGCTTCGCCCGAGTCCGGCGTGGACATTGTGAGGTTGACGAGGCCGAAGGTGGCGGTTCCCTATCACACTGGCTCGCCCGTGGATCAGAGGAGGTTTGCTGAACTGCTCAAAAGCGAGCTTCCCAAGATTACGTGTCTCATTCCCGAGGTCGGCAAGATATACCAGGTTTCGAAGAGGACGTGACAGGTTGCCAGTGGAGAAGAGCGGCGAGGCCGCGAAGGCTGAGGTCTGCAGAATTCTCAACAGGATTGGCGCCCTCGAGTTCGGCGCCTTCAAGCTTACCAGCGGCAAGATCAGTCCGTACTATGTTGACTTGAGAATTGTGCCGAGCTTTCCGGATGCGTTCAGGAAGGTTTCCGACCTGTACGTCAGCTTTGTCGGCGGCGACGTTGGCTCCGGAAACTTTGAGAGGATAGCGGGCATACCCGTGGCGGGCATACCGTTCGCGTCGCTGGTCGCCTACGCCATGCGGAAGCCGTTTTTCTTCATTCGGAAGGGTGTTCGCCTTCGCGGCAGACAGAGGCGGATCGAGGGGGTCATTGCGCCCGGAGATCGTGTTCTGCTGATTGACGATCTTGTGACAACGGGGCTGTCGCTGCAAAAGGCAGCCAAGACCATAACGGCAGAGGGCGGAGTTGTGGCTGACGCCGCCGTGCTGATTGACCGTCAAGAAGGTGGTCGCGAGCGTCTGCAGAAGAGCGGTATCAGGCTTCACGCCATGCTTGAGATGGGCGAAATCGCCGAGAGGCTCTGCGAGCTCGGCGGTATAGATGATGAGCAGTTGAAGACCATTCTGAAGCAGATCAAGAAGAAGTAGAATGGCCTGAGCGTTTCGGCTGGGCTGGAAGCGTCTCCTCGTAGAATATCAGGTCGAGTTCTTCGAGTATGTTGTGGAGCTTGTACACGGCGTCGTAGACGTCCTGCTCCTTCTTTGCTCCGGTGCAGACCAGTTTGCCGCTTGCGAACAGCAGTATGACCACTTTTGGCTCGTCCATCCTGTAGATGAGGCCGGGGAACTGTTCGGGCTCGTACATCGTCTTGCCCAGAGTGAAGGCGCACTTTTCTAGGTCGATCATGCCGCCGAGGTTGGCGGAGGCGACTATGTTTTGTATTTTGAGTTCTGGCTTGCTGATGATGATTATTCCGCCTTTCTTTAGCTCCTTGACGACTTTCATGACGGCTCTGCGTGCTTCTTTCTCGGATTTTGCTCCTGTGCACACCATTTTTCCGGAGTTGAAGATGAGGGTGGCTGTTTTGGGTCTTTTGAGCCTGAAAACGAGTCCGGGGAACTGTTCAGGGCGGTACTCGACTCCCGGGTAGCTTTTGACCACGGCGTTGAGGTCAACTTTCTGGTTGAGCGTGGCGCTGGCGACGACGTTTTCAATTTTGATTATTGCTTTGCTTTTGGGCATGCGGTCATCCCCTTCTTACTATTGAAGTGCTTAAATACCCTTTATAAAACCTTAGGTGACTCGCACAGACTTCTCTCGGCAACGGACATTTTACGTCTGATTTCTCACTTTCTCCATTTTGATCATATGATTAACTGCTGAAGAACAGTGATGGAAGTCACTTCTAGCCTAACCTTTCTCAGCCACGTATTGTTTTAATAATCTCATTATCTCTCCATTTCTTTTTTCTGTGAGTTCATCTCGGAATATTGTTCTTAAAATAGCCAACATGAGGGTTGGATGCCAAGAAATTTCAGACGCTCTTTCTTTATCAAATATTGGAGTCAATGCAAAACTTATCCCTTCAAGGTCTATGTCAACAACTAGAGAAGCAATCGCCTCTACGTCAGTATGCACATGTTTGCTTAACTTGCTGTAGAAAGGTATTCCACTGTGTCCTTTTACACCCAGTAACAAAGATATGTAATCAACAAGTCTGATTTTTGCCATACTACCTTTGCTTCTAATCCAATTGTCTGTTTCTTCTTCGTTCAACGCAAAGTATGCACAAAGACCCATACTTTCTAAAAGACATCTTTCAAGCACCCTCACTTCACAGTAGTATCCTTTCAAATTCAAGACTCTAATTGACTGCATTAACTGGACAATTCTATTTGTTATCATCAGAATTATTTTCTTGGTCTTTGGAATTTTGCGGGGGTCTTTTTCCATTAACTCATAGAGATGATGTATTGTTTCACACAATAAGTTGAAAAAGCGTTTGTAGAGTTCAAAATCCTTTCCGAATCGACTTAGGGTCTTTCTGGTATTATCATCTTCAGCCCAGAGAAAAGTGTCGAATACGTTCAAGGTCTCCAAGGTTCTCTCATCTCAAATCTGACCGTTCTTTTGGTTCACCAGTAACCCTGTTGCATTCACTTGTCTGAGTTTCTTGGTGAGGTATTCTGCCAAGTCTTCAACTAACTTGTTTGCGAAAACACCTTCTTCTTCAAAGGCGTGAGTGCCGTAATGCTCTCCGAAATTTGAAAGCAAACTAAAGGTCTTGTTCAAGAAGTCAACTACTTTCTCGGTTCTGCTTTCACTACCATCTATCAGCTTTTTGAAGACTTTCTTGCCTTCTTTCTCCTCTTTTTGCACAAGAAAATTCCTGAAGCCTTCTGCAACTTTGCGGTACGACTTTATTGCACCATCATAATCGCCGATTTGAAACCGTGAGTATCCGATGCTCAATTCATCTGCAATGTCCTCTAGTCCTACTTCTGCTAGAAGACTATGCGACTGAGAGACAGTTCCGATTTTGCTCAATATCTCGATTCTTTCTCTCACTTTGTCTTCGATTTCTTTCGAAGTATAGGTTTTAGTTTCATAAGGAAAAATGACTTTTTCTCCATATTTTCGAATGAGCAATGAAACAAACAAGACCTCTACGAAATAACCATCTGGTATACTTAGTTCGTCTGCTATGTCGTCCATATTCACGTAGTATCCGTCTGCTTGCCGATAACCCATGCGTTCCTTATCGTCGTATTTTGTTGCATTAACCAGGTTCGTCAACATAAATCTCCTAGGTTCACTTACCACTTCACATTCTTCGTTGAAAATCCTTGAAAAATACACACGAAGTCTAGTTTGACTTGATAACATGTGTCTATATTTCCGAACTACTTCACTAATGCCGAGGAGAAAATGAACGTCGTTGACGTATTCGGAGAAGTTATTATAAACATAGAGTCTCTCAATATGCTGTGCGACCACGATTGGCATGACGAATCCAACCACCGCTATGCTCCTTATCTGACCTGAAGAATTTATGTCTTTACCATGGTCAGATATTGCTATAGCTTTTTGCTTTCCGTTCTACAATCAGCATTCCTTGTTAATTAGTGCATGTTACCCATGATATATCAACGCTGACAAGGGTTTGCTCCCGAAGTCATTGCTGTCGGTTCGATTCCTAAGTTTCTGATAAACCCTCAACAATACGGCACTCTCACAGGCAGGTATTGTGGACACGCCGTGATCATGCTAGGCTATGCAGGAACATCTGCAATTTCTGCAGGCCGCTGATATCTTTCGGTTCTGCGGCGAAATCCTTCACGGAAGAGACTGACGGCCGCAACTGGCCTCTCGTAAGTTTAGCCACTGTGCTCTTCAGAAGAGTCTTTCGCTTCGCTCTTCGGTTTTTTGCTTGTGGACGCGGGAATTATGAATTCGATGATCAGTATGAGAAATATGAGAGCGACGACTATGAGGATGCCTGCAGAGCTTTGCATGCGCAACGTCAAGTGGCCGACCCATGGGACGCGCATTATCACCTTTCCAACTATGCGGTCCGCCGGAACCGGCTGGTCAGCACCGGGGTTGCCGTCACCCTTCGCGACGATGTACAGCGTGTCCGTGTCATTTATCTTTTCAATGGCCCTATGCACGATGAGGCTGTCACCGCCTACAGGACGATAGATGATGATGTCGCCGTCGGGGTACGGCGCCGCATGTATGTCTTCTGCCTTGACGCCCTGCACTATTATTAGGTCTCCAAGGTGCAGCGTCCGATCGAAAGGATGCGACCACCCGTCACAGTCTCGCCCCGGAAGCGTGCACATGCTGCCAGAAGCCACCGTCAAAGCCGGGTAGTCGGTGTTCAAGACGAGTCTGCTCACTTGCCAGAGGCCGAAGACCACTATGACCATGACAAGAATGACTACCACAGTCTGGAAGTACTCGTTTTTCCAGAGTTTTCTGACTTTTGAAGTTGACAACTGGCTACCTTCGATGGATGGGAATAGGTGAGTTAGGAGACGTCATCCTTTAAAACTTACCGCTTTCTCTACCGCAGAACCGTTTGTGCTAGAGGTGTTCGACGGCAACGTGTCTGGCGAGTTCTGCAGCGTCTTATTTATACCGTGTTGAACCAATACATTCTGCCTGAAGACGAGGGTGCCGGTTGGCTAGGAAAGAGTTCACCAGCTTCGACGTGGCTGCCGCAGTCCGCGAAATAACAGCCATCACGCTTGGCTCCCGCGTGTCGAACGTCTACCAGATCGGCCCCAAAACGTTGCTGCTAAAACTGCACAAGACAGACGCGCAACCGCTGATGATGCTCCTAGAGGCCGGAAGACGGCTTCACCTGACAGCCTACTCAGCCGAGAAGCCAACGGTCCCGCCGGCGTTTTGCATGGCCCTCAGGAAGCACCTCCGCAACGCCAAGCTCACCGACGTGCAGCAGTACGAGTTCGAGCGAGTGGTCGTGTTCAAGTTCAAAACACACGAAACCGCCTACGGGCTTGTGGCGGAGCTTTTCGGCGACGGCAACTTCATCCTCACCGACGCAGACGGCAGCATTCTTCAGGCACTCACGTACAAGCGAATGCGCGACCGCAACGTAATCCGCGGCGAACCCTTAAAGTACGCTCCCCCCGCCGGAAAGAACCCCCTAAGCACGACAAAGCAGGAACTGGTGGAAGGTCTGAAAGCACTCGGCAGCTTGGAAGCAGTAAGAGGCCTAGCGCGTCTTCTCAGCATCGGAGGAGCATACGCCGAGGAAACACTGCTCAGAGCGACTGTCGACAAGAACAGGCCCTGCAACACCCTGAACGAAGCAGAGGGGGAAAGCGTTTTTGCGCAGTTGCAGGAGCTACTCTCTGCCGTGACAAGGGGCAAGCTTGAGCCATGCTTAGTCCATGACGCAACCGGAGCCGTGGTGGACGCTGTTCCCCTGAGGCTCAGGCGATATGAGGAAGTAGGCGCCAAGCTCGAGGCATTCGGCAGTTTCAACGAAGCCTTGGACGAGTTCTACACCCGCGTCGGCGTTGCGGAGGAGGCCGCTGCAAAGCCGGAGATTGAGGAGCTTAAGCGTGAGGCAGACCGGCTTGGCCGCATCTTAGCGGAGCAACAGAAGATTCTTGACGATGAAGGCGCGAAGGCCGACCGCGACCGGCATGTCGGCGACGCAGTCTACGCTCACATGGGTGAGCTTCAGGCTCTGATGGACCGGTTCTCGGTTGGCCGACAGTCTGGCAAGCCGTGGAAAGCGATAATGTCCGAGGTCGTGGCTGAGTCAAAGTCGGCAGGTGGCTCCTCTGGGCTGTTTGAGTCGTTTGACGAGAGAAATCTCGTCTTCAACGTGCAGGTGGACGGGTTGGCTTTCGGCCTCAGTCTGCAGAAGACGCTGTACGAGAACGCTTCAGTGTACTACGAGCGCGGCAAGCGAGCCAGACAGAAGATTGACGGCGCGAAAAGAGCTTTCACCGAATCTAGGCAGAAGCTCGCCGAAGTTGAGGCTCGAATGCGCGAGGCCGAAGCGCAGCAAAGCATCAGGCCAGCCGTCGCGCTTCAACAGGTCTACGCCCGCAAGGTCAAGCCTAAAGAGTGGTTCGAGAAGTTCAGGTGGTTCACGTCCTCAGACGGGTTCCTAGTAGTCGCGGGGCGGGACGCCGTCAGCAACGAAGTCTTGATCAAGAAGCATGCAGGTGACGGCGACGTGGTTTTCCACGCGGACGTGACCGGCGCGCCGTTCGTCGTCATCAAGACAGCGGGCAAGCCGCCCAGCGAGCAGTGCCTGCTTGAGGCCGGGGAGTTTGCTGCCGCGTTCTCGAGGGGCTGGCGTGAGGGTTTTGCGAGCGTTGACATGTACTGGGTGAGACCCGACCAGTTGAGCAAGGGCGGGCCGTCCGGCGAGTCAGTCGGTAAAGGCGCGTTTGTGGTGCGTGGCGAGCGGAACTGGATGAGAGGCGTGCCGCTCAGGCTTGCCGTGGGAGCGGTGTCGGAGGCCGAAGGCAAAGCCAAGTTTGTGGGCGGCCCAGTGTCCGTCGTGAAGGCGCAGACCAGCGTTTTCGTGGTGATCGTGCCCGGCGACATGTCGGGCAAGGAACTGTTTCGGCGCGTGCTTGGAATGTTGGCTCGGAAGCTGCCGAAGAACGTGCGTGAAGAGATTTTGAAGGCTTCCGTCGAGCAAGTGAGGGATTTTGTGCCGTTCGGCAGAGGCACAGTGCTGGAAGCTTAGCTTTTCCAGAGCTTTGACCAACTCTCGGTGACATGCTTTTCTGTGCAACTTACTTCTGGATAAGCTCTTATTCTCTGAACTTTTTCACGTAGATCACGACGCCAACTACTGCTGTTGCAGCGGCCACTCCTCCTCCAATGTAGAGCGAATACTTCGTCAGAACAGTCGGTTCCTCGACCCTAACCGTCAACGATGAGCTTGAACTTGAGAAATAGAACGCGTCTCCATTAAATGTTGCCTGAGCCTCCCACACTCCAACTTTCTCGGTCTGGAAACTGGCAACGAACGTGCCATCAGAAAGCGTGTAGACCTCCATCTTCTTCGTTTCGTTCACAGAGTTGAAGACAACAGTGACAGCGGCCTGCTCGATCTTGGGAGTCAAGCTTCCCATAACCGTGACGTTCTCCCCTGATCGAACAGTCTCATGGAGCAAAGTCAAATTCAGCACTGTCGGACACTTCACACTGTAATTGCCCTCAGCTTCAAGAACGTTCTTCAAGACATCATCAGCTTTCGCCCTGTAAGCAACGAGCGTGCCTGCATCTTGCCTGGGAATAGTTGCGTTGAGCGTCCTGTTGTCTTCAATGCGCATCGATACAGAGGTCACGTTGACCCAGCCATTCGTCGAATACTCCAACGTCGCATCAAGTGCATCAGTCGTGTTCGAGACATAAGCAATCACAGTCTCGTTCTGCGGATAGACGCGGGCAGGCGTAGTTGAGGGTTTCAGACAGGCGTTGTTGAACTCCGTCTTGACCAGAAACTCGACTGTGCCATTTCCGACCTCGCCGATTAGGACAAGGTGGTAGAGGCTCTTGCCTAGGTGCGGCGAGGACCAGTTCAGTAACATCTCTTGTCCATAGAATTCGCAACTTGCAAAAGCCACGCCTCGATACTCTCGACTTTCCAGATTGTATCCGCCATATCTGTAGCGACCATCGGTGTTGTTTTCCTCGCCATAAAGGCCGGGCTCCCAAGACAGGGGCACGCCGTTCAAGACCGTGTAGTTCTGCACTTTCGGATCAGCCATCAAGTAGAGCCTGACCTCGTACATGTCCAGCGTCTCCGGAACCTTGACCCAGACCTCCGCGTGCTGGTTGTCTGTAGCAAACTCGTACGCCCAACTCGTGTTAAAAACAGGCAAGCTGTTGCCGTCTTCTCCTTCGACGTAGTGCTCGTGCCAGACATTACACTCAACGTTCTCAACGATCATGAAAGTCGCCTGCTGCGCGCCGTTACTTTCTCTTGGATCATTTCTTATGACAAAAGTGTAGTTCCCCGAATGTTTGGGAGCAAAAAACGGCTCGTCAACTGACGTCCCAAGATGTTCAGGCAGCCCTGCAGACTCGGTATGGTAGCCCTCAATCTCGCCGAGAGGGTTGTACACGTATATGTCATAGTCAGTTTTTGGCTCTGAGCCATTGTTCACCCATCGACCATAACAATAGACGTGATACGTGTGACGCGCTATAAGCGGACACACCACGCTCCAGTTCTGGCCTATCGCTATCTGCGACTCATTAAAGTAAACCGGAAACATGGGTTTTTCCATGAAGGTCCAATTGCCTTGCGGCTCCAAATAACCGTGCACGTAGTTCTCGTACTCCGGGAACGTCAAGCCTCCAGCGTTAGGGCTCCAGCTTGCAGCAAAAGCCACGAGCACAAGCACGACGGTCACGGCCAACGCGTTCCTTTCCGCAGATGCATCATTCAAGTTTACCACTGGTCTGGCGGCGTATCTATTCACGCTTGGAAATATCTGTTATGAAAATCAACTCCTAATTCAGAAT
>Ga0315281_10003789_pt1 | contig 22106 bp, 17 predicted proteins | sample YL17G07_0_MG_FD_204540 | JGI IMG/M metagenome (GOLD analysis project Ga0315281, IMG submission 204540) | Sediment microbial communities from Yellowstone Lake, YNP, Wyoming, USA - YL17G07_0 | ecosystem: Environmental > Aquatic > Freshwater > Lake > Sediment | place: USA: Wyoming | collected... | reverse complement strand
CCGCGAGGCCGGCCAGGCCCGCCGCGCCCAGGCCGATCCACGGGCTCACGCCCAGCTTCATGTACAGCAGCGTGGAGGTGTAGGCCCCCACCCCGAAGAACGCGGCATGGCCAAAGGAGAACTGGCCCGCGTAGCCGCCCAGGAGGTTCCAGGCCTGGCCCAGATAGGCATACAGGCAGATCACCACCAGCAGGTGCTGGAGCGTGGAGCCGGCCAAGGGAGGCAGGAGGAGCAGCGCCGCCCCCAGCAGAATTCCCGCGCCCGTGCGCCTCATCGCCTGGCCTCCCGCGCTCTGCCGCCCGTCCGCCGGCGGCGGTTGACATCATCCCCGCCATCGTCAACAATCGGCCCGCGGCCCGGGCGGCGGCTAACCCGCGCGGGTCGCGGGCAACGCCGCGCCGTCCGCGCGCGCCGCCGGGCCTGCCGGCCCTCCAACGGAGCTTCGTACCGCCATGGCCCCTTCGCCCCAGTTCGATCTCGTCATCCGCAACGTCCGCGTCGTCCGCCCGTGGCAGAGCGCCGTGGAGCGGCTGGACTTGGGCATCCTGGGCGGCAAGTTCACCCACATCGCCCCCACCATCAACCCCGCCCAGGCGCGCCAGGTGCACGACGCCAAGGGGCTGCTGGGCTTCCCCGGCCTGGTGGACGCGCACACCCATGCCGGCATCTACAGTCCGTTGGCCCAGGACGCCGTGAGCGAGAGTCAGGCGGCCGCCATGGGCGGCGTCACCACCATGCTCAACTACATGCGCACCGGGCAGTACTACCTGAACAAGACCGGTCCGTACAAGACTTTCTTCCCGGAGGTGCTGGCCCTGTCCCAGGGGCGCTTCCATGTGGACTATGCCTACCACCTGGCGCCCATGATGGGCGAGCACATCCGCGAGCTGGAGCCGCTGATCGCGGAGCAGGGCGTGTGCTCCTTCAAGATCTTCATGTTCTACGGCGGCCACGGCCTGCACGGCGCCTCGGACAAGCAGGCGGACTTCCTCATGCTCCCCACCGGGGAGAAGTACGACTTCGCCCACTTCGAGTTCATCATGCGGGGCCTGGCCCAGGCCCGCCGGGCGCTGCCCAAGCTGGCGGAGCACATCAGCCTGAGCCTGCACTGCGAGCTGGCGGAGATCATGACGGCCTACACCCAGCGCGTGCTGGACGAGGGCAAGCTCGAGGGCCTGGCCGCCTACAGCGCGTCGCGGCCGCCCCATTCGGAGGGCCTGGCGGTCTGGATCGCATCCTACCTGGCGAACGAGACCGACTGCGTCAACATCAACCTGCTCCACCTCAGCTCCCGCAAGGCCATGGAGGCCGCGCTGACCATGCAGCAGGTGTTCCCCCACATCCAGTTCCGGCGGGAGGTGACCGTGGGCCACCTGCTGCTGGACATTGACGCCCCCACCGGCAACCTGGCCAAGGTGAACCCGCCCATCCGCCCGCGCGAGGACGTGGAGTACCTCTGGCGGGCCGTGCTGGATGGCAAGGTGGACTGGATCGCCAGCGACCACGCCTGCTGTTCCACCGAGCACAAGCTGGACGCCCAGGATCCCCGCAATATCTGGCCCGCCAAGAGCGGCTTCGGGGGCACGGAGTACCTGCTGGCCGGGGTGTTCAGCGAGGGCAGCCGGCGCGGCCTGTCCTACAACCATATGGCGGAGCTGGTGAGCGGCAACCCGGCGCGGCGCTTCGGCCTGCTGGACAAGGGGGACATCGCCGTGGGCTACGATGCCGATCTGGCGCTGTTGGATCCCGAAGCGTCCTTCGTCGTGCGCGCGGCGGAGTCGCCCTCCGGCCAAGGCTACTCGCCCTTCGAGGGCGTGGCGCTGAAGGGCCGGGTGCAGCAGACCTTCCTGCGCGGCAGCCTGATCTTCGACCAGGGGCGGGTGCTCGGCGCGCCCGCGGGGCGCTACCTCAAGCGGCCCTACGGCACGGCGAAGGCCTGAGCCGGCACGGCGGCGCGGGGCGCACCCCGGGCGCGCCGCGATTCTTCAAGAGAGGCAGGCATGGCCGCCGGCGGCCCCACCGCGCAAACAGACCCCGCCCCGGGTGACGCGGCCCTGGGGGCCGTGCGCTGGATCACCCCCGGCGCGGCGCCGGCCTGGGACGAGCGGGCCGACGTGGTCGTCGTGGGGGCCGGGGCCTGCGGGCTGGTGGCCGCCCTGGCCGCCGCGGAGGCGGGCGCGGACATCCTGGTGCTGGAGAAATCCCGCGCCCCCGGCGGCAACACCAACCTCAGCCAGGGCATGATCCCGGCGGCGGACAGCGCCCAGCAGCGCCGCGCCGGCATTGCGGACTCGCCCGCCCGGATGGCCGAGGACATCCTGCGCAAGAACGGAGGGGAGTGCGACCCGGAGCGCCTGCTGCACTGGTGCCGGGAGTCCGCCCCGCTGGTGGAGTGGCTGGCGGAGCGGCACGGCATCCCGCTGGACGTGGTGACGGACTTCAACTATCCGGGCTTCTCCCGCCACCGCATCCATGCGCTGGAGGGCCGCACGGGCACGGTTCTGGTGGGCCACCTGCGGGCGGCGCTGGGCCGGTTCGCCAACGCGCAACTGGTCTGCAACGCCACCGTCGCGGCGCTGGTGGCGGAGCCGCCCGCGGGCGGGGCGCCCGCCGCCGTGCGGGGTGTGGAGGCGCACATCCCGGGCGCCCCACCCAGCCGCGTCGGGGCGGGCGCCGTGGTGCTGGCCTGCAACGGCTTCGGCGCCAACCGCGCCCTGTTGCGGCGCCACATCCCGGCCATGGCCGACGCGCTGTACCTGGGCCACGAGGGCAACACCGGCGAGGGCATCCTCTGGGGCCTGGCGCTGGGGGCCGCGGCCGACCACATGGGGGCGTTCCAGGCGCACGGCTCCGTCGCCCATCCCCATGCGATCCTGCTCACCTGGGCGGTGATCGCCAACGGGGGCTTCCAGGTGAACCTGGCGGGGCGGCGCTTCGCGAACGAGTACCGCGGCTATTCCGAGCACGCCCTGGACGTGCTGCGGCAGCCGGAGGGGATCGCCGTGGAGGTCTTCGATGGGCGCATCCACGAGTCGGTGCGGGGCTTCGAGGACTTTCGCCGGTTGGAGGAGACCGGGGCCGTGCGCCGCGCGGACGACGCCACCGGCCTGGCGCGCCGGTTCGGCCTGCCGGAGGAGGCGTTGGCCCGCACCCTGGCCGAATTCAATGCCTGTACAACCGGGGCCGGTCGCGATAGCTTGGGGCGGCAAGTGTTTGGCCCGGCCCTGTGCCCGCCGTTCTTCGGCGTGCGGGTCACCGGGGCGCTGCTGCATACCCAGGGCGGGCTGAGGGTGGACGGGCAGGCGCGGGTGCTGCGGCCCGATGGTGGTCCCGTGCCCGGTCTGTACGCCGGCGGCGGAACGGCGGCGGGCGTATCCGGCAACGGGGGCGAGGGCTATCTTTCCGGCAACGGCCTGCTGGCGGCGGGGGTATTGGGCCGGTTGGCGGGGCGGGCGGCGGCCGAGCGTGCCGCGGCTCCCCGGCCTTAGATTCCGCACTTCACGGCGCCGCGGCACCCCCGGGGGTGTCCCGCGCGATGAGAACCGCATTCCAACAGGAGGAAGACACCATGAGCCAGGAATCCACAAAGACCAAACGCGCGCGCGAACTGACGCGGCGGGACTTCGTCAAGGGCGGCGGCGTGGCGGTTGCGGCCACGGCGGCATCGGCGCTGGGCTTCCCGGCGGTGTTGCGGGCGCAGGCGGCGGAGATCAAGGTGGGACACATCCACCCCCTCACCGGCGGCCTCGCCCTGGACGGCAACCAGTTGCGCAAGGGCCTGCTGCAGGCCGTGGACGAGATCAACGGCGCGGGCGGCATTCACTCCATGGGCGGCGCGAAGCTCAAGCTGCTGGACGGGGACTCCGAGGGCAAGCCGGAGACCGCTATCGCCGAGATGCAGCGCTTCAACAACGAGGGCTGCATCGCCGTGCTGGGGGCCTACCAGAGCGCCGTCACCCTCGTCGCCACGCAGGAAGCCGAGAAGTTCAAGCTGCCCTTCGTCGTCACCGTGGCCGTGGCGGACGAGGTCACCCAGCGCGGATTCAAGTACGTGTTCCGCTGCCAGCCTAGCGCCGAGCAGATGGCGACCCAGGGCTTGGAGCACCTGGCCCAGATCGCCAAGGCCAAGGGCGTCACGGTGAAGACGCTGGCCTACATGCACGACAACACGGCCTTCGGCCAGCCCCTCTTCGCCCATGTGCAGAAGCTCGCCCCCAAGTACGGCATGGAGGTCGTGGCCGACGTGCCGTATTCCCCCCGCGCGCCGGACGTGAACACGGAGGTCAACAAGATCAAGCTCGCCCAGGCGGACGTGGTGCTGGACACCGGCTACCTGGGCGACGGCATCCGCGTGCTGCGCACGATGCGCGACCTGCGGGTGCAGGCCAAGGCCATTATGGGCATCGCCAATGGCGCCTTCTCCCATCCCAAGTTCGTGGTGGATCTGGGTCCGCTGGCCGAGCACGTCATGGACGGCAACTACCGGGCCGACCCCAACAGCCCGGTCACCAAGGCGGCCTTCACCGGGTTCCGGAAGCGCTACAACGAGGACATGGACCCCTCCACCGTCTATGCCTACCAGCCGATGTACGTGCTGAAGGATGCGCTGGAACGGGCGGGCAAGGCCGACCGCGATGCCGTGCGCGACGCGCTGGCCAAGACCCACCTGACCCACCACATGCTGCCGCAGGGTCCGATCGTCTTCGACGCGGGCGGACAGAACATCAACGCCCGGGCGGTGGTCACGCAGGTCCAGAGCGGGCACATCAAGGTGGTCTGGCCCACGGCCTATGCGGAAGGCCAGGTCGTCTTCCCCGTGCCGGCCTAGGGCGGGCCGAGCGGCGGGGCGGTCCCCGCCGTTCCGATCACTCCGTCCCCGCCCCAATCGGGCGGGGCGGGGCCGCCATCCCCGGGCGCCGCGGCCCGGGCAGACCGGCGCACCCAGACCCCAGGCGCAATGGACATTGCCGACCTCAAGCAGACCTGCCCGGCGTGCAAGGGCAGCGGGCAGCAACCCGGCATCTCCAACCGGGGCGTCCGGGAGATCAACGTGGACGGGCGCTGCCTGGCCTGCGAGGGCCGGGGCTTCCGGCTGACCGTGGTGGGCCAGGATCTGGTGCGGCTGCTGCGGCCGTTCATCGAGGATCTGGTGCACGAGGAGTTGCGGGGGCTCCAGGCCGTCCCGCCGCCCAAGCCGCCCTCATAGGGGCGCGCGGCTCCGCACCCAACCCGCGGCTGTGATTCGTCGGCGCGGCGGCCCGTACCGGCGCGACAGCCCCCTTGACGCCGGCCTGGACCCGTATCGCAGGAAAGCGCCCTCGATGGATCGAGACCTTCTGTTGCCGCTCAGTCCGGCGGAGATCATCCGCGGCGCGTTCCGCCTCTATGGCCACGTGCTGGCCGCCTCCGCCGTGATTGCGCTGGTGGCGCATCTGCCGATGCTGCTGCTGGCGGACCTGATAACCGGAAGCGCGCCGCCGGAGGCCCTGCCCAGCCTGGGCGTGCTGTTGCTGGCGCTGGCGCTGACGGCCGTCGCGGTGGGAGCCATCTCCGGAGCGATGCTGGCGGCGCTGGTGGGCCGCGCGGTCGGCGCCGGGCGCGCGGTGGGCTGGGCATTGCGCCGGGGGCCGGTCTCCGTGCTGGTGGTCTACTTGCTGACCAGCGTTGTCGCCCACCTGGGCCTGCTGCTGTTCGTCTTGCCGGGGTTGGTGCTGGGCGGGCTCTTCGCGACGGCCGTGCCGGTGGTGCTGGTGGAGGGCCTGCGCCCCATCCCCGCGCTGGCGCGGGCCTGGACGCTGGCCCGGCGCGAGCCGCTCAAGGCCATCGGGGTGTTCGCCTTTGCCCTGTTCTTCTCCGAGCTCTTGCCCCTCCAGTTGATGTTGGGCCTGATGGCGCTGGCCGGGCCGAGCCCATACAGTCCCCTGCTGGGGTACCTGCTGAGCGCGGTGAGCCTGCCCCTGGCGCTGGCCGCCAACCTGCTGCTCTACGTCTCGCTGCGCGCCGGGGAGGCCGCGGGGGAGCCGGCGGCTTTGCGGGCCGCGATCAAGGGTCTGCTGCCGGAGGAGTAGCCGCACTGGGCGCGGCGGCTAGAGCCCCAGTTGCTCCAGGTTGGCCTCGGTGGTGGGGTCCAGTTCCAGGCCGCGCTCCCGTGCCACTTGCGCCGCCTGGGCGAGCAGGGTGGGGAAGTGCTCCAGGCTGGAGTCCGCCGGGATGCGGCGGCGCCCGGCGGAAAGGCGCAGCGTCAGCGTGCCCTCGGCGGCGTTGCGCCCGAAGCCATGGAAGTGCAGCCGCAGGCGCTCCAGTTCATTCCAGGCGATGTCCACGCGCCGGCCGCCGCTCACCAGGGCGGCGCCGTGTTCGGTCACCATCCAGCGCAGGCCGCGGCGGCGCCACTGTTGCGCCCCGTAGAGCGCGAACAAGGCCGCCACCACGCCCAGCGGCCAGGCGACATAGGGGGATGGCTTCAGCGCCAGCAGCAGCGCCGCCAGCAGCAGCGCGCCCGCCGCCCCCTTGGCCGCCTCCCGCCCCAGGAAGCCGCGCGGGTAGCCGAGCGTGACGGGCAGCGCCTTGAGCTCCGCCGGGCGGCCGGTCAGACGAGAGATCAGGCCCAGATTCAAGCAGGGACCCGCAAGGAAGGTGGAGCCGCGCCCGGCAACCGGCGGCGCGGCGCTAGGGGCGGCGAATGACCGGGCGGCTAGCGGGCCGGGTCCTCTCCTGGTTCCCAGGCCTCTGAGCGGCGGTCCAGGAAGCGCTTGGCCTTGGCCTCGAAGCGCGGCAACTCCCCGGGGCGGCAAACCTGGACGGTGACGCGGATGCCCAGCCGCTCCCGGATCAGGACGGCCACTTCCTCCCGCCGGTCCATGGCGCTCAGCTCCTCGTATTCCACGTGGATCTGATCCATGTGGCTGACGCGGTAGGCGGTGACGCGGTGCTCCCCCATCTCCGGCACGGTGTTGAAGATCTCCAGGAAGGCCGCGGGGAACACGTTGACGCCGCGGATGGTCACCATGTCGTCGCGCCGGCCCAGGATGCCGCCTTCCAACAGCAGCAGGGTGCGGCCGCAGGCGCAGGTATGGCGCGGCAGCGGGCGGACAACGTCCCCGCAACGATAGCGCACCACGGGGTAGCAATCGCGCCCGAGGTTGGTCAGCACCAGCTCACCGGCCTGGCCGGGCTCCACCGGCTGGCCCGTCTCCGGGTCAATCACCTCGCAGATGAACTCCGCCTCGTTGACGTGGACGCCGCGCCGGGCGCTGCACGAGTAGCCCCAGGCGCCGACCTCGCTGGCGCCGGGATGGTCGTAGGTCGTGGCGCCCCAGAGGGTCTCGATGCGCTCGCGGGTGGCGGGAATGCCGGCGCCCGGCTCCCCGGCGTGGATGGTGATGCGCACGGAGAGATCGCGGGCCAGGTCTATCCCCTGCTCGCGCGCCACCTCCGCCAGGTGCAGGGCGTAGGAGGGCGTGCAGACCAGGACGGTGGCCCCCACGTCGCGCATCAGCGCCAGCCGCTGGGCGCTGGTCATGCCCCCGCCGGGCAGCATCAGCACGCCGTAGTCCTCCGCCCCGGCCTGGGCCGACCAGAAGCCGATGAACGGGCCGAAGGAGAACGCCATCATCATCCGATCCTCCGGGGTCACCCCGGCGGCGTCCAGAATCGCCTGCCAGCAGTCCGACCACCAGCGCCAGCTTTCCGGCGTGTCCAGCACGCGCAGGGGCGCGCCGCTGGTGCCGGAAGTCTGGTGAAAGCGCGTGTAGCGCGAGATGGGGTAGGTAAGGTTGGAGCCGAAGGGCGGATGGTTCTTCTGTGCCGCCACCAGATCCGACTTGAGGGTAAAGGGGAACTGCTCCAGGTGGTCAAAGCGCAGCCGCGCCGGGGCCAAGCCCCGCCAGTGTTCCCGGTACAGCGCGTTGTCTTGCCGCAGCATGGCGGCCATCCGGTCAAACCGATCAGCTTGGTGAACCTGGCGCGCGTTGTCGCTCCAAGTCTGCTGCCGTTCACGATACATGTTGCTCCCCTGGCGTGGGTGAGGCCCCGTGGGTGCTGTCCGGTCCACCAGCTACACCAGAAAGCGGGAACCTCCGCAAGGGATTTGCTTGGCGGGCCATCGCCGGGCGACCGGTTTGGGCGGCGTCCGCCTCCGCGCCGGAGCCTGGCTGCCGGCGGGCCGCAAACGAGCCGCCCCGCCCTTGCAACCGGCACACGCTTTTGGGCTGACAAGCCGGCGGCGGCGTGGCAGATTGGTGCGGGCCGCTGGCCTTCCGCCAACCGCCGCCGAGGGCGCGCCCCCATGGGGAGGATGCAATGAGATCTGCCGTACCCAGTGCCGTCAGCCCCGCCGTCGGGCGGGAGTTCCTGGAGCCCAACGAGTTCATGGACTGGGACGCGCCGGTGGTGGGGGCGTTCGCCCAGCGCCACGCGGGGAGCGCCGGCGGGGACGCCGAGCGGGCCGTGCGCCTCTACTACGCCGTGCGGGACGGCGTCCGCTACGATCCCTACGCCATCCGCCCCCAGCGGGAGACCTTCCGCGCCTCCCACGTGGTGGAGGCGAGTGCGGCGTTCTGCATCCCCAAGGCGATCCTGCTGGCCGCGGCGGCCCGCGCCGTGGGAATTCCCGCCGCGATCGGCCTGGCGGACGTGAAGAATCACCTCACCACCCAGAAGCTGCGCGACGCGATGGGGACGGACATCTTCATCTACCACGGCTACACGGTGCTTCACCTCGGCGGGCGCTGGGTCAAGGCCACCCCGGCCTTCAATGTGGAGCTGTGCCGCAAGTTCGACGTGCCGCCGCTGGAGTTCGACGGCAAGGCCGACTCCCTCATGCTGCCCTACGACAGGAAAAACCAGCGCCACATGGAATACCTCAAGGACCACGGTTGGTTCGCGGAGTTTCCGTTCGAGCGCGTGCTGACCGACTTCCGCAAGGTCTACCCCCGGCTCTTCGACGGACCGGGCCTGGAGGGCGTGTTCGAACAGGAGCGCCCGCTGCGGCCGTGAGTCCCTTGGCCGCCGCCCGCGCACTTCCGCCGGACCCCATGACGACAACCCGCGACCAGACCGGCAGCGCCCCGCCATCCCCGGCTCAGCCCCCCGCGGCGCTCCCGACCCCGGAGCCGTCCGCCGGGGGCGAGCCGCTGCTGTCCATCCGGGGCCTGTGCGTGGAGATCCCGCGCCGCCGGGGCACGCTCCAGGCCCTCTACGACGTCAACCTGGACGTGCGGGCGGGGGAAATCCTGGGGATCGTGGGGGAGTCCGGGGCCGGCAAGTCCATGATCTGCAACGCCGTGATCGGACTGCTCGAGCCGCCGGTGCGCATCGCCTCCGGCGCGGTTTGGTTCGAGGGCCGCAACCTGGCCGCGCTGGACGAGGCGGCCCTGCGCGGCATCCGCGGCGCCCGCATCGGCGCGGTCTTCCAGGACCCGCTCACCTCGCTCAACCCGCTCTACACCATCGGCGACATGCTGGTGGAGACGCTGCGCACGCACCTGCCGCTGACCCCGCGCGCGGCGGAGGCCCGGGCGCTGGCCACGCTGGAGGAGGTGGGCCTGCCCTCGGCCCGGGAGCGGATGGGCCACTACCCGCATCAGTTCTCCGGCGGCATGCGGCAGCGCGTGGTGATCGCCCTGGCCCTTTGTACCCAGCCCCGCCTGATCGTCGCGGACGAGCCCACCACGGCGCTGGACGTGTCGCTCCAGGCGCAGATCATCACCCTGCTGCGGCGCCTCTGCCGCGACCACGGCACGGCGGTGATCCTGGTGACGCACGACATGGGCGTGATCGCCGAGACGGCGCACCGCGTGGCGGTGATGTACGCCGGGCGGCTGGTGGAGTTGGGGCCGGTGCGCGCGGTGGTGCAGGATCCCCGCCATCCCTATGCGCGGGGATTGATGGACGCCATCCCCCGCATCGGCCGGCCCGTGGGGCGCCTGGCCCAGATCGAGGGCACCATGCCCCGGCTGGACGCCATTCCGGCCGGCTGCGCCTTCCACCCGCGCTGCCCGCGCCGCGTCGCCGAGTGCGAGCGCGTCGCCCCGCCCGCATATGCCGTGGGGGCGGATCACCATGTGGCCTGCCACCTGGCGGCGGAGGACCGACCTTGACCCCGCCCCTGATCCAGGTGGAGAACCTGGCCTGCCGCTTCGACGTCTCCCCGGGGTGGGCCTCCCGTCTGTTGAGCGGCGCCGCGCGGACGTGGGTGCGGGCCGTGGACGGGGTCGGCTTCTCCATCCGCCGGGGCGAGACGTTCTCCCTGGTGGGGGAGTCCGGCTCCGGCAAATCCACCATTGCCCGTCTGATCGTGGGACTGGAGCGGCCCAGCGGAGGGAGCATCGCCTTCGACGGGCAAGACCTGACCGCCGCCACGGGGCGGCGGACGCCGGCGGTGCGCCGCCGCATGCAGATGATCTTCCAGGACCCCTACGCCTCCCTCAACCCGCGCTGGCGCGTGCGCAACCTGGTGGCCGAACCCCTGCGCCATGCCGACTCCGGCAACGGCGGCCGCGCCCAGGAGCGCGAGACCGTCGCCCGGCTGCTGCGGATGGTGGGGCTGGCGGAGCCGGACGGCGAGAAGTTCCCGCACGAGTTCTCCGGCGGCCAGCGCCAGCGCATCTGCATCGCGCGGGCGATCTCCACGCGCCCGGACTTCCTCGTGTGCGACGAGCCGACCTCGGCGCTGGACGTCTCGGTGCAGGCGCAGATCCTCAACCTGATGCTGGACTTGCAGCGGGAGTTGGGGCTGACCTACCTGTTCATCTCGCACAACCTGGCGGTGGTCTCCCACGTGTCCACGCGCGTGGGGGTGCTCTACCTGGGGCGGCTGTGCGAGGTGGGGGGGCGGGAGCAATTGTTCGAGCGCCCCCGGCATCCCTACACCCGCATGCTGCTGGACAGCGTGCCGGACCTGAGCCTCTCCGGCCGGGCGCGCACGCCGGTATCGGGCGAGGCGCCCAGCCCCATCAGCCCGCCCCCCGGCTGCACTTTCCACCCGCGCTGCCCGCTGGCCGAGGCCCGCTGCCGGGTGGAGCGTCCGGAGCCGCGGGCGGTGGGCCCGGAGCACGAGGTGGCCTGTCACGCCGTGGAGGAAGGCCGCGGCTAATGACAACTGCGCAATCAATGTCCGACTGTCCGTGTCGCAGAACCAAGCGCAGCGCGGGTTTCCGGAGACAGGTACGGACATTCTTTATCTAGCCGTCATTAGCCGACCGCGGTAATGCGAATGGACGCGGGTTTGTGGAGGCTTGGCGCGTTCCGTCGGTCCCGCTTGGCGCGGAAGCCCCGAGCGGCCCCACGGAGAGCACATCTCCCCGCACCCTGGGCACGATCGGTTGCCGGCGCCGTGCCGCATGTGCGCAACTTCCCACGACGGAGCCCCATGGGCGAAGGCACGCTGCGCCTGACCGTGTTTGTGGCGTTGTTCGGCGCGCTGGCGCTGGCGGAGGCCACCGCGCCGCGCCGCGTCCGCGCCCTCCCGCGCCGCGCGCGCTGGCCGGCCAATCTGGGGCTTTCGGTGCTGGGCGCGCTGCTGGTGCGCCTGCTGCTGCCGACCGCGGCGGTGGGCCTGGCGGAGCTGGCCCGGCAGCGGGGCTGGGGGCTGCTGCATCAGTTGGCCCTGCCGGACTGGGCGGCGGCCGCCGGCGCCTTCCTGGCGCTGGACCTGCTGATCTACGCGCAGCATCGCTTGTTCCACGCCGTGCCCGCGCTGTGGCGGCTGCACCGCGTGCATCACAGCGACCTGGACTTCGACGTGACGACCGCCGTCCGCTTTCACCCGGTGGAGATCTTCATGTCCATGCTGATCAAGATGGGGGCCGTGGCCGCGCTGGGCGCGCCCCCGGCGGCCGTGGTGGCTTTCGAGATCACCCTCAACGCCACGGCCATGTTCAACCACGCCAACCTGCGCCTGCCCGCGGGGGTGGATCGCCTGCTGCGGCTGCTCCTGGTCACTCCGGACATGCACCGCGTCCATCATTCCGTCCGGGAGGATGAGATGCAGCGCAATTTCGGCTTCAACGTGCCTTGGTGGGACCGCCTGCTGGGTACCTATCGGGCACAACCGCGGGACGCCCACGCGCAGATGCGGATCGGGTTGGAGACCTTCCGCGAGCCGGCGAGTCAGCGGCTGGGGCGCCTTTTGCTGCAGCCCCTCGCGGTGGCGGTGGCCCCCGGCGAGGCCACGCGCGGACCCCAGCCGCCGGGCTGAGGTAGGGCGCCCACGGCGTGAATTTCTTTGGAGGTCGAGCCTAAGGGAAGGCCATTTGCACCCCGCCACAAGGCGGAATGGATACGGAATTTCGGCTGCGAAATCTCTTCATACATCTGATGTGACAAACGAAATAACAGGGTTGCCTCCTGTGAAGCCGAGTCGTAATAAATCAACACCTGTAAGGACAGAAATTTCCAACATAAAGCTTGCTATTTATGTTGCGCCTATGCTACGTTGCGACGGTGGATACCACTATTCAACCGTCAAGAGAGCTTCCCATGTCTACATCACCCCTGCGTTACGCGATCATTGGCTTGGCGATTTCGATGCTGCTGGCTGCCTGCGGTGGAGCCGGAGAAGGCCAGCCCACGGCCAGTGGGGAAACCGCCGCAAGCGCCGCCGCTCCCGCTGACAGCAACGGGATTCCGACGCAACCGGTGGACTTCCAGTTCACGCTGCCGGCCTACTCCGGTGCGTCCGCCGGAGGCGTCCAGGGCATGCTGCAAAAGCTGGCCCCGAGTTCCGGCAAGCAGACGGTGACCGGACAGGTGCTGGTGGTGGAGCACAACGGCGACCGGAAGACCGAGAAGGTCTACGACTTCGCGGTGGTGGTTGACGCGGCGGCGTTCCAGATCACCAGCTCGCTGCCGTTGGACCTTCCGGCGGGGGCCTATGACTTTTACTTCCTGATGCAGGTGAACGGCATGCAATACGGCGGGCGCACCGCCAACCAGCGGCTGGTGCTCGAGGGCATGCGGAACGTGGTGCCGCTGGTGGTCAATCCCATCCTGGGAAAGCCGGTCAAGTCCGTGACCGACCTGAAGGACTACGCCGCCTTCCCGATCCAATACAATCCGGCGGATGCCGCCGCCTTCAAGGATCCCAAGCTGGGCGTGACGGTCAACGGGCGCGAGCAGATTTTCGCCTTGAATCCCGGGGTCACCCTGACGGTGCTGAACCTGTTCCTGGAGCAAGGCAGCTATACGATCCAAGTGCGCCTGTATGACGGGGCGCTGCTGAAGCAGGAGGATACGGCGACGGTGTCGGTGACCCCCGGCGGTTCCTCCTCCGACGCGGTGCTGACGCCGGTGACGGCCCAGGCGACGGTGAACTACGACCCGGCGACCGGCGTGAGCACGGTGTACTTCAGCATGCCCCAGGACGCGGCGATGGTGGGAACGCCCTCGGCGGTGGCCTCCATCGTCGGCCTGGACAACCCGCTCGTCCAGGATGCCCTGACGTTGACGACGTCCGGCGCCAATCTGATCAACGCGACGCCGCTGTCCATCGCGGGCTTCCAGCCGGGGGACTTCACTTGGTCGGTGGCCGTCTACGACGGGCAGGGCGGATTGAGCGCGTATTGCGCCCAGACGGTGACGCTGGGGCCGCCCACGGACGGCACCCCGGTCAAGGGCACGTACATCTGTGACCTCAACCTGCTGGTGGGCAGCATGCAAGCCTTGGCGGCCCATCCGGTGGCCGATGTGCAGATCAACGTGGGCGATGGCGCACCGGTGGCCGGCGCGGTGGTGGCCGTGGACAGCACCGTCGTGGGGATCACGGGCAGCGGCGCCGCCGGCACGACGCCGGGCGGGCTGAGCGTGTTCATGCCCTCCGGCAGCCACCAGATCAGCGTCCAATCCAACCTGTGCGACTCCACCGGCATGCGGGTGGACCGCTCCGCGACCTCGCAGGTGACCGTGGATGTGGCGGCGCAAAACGCGGTGACCTTCTCGCTGCCGCCGCTGACCTCGCCCAGCGTCCGCTGCAGCGCCTCGCCCCAGAACGTGACCAACCTCGCGGCGTTGCCGGGCAACCGCACCGTGACGCTGGCGTGGACCAACCCGGGCGCGCCCTTCACCGGCGCGACCGTGCGCCGCTCCAGCACGGCCTATCCGCTCAATCAAACCGACGGCGCGGCGGTGGCCGAGACCGACAGCCTGACCTCCGGCGTGGTGGATGCGGGGCTGGAGAACGGCCAGACCTACTACTATCGCGTCTTCTCGCACGATGCGGTGCCGCGCTATTCCACCGGCGCGGGGATCACCGTCACGCTCAAGCCCAGCCCGGTGACCAACTTCACCGCGGCCGCCCGGGATGACCAGAGCATTGACCTCTCCTGGACCAACCCGGCCGACCGCACCTTTACCGGGGTGACGATCCGCCGCAGCGCGGTGAACTTCCCGGCCAAGCCGGGCGAAGGCGATGCGGTAACGGATGCCACGGGCGGCGTGACCGCGTACACCGACGGTGGTTTGGCGGCGGCGACGACCTACTACTACTCGGCCTTCGCCCACAACGGCACGGGCGACTATTCCGTGATCGCGACCGCCGGCGCGAGCACCGCGAAGAAGCCCGTCGTCGTCGACACGACGGCTCCGGGCAACGTGACCAGCTTCGCCGCCGCGCTCAGCAACGGCTCAGTGAACTTGTCGTGGGTCAATCCGGGCGATGCCGACCTCACCGGCGTCACGATCCGCCGCTCGACCGCGGGCAATCCGGCCACGGCCGCCGATGGCGATCTGGTGGCGGACACCACGGGCACTTCCCTCACCGACAAGGCAGTGGTGGAAGGGAAGACCTACTACTACACGGCCTTCGCGCACGACGCGGCGATGAACTACGCCACAGGCGCCAGCGCCTGGGTGGCGATTCCGGCAGTGGTGGTGCGCCCGATGACGGTGTCCATCACGGCCAGCCGTACCAGCAACCCTGCGCGCTCTCCGGAAGCGGAGGTCGAGTTGCGGGCGTCCGCAACGGTCGTGGTCCCGGAGGCCTCCGCCATCAAGGTGAAGGCGGGCAACCCGGACTTCTACCTGCTGCGCCTGCAGATGGGCGACGTGAAGTGCTATTACCTGGGCGGCAAATGGGATGCCGTCATGCGCGGCACCAAGGACGACGATCTGCCCCGGGTGGTCAAGAGCCCCACCTGCACCGGCAACCGCAAAGCTGGGGACTCGGTGTTTGTCAGTGACGAGATCCAGGCGCGGGTCATTACCGGCGATCCCAAGGAGCCCGTCACCACGCTGAGTGCCACCCTCCAAGTGCTGGAGTGGCACGAGGCGCGGCTCAACTACCGGGATCATGACCAGGATGACAGCGGGGATCATGACCGGGATGGCAATTCCGACCGCTAAGGCGCGGCGGGGTTGATGCCGGGAAGTATTCACCCCGGGAGGGCTTGCGCCTTCCCGGGGTTTTTTTTGCGCGGGCCGCGACCGGGGCCGACGAATAGGCTCAAGGCCACCACCAGGGTCACGGCGCGGCCCGGAGGCCGGACTTGGTCCGGCCAGGCACCGGCGGAATGAACGCAGGAAGAATCCCGTTCACGGTCGGGGACTTCCAGGCGCTGGTCGTCCTTTGCGAGCGGTGGGATTAGCCCCTGAGCGCCTGGGCCACCACCTCCACCAGATGCCGGGCACCGCGCCCGGCGCCGTGCTGGATCTGTTGGCGGCAGGACATGCCGTCGGCGACGATCACCGCCTCGGTGGGGGCCTTGCGCACGGCGGGGAAGAGCCGCAGCTCGCCGATGGCCAGCGAGGTCGCGTAGTGCTCCTTCTCATAGCCGAAGGAGCCGGCCATGCCGCAACAGCCGGCGTCAATCTCGCTCACGCGCGCGCCGGGAATGGCCCGCAGCACCTCCAGCGTGGGCGCGGTGCCCACCAGCGCTTTCTGGTGGCAGTGGCCATGCACCTGGAACTCCCGCGCCGCCAAGGTGCTACCGCCGCCAGCCGCGGGGTAGGCCAGCTTGCCCTCGCGCGTCAGGCGCGCCAGGAACTCGTCAATGGTCAGGCAGTGCTGGGCCACCCGATCCGCGTCCGGGCCGGGCAGCAGGTCCCGGTAGTCGTCGCGCAGGGTGAGGATGCACGACGGCTCCACGCCCACGATGGGCACGCCCGCCTCGGCATAGGGCTTGAGCCGGGCGATGTTGTGGGCGGCGTTGACGCGGGCCTGATCCAGCAGCCCCTTGGAGATGCTGGGCCGCCCGCAGCACTTCTTGTCCACCAGCACGACGCGGTAGCCCGCCCGCTCCAGGATCTCCACCGCGTCGCGGCCCAGGGCCGGCGTGTTGTACTCCAGGAAGGTGTCGTGGAAGAGCACGACCAGCGGGCGGTCGTCGGCGGCCCGGTTGCCGGCGGGGCTGCGGGCGAACCACGCGCTGAAGCGCTCCAGCGCGAAGGGAGGCAGAGAGCGCCGGGGGGCGATGCCCAGGGCGGCGGAGACCCACCCCGCGCCCGGCAGGGCCAGCAGCCAGTTGGACAGCGGCGCCAGGGCGCTGCCCACGCGGTTGATCGTCTCGATGCCGGCGAAGAGCCGCGCCCGCAGCGAAACGCCGTTGGCCTTCTGCTCGTGGTAGAGCCATTCGTACTTGAGCTTGGCCATGTCCACCTTGCTGGGGCACTCCGTCTTGCAGGCCTTGCACTCCAGGCACAACTCCATCACCTCCCGCAGTTCCGGCCCGACCAGCTCCTGCGGCGTCAGCCGGCCCTGGATGAAGGCGCGCAGGGCGTTGGCCCGTCCGCGGGTGGAGTGAATGTCGCTCTGGGTCACCTGGTAGCTGGGGCACATCGTGCCCACGTCCAGCTTGCGGCACTGGCCGTTGCCGTTGCACATCTCGATGGCGAAGTTGAACCCGCCGTCGCGGCCAAAGTCGAGCTGCAGCTCCAGCGGCTTGGGCAGCGTGGGGACGCCGTAGCGCAGGTTCTCCAGCGGCCCCTGGGCGTCCACGATCTTGCCGGGGTTCATCCGGCCGTGGGGATCGAAGGCCGCCTTCACCTCCCGGAAGGCGTTATAGAGCTTGGCGCCGAAGAGCTTCTCGATCAGCCAGGAACGCGCCAGGCCGTCGCCGTGCTCGCCGGAGATCGTGCCGCCGTACTCGCGCACCAGGTCCGCCACGTCGTTGAAGATGGCCATCAGCTTGTCCTTCTCCCCGGGCCGCTTCAGGTCAATGAAGGGGCGGATGTGCAGACAGCCGACGGAGGCGTGGCCGTAGTACCCGGCCGTCGTGCCGTGCTTCTTCACGATCGCCTCGAACGCCTTGAGGTAGCCCGGCAGCTTGAGCGGGTCCACGGCCGTGTCCTCCACGAACGGCAGGGGCTTGGCCTCGCTGCGGGTCCCGGCCAACAGTCCCAGCCCGCCCTTGCGCACGTTCCAGATCTGCGCCTGCCTCTCCGCGTCCAGCGCCTGCACGTGGGCGTAGCCCATGCGGTTGCGCTTCAGGTCCGCCTCCAGCTTGTCCAGCTTGCTGCTCAGCTCCGCCCGGTTCTCCCCGTAGAACTCCACCACGACGATCGCCCCCGGCACGCCCGCCAGCCAGTCCGTCTTGCCCTTGAACATGGGCGAGCCCAGCGCCTGCTCGATGATGGTGCGGTCCACCAGCTCCATGGCGCTGGGCCCGTGGGAGAGGATCAGCCCGTCGGACTCCACCGCCTGGATCATGTCCTCGAACTGCGCCACCAGCACGGCCTTGGCCTTGGGCAGCGGCACGATCTTGACGCGCATCTTGCGGAAGGCGGCCAGCGTGCCCTCCGAGCCCACCAGCAGCTTGGCCAGGTTGGGCGTGCCGTCCTTGAGGAGTTCGTCCAGGTTGTAGCCGGAGACGCGCCGCATGATCTTGGGGTAGCGCTCCAGCACCTCCGTGCGGTTGGCGTCCGCGATGCGCAGAACGTCCCGGTAGATGCGCCCCTCCAGCCCGTCCCCCTTGCACTTGGCCGCCAGCCCCGCCTCGTCCAGCGGCCCGAAGGTGACCGCCGAGCCGTCCGACAGCACCGCGTCAATCGCGATCACGTGGTCAATGGTCTTGCCGTAGACGATGGAGCGCGAGCCGCAGGAGTTGTTGCCCGTCATGCCCCCGATCGTGGCCCGGTTGCTGGTGGAGGTGTCCGGCCCGAAGGCCCAGCCCAGCGGCGCCAGGTGGCGGTTGAGTTGATCCTGCACCACCCCCGGCTGCACCAGCGCCCATTGCTCCTCCAGGTTCACCTCCAGCACCCGGTTCATGTGCGTGCTCAGGTCCAGGATCAGCGCGCGCCCCACGCTCTGCCCCGCCAGCGCCGTGCCCCCGCCCCGGGGCAGCACCGGCACGCCGTGCTTCACGGCCACCTCGATTGCCGCCAGCAGATCCTCCTCGTGCTTGGGGAACGCCACGCCCAGCGGCTCGATCTGATACATGCTGGCGTCCGTGCTGTACAGGTGCCGCGTCACGGCATCGAAGCGCACCGCGCCGGCCATGCGCTTTTCCAATTCGGCTTGCAGATCGTTCATGGGGCATTCAAGAAGTTGAAGGGTGTGGTGCCGCTCCCGCTTGGGCCTAAAGTGATGCCACAATCCGCGCCGTTTTGGGAGCGGCAGGCGCGAAACCCGCTTGCGCGGCGGGGCGAAGCCGCCGGGCGCCGCGCGCGCTGGAGCGCCACCAGGGGCGGCGCCGCCGGTGGGCCGAGAGGTTGGAGTAGCCCCCGGCGCGCCCCGTGCCGGGCCTGCGGGGGTGAGGCCGCCGCTGCGGGGGCGCCCACGGCCTTGCGTTCGACCCGTGGTCCCGTGGCCGCGTGACGGTCGCGTGAGCGGAAGGCCGCCCCACTCGCGCGACCTCGGGAACGCCGGACGCCGCGCTCCATGCGGGTGCGAAACCGCGACAGCGGCGCCAACCCCCCACGGGAGCTTCATGCCCAAACCCAATCGGTTTTGTGGCTGATAAGACAAATGGAAAGTGGACGCCGGCTCAAGAACTGTAGTAACGAGGGTCGGGGGTGCGGAATCCATGTGGGCGGGCAGTCCATTCGAGAAAATTCGGCTAAGATGGTGCCGGACGCGGTGATCAACTCGGAGGTCGAGGGATGAAGCGGTTCTGTTGGCTGGCCTTGGGTTTGAGCCTCGCCGCTTGCAGTTCCGCGCCGCTCAAGTCCCCCGAGACCGTAGAGGCCGAGCAGCGCCGGACCTGGATCGGTCGCTCGGAGGATGATCTGCTGCGCATGCGTGGCAAGCCCTCGGGCGGAGAGCAACTGTTGAATGACAATCGCTTACACATTTATCGCACGGAGAAAAAGCCATCCCCGCAACAGAGCGGGCACGGCATGGGCATGATGGGTGTTTGGGGATTTTGGAGCGACGGCGGTCCTGGCGCTGGGTCACCCCGAGGTGAAGTCCGCTGGTGCGAAATACGCTACGAGGTCTCGCGCGAGACCGACAAGATCGTGGCGGTCTTCGTGCAAGGGAACGGCTGTGACGAATGAGGTGCGTGACGCTCAACCCGCCGGCGCGACCGGCAGCGCGCGATGTGACTCCGCGTTTTGAACCGCCGGTTGCCATTTTTTCGAAAGGCGCGGCGCGGGTGGGAAGGTGGCCCATGCGGAAGCGTCCTCCGGCGGGCGGCGCGGTGTAACCGGAAGTGCGTTGCCTGATGCCACCGCCTTTGTTACGATAGGACCATGCGCAATCCGATCCCCTTCGACACCCATACCTATGTCAAGCGCCTGATGGCGGCCGGAATGCCGGAGGCCCAGGCCGAGGCGCTGACCGAGGTTGTGCTGCCACAGTTGGCCACCAAGGACGATTTGCGGCAAGCCTTGGCCGGGCTGGAACAGCGGATGGACCAGCGCTTCGTGGCAGTGGACCAGCGCTTCGTCTCTGTGGATCAGCGCTTCGCCGAGCTCGAAACCCGCTTGGCCCAGTTCGAATCGCGCCTGACCGTCCGCATGGGCGCCTTGCTGGCGGCCGCAATCGGACTCATCGCCACCCTGAACAAGCTGCTCTGACCCGCCCCGGCGCTGGATCTTGCACGTGGGGGCGCGGGGCAACCTCCGCGAGCGGATCGCGCGCGCCCGGCGGCGCGGCACCCGCTCCGACCCTGGCGCCACAGTGCGCAGGGGCGCGGCGCAACCACGCCGCAGGGCCTCCCGCCCGTTGCCAAGCACGAAAGAATACGCCCCCCGCCTCCGCCACGCGGAGACGGGGGTGCGCGGCGCCGCTAGGAGTGGGGCGCGCCGATGGCCACCGGCCGCACCTCCGAGCCGGCCCCGCCCTTGACGCGCAGGGGGAGGATCATCGTGCAGGAGGTCCAGACCTTGTCCCGCGCCATGTCCGCCAGCTTCGCGTTCTGGATCTGGTGGATGCCGGAGACGGCCAGGTTCTCGTGATGGACCGAGAAGGGCATGCCGGGCGGCGTGCCATCCGGCGGCCCGGCCTTGCCCATCAGTTGCCCCTCGTTGACCGGGTCGGTGAAGGGGTTGTCCAGCGCCACCAGCACGATCTCCTTGGTGCGAAGGAACTGCGCGGCCTCGTGGGAGAGTCCCGGGCCCCGGGTGTAGTAGACGTGCGTCGTGTCGGGGTCGGCCCAGTTCTCCGACCAGCCGGTGTAGATGTAGAGCACGTCCCCCGGCAGCAGGCCGCGCCACTCCAGGCCCTGCGCCTTGATCATGCCGAGGATGTCCTTGCTGGTGATGGTCTGCCCGGGCTTGAGGGCGCCGCCGTGACCCATGTAGGCGCGGGCATCCAGCAGCACCGCGCTGGTGACGATGGGCGGGGCCTTGTCAATCCCCAACCGGGCCAGGGGCGCGTCCTTGCTGGGCTTCACCTGGGCCTGGGTGTAGCCGCCGTAGTAGTGGGCGTCGTCCGACGGAAACTCGCCCTTGCCGTCCCAGGGCTTGGAGAGGAAGGCGAAGTGGCCGATGGCGTCCATCTGGGTGCCTTGCGCGGCCGTCTCCCCGGCCACCGTCTCCCCGTTGAAGGCATGCACCGTTCCGGGAATGCCCACGGTGGGGCGGTAGTCGTACTTCAGGGGCGCGCCGAAGGGCGAGCTGGACATGGTCGCCGAGCGGATGTGGGAGACCTCGTACTCCTTGGCGTTGGGCCGGCTCAGGTAATAGGCGCAGCGCTGCCAGGTGCCTTGGCCCAGGGTGTTGGCCATCCCCTGCTCGTCCCCTTTGGGCCAGGGGCCCGCGGGCACAAGGGCCTGGGACTGCTTGGTCATGGCCGCCTCGCCGGGCATCTGGGCCGCCGCCGTCGCCGCGCCCAGCGCCGCGGCCAGGAACATCGCACTGCACAACCGGAACGTGAACATGGTTTCCCCCTTGGGTTCGAGGATCTGCTGCTTGTGTGAGCGGCGTCTTCCACGAAGACGCCGCTGAACCCGCAAGCGGCCACTGGGGCGGCCCATCGGCACGCCCCGGGGCCCGCGGTACGGCTAGCCGGAGTGGGGAACGACGGCGGTGGCCTCGATCTCCACCCGTGCGCCGTCCTCCACCAGCCCGGTCACCGCCACGACGGACATGGCCGGGTAGTGGAGGCCGATCACGGCGCGGTACTGCTCGCCGATCGCCTGCAGCGCGCCCTGGTACTCGCGCTTGTCCGTCACGAACCACGTCATGCGGACGATGTGGGACGGCGCGGCGCCGGCGACGGCCAGCACGGCCACGATGTTCTTCAGCGCCTGGCCCACCTGCGCGGCCAGATCGCCGCCGACGATCCGCTCCTGGGAGTCCCAGGCCACCTGACCGGCGACGAAGACGAGCCGGCCCTCCGCCTCCACGCCGTTGGAATAGCCCTTGGGCCGGGGCCAGCCCGGCGGCAGCAAGGTACGCATGGCAAGCTCCTCGCTTTGTGGCTCGCGCTGGCTCCCGCGCCGGACTACCCGGCCAGGAAGTCCAGCACGGTCTGGTTGAACTCCGCGGCCGCCTCCACGTTGGAGATGTGGGCGGCGTTGAGCTCCACGTAGCGCGCGCCGGGGATGCGCTCCGCGACCAGCCGTCCGGCGGCGGGCGGCGTCCCCAGGTCGTGCGTACCCGCGATCACCAGGGTCGGCTGGCGGATGGCGCGGATGGACTCCTGCTGGTCGTTGTCCCGGATCGCCTCCGAGCAGGCAAGGAACCCCGCCGGGTCGGTGGCCAGCAGCGCCTGGCGGATGCCCTCCACC
>Ga0315281_10003788_pt1 | contig 22108 bp, 22 predicted proteins | sample YL17G07_0_MG_FD_204540 | JGI IMG/M metagenome (GOLD analysis project Ga0315281, IMG submission 204540) | Sediment microbial communities from Yellowstone Lake, YNP, Wyoming, USA - YL17G07_0 | ecosystem: Environmental > Aquatic > Freshwater > Lake > Sediment | place: USA: Wyoming | collected... | reverse complement strand
ACTTTGAACTATATAAACGTGCCACATAATAAGAGACTGCTGCTCCCTGCCTGCCGGCAGGCAGGGAGCAATTGAGCTACGGGCGCAAGGAAACTTTTATTAAATAATCAGAATTGGTACCAGCTTCCTCCCCCGGGCTTTTGATAGCCCAAACCGGTTAGTATAAAGCTCACAATCAGCCATGCGCAAAATATTAGAACCAAACCAATAACCGTTGATAGTAAAATCTGTTTGCCCAAAGATAATAAATTCGCATTTCCAGCCGAGACAAGTATTAATATGCCGCCTATTATAAAAAACAAGATAGCCGCAGGAGTGGCGATATCCCACACTATAAAGCTTATTACTTGGTTAATTGTTGCCATAATATCTTCAAAACAACAAGGGCATGTCTCCACGTTTCCGCATCGGACTAAACCCGTTGTAGAACACCCCGTCCTACTTGTTATATCGGCGCAATAATTAGTTGTGGCAGAAACAAAGTTTATACTCAGAAAACCAAAAAGAATAACAGAAAGAACTATTAAAGATATTTTTTTCATACCCCGTTAGAAGTCCTTTACGAAAAAATTTAGAATAAATTTTTTCTTATCAGAAATCAACTATTAAAATTATTTCGTTGCCTCGATAAAAATCTGATACCATAGCTAGACTTCTAACGGGGCATATTTTTATCTTATTTTAACCTATAAATAAAGATAAATCCAATTATGTGCCCTCGCCAGGATTTGAACCTGGAACTCAGGGTTCGAAGCCCTGCACGATATCCAGTTTCGCCACGAGGGCGTACGTTTTTTTTAACACGAAAATTGAAGGAAATCAAATTATAAGATAGAATAAAAATATGCTTATCCCAAAAGAGGTAAAAAACGTAGTTGGGAAATTACAAAAAAATGGCTTTGAGGCCTATATTGTGGGCGGATGCGTCCGCGATTTTTTGCTTGCCCGCCGAAGCAAAAGCGAAGGAGGGCTTGAACAAGAGCCCCAAGATTGGGATATCACAACCAACGCCAAACCAGAAGAAATCCGCAAGATATTTCCTAAAAGTTTTTACGAAAACAAGTTTTTAACAGTTACCGTCCAGACAGGAAGCAAAAACCAGAGACTAAGCGAAATTGAGATTACCACTTATCGCTTGGAAACAAAATATACTGATAAGCGCCATCCCGACGAAGTTCGATTTGCAAAAACATTAGAAGAAGATCTGGCCAGGCGCGATTTCACTATTAACGCTATCGCATTGGAAATTTTTTCAACACCCAACACCAAACATCTAACACCTAAGATTATTGACCCATTCAACGGACAAAAAGACCTAAAAGATAAAATAATTAAAACAGTCGGCAATCCGGATGATCGTTTTTCTGAGGACGCTTTGCGGATGATCAGGGCGATAAGATTTGCCACAACCTTAGGTTTTACGATTGAAGAAAAAACAGCCAGCGCCATTAAAAAGAACGCTGTTTGGCTAAAAGCGATCTCCAAAGAAAGAATTAGAGACGAGTTTTTAAAAATTATTATGTCAGACAGGCCGGAAGAGGGCATAGAATTGTTGCGCGAATCCGGACTTTTGCAATTTATTGCGCCTGAACTATTAGAAAGTTATAAAATAACCCAGAACAAGCATCACATTTATGACTGCTGGGAACATTCCTTGTTTTCTTTAAAATACACCGCTCAGAAAAAATTCAACCAGAATGTCAGGCTAGCTGCCTTATTCCACGATATCGGCAAACCCCGAGTTAAGCGCGGCGAAGGACTTGACTCCACCTTTTACAACCACGAAATAGTCGGCGCCAGGATGACAAAAGAAATTTTAGAAACATTAAAATTTTCCAAAAAAGATATTGATAAGGTCGTAAGACTTGTCCGTTACCATCTTTTTTACTATAATGCCGGAGAGGTTACGGATTCTTCGGTGAGAAGATTGGTAAGAAATGTCGGACCGGAAAATATGGAAGAACTTCTGCAGGTAAGGCAGGCGGACAGGATTGGCTCGGGCGTGCCAAAAGCCGAGCCGTACAAATTAAGGCATTTGAAATACGTTGTTGAAAAAGTAAGCAGAGATCCGATCTCTGCCAAAATGCTGAAAGTTAACGGCAACGATATAATGAAACTATTGGAGATTAAACCAGGTCCAAAAATTGGGCAGATTCTTGATATTTTGCTCGGCATGGTTCTATTAGACCCGAAAAAGAACAAAAAAGATTTTTTGGAAAAGGAAGTTAAGAAACTGGCTAAGTTGTCAGAAAAGGAGCTTAGCTCCTTAGCTCAAGGGGCTAAAAAAGAAAGGGAAGAAATTGAAACCAAAGAAGATAAGATGACAAAGCAGAAGTATTGGGTAACATAGCCAATTAATTTTTAAACCGGGGGTTGGTTTAACGGTAGAATGTACGGTTCGGGACCGTACGACGAGAGTTCGACTCTCTCACCCCCGAATATGAAGATATTTGTTAAAGCAAAACCTAGCTCAAAAGAGGAAAGGGTGGAAAAGGTTGATGATGAAAACTACATCGTTTCTGTAAAAGAACCGCCTGTTAAAGGTTTGGCAAACCAGGCGATTATCCGGTCTCTGGCAGAATATTTTAAGATGTCGCAATCCAAAATCAGCATTGTTTCCGGTTACACTTCAAGAAATAAAATAATAGAAATTTCCTCTCCTACCCCCTTTACGGAGTAAATGCTAAAATCATAATATGAAATACGATATCAAAAAAATTAAAGAGGTAGAGGTCGTGATTAGCCGCAACCTTTTTATTATTTGCGCTTTTATAACCGTTGTGGCGATGGCAATGTCGGTAATTGAGTTCTTCAGCCGCGGCACCTTTTTTCCAACCAATATCAATCTTTTTTATCTGGGGGTTCTGGCGATTTATTCTTTACACAAAGAATTAGTAAGGTGGCTTGGCCACAGTAAAATTGAGCGTCAGGGCGAGTACTTTGTTTACGCTTGGGTAATATTAACAACCACCCTATATATTATTAATTTTGCGTCAAAAGATTTTTATAGTTATTTGGTCCAGGGCGGGCCATCCGGTGACTTACGAGATATCGCGATTTTAACCCTTGAAGTGCTCGCTATATTTATCTTGACCCGCTGTTTGAAAATTTTCCGGATCGTTATAAAAGAGCGTAACATCAAGATTTAAAAACGGGCCTGTAGTTCAATGGTAAAACGCCCCGTTCGCAACGGGGAGGCGGCAGTCCGATTCTGCCCAGGTCCATTTATTTCTTTTTTTTATGGTTTTACTTTTAATAGTTTATTTTGTAGCAGGGATTATCCAGGATTTTTTCTTTACAGCTGGCATCAGATATGTTACGAAAGAGAAAGTTTTCCTTTCAGTGCTTACCTCTTTTCTAACAGTGGTTGTGAGCATGCTTGTGCTTTATAATATTGTTACCGAATTAACCGGCCAGAGTGGCATTTTGGCGATAGTCATATATGCCGCTGGCGTTGGAACAGGAACATTTTTAGCGATGAAATTAAGAATCGGTTCCAATGGGAAATAATATGTTCAAAAATCGTTATATTAAAAATGTTTTGTCTGCTCTGGCGGTGGCAGTTTTTGGTTTTGTGCTTTTAAATCTGACATTTCTTTTTGATTTTCTCTTCCAAAGTTTGATAGTAAGATTTATTAAGCTTTTTATACCAATTATTGTTGATCCCGAGATGGACTATCATTGGTTTCCGCCAATGATGCACGCTTCGTTTGTTGTTGTCATCGGACTAATTTCTTGGTTTATTTTTAAATCTAAACTCGGCAAAATTTATAAAGCCATTTATTCAACCGTGCCTTTGGCGGTCGTGTTTGCCACTATCGGAATATTTTTATATCGCTGGCCGGTGTTAGCTTACGGCATTAATACTCTAGTTTTCGGAGTCATTCTCTTTTACTTGTATAAAACCAAAAAACCCTGGATTTATTACTACACCTTGATTTTAGTAGCCCTAGTGTTGCTGATTTTTACCCTCTCCGGCGGAGAGATTTAAAATGGATACAAAAACTCTGGGAAAAATTGGAGAAGAAATGGCTTGCGATTATTTAAAAAAGAAAGGGTACAGGATTCTGGGAAAGAATTATGTTAAAATCTGGGACGACAAGACAAAGGGAGAAATTGATATTATCGCGAGAAAGAAAGGTATTATATCTTTTGTAGAGGTGAAGGCGCAATCTGGATCTGGCAGCGGATTTTTCCCGGAAGATAAAGTAAATTTTAAGAAAAAAAAGAAACTGATAAAGCTGGCCCAGAAATGGCTTTCGGAAAATAATGTTCCTTTGGAGTCGCCTTGGCAAATTGATGTGATAGGGATTTTAGTTAGTCAAGAATTAAAGGAATCTACAATCCAACATTTTGAAAACGCGGTTGAGGGTTGACCCTTCACCTATCTCAACCCTTCACCTTGCAAGCAAGGTGAAGGGTCAACAGAGGATTGCTGTAGCAGTGTGTAATTATGCGAAGCGCCTGCGGCTGTCATTGTTAGTATCAATCTTTATTGTAAAGATTGGTGAAGGGTTGACACAACAAACTCGTTTTAGTAAGATAAAGAATATTGGATTTTTAGGAGAATTTGTCCGTCTGACCACGGACTTTTTAAAAACTTAAAGCGCAAAGCGTAAAGCTCAAAATTTTTAATTTTTAGATTTGAGTTTTGAGGTTGACTGAGCGCAGCGAAGAAACATGGAAATAGATATTAAATCATTTCACAGAGCCCTTAGCCAGATTGCCCAAGATCGGGGCATTTCTGCTGAAAAAATAATAGAAACCCTGGAAGCGGCCATTGCCACCGCCTACAAAAAAGATTACGGGAAAAAGGGCCAGAAAATAAAAGCGAAGTTCAACCCCATAACCGGCGAAGTTAAGTTTTGGCAAGTGAAATTAGTGGTTGACAAAGACATGCTTTACACCGATGAGGAAATTGAAAAACTGAAAGAGGCATCCTCCGAAGTTTTAGCGAGGGAGGAAGAAGGGGCTATGGCTGGTGAAGAGCCAAAAAAAGTGGTTTTCAACGTTGAAAAGCACATAATGATTGAGGACGCGAAAAAAGAAAGCCCAAAGATTAAAGTCGGCGAAGAGCTGGAAATCCCCCTGGCGCCGAAAACCGATTACGGCAGGATTGCCGCCCAAACAGCCAAGCAGGTTATTTTGCAGAAAATCAGAGAAGCTGAAAAAGAAACTGTTTTTGGAGAGTACAAATCCAAAGAAGGAGAAATTACCTCGGGAGTGGTTCAGCGGATTGAAGGCCACGCTGTTTTTGTGGATATCGGAAAAACCTTAGGGGTTTTAAACAGAGAAGAACAAATCCCCGGCGAATTTTACAGGCCGGGCCAACGCTTGAAATTTTATATTCTCAAAGTGGAAGAAACCCCAAAAGGGCCGGTGGTTTTGTTATCGCGCTCTTACCCAAAATTAATATCTAAACTTTTTGAACTGGAGGTGCCGGAAATAACAGCCAATGCCGTTGAAATAAAAGCAATCGCCAGAGAGCCGGGCTTTAGAACAAAAATAGCAGTTGTTTCAAAAGAGGAAGGCGTAGACCCAATAGGCGCGTGCGTCGGGCAGAGGGGCACAAGAATAATGGCGGTTATAAACGAACTGGGCGGGGAAAAAATTGATGTTATTGAATGGAAAGAAGATCCGGAGAAATTTATCGCCAATGCCTTGTCCCCGGCAAAAATTATTGAAGTGAAAATAGATAAAAAGAATACCGCAAAGGTTTCTGTCCCCGAAGACCAGTTATCTTTGGCTATTGGAAAAGACGGCAGAAATGTAAGATTGGCTACAAGCTTGACCGGCTGGAAGATTGATATTGAGGGTGTTGAAACAGCCGTAGAAGCAGAAGGGGAGAAAGAGGAGAAAAAGGAGAAAGGGGAGAAAAAAGAAAAAGGAGCGGAAGAAGAGAAAAAAGAAGAAAAAAAGGAAAAGAAAGAAAAGAAAATCAAAAAAGAGAAAAAAGAAGCCGCCTCCAAATGAGGCGAGCCTCGTCCAAATAAATTTGGGCGGGATAAAAAATAATTAAATTAATTAAAATAAAAACATGCTTTATATTCCAATTACTATTTCCATTTTATCTTTAGTTTTTGTCGGCTGGCTTATTTCCTGGATTAAAAAGAACGATATGGGAAATGTAAAAATGCAGGAGATTTTTGAAGCGATTAAAAAAGGAGCCAACGCATTTTTAAAAAGACAATACAAAACAATTGGAATAATGGCAGTTGTTCTGGCCTTGATACTTTTCTTAGTTTATAGTTTGGGCGGGAAATGGGTTTTGGGGCTTCAAATATCACTCGCTTTTCTTTTGGGCGCTTTTTGTTCTTGTTTGGCCGGACTTATCGGAATGTGGATTGCTGTCAGGACTAACGTAAGAACAGCTTCAGCCGCCCAATCAAGTTTTAGCAGGGCGCTTACTATTGCCCTCAGGGGCGGGGCGGTTTCCGGTATAACAATTGTGGCAATGAGCTTAATCGGGATAAGCGGTCTTTTCTATATATACAGCGCGTTCGGATATCCAGCCACAAGGATTCCTTCTTTGCTTGTTGGGTTTGGCTTCGGAGCCAGCTTAGTGGCTCTTTTTGCGCAGTTGGGCGGAGGAATTTATACCAAAGCGGCCGATGTCGGTGCGGACTTGGTAGGCAAGATTGAAAAAAATATTCCGGAAGACGACCCCCGCAACCCGGCGGTAATCGCTGATTTGGTTGGGGATAATGTCGGCGACTGCGCCGGCAGAGGAGCAGACCTTTTTGAATCAACCGCCGCCGAAAATATCGGCGCGATGATTTTAGGAGTGGCTCTTTATCCTTATTTTGGAATTAACGGCATACTTTTCCCCTTGGTTATAAGGGGATTTGGTTTAATCTGTGCGATAGTCGGTATTTTAGCGGCAAAACCAAAAGAAAACGATGAGCCGTTAAAGGCCTTGAATAAAGGATATTTCGTAACCTGCGGCTTGGCGGCAATTGCTTTTTATTTTGTGACAATGGGAATGCTGCATAATATTTTATTCTTTTACGCGGGTCTGGTTGGTTTAGCCACCAGTATTGTTTTTGTTTTTGTTACCCAATATTATACCGAGTATAAATATCGGCCGGTCCAGGATATTGTAAACGCTTCCAAAACCGGGCACGCCACAAATATAATTGCCGGGATTTCCGTGGGTTTTGAGTGCACTTTTGCAACTGTGGTTGCTATTTCCGCGGCTTTACTGGCGTCGTTTAAATTGGGCAGTATGACCGGATTTCCTTCAGGCGGACTTTATGGAACAGCGGTTGCCACAATGGGCATGTTGGCCACTGCCGCCTATATTTTAGCAATGGATACTTTCGGCCCGATTACCGACAACGCCGGCGGCATTGTGGAAATGTCGGGCGCGTCGGAAGATGTCAGAAAAAGAACCGATAAGCTTGATGCGGCGGGAAACACAACCAAAGCCCTAACAAAGGGATACGCTATGGGAAGCGCGGCTTTGGCGGCATTTCTGCTTTTTTCGGCATATCTGGAAGAGGCAAAAATAACAATAGTTAATTTAGCTAAGGTTGAAGTTTTTGTTGGCGGATTAGTGGGCGCAATGCTGGTGTTTTTATTCAGCTCTTTGGCAATGAGAGCAGTGGGCAAGGCAGCTGGTAAAATTGTTGAAGAAGTTAGAAGACAATTTAGGGAAAATCCGGGGTTAATGGCGGGAACCCAAAAGCCCGATTATGCAACATGCGTTGATATCACCACAAAGTCCGCTTTAAAACAAATGATATTGCCCGGGCTTCTGGCCGTAATAATTCCAATCGCTGTCGGGGTTTTGTTTAAAGCTGAAGCAGAGGCCGGTCTTATTATGGTGGGCACTATTGCCGGCATTCTTTTGGCAACTGTGATGAATAACTCCGGCGGCGCCTGGGATAATGCGAAAAAATTTATTGAAATGGGAAACTTGGGCGGCAAGGGAGGAGAAGCTCATAAGGCAGCAGTTACCGGCGACACAGTCGGCGACCCATTCAAAGACACAGCCGGACCTTCATTGCACGTTTTAGTTAAATTATTCGGCACTCTATCTTTAGCGTTAGTGGCGCTATTTATTTAATCTAATGAAAACTACTCTTAAAAAACTCCCTGGGTCTCAGGTTGAGATTGAGTTTGAAATTTCTTCAAGCGATTTTGATAAGTATTTTGAAAAGGCGGCCTCGCATTTGGGAGAGCATCTTAATATAGACGGATTCCGCAAGGGTTCTGTACCAAAAGAAATTATTGAGGAAAAAGTCGGGAAAGAAAATCTGCTCGCCGAAGCAGGAGATCTGGCCGTAAAAGATTGTTACCTTAAAGTTATTTTAGAAAACAAACTTGAGCCGATTTCCCAGCCACAAGTTGAAGTTTTAAAGTTGGCGAGAGGAAATCCGTTTTTGTTTAAAGTAAAAACTACTGTTTTGCCGGAAGTCAGCCTGCCGGATTACAAAAAAATTGTTTCACAGGTAAAGAAAAAAGAAATTTCTGTCAGTCGGGAAGAAATTGATGACAATTTAAAATATCTTCAAAAAACCAGGGCAAAGTTTTCTCAGCTGGACAGAGTCGCGGAAGAAAAGGATTTTGTTGAGATAGAGTATGAAAGTCCGGAACTCGGAGCCTTGCCTTCTCTTTCTCCAAAACCAGACAACAAAAGGGTAAAAGACGAATTTATTTTAGGCGAGGGGGGCCTTATCCCGGGTTTTGAAAAAAATATCGTTGGCATGAAAGCGGGCGAAAAAAAAGAGTTTTCCTTAAATTTTCCTAAAGATTCCAAGAGAAAAGACTTGGCGGGCAGAGAGGTCAATTTTAAAGTTAGAATGATTACCGTCCAAAAGGTGGAATTGCCGGAAATCAATGATGAATTTGCCAAGATTCTTGGCAGTTTTAATAATTTAGATTCTCTGAAATCAAGCATCAAGGAAGGGATAACAATAGAAAAAGAAATGCAAGAAAAACAGCGCCAGAGAAGCGAGATGCTTGAAAGAATATCGGAAAAAGTAAAAGTTGAAATACCCGGCGTCCTGGTTGATTCAGAAAAGGAGAGATTATTAGAAGATTTTAAACAAAAGATAAACAGGGATTTTGGAATTACCTTTGAAAATTATTTAGCTTCAATAAAGCAGGATGAAAAAACCTTGAAAGAGTCGTTTTTAAAAGAAGCAGAAAAAAAATGTAAAAACTTTTTGATTCTAAGGGAAATCGGCAAAAAAGAAGATATCTCAGTAAGCGACAAAGAGGTTGAAGAAGAGGCAAACAAAATAGTTAAAAATTATCCTGTTGATAGCGCAAAGAAAATTGACATAAACAGATTGAAAGAGTACACTAAAGGAGTAATGTATCAAGAAAAAGTATTTCAAAGGTTAGAAAGTTTTATTAATTAAAAAATACCCGCTTCGCTATTGCTTTAGCGAGGCGAGGGAAAATAAAGTTTGTAATAATGCCAATAATTCCCACTATTGTGGAAAAATCACAGCGCGGTGAGCGCATTTACGATATATTTTCTCGGCTTCTTGAAGAGCGGATTATTTTTCTTGCAGGCCCCATTACCGATCTTGTCGCAAACCTGGTTATCGCCCAGATTTTGTATTTGACGTCTCGCGACCAAAAGCGCGACATCAAACTCTATATCAACAGCCCAGGGGGTTCTGTAACGGCAGGATTAGCTATCTATGACACAATCCAGTATGTCAAATGTCCGGTTTCCACTATTTGCATTGGTTTAACCGGTTCTATGGCGGCGATTCTTCTTGCAGCGGGCACAAAAGGAAAGCGCTTTGCTCTTCCTAATGCCGAGATTTTACTGCACCAGGTAGCGGGCGGAGTAACAGGACAAGCGATAGATATTGAGATTACTGCCAGACAGATTATCAAACTGAAGGAAAAACTGAATAAGATTTTAGCCGACCATACCGGCCAGCCCTTAGATAAAGTGGAGAAAGATACCGACAGAGATTTTTATTTGACTGCCGAAGAGGCAAAACAATACGGCTTGATCGATGATGTTATAGGAACCAAGTAAATATATCGTGTTAGATATAAAGTTATAAAGTATAAATTATTCTAACGAAATCAGCTCACCACGTTGGGTGAGTTGTTTTATTTAAAAATACTGCGAATTTACAAATCAATACAAATATACGAATCCGTATATTCGTAAAAAATTAGTAAATTGGTAAAAAAGATATGGAATCAATTATTTTAATTATTATTATTACTTCCGTTTCTGTGGCCGTAGGCTGCGTTGTGGGTTATTACGCCCGCCAGTCGATTCTAAAGAAAAGAGCAGGCACAATAGAGGCAAAACTCCACAAAAGATTGGAACAGGTAAAGGCGGAAAGCAGCGCTATTTTAAGAGAAGCGCAGGAAAAGTCAGCCAAAATTATTAGCCAGACCGAAGAAGAAATTGATCAGCGTCGAAAGGAGTTTTCAAAAACCCAGCAGGTTCTTTTGGACAGAGAAAAACTTTTGGATAAGAAGATTTCCCTTTCTGAGGCAAAAGAAGAAGAGTTCCAACAGAAAGTTGATAAATTAAAAGAAGTGAAAGACGATTTAGAAAAATTAAGGAAAGAAGCCGAAGAAAAACTGGAAAAAGTCGCGCAAATTTCCAGAGAAGAAGCGAAAAAAGAATTACTTTCCATGGTTGAGGCGGAAAACCAGCAAGAGATACTGGAAAAAATCAGAAAATTAGAAGAAAAAGGGGCTGAAAAAATCGAAAGAAGGGCAAAAGAAATTTTGGCTTTGGCTATTCAAAAATGCGCCGTTCCTCAAGCACAGGAACTAACCACTACGACAATTATCCTGCAGAACGAAGACATAAAAGGAAGGATAATCGGGAAAGAAGGAAGAAATATCAGGGCTTTTGAGAAGTTGACCGGAGTTGAATTGATAGTTGACGAAACGCCCGAGTCGGTCGTCATATCCAGCTTTAATCCTATCCGCCGGCAGATAGCGAAACTGGCGCTTGATAAACTGATTCAAGACGGGAGAATCCAGCCGGCAAAAATTGAAGAAAAGGTTGAAGAAGCAAAAACCGAAGTCGCCAAAAAAGTTAGAGAAGCGGGAGAAAAGGCGGCTTATGATACAGGAATTGTCGGGATGGACGACAAATTAACCCAATTATTGGGCAGACTATATTACAGGACCAGTTACGGCCAGAATGTTTTGCTTCATTCAATAGAGGTGGCGTTTTTGGCGGAAGCAATTGCCGATGAAATAAAGGCAAACAGCCAAGTAGCAAAGAGAGCCGGCCTTTTGCACGATATAGGCAAGGCGGTTGACCATCAGATTCAGGGTTCCCACACCGATATCGGAATTAAAATTTTGCAGAAATTCGGGGAATCGGACGAAATAGTAAAAGCGATGCAAGCCCATCATGAAGAGCATCCTGTTGAATCCATTGAAGCGATAATAGTTAAAGTTGCCGATGCTATTTCCGGCGCAAGGCCAGGCGCAAGAAAAGACACATTGGAAAACTATCTTCAGAGGTTAAAAGAATTAGAAGACATAGCCATGAAGTTTCCCGGAGTGGAAAGGGCTTACGCGATTCAGGCCGGTAGAGAAGTGAGGGTTTTTGTGAGGGCAGACAAGGTAGATGATTTGGGCGTTCAGAAAATGGCGCGCCAGATTGCCGATAAAATTGAAGGAGAATTGAAATACCCGGGCGAAATAAGAGTGGTGGCGATTAGAGAAAACAGGGTGGTGGAGTACGCCAGGTAGTAGAATTTAGAAAATAGAAAATAGAAAGTAGAATCTAGAATTAAACAAAAATCCCGCTGTAGCGGGATTTTTGTTATGGAGCGGGCAACGGGATGTGCGCCCGTGCTTAAACCTTGGAAGGGTTTCGTGCTGCTGCTACACCATGCCCGCATTTTTGTCGGGGTGTCGAGATTCGAACTCGAACTAAATGCTCCCAAAGCATTCGTGCTACCGTTACACAACACCCCGTTATGAGATATATTATAACGTTTTTTATCATTAAGTCAAAGGGAAATCATTGATTTTTTATGGATTTCTGGTATATTTTATGGTAAAATTCAATTCAGTATAGCCCTATTCGCAAACGAAAGTTTGCGACGGGCCCGATAAAAATCAGAAGATTTTTGTATAGGGCCCTCGTAGTTCAATGGATAGAACATGAGTTTTCTAAACTTAAAATGTAGGTTCGATTCCTACCGAGGGCACCAATCAGGAAAAATAAATATCTCGTAGCATATTCCGCATTACTACACATTAAAAGACGAAAACAATCGTTATTGACTTTTATAATAAACTATGCTATATTAATCAACATTAAGCTAACGTTAGCTTAATTTGCACATTTCCATCAACCAAAGGAAAGGAGCGGAGCAATGGACCAAGTACAGCAAGGGTTGTTCGCGATTGAGGAACGAATGCCTTGCTCTCCGGAGGCCATTAGTGTCTACCGCTATGCACTTCCCTCGACGCTCGACAGGGCGGAACAGGAGGAAGCCGCGGCACGCATCCTCTCTTTTTCGAAGCAACTAGATCGGTGGGTCGGGGTCAGTTGGTCCCGCCTTGCCGAGATGATGCAGAAGGACTACAAATTGTATCAGCGCATCGAGGAGGCGCGGCGACGCAATTCTGACGAGCAGTGGCGTTTCCAATGCGCGATGCGCAGGCACCATATCCTGTGTACTCTCACGCTCGGCATCTACACACTTTTTGTGGAGAAGCCGACGGCACAGATGTGCGAAGAGCCGAGGGAGAGAGTGCCGTTTAGCGGTATCTTCGTCTTTGGCCCAAAGCACGTAGTCGTCGGAATCCACGAACTCATCGAAAGAGGAATGCTTCGGCATGTGCAGGAAGGCGAGGGCGAGAGCGCGATCGATGTGTTCTTCCCTACACCTGCGCTCGTCTCGTGCATCATGCAGAAGCAGGGTGTTGTTGCCAGCTAGTGTTAGTTAAAACACAAGTGGCAAGTTTTAATCAGGCGCACGACCTTCAGGTACGGCGCCTTTCTTTTTTCCCAAATTTTTTAAATTCCTTTTGGTTGAAAAATTTAGTGGATTGAGTTATTATTAACTCGATAAAAACTTGGAATTTTTATGGTGGCATTAGTGTAGCAGCCAGCACAACAGTTTGTGGAACTGTTAGCAGGAGTGCAAGTCTCCTATGCCACCCACCTTTAAAACAAAAAATCCGGCGTTCCTCTAAAGGGGACCCCAGCCGGATTTTTTTATATTATTTTCTATTTTTTTTCTTCTAATTTCGCTTTTAAATTTATTTCTTTCCCGTCTCTTAGAGCTTTTAACTCAATCTCTTCACCAATCTTACATTTTTGTAAAATATTCGCCAAAGGGTTTTTAAGGGTTATTTTTTCATTATGGCATTTCAAGATTATATCAAACTCCTTAAGGCCGGCTTTTTCAGCGGGCGAACCTTTGATAACCGGCGGTTCTCCAAAAGTTTCTCTTACAACTAAGGCTCCATAATTAACCGGTAGTTTGTTTGCCTTAGCCATTTCTTCTGCGATTAGGATATATTTTAGGCCCAAGAAAGGAACAATTATTTTTCCGTATTTTTTAACCTCCACCAGATCTTTTTTGGCGTAATTTATAGGAATCGCAAAACCAATATTTTGGGCGCCCATAACCATTGCGGTGTTGATTCCGATTACTTTTCCCCGCCTATTTGTTAGCGGTCCTCCGGAGTTGCCCGGGTTTATGGCGGCATCGGTTTGTATTAAGCCCCTTAAATTTTCCGCTTGCTGGGTCAGGCCGCTTATCGCAGTGATATAACGCGAAAGTCCGGAAACAATTCCAGCGCTGAGGGTGTCGTGAAACTCGCCAAGAGCATTTCCGATAGCTACAACTTCTTCGCCGAGCTCAATATCGTTAGAATTGGCCAATTCCAAGTAGGGTAGGTTTTTTGCGTCTATTTTTAAAACAGCAACGTCGTTTATCGGATTTCTAGCTAAAACCTTAGCCGGATATTTTACTTTAGGTTCCAAAATAATTGTGTAATCAGCTGTTGTATCGGCGACCACGTGGTTTGAAGTTAAGACATATCCGTCTTTTGAAACAATAAAACCGGAACCTCCGCCTATCTGGGTTTTTTCATTATTCCCTAATTGGTCTAATTTTGGCATAATATATTCTTTGCCGCCGAAAGGAAACATATAAAAACCCTCCACCTTGGGGAGGTCTTTTGAAACCACAACAGTGATTACTGCTGGGCATGCTTTTTTGGCAATCTGGACTATTGATAGATTTTTTATTGCCATGTTGTTTCCATTATATCACACTTAAATGGATTGCAATAAGCGTGTTGTTTTGATAGGAGTTTTATGTTATAATCGGACAATATAAGCAAAGGCATTTGCCCTCAATGCCTGAGCCCCCGTAGCTCAACGGACAGAGCAATCCCGTCCTAAGGGAAAGATGAGGGTTCAATTCCTTCCGGGGGCACCAAAATTATATGTCGTATAAAAGAACAAGGAAGAAAAAAATCGCTTTAACGGCGTTTCTAGCGACTTCTATCTATAGTTCAATTTTATTTACTGCCGGAATAACTGTTGGGTATTTAGCGACAAGATTTTTCTACAAAAGATATATAGAAAACGGACCTTTAAAACTTATTTTTATAGACATCAGGGGTCAGAAGTTTCATCTGCATCACTGGATAATCGGAATTTTAATGGTCACTTTCTTTTTGATGGCCGGCTGGAAATCGGAACTGCCGAAGTTTCTTTGGGGGATAATTTTCGGGATGATTCTCCAGGATATTTATGATTTTGAAGATTGGCATAAGGTTCTCGCAAAAGAAAAAGCGGCATAAAAGATTTTTCTAATAATTAAAAAAGTGCGGCCCCGCCTTGGGCGGAGCCGCACTTTTAGGGAGGGCGAGATGCTGGAGCGGTTTAACAGGCTCGTTTCGAAAACGAGTGTGCCGAAAGGTACCGTAGGTTCGAATCCTACTCTCGCCGTATAGAGTAAATAATATTGGTTCGCCCCATCATTCGACGGGGCGCCATATCGGATGATATGGCGAATCCTGCACCCTCCGCTTTCGCCTCGCCGAAGACCGATAGGGCGAAGGCGGGCACTTGTTTTCAAAGAGTAATTAATATAAATTAAACGTCATAACAACATGGAAACAATTTTTATTATATTTTTAGCAATAATTATTATTTTGATTGGCTTGGATGCCTTTCTGGCGATTTGTTTTTTAAAGTTCAAAAAAAAGCTTAGTTTTTTATTTAAAGGCAAAAAGGTGATGAATATAGAAGAGGCTATTTTAAGCCAGGTTCAAGAAATAAAAAAACAAGACGAAAATATCAAAGAGATATTTGATAGAATTAAGAGGCTGGAAGGAGTTTCTGAAAAAACTTTTCAAAAAATCGGCATGGTGAGGTTCAACCCTTTTAATGATATGGGTGGAAACCAGAGTTTTGCCGTTGCTCTGCTCAACGACAAAAATGATGGGTTTGTGATTTCCAGTTTATTTATAAAAGAAGGAAACAGGGTATATGCCAAATCCATAAAAGTGGGGCAGTCGGATTATCCGTTGTCCAAGGAAGAGAAAGAAGCAGTAGAAAAAGCGATAAACCAAAAATAATTTAAATTATGGTAAAAAAATCTGAACAAAAAAATGAAAGCTTGGTAGTCAGGCCTCCTGTTGTGGTTGTTTTGGGCCATGTTGATCATGGAAAAACTAGTTTATTAAACACTATTCGACAACTTCAATTCACGGGAGAAAAACCTGGCGGCGCTATCACCCAGCATGTAGGCGCTTACGAAATAGACCATAACGGCAAGAAGATTACTTTTATTGACACGCCGGGCCATGAAGCGTTTTCGGCTATGAGGGCAAGAGGCGCTCAGGTTGCTGATATCGCGATTTTAGTTATTGACGCGTCAGATGCCGTTCGGCCACAGACAAAAGAGGCGATAAATGTTATCAAAAAAGCGGATATCTCGATGATTGTGGCTTTAAACAAGATAGACAAACCGACAGCCGATCCGGAAAAGATAAAAAGAGATCTTTCAAAAATTGATGTTTTCGTAGAATCAATGGGTGGAAAGATTCCTTCAGTTGAAGTTTCCGCCAAAGCCAAACAAGGAATAAACGAACTTTTGGAGCTGATTTTATTGGTTGCCGAAATGTCGGATTTGAAAGCGGATATCAAAGTGCCAGCAGAAGGGGTTGTTATTGAATCATATTTAGACAGGGCAAAAGGGCCCATAGCAACCCTGATTGTTACCAACGGAATTTTAAACAAAAAAGATATTATTGGCACTTCGTCGGCTATGGCAAAGATTAAAAATTTGGAAGATTTCCAGGGGAAATCCATTGAAAAGGCCTATCCGTCTCAGCCGGCGATTGTTCTTGGCTACGAAAGATGCCCTGGGGTTGGAGAAAGGTTTAAACAATATCAAAGCGTTGAGGAAGCAGAAGAATATATAAAGAGAAAGGAAAATAAAAAATCGTCTATTTCGGTTATTACGGTCGAACCCGACCAGAAAATTTTAAATATAGTTTTAAAAGTTGATGTTTCAGGCTCTTTGGAGGCAATTGAAAACGTTTTGAAAGGCCTTCCTCAAGAAAGAATTATTCTAAGGATTTTGAAAGCTGAGGTTGGAGATATTAATGACTCGGATATCAAAATAGCAGAAACATCAAAAAGCCAAATTATTGGTTTTAGGGTTAAGATTGACCGGTCGGCGATGCAGGGGCTTAAAAAAGACAAAGAGAAGAAAGTGAAGATAAAAACATTCGATATTATTTATGATTTAATCCAGGAAGTAAGGCAGATGATGGAAAAAACCCTTGAGCCGGAAGTTGTTCGCCATGATATTGGCAAGGTAAAGACATTAGTGGTGTTCTGGGGCGAAAAAAACCGGCAGATAGTGGGCGGGAAGGTTATAAGTGGCGAAATAAGGAAGGGACTGAAGATTGAAGTGTTTCGCGACGAAAAAAAAGTTGGCAGCGGAAAGATAATCAATCTTCAGAGGAGTAAAAAAGATATCGAAAAATTGGTTAAAGGCGACGAATGCGGCATATTATTTGAAGGGAACACGAAAATCCAGGAAAAAGATATCTTGGTTTTCTATACAGAAGAAAGGAAAAGGGGAGAGCTATAACCGCCGATACTACGCGGATAGCGACGCTGATATAACGCTGACAAATTTCAGCGTAAACTCAGCGTAGAGTTTAGCGTAAATTCAGCGGTTTTGCGAAACAAAATGAGTAAACGTATTGAACGAGTTAATTCTTTAATTCAAGAGGAACTGGGCAAGATTATTTTAAAAGAGATTGAACTGCCAGTCGGAGTTTTGGCAACCATTACTCGGGTGGAAACGTCAATTGATTTATGCAACGCGAGGATTTATGTGTCGGTACTGCCTCAGGATAAATTAGAAAGGGTTTTGTACGTTTTGAATAAAATGGTTTATGTTTTACAAAAGTGTTTGAATGAATGCCTTAGAATGAGGCCTATACCGAAAATAAGATTTGTTAAAGAAAGACAAACCGCGGAGGCGGCAAAGATAGAGGGGATTTTAGAGGAGCTGAAAATAAAGAAATAGTTTATAATATAAATATGGCCGGGTACTCAAGTAGCCAGAGAGTGGTCTGCAAAACCACTTACATGGGTGCAAATCCCATCCCGGCCTTAAAGATTCGCCGCGGTGATGGAAAGGCAGACATTAGGGACTTAAAATCCCTTGGCCGAAAGGCCGTGTGGGTTCGATTCCCACCCGCGGCACTTATTTTTAAATATGTGGGGATTGGCTATAAATAAGAAATTTTTTGCTTCTTGGAGCTCAGAAATGAGTTATGTTTTAGGGTTTATTGTTGCAGATGGTTGTATAGGAGTAAAAAGATTAAGAAAAGATGGGACTAAACAATTCTGTTTAAGTATAACAAGCAAGGACATTTCTTTATTAAAAAATATCAGAAAAGTAATGTCGGCTGGGCAAAGTATAATTTTAAAACAGAGTGGAACAAAAAAGGGGGCTTGTTATCATCTTCAAATTGGTTATCAAGAGATTTGCAATGATTTGATAAATTTAGGAATTTATCCTAGGAAAACTTATAATCTAAATCCGATTAAGGTTCCATATAAATATTTTCCTGATTTTGTTAGAGGGTTTTTTGATGGAGATGGTACTGTTTATATTTATAAAGTCAACGGAGTTCCACAAATCAAAGTTGGATTCATAAGTACTAGCTTATCTTTTCTTACAGAACTTAACAAACAATTATGTAGAAGTTTAGATATACCGATAAAATCAATCCATAAAACAACTGATGGGCGAGTAGAGAAAGGAATGACTCAATTCACCACTCATTTTTACATAGATGATTGTAAAAGACTATATAAGTTTATGTATAAAAATGCATCTATATTTTTAGACAGAAAATATAAGATTTTTAAAAAATGGGAAAACATGAAATCTAAAAATAGAAGACACTATATAAAGAAAAATTATCCTTCTAAAATCGGCTGGCAATTAAACCAAAAGGTTTTAGCATAGGAATCCACTTTTTAAACTTATGTTTATTTTATTCTGGATATTAATAACCACTTTTTTAGTAAGCTTGGTCTCTTTTGTCAATGTTTTTCTTTTGGCGATGAAAGATGACGTTTTAAAAAAGATAGTTAATTTTTTGGTTGATTTGTCTGTCGGAGTTTTACTGGCTGTTGCTTTTTTGGATTTGATACCAGACGCATTAGGAAAATTTGGAGCAAAAAATATCCTTCTGTATGTTTTAATGGGATTTTTTCTTTATTTTTTGATTGAAAAGATTTTGCATTGGCGCCATTGCCACGAAGAGCATTGTCCCGTCCATACTTTTGCCTATATCAATCTTCTGGGCGAGGCGGTTCATAATCTTACAGATGGCTTAATCATCGGCGCTAGTTTTGTTGTGGATTTTCGTTTGGGTATCGCTACGGTTTTTGCCGTGGTTTTGCACGAAATCCCTCATGAGATAGGAAATTTCGGAGTTTTAATTTATGCCGGATTTAAAAAAACAAAAGCATTATTTTTTAATTTTCTTACTGGTTTGACTGCGATTTTTGGCGGTGTTTTAGGGTTTTATCTTTCCAGTTTCGTCGGGGTCACGGCAAACTTTCTTTTACCATTTGCGGCCGGAGGATTTATTTATATTGCTGCCTCAGACCTAATTCCAGAAGGCAGGAAAGAAAGGAATCTCAGAAAATCCATAGCGGGTTTTGCCATATCTGTAATCGGCGTTCTCTTAATATATTTTGTCAAAGTTATTTTTCCAGAGTAAGCAAAAAGCCCGGCCGTAAGGCATAGGGCTTTTTGTGTCCAATTTTTATTTAGTTTTCCAGGATTTCTACATAGGTCAAATCCGAGCCGAAGTTTTCTGCCTCTGAATGGCTTGGGAACCAGATATCAAGATGGTAGTTTCCCTTTCTTGAGTTCATCCTGTCCTGGATAATGAAAATTTTATCACCATATAATTCCGGTATCCTGATTCTTGTCCCAAAAGGATATTTATTGTTGGCGGCAATGCCGTCTTTGACTTGAGAACCGGAAGCAGTAATAAAAGGAGTTTCATCTGTTTCCTCTGGGGTGCTGGAATAGGCCGTGATTATCATTTTTACTCTTTTGACTACTTGCGGGGAGTTTACAGGGCTTGATGTGGATATAATGGTATTGTCTTGAAATGTCGCTATATTAGTCAGATAAGCATAATTATCAAGCATAAAGTCGGCCCTGCTGGTTCCGGGGAAAATCATCTCCAATGCGCCGGTAGTAAAAATCGCGACTATTATTAAGACGAGTAGGGTGTTTTTTATCTTTAAAATACCCTTTTTAAGTTTAAAATTCATAATAAAACCCCCTAAAGGGGTATTTTCATATAATAGCAGATTTTAGGCTGGTTGTCAATGGATGGAGCGGGAGACGGGATTCGCACCCGCGATCTTCTCCTTGGCAAGGAGACATTCTACTGCTGAACTACTCCCGCAGATTGTTTACACTGAACTTGTCAAAGTGTGCCGCGGGCCAGACTTGCACTGGCCACCCCAGCTTTTTCAGAGCTGTGCTCTAACTACCTGAGCTACCGCGGCCCTATTCAAAGACCCTGTCTTTGACGGGCCCGGCAGAGTTTTTAAAAATCTGCGTAGAGCCCATAATTTATTTTAGGCGTAATAGATCTTTTTCGCAAGAATATGGTGGGCGGTATAGGATTCGAACCTATAACCCCACGGATGTAAACCGTGTGCTCTACCATTGAGCTAACCGTCCTTGTCCTCCTAACTTTTTAATTCTTTCAGATAATTTTCCAATGTTCTTTTTATCCAGCCCTTACCCCAACCAGTCTTCAAAAATTTTTCCCTTTTTGCAGCATCGTATCTATTATGATATGCCTCATAGTATATTAATATAAATGGTTTTAACTTTTTTGTAGACTCTACTTTTCCCGAATTATGTAATTTAAATCTATTTATTAGATCATTAGTCATGCCCACATAAAACCATTTATATCTCTTACTTTTCAAAATATAGACATACCACATAAATAAAAAGTTAGGAGGACGAGTGCGCGGGAGAGGATTTGAACCTCCAAGCCTTGCGGCGCTACCACCTCAAGGTAGTGCGTTTGCCAATTTCGCCACCCGCGCAATTTTTATTTCTGTTCGGTTTTTTCAATGGGCTTTTCTTCCGGAGTTTCAATCTCGGTTTTTGGAGTTTCAGCTATTGCTTGAGCGAATTCTTCTCTTTTTAATCTGGCCCTTTTACCCTTTGCGCTTCTAAGATAATAAAGTTTTGCCCTTCTAACCCTGCCCTTTTTAATAACTTCTATTTTGGCGATAACGGGAGAATGAATTGGGAATATCCTTTCCACTCCTATACCCTGGAGCACTCTTCTTACCGTGATGGTGGCAGAAACGCCCTTTCCGTGTTTTCTGGCTATAACTAAACCCTCAAAAGTTTGGGTTTTTCCTCCTCTTTTGGCTTCTTTCCCGCCGGCAGGCGCGCCTTGTCCAGATATTTTTTGATGAACGCGAATAGTGTCGCCGGGACGAATATCCGGCAAGTCCTTTTTTAATTGCGATTGGTTGAATGAGTCGAGTTTTTTAGACATAATTTAATTTTTATTTAATTGCTTCACAATTACAAGGAGCGAAGCGACTGGTTATTAATTTCTTCTAATACTTTTTTCAGATCTCCCGGCAGATCTGATTTAACTTCTTTTATTTCACCATCGGGCAGTTGGAATTTCAGATATGAGGCGTGGAGAAAATGGCGGGCTAGTCCTTTAGGGCAGGACTGATTTTTAAAACCGTACACTTTATCGCCGGCGATAGGGTGTTGGATATAAGCAAGATGGCATCTTATCTGGTGTTTGCGGCCGGTTTTTGGGATAACTTCCAGAAGGGTATAATTTTCGTATCTATCTAATACCTTATATTCAGTAACTGCCTGTCTTTTATTTTGCGAACCGGGTTCGCCTGAAAAAAAGACTTTTTGCTTTTTCCCGTCTTTGGGGGCTCGCCCAATCAGGGTTTCAATTATGCCTTTGTCCTGCTTTATATCGCCCACAACCAGAGCAAGATATTTCTTTTCTACCTTTCTATTTTTAAACTGTTTTTGCAGAAAAATCAAGGCTTTGTCATTCTTAGCCACGAGCAACAATCCCGAAGTATCTTTATCCAAGCGGTGGACTACGCCGTATCTTTGCGGACTTCCCGTCGATTTTAATTCCGGGAATTGTTCTATTAAATAATCTATCAGCGTCTTATCTTTGATGTTTCCTTCTTTAAAAACCGGCAGACCAGCCGGCTTATCAACTGCTAATAAATCATTATCTTCGTACAATATTCTTAAATCCATATATTATGTGGTGGGCGTACCCCGATTCGAACGGGGCACCTCATGCGTGTCATGCATGCGCTCTAACCAAATGAGCTATACGCCCTTTTGGTGGGCCTGGATGGGATCGAACCATCGACCCCCACTTTATAAGAGTGATGCTCTACCACTGAGCTACAGGCCCACAAAAAACTTATCCTCTCTTTATTAATTTTTCAAACTCTTCCCTTTCAATTGTTTCTTTTTCAATAAGGGTTTTTGCGATTTTTCCAAGCAGTTTTTTCCTTTTGCTTAAAATATCTGTTGCT
>Ga0315281_10003787_pt1 | contig 22117 bp, 15 predicted proteins | sample YL17G07_0_MG_FD_204540 | JGI IMG/M metagenome (GOLD analysis project Ga0315281, IMG submission 204540) | Sediment microbial communities from Yellowstone Lake, YNP, Wyoming, USA - YL17G07_0 | ecosystem: Environmental > Aquatic > Freshwater > Lake > Sediment | place: USA: Wyoming | collected... | reverse complement strand
ACTGTGGCTGTATTGATTGAGACATTCATGCTGGCTGATGTCAGAATACTTCAGTGTGCCTACTGCGATGGGCCGCCAAGAATCACTTGAATTGGATGCTAGGAGGATGCTCCGATAGCTGAAGACGGACGTACGGATCCCTTGTTCGTGATAGTGTTGAACTGGAACGGATGGATGGACACGCTCGAGTGCCTCCAGTCCCTTTACGATCAAAGCTATCCGAACGCATGCATCGTCGTGGTCGACAACGGCTCAAAGGATGAGTCAGTCCAGATGATCGAGCGATGGGCATCGGGTGAGCTACCAGCGAGTGTGGCGAAAACCTCAATTCCCGCTGTCAAGAGAACTGTTCACGAGATTCGAGTGTCTGGAAGAGACCTCACAGACATCCGTGCGGTGCCGAACTTGGGTGATAGCCTGTCTAGTGGCAATTGGAAGAGGCACCTCGTTTTGATTAGGGTCTCCGACAACCTTGGATATGCCGGTGGCATGAATGTTGGAATTCATTTCGCCTACAGACTCATGAAAGCGAAGGAGGTCCTTCTCCTGAATAACGACGTCGTTCTCAAGCCGAATTTCTTCAAAGAGATGATGTCCTTCACTGCAGCGAACCCAGGAATCGCCATCTCTCAGGGGAAGATACTCTTCTACAACGACAGAAAGAGACTGAACTCTGCGGGCAACATGATGGATAGATTCGGAGGAGTCGATTGCAGGGGATACGGCGAATTGGACACAGGTCAATATGATAGCCTGACTTCGACGGGCTTCTTCTACGCGTCCGGAGCGGCCATGTTGGTCAGAGATTGCTATCTCAGAAGTTGTGAGGAAGCGTCGTATCTAGATTCGACCCTGTTCGCATACCATGAGGATCTTGACATATCGTGGTCGGCGCGGATGCTTGGCTACGGAATAGGTTTTTGTCCGAAAGCCGTTTGCTACCATAAGGGCGGAAGATCTCTCAAGGAGGATAGATCGCTCACCGTGGCTTTCTATGTCAAGAGGAACATCTTCAGGGTGATGCTGAAGAACTACGAGCTACCTAACCTGTTCTTCTCGCTACCATTGGCCGTCGTCATTGCGGCGACATCATCAGCGGCCCATGCTGCAAACCGCAGGAATCCATCATACTTAGTGGTCTTTGTTCGATCATTACTGTGGAATCTGCGAAATCTCGACGACACGCTGAGGGAGAGAAGGGTCGTCCAGGCTAGGCGAATCAAGCCTGACAGTAACATCATTCCGTTCATGGCTCCAGGCTCACTACTATTGGCCGAGATAGCAAAGAAACTGCGAAAGTTCGTAAACTCCCCGAAGGGACATTAGACCTACTCTCCCGTGACTTGATGAATTGCCAACCCGCCTTTCCCATGTGCTAAATCTACAGGCCGATTGCTGTCTGATTTGGGAAGAGATTTCAAGTCAATACTCCTCCCGCTGATCATGGATCATGGGGAGTCACTACCCTCGAGGCATGATACAATATCATTGAAAGCAAGCGCTGGTCCTTGCTTGTGATGAGAGATGGATAGGTCTTCCTCGATGCGACTGAGTCCGGGCAGCCCGGGGTTAAGGACGTCAAGACCATCCATGCGAATGGCTCGGGAAGGCCGCTCAAGACTTCTTGTCCGGTTGAACACGTTCATCCGTTTGATGATGAGTTCGTAGGGCTGTATTCGTCGTGCGACGCGTTCGTGCTGCCATCCGCACAAGAATGCTTGTACGAGCCGACGATTGAGGCCATGGCTCGCTGTGGTGATGTTGCGGTGACGAATCATGCGAGGAAATTGCACTACGTCCTCGAAGGCGGGGGTTGCCTGACGGCTTCTTGTCGTGATATGGATATCCTGCTGGAGGACGTTACCTAGATCACTGTCGATTACACGCTATCCCATGTTTGGAGATGTGACTTGCAGAAGGGCAACGTTTCTTGACGCCATTGGGCTTCTCGACTCAGAGCGGACGATTGGTAGGCGGTGAGGGTATATCTCCTTCCATTTCATTGAGCGTACAGAGACGCCGATTGACAGGAGGGACTTGAGGTGAGTCATAATTGCGTAATCTGCGGGGGGGGAATCCGTGGTCCTCCGATTATCGCAAGGGAGATGATGTTTGGTTTGAATGACCAGTTCGAATACTATCAATGTGAGCAATGCGGCACACTGCAAATAGGAGCTCTTCCCGTCTCTATGGATAAGTACTATCCTTCGGGATATCACCTACCTCTCCCATCTCGATTCTTGTTACCGATTGACCTCGCAGGTTGTACATTGAGTATCATGAAACGGGTGACAAGGGCACTTCATGTCCCCGAGTCAGATTTACCATTGGCTGCATCCTTTTTCGCGATCATAGATTCTAAGCTAGTGTTTGCTCCTAAGCACGGAAAGCTGTGGAACTACATGAACTGCGGAATGATTGAGGAGATGCTTGGGTTTATTGGGAATCTGGACGGCGAACGCCGGTCGAGGATACTGGATGTTGGATGCGGACCGGGCTATCAATTGAGGATTCTCAGGGCACTTGGATTTGATCGATTGGTTGGGATTGATCCATTTCTCGATGCTACGGTGAGCCAGCCCGGGCTCGTTTTGAGAAGGGAAAGCTTGTTTGAATTGAGTGGCCACTTCGACATCGTGTTTTTCAACCATTCATTCGAGCATATGCCTTCGCCAAGGAGCGTTCTGAGGAAGGCGAGTTCAATGCTTTGTGAAGGTGGGAAATGCCTGATTCGGACGCCGGTAGTTCCCTGCCATTCTTGGCGCTTGTATCGCGAGAATTGGGTTCAGCTCGATCCGCCGCGTCACCTCTTCGTGCCGTCCGTTCGTGGTTTACAAGAATTGGCGCATGGGTGCGCACTTAGAGTATATAGGGTAGACTACGACTCAACCGATCTTCAATTCTGGGGAAGTGAGCAGAACGCGAGAGGCATACCTCTGAAATCGACGAGTAGCTTCCTGTTGAGCCCTCGGGACAGCATATTTGGAGCGCGTCAGATTGAAGTCTATAAGCGAATGGCCGCGGATCTGAACCTGCGAGGTGATGGAGACCAAGCAGCCATCTATCTGGTGAAGGAATGAGAACGAGATCGAGATTTCGGAGTTGCAGAACAAGCACATCTGCTTAGAGATTCTGTGGTACTAAGGCAGGCAGGTCAGGCCAATCTTATGATTGGAATATTCCCCTTGCAGAGTGGACCTAGTGGCGAATAATCGTGCTTTGGCCAACTCCTGTGCGGACCTCCTGGCTCGTCTCCGAATCCATACTGTGATCGGCGACCGTTCTCTACATCCAACCCAAGATCCGACCTTGCATCTGCTTTTCTTGACAGAGTCATTGGCATGGTTCCTACATGCGCTAGGTCCTGTTGAAGGCTTCTTGACTTGCGAGTGGTGCTCGGGCTTCTGGGGGAAGCGGTCGCTCGTGGTTGGGAATCTTTCAACAATACCGAAAGTATCATTCCAACGATAGCCATTCTAAGGCTGTTGACAACGCTAGAGACCAGGACTGCTCTCAATGTCTCCTATGTTGGGATTTCCCAACTTGTGGTGATTCTACTGAACCTTGGTACCTTGGCAATTCTGAGTAGGATACTCACACCTGAGGATTTCGGGCTCGTCGGAATCGCTACAATCGTTCTTAGTCTTCTCTATACTGTTCAGGATTTTGGGGTGATGCCATCAGTCATTCAGAGGGACAGCCGAATTGAAGACTCCGTTCGTGCTGGCCTTTTTCTCCGGTGGATAATAGCTGGATTTCTCACATTTGCTCTGATTCTCATCTCACCGCTGATATCGAGCTTCTTGGGTGATTCTAGAATCACAGCAGTCGTGATTGTACTAATAGCAAATATGTTCATCCTTACTTTTGGTTTCTCTTCCCAGGCACTTTTGACAAGATCTCTAAGATTCTGGTGTCTTTCAATTGCGAGTGTTGTTCAGTATGTGGTCCTGGCAATCGTGTCAGTTTCTCTGGCGATTGTGGGGTTCACATACTGGAGCCTGGTCTTCGGGTCTATTGCAGGTAGTGTATCATTCGTCGTCGTAATGATGTACTTCGAGAAGCCGCTCCTCAAACCGGTGATTGATACCGAGCTTATGAAGGAGCTTCTTGGATTTGGAAAGCATCTGCTTGTAACAGGCCTGATGGTTTTTGCAATATTCAATCTCGACCAGATTGCCGTCGGCAAAGCTCTTGGGACCTCTGCTCTTGGCATTTATTTGATCGCAGTGAAATTCGGAAGGACACCGGGCGAACAGATCTCCAATACTGTGAACAGAGTACTCTTCCCCACTATGGCAAGAATAAAAGATAACAACGACCTTATTCGCAGGGGATACTCCCAGTCTCTTCGGATGATAGCTATTGTTGCGGTACCGGTGTGTGTGGGGCTATCCGCTTTATCATCCATGTTTGTTGAGACCCTATTGGGGACGGACTGGCTGTCAGCAATCCTGCCGCTCGCCATCATCTCATTCCAGGGTCTTCTGAACGCATTGATTATCCCCGCATCCAATGTTCTAGTTTCAATCGGCAGACCGCGATATATGTCAGTTCAATCCACGATACAAGCCGTCGCCATCTTGCTTGGTGCTTATCCTGTAGCGGTCACATACGGAATCTCTGGAGTATGTGTGTTCACTACGATGCTCTCGCTTGTGGTGCTAGCATATTTCTTGTTCGTCTTCTCCAATATGTTCGGTACGTCTTTCCGCGAACTTGTCGGGCCAATGGGCTATCCGTTGTTTAGTGGTGCAGTGATGTTCCTTGTACTGACTTGGGCGAATCAGTTGTTGTCTACCTCAATTTGGTCTCTGGTCATGCTATCGGTGGCGGGTTTGCTTCTTTACTCTGCGGTCCTCCACATTGCCAGTAGAGGTAAGGATACTCACGACTTCATCAATCTCCTTCGGAGAACACTTCGGGCGCGATAATCAGTCTTACTAGACCTTGTCTACCAGGGGTGGCCTGGAAGCTGGCAAATGGAGAACGATTTTCCGCCCTTCCGTGATTGGTCTCTATTCCTCACTACGACTGGCTCAATAACCTGTGCCTCTCATGTTTCGTTCGGGTGATGACACCGCAGCGACGCGAACAGACCTCTTGCCGTTCTCATAATGGTCAACCACGGCGATGGGTGGAGGAAGCTGAGCTGCGCTTTGCCACGGTCAACGGGTCGCGAACCATGTAGTTCCGTATGGATGCGTCTCCGACTACTCTAAGACTCTGGATGAGCTTCCTTTTGTCCAACGTATCTCCGAGATTGCGGATGTTCCATACAAGCCCGCGGACCAGTGAGCGAACATAGGGGAGTTCTCTTGTTCTCAAGTAACTCACCAGGAGAGACAAGAAGGGTCCAGTCAACGCAACTGGCAGTGTTAGGATGAGATTATGCTTCGAATAGTTCTTCGTCAGGACTCTGAGTCTATTCCGATATGACCAATAGGCGGTCATCTGATTTGCGCCGCCACTGGTCTTTCCTTCCTTATGCAGGCATATTGAGGTCGGACAATACACAACCTTTAGTCCCATCAATCGAGCGTCCCACGAAAGATCCAAATCCTCATGGTATGCAAACAACTCATCATCAAAGAGCCCCTCCTTGAGTTTCTGAGCGAGCATTTTTGAAACTAGAAGGCATGCGGCACAGGTGTAGAAGAATCCTGTGTTGGTCAGTTGATCGTATCTTCCGTCATTAGCCTCGTACTTGCCCCTCTGCGCTACGAATCCGAACGAGTCACAAACACCGCCAATGTTGTTGATTGTCAGGTCATCATAGTTAAGGAGCTTCGACTGCACCAATCCGATTCCTGTGTCACTCTGCGCAGTCCGAACCAGTTCATCTAAAAAGGATGGATGTACGACTGTGTCATTGTTTAGAAGCAAGAGATAATCAGGTGAGAGGCTTCTTAGAGCGTATCTAACGGCGATATTGTTGCCTTCAGCAAATCCTCGATTGGATTCGTTTCTTATGATTACTACTCTGACCCTCTTATCTTCATATTGTGTTTTCAGGTTTTCTGGCTGAATTCTGTCTGTCTCTTCCCTTGAATACTGAACCATCCGGGTTTCCCTTATTCTTCCGGGCAAAGTCGAAAGTAACTCCGAGCTAGCGCTTCTCTCTTCCTCAAGGAATTCTGTGATTTTCTCCACGGATTCATCTGTCGAAGCATTGTCCACTATGATTAGGTCGAAACTGGGGTAGTCTGTTCGAAGAACCGATTCCAGGCATTCAATCGTGTTCTGCCAACCATTCATGTTGAGCGTGACTATAGTGACTCTGGGTTCTTTCGTTCTTGGCACCACCGATTCATCAACGATTCCAGCAAAGGTCAAAACCCTTGGTTTGCATCTGTCGAAGGCACGGATTCGCTCCGCTCTTATTGAGTACAGCCGGATTGATTCCTCTCGGATTTGACTCGGGCTATCCTGAGCGTGCATTTGCGCATTGCTATCAATGCTGAAAAGACTTTGGATTGGGGATATATTGTCATGCAGATTGGTGCAACCTAACCCTGGCCAGCAATCCCATCGATAATCCCTTTCCAGAAGAACGCAAGTTCCTTCAGATCCCGTCGATAGATAATGAAGTATCCGCTGTTGAACCATATTGCCCAAGTGAAATAGTATATCATAAAGAGAACCAAGTCCCTTCGTTCAGCATATGCTCCCACAATCCATAACCTATTCCTGGTGAGATAGTAGATACTCTCCCTACCCTTTCGCGGGGTTGGCATCTTGTGCCAGATCACCGCATCCGGTACAACGACCGTTCTGTATCCGATTCGTCGAGATCTGTAGCAGTAATCGTTCTCTTCCCAGTAGCAGAAGAGTCTGGAATCAAGAAAACCGACCTTCCTAATCAAATCCGTTCTTATCAGCATGCATGCGCCACTGACATGATCAACATCGCGGACGTCCTTGTACTGACCCCTTTCGATCTCCCCATAGCCCAGAATCCGGGGCATACCCTTCCACATGGTCATCTCGCAGCCAACAGTCCTGATCACGTTCTTCCCGCCCTTAGAATCATAGTAATAGGTCTTCGGACCAGCTATTCCGATTTCCGGGCCGCTTTCTGCAACTGAAACCAGTTCTGACAAGAACTCTCGATCCACGACCGTATCATTGTTCAAAAGCAGGACATAGTCCGGATTCGATGCTCTCAAAGCATAGCTAATAGCGATGTTGTTACCCTCAGCGAATCCGACATTCTTGTCACTTACTATTAGCCTTGATCCACGAATCGTCGACGGGTGCTCATCCGATCCCTTTTCTGGGCGCGGATTCTCAGCATTCTCGGCATGCGACGTTATGTGCTCATCGAATCCGATGCAAATCGTTGCCTGGTCGGCCATGTTCCTGCAGAACTCCGCAATCCTAGTCGCCGAATCGTCAAGAGAACCGTTATCTAGGATTATGACATCGTAATTCTCATACGTGATTTCGTATACAGATTTTAGGCACTCGATTGTGTCTTCCCATCCGTTCCAGTTCAGGATAATGATTGAGACTTTCGGAGTTGTCATGTTTTCGCCTCCTGCGGTGTTTCTCACGCAGGTTCAATCAGCACCAACCAACGCATGGAGGAGTACTTGGCCCTGTCTTCCATCTCCGCAGCTCGCGGGGTGAAATGATTGCTCAATCAAGTACTTCAAATTATCCAGCATCATCCGTGCAATGGGTGTGTCGAAGAATCAAGAGGCAACTGAAATGCTTCTAGATTTTTCTGGCCTTCGCAAGAGTGAATCCAACACAGCGCCGTCAGACGAAGATCTGAGCCCCACCATTGTCATACACCCTTGATTGACTTGCGACAAACGGTTCGATCGGCAAGTACTCCTTTGCGCATAGTACCCTCTGGTTTACCGTATTGTAGGTTCCCATGAAGACGAAGGCCCCTTCCAACATATCGCGCGGGTTGTTTGGAAGGTATGAGAAGTCGATTCCAAGTCCCGTAAGTAGCTGGAATCTCAGCGTATCGGCATATGTCGTTTGAGAACCCTCGTTCTGGGCAAGCCATTTACCTGCTTGGACATCTCTTGCGTTGTATAGAGGAGAGTCGATGCCATTGTCGAGAGAAATTGATGTAGGATGGTCCTGGGCAACTTCATACACAAGTCCTGAGTTGAACAGGAGAAACACAGCTAAGAGAATAGAAAAAGCCGAGAATGCCTCAGTATTCAATCTCTTTCCGCGAACAGATGGCTTTCTAATGCGACTAGCGACTAGCATGTTGCTAGCAGTATTCCATCCGATGATTGAATAGGGAGCAAGAAGCAAAAGTGCTATTTGATACAGTCGCGCTACATTCAGCGAGCTCGCAAAGTATGGGACAGCGATCGCGGCAAACATCAGTGCAAGAGAAGCGACAGATAGCGAGAAGTAGATGCTCTCAGTCTTCTGTTTCCTGCGATCAAACCATGAGTATGCAACACCAAACACGATGAGGACTTGAACTAGCAAGTGCAGATACTTTGAAAACTCGTGAAGAAATGAAGGAGTTCCAGCTGCTATTGTGGACAATCCTTGGGCAGTCTTTGGGCTTAAGAAGTCTGTGAACAAGTTGTCGACAATGCGACGAGCAATCAGGATTCCAGTCTGGAGATTCGTTCCAGAAGATGTGTTTGCATACCATGCTGTGCATATCAGCATAAAGAGTAGCACAAAGCGGACAGAAAGACGTTCCCCATTCGGAGTTGCATTCTTCACCAACCTGGCTCGATTGATGATCAAAGCGCTCGAAAGGAGGATCAGGAAGACGTACGACAATCCGTAGTGGGACACGGCGAGAGCAAATGCGAAGACTACTGCCAACGCAGAGCGATTGATGCTCGCAACGCTCTTCTCAACCAGCATCAACACCAACAATATGAGAAACAACTCTGCTACTTGCTGCCTTGGAAGTTGAACCATTTCTGTGTAGAAAGTGAACAATGAAACGAATACGAAAACCGATAGAAAGGCAGCCCTCGGACTCAGCTGAGTGCGAATCAGCAAGTAGAGCCCAAGGGGAGCCAATGAGAAGATTACTGGGAATACGATTTTGAGAATCCAAACCAAATCCGTCGACATCAATACCGAGAAGATTGGCAACAGCATTGTCACGCTCAACATTCCATTTAGGTTTCCCTGAATTCCTGGGTTCCATACGCCCTCATGCACAATCAATCCGGCCAGATGGTACTCATATTGAATGTCCCAACCCCAAATGTAGTCCGAGATTAGCGAACTGTGAAACAACAGAGAAAGAGAGATTGAGACAATTGCGAGTGGATACAGCTCTGCCGGAATGAATCTCTTTAAGCTCACCAAAACTGGGACTATGCTGATTACGAGAAGCAAAAACATCAGAATGATGTTCGTGTGCCAAACGTTCATAGCATATGCTCCTGTGGCCGCTCCGATCGGAAGGATTGCAAGAAACATTGCAGGGACATAGGACTGAGTTCTCAGGTCCGTCGTAGCCATCCCCGAATAGTCTCTGTCTCGTGCATAGCAGATAACACACAATAGAACAGTCAGGGCACTCATTGTTATGACCATAGGGAGTTCTGAAATAGGATTTCGAATGCCAAGGAAAGGATATGTGAAGTTGGCAAAAACCCCCACTAGCATTACGGTGACAATACTGAGACCCGCCGAATAGAGTAGAGTTCTTGCAGCTCCAATCTCATGCACCCTCAAAATCCTCAATAGCAACACCCCAGGCAGGAAGTTGAGATAGACGAAGAAAACGACAGCCCTTACAATCGGAAGACCCAGGTCCATGTGGTCAAGAGCTACCAGCCCCAGTACTGCGGCCTGTATCGAGAATACAAAGAGAAACAGACTGCCGATTCTCCGGTCGTTCAAGGCTACGAATTTCATTACTCTCATAGTTGGGCAACGTCCTCCTCAAGTCGCAATTCCTCAAGGGTCTTGACAAACCGCTGAACGCAGCGGTCAATGCTATACTCTTGGATCTCCTCCCAATTTGGCTGCAAGCGGCTTTCCCCATTGATATAAGCCCGGTAGTACTCTGCTAGCACGCTTCCGATCTCCTCTGGATCGTACGTTGTCACAATCGCACCCGTTTGAGTTCTCCTGACCAAATCGGCTGCGGGGCCTTCTGGTGTAATAGCGAGAATGGGTTTGTTAGTCTGAATATAATCCAACAGCTTCGAGGGCAGAAAAACGCCCCGGGCAGTACTTGGCGCGTCTATCAACAATAGAAGATCCGCTTTGTACAGGTGTTCTAGCGCTTCCTTTCTTGTCACAGAACCCGTATTGCATACAACATCATCAAGTTCGTACTTTGATATGAGTTCGGAGAAACCGGAAGATTCTCCGACGAGAACTACCCTTATGTTTCTCAGAATTTCGCTGTTCTCATCCTTCAGTAATTTGAGGGCTTTGAAGAAAGGCTCCGGCGAACGTTCCCTAATCAAACTTCCAGTGTGGACGATTACAAATCTTCGGTCTCTCTTGTCTGGTGTGTCAGGAAGATTATCACGCGGATAATCATTGGAGTTGTACGAGTTCGGGATGACCACGAACTTCTTCTCAAATCTCTGGTACTTCTTAGCATACATTGCCTTCTGCTCTTGAGTCGTAAACACCAGTCTGTCTGCTTTCTCCATTATCTTCTTCTCCAAGTATTCATTCACTCCTCGCAAGAGCTCTGGTGGCCAGAATCTATCATAGTAAGGTGGGTTCGGATCTAGCGTCCACGGATCTGAGAAACAAGCCACCCATGGAGTTCCCAAAGTTCTTTTCAGCTTGAGAGCTGTCAAGTGGCTTGTCACAGGATTCGATCTTGAGACTATGTAGTCAATTCTGTGCTTCTTGAGCAACTTCTTGCCTTTAACTGCGGCGAAGAATGCCCAGCCACTAACGTGATTGGGAATCAACTTGAGCCGCCTAAAGGTGTCTAGAATCAACAAACCTCCCTTGAAGTCGCCTCGGGTTCCTCCGGTTGACAGGTTCGTGATCTCTCTCTCATTTGCTGGGTTCAGATGCGAGACCAGTGCTAGGATTTGATCCTCCAGGGATTCGACGCGGTAGACAAGAGTGTTCTCTGGAAGTTGGCTATTAAGTCCGGAATCCATCTCTCGAAGGTGAGGAACGCCCGTCAAAACAGTGACTTCGTATCCACGTTTCGGAAGATTGACCACGTAGTTCATTGTCATTGTGGACTCTGCCCCTCTAAGCGGCGGGAATGCGTATGAAACTACCAAGATTCTAGCCATATTCATCACGTAGTCAGCAAGTCATCATTGTGAATCATCATCGCTTGAGCTAGCCCTGTCGCGAAGTACACTGTCTTGTGTTCGTCCATCACCATTGCTCCAGTTAATACTTGTCTGTTTTCCTAGGCATTTCGATTGACCAACATAGACTATATCCCTTAAAGCGATTTAGCTGGTTAACGGCGAACCACTCAGAAGACCGGTCGCAAATGCCGCGGATAAAACGAACTGAACTTGATCCCAGCGATTGTTCAAAGAGCACTGGCGGGAGTCTATCTTCGCGTCTTCATCTCAGCAAAGTAGAAATCTAAGAGTAGCTATCGATTAGTCCATTGAGAATCGTTTTCGTTTCAACGGGATTATCCGCGTCTGATTCCTACCCTTCGCCCAACGAAGGCGGCCAGGTTCAGATTTGGGGCATAGCCAGAGAAATGGCGAATCTCGGGAACACTGTTACTATCCTATGCAGAGGAAATGGGTCAGCTTCGGCGAATGGCGTTCAGCTCCTCCGGATTCCCGTAGAGATTCCCGACAAGGTCCTTGCAGGGATGCCGAGCCAGTTGGCTTTTTCTCTCCGAGCAGCGGGGTATATCAGTAGAATTGTGCCTCCGCCGGACGTTACGATTCTGAACTTTCGCCTCAGCGCGATGGCTATCTCGCATCTTAGAATTCCGAAGATCTATACCGTCCACGTTCCTGAAGCGTTCGGATTCATGAAGAGCGCATCTGTTGCGGCAAACCCCCTGAATCTTCCGTTGTACTACATCAAAAGAATGGCAGAGACTGATGTCATGAAGCATTCTGATCAGTTGATTGTGCAGAACCACTGGATAAAGGAGTACATCGAAACGCTCGGATATGATGATGCAAGAATCGCAGTAGTACCCAATGCTGTTGATTTGAGGGATTTTCCGCCCCAGAGTGATGCAGATGACTCATATGTCCTGTTTGTTGGTAGACTGGACTGGAACAAACGGCCAGAAATGGTATTGGAAGCCTTCGCCCGTCTCGACAAGGAACTGCAGAATAGATACACTGTGAGAATCATAGGAACGGGATACTCTGCACGGAAAGTGCGGGAGCGCGCAAGGGCATTGGGCATATCGGGTAGAGTTCAGTTCTTGGGTTTTCTTCCTCGGTCAGAAGTACTCAGACAAATCAGTCGCTGTTCTGTCTTGGTCTTGCCGTCATTGTATGAGTCGTTTCCGGTTGTGATGCTGGAGGGAATGGCCTGTCGGAAGACCGTTATTGCATCCGACATACCAGGTCCTCAAGACGCGATATCGTCAGGAAAGAATGGCTTGTTGTTCAAGAGTTCCAGTCTGGATCAGCTTGTTGAGATGATCAGACTCGCTCTGAGTGATGATGCATTTCGTCGGCAGATTGGTCGGTCTGCGAGAGGACTCGTTGAGTCCCAATACACTTTCGTAAGCACAGCTAGAGAATATCTGTCTGTTGCTAGCAGTATTAGTGCCGATGATCTATAAGTGCTAGCGAAATTCGCAATATGTCGCAACATACCTCTGATCCCCATGTTGGTACATCTTGAGGTGACCGGAGCATGGTAGGGTCTGCCATAATGCCGTCAACGAATCTGTTTGCTTGATCAGTGCTCACTTTGGGCCATCGAGACATTCTCTGATTTGAACTGCTTCTGAAAAGGACCTCGCCGTATCAGGCTCAGATTGAGGGATTATTCACATCTCGCTCGATGCAGGCAACTGCAATTTCATTTACTGTTTATTGTTCAGTCGCTCGACGGTATACCTCTTCAATTCTATCGAGCACTGAGTCCCACGAGAATTCCTTATTGACGAGGTCCTTTCCGCCCATACCTAAACTGGTCCTAAGTTCATTATTGCCTATGATTCTCAGCAGCGCATTTTCCAGTTGCCTTGCGTCAGGATTCACAGTGTATCCTGCCCTGCCATCGAGCCAGTCTAGGCGATCCCCTGCTGTTGTGGTCACTATGGGCGTTCCGGACGCACAAGCTTCGAGGAATGTCGATGGGAATCCCGAGTATTTCGGGGTCACAAAGACCTCTGCATCTACATAAGCTTCTCTTGTTGCGTCATCGCTCACGAACCCTGTGAACAAGACATATTTGCCAATTCCCAGTTCTTGAATCATTCTGTCAAGACGTGGTTTCCATCCATCGTCAGCCCCAACTAGAACCAAAGTCAAGTTGTCCATTTTCCTCACGGCAGAGGCAAATGCTTCCACGAGCAGTTCTAATCCCTTTGATTGATGGATTCTGCCAACGTAGAGCACTATCCTTCGCTCTTCATCCAAGCTGAACCTCTTCTTGAACAAACCGCGTGCTGGAGTTGACCTGTATTCTTGGAGATCTACCGGGGTCGGAACCACAACTACCTTTTGTTCGTCCATTCCAAGTAACCTGTAGCGTCGTGCCTCAGTCTCCGTGAGTGCAATCGCTTGCGTCGCGTCTTGAAGAATGCGTTTTCCAATCGTTTGATTGAAGATCATTTTTGCATTCTTCCTTCCAGAATCTGGAATCAGGCTACCGTGAGCCTGCACCACATATGGCACATTGGTTTTGACTGCATAATGATGGGTTATGATGTTCTGAAAGGTATAGAAGTCATGAATATGAACGACATCATACTCCGCCATTTCCATCCGCATGCGTGGGAGCATGCCCGGAGTGACAAACAATCTGTACTTCCATGCCAGAGTGTTGCTCAAGTTCCTGAAATAGAAGACTCTAATGCCCTCAACGTCAGAGACTGCGCAAGGAATTCGATGTGAACAATCGAAGCTATCGGAAGAATAGACAGTAACATCGTGACCCCTTTTGACCAGTCGTTTTGAGAGACCATATGCTACTTTCACGGTGCCTCCATAGGCGTATGCTGGATGAAATCCGGAGATTATCTGAAGAATCCTCATTTGGAGACCAACTCAGAATCGTCATTCAACAATCTAGACAAGAACCTCTTCATGTAGATTCCCTCGAGCTTTAGTCTGATTGGTGACTCCTCGTTCTCGTAGATTGTCTTCAACTTTCGGGCATATTCTCTCTCTAGATGGCTGATTAGCGAATAATCCACATCGTTCATGCGTTGATCTGTTACTGTCAAGTAGGTACCAAGAAACCTGCCATAAAGCTCTTGAAGGATCCACGGTTCAATCCCAAGGAATCGGAATTGTGGGTGCTCCCTCAGAATCTCAAGGCTGAATTTGAACCTCGCAAGGTCTAAATGGGGCGTCGAAATGCAGTCTCTTGCAGGAAAATCGATTAGAGTGATTCCAATGCCCGAGCTGTTGCTGACAAGAATATTCCAGACAGCGAAATCTAGAAATGATTTCGATAGTGATCTTAACCCGCATTCGGGCAAGTGTTTTGCATACCAATCAAGACTAGCCTCTCTCTCTAGAAATGGGCTTGCCAATGAATGCGTTCCATTTTCTCGAACGAATAACTCATGGAACTTTGACAAGGCGATTGCTGCAAGGTCGATGATTTGGTTTATTTGACTGCCGTCAGGCAATTTCAATTTCAGCATGAGTTCTTTGAGGTTGCTTCCACCAACGTGGTCCATCACTATGATCTTGTTTGCACTATCGACAAGAATTGGATTGGGAACTCTGATTCTGGAATCATTGCATCCATCTCTGAAGGCTAGAAGTGATTCGAATTCATGATCTATTTCGTCTGGGGAACTCGATCTGCAGTACTTCACTATGATTTTTTTCGTTGATCTGCTTCCCGTCTTGTCTACTACATCAATCACGTATATCCGCGAATGCATTGTTCTGTACTTCGTACTCGTCTTAAATGCACTCCCTGGAAACCTGCTTTCCAGAATCGTCAGTATCTTTGAATATACTTCCATGTTGTCACCGGACTAGCTAGCACCACATACCCCGTAGATAGAAACGGGATCACTGAGGTCGCCCTGACTAGAGTCCACCCGAGTGTCTCAAGTTCATCCCTTATCTCATTTCTGGTGAGATAGAAAGTCAAACCGCGATTCCCGAGATCCAGGGTTCTCTCCAACCTGAACACACAGTTGGCAAACACACCTTTGACCGCAAAGTACAGGATAGCATATTGCTTGCCAACTCTCCTGATCTCATTTAGGGCTCTCCGATGATCTGACGGATCAATTCTGTGCAAGAATCGGTTACACAGGACTACGTCTACCGAAGAATCTCGAAGAGGAATCCTCCTTATGTCGGCCACGAGTAGTTCTGTCAGTTCCTTTTCGGAACCTGCTATCTGGGCCAACATCTTTGCGGATGTGTCCAGTCCGACCACCTGATGACCTCTGCGCGCCAATGCTGTCATTATCTTCCCGGTCCCGCAAGGTACGTCAAGGACTATCTCCCCTTTGCAGCTGCGTAGCAGTCTCCGTACAGCGACTTCCTCAGCCTTGGCGACAACCCATCCCAAAACCCTACTTGGTTTCAAGAGATCCTTAAATGAACCGAGACTGTGTGACTGATGGTATCCAACCGCGTCCGAATCAGCCATGAATTTCTTGGAGTACTCGTCATAAGAACCAACTGGCCTGTCCTCGAGGCTCTTACTTGCCTCTCCTGAACTAGCAACCTTGATTTCCTTCGACATATTTCCGGTTCTCTGCCACGGCGATTATAGATTCGTTGAAGTTGTTTCTGGGACTGTCTTGTCTCAAACGTGGCTTGGAGTCGTTCGTTCTCACATTCGAAACGGTTCGGAATCTGGTCCGACCGGTCCCATCTTCGCTGCTCCCTGTGGATTATCAGACAGGATTCTGCGGCTCCTCTGCTGTCCATCTATTGTTGCCCGAATTGCGCTGGCAAGTAATAACCCCTTCTAGGCAATCCTCGAAATCTGTCACGACCTTCTGCCAGTCATTGCCTTCAACGAACCTTCTTGCTTTGGCACCAAGATCACGCGCGCTACCCTCCCGCGCGAGTTTGGCAACTGCTTCCAGCACATCTCTTGGGTCGTTCACGTAGACAACTCCATTGCCTTGTCCGAATTCCCTAAGCAAACCGGGTAGTCTAGTCGCAATGACAGGCTTCCCTGCTGCCAAATACTCATACATCTTTATGGGTACAATATTCATCATGATGTCTGTCTGCAATGCAGGCAACAGACAGACATCGGATGCGAGTATGTACTTAGGTACCTCCTTGAATGATTTCCAGCCGACGAGTATGATTCTCTTCTCTCCCGCATGCTCTTTCGTAGCAGACTCTAGGTAGCCCCACAGGTCTCCTTTCCCGAGTATAAGTAGCTTGATGTTGGGGAACTGGTTCGATGAATTCAGCTCATCAGCAACCTCCTTCACACCCGAGAACACATAGAGCCAGCCCATGAAAAGCATCAAGATGTCCTCGTCGTTTGCACCCAAGCTTCTCCTCATGGCCTTTGTTTCAGAATCGCTCAAATTGAACGCGGACTTATCCACTCCTGCCCGAATTGTCAGTGCGCTGTCTCTATCTGCTCCCATTCGAATCGTGTACTCTCTCAACGCGTCATTGATTGAAACGACCCTGTCTGCTCGTCTCATGTTGTAGGTCTCTATGATCTTTGCCATTGGTTGAAACGTTCGTTCTCGGACCAGTCTAAACAGTTCGTCAATAATGTAGTAGACGATTGGAATTCCGGCTTTTCGGGCCAAAGAAATTGCGATGGCGGTGTTCAGAATGCCAAATCCAACTATGACATCGGGTTTGAATTCGGCTATCTGTTTGGATATCTCCTTTCGGTGAGAGAAAATCAGAGATACGTAGTCTAGAAGGGGCAGTCTCGCGAAAGCGGGTCTTATGACAGTAACCTCCCCTCGGGAGGCTTTTCTGACCCCTTCAAGTACGATTCGTTTCGACATCAATGCGTCGCTACGCTTCTCTCTCCAGGCAATCTCAAAATCAATAACCTTGATTGTATGTCCCCTCTCTGAAAGTCTTTCCATCAAATGATGATTCTGGTGTGGTCCTCTTTCGACCCAGTCCGATTCCTGAACAACGAGAATGCGCATGAAGGCTCACTCAGAATTCAGCACTCGTGCCAATATTCCCCCAGTTCTCGACAAACCATCTGTTAGTGCGCTCCAATCCCTTCCTGAAATCCGTGGATGGCCTGTACCTGAGAGCCTTCTTCGCCTTTTCGATTGAGGCAAGAAGTCGGTTCTTCTTGTCCCAGTCTCTTCTCTCTTTGTGGTCGACGCCCGCACTATTTCCGGTGATTTCATTGATCCAGATCGCTAGATCCGATATTCTGATCTCTCTGCCCGTTCCCAGATTGAAGGCCTCCCCGATGGCCCTAGGGTAGTGTGCCATCGCCAAGAGGCCCTCGACAATGTCCCAGACGTAAGTGAAGTCTCTCGTCTCATCGCCTGTTCCAGTAATCGGCAGTGCTCGCTTGTTCATGGCCCAGTACATGAAATTAGGTATCACATTCCTGTACTTCCCTGGAACCTCTCCGGGACCGTAGGAGTTGAAGAATCTAGCATTGACGACAGGCATCTCATAGAGGTTGTGGAAGTAGTTCGTGTAGAGTTCGCCGAGCATCTTCGTCACTTGGTAAGGTGTGTACAGATTCATCGAGACATCATGCTCCTCGAATGGTATCTTCGAATCTGCGCCGTATATTCCGCACCCAGATGAGGCATAGATGAATCTCTCGATTCCGACTAGGTGAGCGTGTTCGAGAACCTTGAGCGTCCCCATGCCATTGACCATGAGATCAGTCTCTGGATTGTCAACGGAATTCTGATTCGCGAAGTGAGCTGCCAAATGATACACAATCTGTGGTTTGTGCTTGAATGCCCACTTGAGCTTCTCGTCATCGAGGATGTCTCCGAGAATAAACTGTATCTTTGGCCCTTTTGGCAGATTCCATTCATACGAAGATGAGAGGTTGTCAATGATTATGATCTTCTTTGTCTTGAGATCGTTCAGCTTCCTAACCAGATTTCCTCCAATTGCACCCGCTCCTCCAGTTACAAGGACGGTCTTCCCTTTGAAAGTCTCGTAGACTTCCTCCAATTACTCACCGATCCTGTAGTACCATCTCATCCAATCGACGGTCTTCGTGATTCCTTCCTCAGGTGCAACCTTCGGGTCGTGCTTCAGGTCCTTGACCGCCTTCGAGAAGTCCAAGTGCTTCACCTTGGTCGTGAACGGCTCTGCCTCCTTGTATGTGACCAGCTTCTTATCCCGACCGACTGCCTTCAGAACGATATCCGAGCACTCCTTTATGTCCTTCTCCCACTCAGGTCTTCCACCGACATTGTAGACTTCACCGGGTTTGAAATTGTCAACGATGTTCGCCCAGGTCCTGCACGAATCCTCGACATAGTCGATGATTCTCCTGTGACCCTTGTACACCACATATGGCTTGTTGTACAGCGCGTGGTAAATGAACTTCGGGATGAATCCACGGTAAGGTGTGTACTCCTCGTGAGGACCATAGCAATTGACTGGCCTGACTCTGACAGTCTCCGTCCCGAACATTTTTGCCGAATTCAGGCACATCAGTTCGCCGGCCCATTTCGAGATTGCATAGTCATTCATCTGGTACGTGTCCTTGATCTGGTTCGTCTCCATGACGGACTCGACCATCTTGCCTTCATAGTCGCCGTAGACCTCCGCAGATGAGAAGAATACCATTCGGAACTTCAGCTCTTCCTGGAACCGAAGCATGTGCTTCGTGCCGATAACATTCGTTGCCCAAAGGTTCTCGTAGTAGTCCTCGCCATTCCACCTGCCATACTCAGCCGCCAAGTGATAAACGCAATCGAATTTCCGAGCATCGAAGACCTTCCTTAACTGTCTGTAGTTCCTGACATCCGCACGCATGTATCTATCTCTGTCCGTGTGGTAGAGGTCAACAGCTAGAACATCGTGGCCGCGTTTCTCCATTTCATTCACGAGGTTGGTTCCGATGAATCCTGCACCGCCCGTTATGAGCACTTTTTGCGTCTGCATCTGACTCAACCTGTCGATTGGTGATTATCGACACTGCTCATATGGTTTTTGAAACATCATGCCTCGTTCACTGGGTCAGGCGGAGGAATTATCGACCATTTGTCCTGTGGTTCTTCCCGTCCGCAACCATCTGGCTTATCGCGTTGAGTATCAGCCCGACAAGCATGAACAAGATCCCAAGAGCTGTCAACATTACCGCCAGCAGACTTGGGCCGAAGGGAAGGGCTTTCAAGCTGATGTACTGATCAATTGAGTAGAGTCCGAAAACGACTCCCACAATTGTCATGAGAAGGCCGCTGACTCCGAAATACAGCAGTGGGTGTTCGGATCTGATTTCCCTTATTACCGAACCTAGAACAGTCATGCCATGATTGCCCGGCTTGAGAGTTGAAGTGTCGAGCCCCTCGTATTTCGCAGTGATCGGGACCTCCTCAATCTTCAATCCCCGTCTTACTGCGCTCCTGACCATCTCCGATTCTACGCCCATGCCAGTCTCTACGTAATCGAAGGACGCCAGAATATCCTTCCTGAACGCCCTATAACCGCTCTGTGAGTCAGTGATTTTCACCGCATGACCCATGTTCGTAGCGATTGTCAAGATTCCTTGCCCAAGCCTTCTATGAGCAGGGATAAGGTCCTTGGAATGGCCGTCGAGAAACCGCGATCCGATGACCATATCCGCTCTGCCATCAGCTATCGGCTCCACAATCCTAGGTATGTCGTTTGGGTCATGCTGCCCATCAGAATCAAGGCAGACGACAATCTCGCTCCCGTTCAAGGCAGCGGTTGTCAAACCTATGGAAAGCGCATGGCCCTTCCCGCTGTTTCTGGGAATGCTGATTACTCTCGCTCCGGCCTTCATCGCAAGGTCGATGGTCCTGTCCACACTGCCATCGTCGATGACAAGAACTTCACTAACATGCTTCCTAGCGCCCTCCACCACCTCCGCTATGGTCTTCTCCTCATTGTAAGCGGGGATTACAGCCGTGATCATCGGCTGCCCTTGGGGGGCTTCAGTCATATCTTCACTCAACTCTTGGAGTCGCGTTCATTCAGGGGGAATCTCAAATCTCTCCCAACCGGCCGTTTCAACCAGCTGACTCCCCCAGGTTGGCATCTAATCTGCATATCCTTCTTTAATCTTTTCCCACAAGAATCTCAAACGATGCTGGATAGCATTGCTGACTCTGTGGAAAACAACACCCGCACGAGCACCGTCGACCGCCATGTCAGTCCTCAGAACAACCGTACCTCAATCCCGCTAACCTTTTTACGCACGTAACCGGCTACGACGCCTCACTGCACATGACCACCAACCCACGCTCTCCGGCCAATAACCGTGTCCTTCTCCTCGCCATCCCCGCGATCCTCCTCACCGCTCTCCTCGCTCGCTCCATCTCGCTCCAATGGAGCCCTCTCCCCTACAACATCGACGGCCTCTCTGAGCTCAGGGTCTCTCAGGACATACTTGCTTCCAACCGCCTCTCCTTTCCATCCAGCTCCTCCGAATCATCCGGCTACATCACCGACATGCCCCTCCTGGGTCTCCTTTCGGCTTTCCTATCCTCCGCTCTCGGCACAGACCCTGCCACCTCCCTCCAGCTCCTCACCGCCCTTCTGGGCGCAATCACCGTCTCGATCTTCCTGATCATCTTCCGTCAGCACTGGCCATTCTCCTCCAAGGGCGCCCTTGCCTCCGCCCTCTCGCTCTCACTCATGGGCTCCTTCGTCTTCTCCTCCGGCTGCGCCTGGAAGGAGTCCCTGGGCTTCGTCCTGCTCGCGCTCTCGCTCTACGCCTTCCCCCTCCGACGCTTCCCCTCCTACCGCCTCCTGATGACCTCTTCTCTTCTTCTTTTCGTCTTCACTCACCATCTCATCACAATAGTCGGCTACGTGATCGTGACCTTCGCCGTGGCGCTCGAGCTCTTCAGCAAGTCAAAGGAGAACCCCAGGATCACCTCCGACGATGCCCTCGACCTCGTGACCGTCGGGGGCGCGTGGTCCCTCGCGGTCGGCTACTACTGGAGCATCCATCTGCCCTATCTGGACTTCCTGCGGCCGGACACCGATCTGTGCCTGTACATCGCCGTAGCTGCGCTCACACTGATGACAGCGATCAAGATGTCCCTCAGGGACCGCCCGCTCTCTAGGCTGCCTATCGGCCTTGCCGTGCCTCTGGTGGGCGCTGCGCTCATGGTCTACAACTACTACCACCCTATATTCACTGGGATACCAGGACCGGCCTCCCTGATAGCCGTCCCGTTCCTGGCTTATCTAATACTCGTCGTCCCAGCGTGGGAGGGCACAAGGCTCGCCCTTCCGCCTAGGGGACCGACGAAGAACCTCCTCTTGGCCATGATCCTCGGGCCTCTCTCCCTCATCATGTTCGCCTTCCTGCGGTCGAACGATGCCACCTCGCAGCTCGTTGTCTACAGGGCCTTCGACTTCCTGATGCCCGCGTTCGCCATCTTGGTGGGCCTCGGCTTCGCCTTCATGGTCAAGGGCAGGCCAAGGCTAGGGATCGCAGCCGGGATCTCCCTGGTCATCATCTGCGCATCGACGCTCCCAATTGCATACAACACCCAGGAGCTCTTCGGGGTCGAGAACCAGACCTACGAGTTCGAGTACGACGCGGTTAAGTGGTTCTCGGAGAACGGCGTGAGCAACTACAGCTCAGACCAGCGGCTGGGCGAGACGGGCAACCGGCTGTTCGACCTGGGCTACGGAAGAATCCTGCCATACTACCTCTCCGAAGGTTTGGCCCTGAACGGCTCCTCGTTCTTCCTTCTCGAGGGCCAATGGACGACTAAGGGCGCCCAGGAGTTCCCGTTCGGGGTCGTGGTGGTCCCCCAGGACAAAGTCAACGAGACCCTGTTCCATGCGAGCGTGTTCTACATCGGGGGACCCGCCGAGAACAACATCGTCGGATTCAGAACACTCTA